>WNFI01065484.1_pt1 | contig 10354 bp, 11 predicted proteins | sample 5400471 | NCBI WGS metagenome assembly WNFI01 (sample SAMN13153348, study PRJNA577476) | soil metagenome | isolation source: 100 cm saprolite on Douglas fir-dominated hillslope | place: USA:California | collected 2013-09-17 | reverse complement strand
TCTTCATAGACGCCGCAAACTTTGGGGCGTATTTGGGGATGTCGTGTACGTGCGCAGCCGGAACTACCGAGGTGCACGGCTATACGGGATCATGGGGGCGTATCTGCCCAAACGACGGATTGGGAGGTTGTCCGGTCCGTACCTGGTTCGCAGGCTCACCAACGTCCGCACTATCAGCTTGGGAATCTGCGCTGTTCTGCCAGTTCTCTGGCCTGACCTGCAGAGCGAGCTGTTTGTCAGTGACCGTGGGAGACCCTTCGACACCCGGGTTAATGGCACGCTAATGGCACGGCGAGCGGGCAGATGCCCCTGGCTGTTCCCGTTGCTGGCACCGTAGCTGTCAGTTCCCAACCTCGACGTGCAGGCGCGTCATCGCGAGGTGTTCAAGGTCGGCAAGCAAACCCGGCGCGACCTCGGTCCCGCCGAACCCCTCGACTCGGATGGCACGCGGTGGATCGCCCTCAAGCGTCGCTGAGCGAGCAGGCTGCAAGTGGAGGATCATCGACCGAAGTGTCTGCCAGTTCGCAATCGAGATCGGTTGTCGAGTCGCGTCGGCTACGAGCCTGAACTCGTAGATGTCCTCAAGACCCACGACGTGAAACTTACGCTCGAACATCACCAGCTTGGAAGATCGGTAACCAGGAACAGGCATGAGCAGGCTGACTGTCTGTGCTGGTGCCGCTGGGCGCTCTATCCGTGAGTGACCGCTACTGACCGTGGAAGCTCTCGGTGTGTGGCACGTCTGTGGCACGGCGCGGTCGGCATCTGTCCGGCCCGGTGCATCGGCGTTGCTGCTTCCGGTGGAAGCAGACACGGCCCGGCCCGCCATACTGGTGGCGTGCCTAACCCAATAGGTTGGAACGGGAACCTGTACCCCCTGGGACCGCCGGGATCCGGCGTGGCGGAGAAGACGACGATCGCGGGCGCTCAGGCAGCAGTCGGCTACCCGGTCCCGGTGCCCAGCGACCCGGCGGCGAGCCGCGCCAACCTCACCCACGTCTGGGTAAGCAGCACTCGTCACATTCCCCGTAAAAGGCGTCAGGTAGCCCTTGTCTTTGACAAGGGGAAGGTCGATATCCTGATGCACCGCGCCACCCGCCAAAGCGCCCTGCACTACTTCCACGCCTTCATCGCCGAGAAGAACAAGAACGGCGGGGTGACCGCCGAGATCGGGCAGGTGAACGGGCGGCCCGCGTTGGTCATCTGGCCGGGCACCAACTACCGTCATTCGAACCCCGCGGTCGTCAATTTCTGGCGCAACGGCATCCTTATCAGCATATATAGCAACACCAGAGCTTACGGGACTCATATTCTGCTAGCCATTGCCGAGAGCATGCACTAAATTAGTTGCACCCGAGCGCGATTCGAACGCGCGACCTACTGCTTAGGAGGTCGTCTGCGGGGATACAGTGATCTGGCCTGTCCCAGTTCGGCTCCATGCCGAGCTTGCCGGGAATGACCATGAGTCCCCGTGGTTCGCCGCCCGATCGGGCACGCAACGGCCACGGGCCAAGCGCGTGTGGTATTCGGTGGCAGGCGGATTGCGCCACGGCTCATGCCTGTCCGCGTCGAAGGCACCGTCACCATCGCTCATGCAGCCATCATGCTGCACGGGCCACGCCACGACGGTGCTCGCTGCATCGCAGTGACAACTGGGCTCCGGCGTCACTGCTCATCCGGCCACGGCTGCGGCCCTCGGCCTTCGCCGCGCCACATGCGGCTGACGGTAGTGACCTGTCCGGCTGGCCAGCGGAGTGCCCAGTCCCACATCGCGCCGCTAAGCTTGCTGGCCGAACCGTGTGTCTGCGTCGGCCCGATCGCCTCAAGCCGCCGGACCAGATCGTCGTACGCCCCGCTGGGGCTGTCACCACGCCCGACCGGCACGTCGCCGAGCTCATCCCACCAGGTAGCGGCGAACACGTCACCGCCGAACGGGCCGTCCGGAACCTCAAACGGATGGAGCGGGAACGCGAGCCACGCTCCCCCCGAGTACGTGCCGCCGTACCTGTCGGGGGTGATCGTGACCGGCCGGAGGATGTCGTAGGGCAACGGCGCCGGGCTCATGGCACGACCGTAGCGCGGCCGCCCGGCGCCTCCCACGAGCACCATGCACGGAAAGTGTAGTGCGGTCAGTGCAAAGCCCCAGCTTGGAAGGCTGAGCCTGCACCCTGCTCGACCAGCGCTTCTGCAGCTCATCGCCTTGGCGTTGGTCCCATGAGCGACCGTGAGTGCCCTTGTCTTACCAACCGATCGGGCACGCCACGGGCACGGCTCCGGCCCCGTGCTCCAACTTCAGGTAGGCAGCCTGGCCATGGCTGGCGACCACTCGCAGCATGATCGAGACCGTGGGTGAGATCACCGAGCACGCGACGGCAGCTCTGCGGGCACGGCTGCGGCATGTCTACTGGGTCGGCGGCGGGAGCGGCGCGGGCAAGTCGACCATCGCTCGCCGGGTGGCGGACCGGCACGGCCTGCGTGTGTACGCAACCGACAATGCGATGGCGAAGCATGATGGCCGCGTCGCGCCGCACGAGGCCCCCTTGCTGAGCAGGTTCAAGGCCATGGACATGGACGAGCGATGGCTGAACCGGTCACCGGAGACCATGCTTGAGAGCTTTCACTGGTTCCAGGGGGAATTGTTCGGCCTGATCGTCGAAGACCTCCTGCGCCTCCCGGCGGAACCTGGCGTGATCGCCGAGGGTTTCCGGCTGCTGCCGCGCCTGGTGAAGCCTCTGCTGTCCGGGCCTGGTCACGCCGTCTGGCTGCTGCCGACGCCCGGATTCCGCCGGGCCGCGTTCGCCAGCCGGGGCTCGCTGTGGAAGATCGCCGGAAAGACCAGTGAACCGGAAAGGGCTCTGCATAACCTGCTGGAGCGTGACCGGATGTTCACCCAACTCCTCCGCGAGGAATCGAAGCGTCTCGCACTACCTGCCATCGAGATCGACACCACGATGACCGAAGATGACCTGACCGAGCAGGTGACGGAAACATTCGGGCTCTGAACCGGGACAGGAGACGCCGCCATTTACAAGTGCCTTGGCTGCGCTCTTGGCTGCAAGGTGCCTGCGCCGCATTAGCAGCTCGGCCCGCGGTCGTCCTGATCGGTTCAAGCTGGACCAACTTCTGCGGCCGGTCTGCCCTGGACGCCGCTGCACGGCGGGGAACTGCAACCCAAACTGCAACCCGGGCGATCCCGGCGAGGTCGCTACCGCAGTGGCCCACGGCCGAGCCGAGCCTACCGACTGGCGGTAGTTCCTGCCGCCGGGTCGGTCATGCAGGTGCCCGCGAACAGCGAGAGGGTGACGTGGTGAACCGGGGACCGGTTGCCGATTGTCACATCGAGCGGCACGCAGCCGCGGAATGGGCGATGCGTGAAGGCGAATCCCTGGGCGAAGCCGACCGCCTGGTGGGCGCAGGAATGGTACGTAGCGGAAGTCACTCCGCTCAGAGACCCAATGTCCATCACCACGTGGCCACGAGCCGGTGGGGCAATCGTCACTGTCGCCGTGGCGCCCCTTGCCAGCGCCAGCCCCATCTTGTAAAACCGCCCGCCGTGCCCGTCACTGCTGTAGCCGTACTTAGCCGGGGTCATCGTGGCAACCGCTTTGCCGCCCGCGAGGTCCAGTGGCCCTATGACCAGGTCACCGGGCCGAGGACGGAACCAGAGGGACGGGCCAAACCTCGCGTCGCAGGACAGGACCAGCGGATTGCCAGCGCTGCCCGGCGGCCCAAAGACGTGTGAGCTGCTGGCCGGACCGCCGGGTGTGCCGCTGCCGGTGCATCCTGCCAGGATGGCGCAGATCAGCGCGGCCAGTGAGACCATCGATGGCAGCATGGCTGCCCTTCCCCTGCCCACGCGCTCATTTAACCTCTCGCGGGCGGCTGCCGCCCCAGACCGATCCTGCTTTGCGGCGTGACCTGTTGCTTAGGAGGACGTCTTAGGCTCTGCCGTGATCTGCCCGGCTCCAGGTCGCCGGGCACTTCGGGCTGTCCGCGAGTGACTGTGAGTCGCCCGGGTTCACCACATGATCGGGCACGTAACGGGCACGGTCGGACCAGCGGCGGCGGTGCTGCTTCCCGAGCAGACCAGGCGCGGCTGTCAGGCCCATGGCTCAAAGCAGCCAGGCCGGTCATACTGGCGCTGTGAGCCCGGTCCTTCGGGCCAGCCTGGTGGCCGCGCTTCTGGCGGAAGCCCTCGCGACGGCCGGTTGCTCCTCGCCCCCGGCTTGCGCCGCCGCTGCTGACTCCTGCATGTCGCCCTCGCCGCCGCGGGTGACGTTCGCCACGAGCATCAACGGGGGACCAGCCTCGCTCGCCAAGGACCTCACCCTGCCCAGCTACCCCGTCCACCCGGGCGAGCACCTGCTGGTGAGCGTGGTCGTGACCGTGCCCAGGCACGTCACGGTCACCGCGCTATGGCTGGGTATCTGCCACGACAGCTGGGGCTTGGGACCGGGACACCGCCCCACCGGCATGAACCCGATCTTGGCTCACGCCCGCCAGCCGCTGCTCGCAGGAGCGCACACGTTCGGACTGCGCTTCCGCTTCCCGGACGGCCGGGCGGGCGCCAGCTGGTATCTGTGCACGGCCTGGCTGAGTCACCCCTCGGACGTCGCGCGGGCCATCGCCGTGCTGACGCTGCACTGAGTCCGCCACGGCGAGCCCCAGCTTGTAAGGAGGGAGAACCCGCTTGCAAATTGCCGTGCTCGGCTGAGTAACGCGGACTGAGCTGGGCGGGCGACTGCCCGTGAGTGACCGTGGCGTACTGTTTCGGCCCGGGGTTAATGGCACGCCAATGGCACGGTGATCTTGACTCGCGGCTCCCCTACTGCCCGGTTCCGTCGCACGCCGGGCAGATCACGGGCGTGCAGCTGTGCACGTTCCCGGCGCAGGCGCAGCCGGGACCGGGGAGCAGGCCGCCGCCGTTGCAGTCCTGGCAGCGCTCCTTGCGGTTCATGATCGCTCCTGAGCGAGTGGCCTCCCACCCGGTGGGCTTCACCCGATAGGCGCCGATCACTGCCCGGAGCGGGAGCCGTCAAGGGCCTGGTCCGCAGGACTTTCAAGATGCTTTGGCCGTGCGGAGCTTCGATGGGCGTGAGGGGTTGTGAGAGCGGAGAGGATGCGGCCAGAGGATCTTGGAACCCTTGACGGGTCCCGTGGAGGGCTGATACTCCCGCGTCGGGTGAAGGCCGCCCCCGGATCACGTGTTAAGAGACGGGCTTGACCCCGACCTTCAGATGCGTAGGAGTGGGCACATCGTCCAGAATCGTCCGGCGCCGGTTGTGTACTGGATCGATGTTCCACGGCTGTCCGCGCCTGTCGGGTGTTATCCGTCCTAGCGGCCGGCCTCGGTCCCGGGCGCGCTCGGAAGGCTTGTCAACGGTGGCAGCGCGCGTTACGTTCTCGGCCCGTGGGTGATTGGTTCCAGGTTATGGCCGATGTCGAGGCGACCGAGGCTGAGGCAGCCGCGCTGGCGGACTCGATGGTGCGCTGGCTGGTCGGCGAGGGCGTCATCATGAAGGACCCGACGGACTGCGTGCTGGGCGCTGACTCTGGTTACCCGCCAGGCCCCAACTTCCGCTCGGTCGTGATCCACCCCAACGACGACTTCCTAACGCTATGGACCAACGGTGTGGAGCTGAGCACGGGCCGCCGGGTGTTCCATCCCGGTCAGGGTGAACTCGGCGCGGTGACCTGCCCCCGGTGTGATCAGATGGTCCTGCTGAGCGATCCGGCAACTGGGTCCGTCACAGATCAATGGCAGCCATTCGCCGACGCGCTCGACTCCTGGTACGCGGGCGGTCTCGGGCATGTGCTCTGTCCGCACTGCAGCCTGCTTGCGATTTCAACGATTGGCTATGGGTCCCCGGGCCGCCGTTCGCTGTCGGCTTCCTCGACCTAACCTTCTGGAACTGGCCCGAGCTGAGCGCGCAGTTCGTCCAGCGGGTGGTTGGCCACCTCGGCCATCGCATGGTGCTTACCCGCGGAAAGCTGTGATGGCTGGAGCAGAGTTCGTACTATCAGCTTGGGAATTTGACCGATCATGCCCGCTGATGCCGCTGATGACCGTTCGTCCCCCCGGCTAGTTGCGCGCTAATTGCACGACGATCTTCCGCTGACGTGGGTCTCCGTCTCCAGCTCCGCTCCGGGCACCTTCCAGAGTGCCTACTGATTTTATGCGCCGCCCCTCCTCTCCCCTCCATCGGACTGACTGCTGCCTGCTTATTCGCCGGAGGGAGGTGTCAAGGGGCTGATTCGCGTGTACGTTAACCAGGCACTTTCACCTGTGCTCGTTACCCTGCAGTCAGATCGGCCCTTGACGCCGCACCGGAGGCGTATCACAATCCGGCGGCAGTCTGGTGGGGGCCTTTGCAGCTTCCGCGGCCATCCGCGGCCAGATGGTCCCCGTCAACCCTTGCAGACCGAACGCCAGGAGCGTGGCCAGCCGTGGCGGCCAGGATGGACAGAGCTAGCTCAAGCTGAGACAGTGACTAGCGTCACATGATGTGCCCCTGCGGCCTGGCATGTGGGCCAGGACAGGGGTTTTAGGGGAGGGAACACCAAATGATGTTGCTACGCAAAACCCTGCTCGTGACGGCTCTAACACTCGCAGCAAGCGCCGCAGGTACCGGCGTTGCCGCGGCGAGCCCGGGACCGACACCTGATCAGGGCCTCACCGGCGCGTGCAACATGACCAACACCAACGCCGCGTTCGGAATGTTCACGGTCGCCGGCTCCGTAGCCAACCCTAACGGGTTCGACGTTGGCATGATCAAGGCGATTCTCAACACCAACGGCGGCACCATTCCCGCGAACTGCACAGGACCGTAGTGACACGACGCGAGAAGCACCAAAGGGTAGTGCTTGGCTGACAAGGAGCCGTGATTCTGGCAGAGCCCGCCGCTGACGCCGGGCCAGCGGCGCCGCGTAGCGGCGCCGCCTTGATCTAAATACGGCTTAATTCGGCAGCGCTGGGCTCGGGGCGGTGCGGAGTGCCGTCGTGATCTCGGCGAGTTCGGTGACCACGGCTCGCGCCCCGGCCTGGGTCAGGGCCTCGGCCTTGCCGGGCTTGTTCGCGTAGCCGATGACGGCTACGGCGCCGAGAAGGCCCGCGAGAACGTCGGTCAGGGAGTCGCCGATGAACACGCAGTCCTCGGGCTCGGCCCGGAGAGCGCCGACCGCGATGCGGACCCGGTAGGGCGATGGTTTCATCAGGGCCGGGTCGGGATCATCGCGGCCGATGATCTTCCCGACGTGCGCGTCCAGGTGGTGCTGGACGAGGTAGGCGGCAACTGCCGCACCGGAGTTATTGGTAACGACGGTGACGGTGCGGCCGGTCTGGGTAGCCGTGGTGATCAGGTCGGCCGACCCCGGCGCTGGCTCCGCTGTATGGGCGGCCCGGACTTCGAGCCCAGTGAGCAGCTCCTGTGCAGTGATGGCCACGTCATCGCCCAGGTCGGCGACGAACCGGAAGACCTCCAGCGGGTCGTCTAGCGCGGGCCGCGCTCTGCGGTATGTCGATGCCCGCGGCGCGCAGCTCGCTGCGCAGCTCGTCGGCGACGGCGTGGCTGGGGATTCCCGCGAAGATCTGGCAGACGGGGCCGTCGAAGTCGATGAGCACGTGACGTGCCCGTTTGGCGAGCGTGGCTAGCTCGCTGCTGGGTGCGGGCACGTGGTCAGGTGCCCGGTCGCTGGGTGCTGACGGTGGCCCACATGCTGTCAAACCAGGCCTGGGCCTGGAGCCGCCGATGTTTCGGCAATCGGGAGGGCGGCGTGATGGCCAGGAAGCCTGACTCTCGTGTGGAACGGCTGCTGACCGTCGCCCAGGTCGCCGAACTGCTGGGCACGAGCGAGCGGTTCCCGCGTCGGCTCATCGCCGGGCGGCGTATCAGGTTCGTCCGGGTCGGGCGGCATGTCCGCATTCCCGAGTCTGCCGTGGGCGAGTTCATCGCGGCCGGGCTGGTCGAGCCGGTGAGGTGCCGCGGCCGGTGCGCGGGAGCAGCGGAACCGGATGCTCCCGGCGTGGCTGTCGGTGTATTTTGTGCTGGCCCTGGCGCTGTTCATGGACATGGGCGCGGGACGGGTGATGCGCAGGCTGGCCGGGACGCTCGCGTGGGCCGCTCAGGGGATCGCGGTGATCGTCCCGTCGGAGGAGGCGCTGTCCAACGCGCGGGACCGGCTGGGGCCGGTGCCGCTGCGGCTTCTGTTCGAGAAGACCGCGGGTCCGCTCGCGCCGGCCGGGGCGGCCGGGGCGTGGTGGCGGGGCCTGCGGCTGGCGTCGCTGGACGGGACCACCCTGGATGTCCAGGACACCGACGCGAACTGGGCTCATTTCGGCGGGCCGTCGACGAAGGGCGCCGCGGGAAGACGGCTGCGGGGGGCGTTCCCCCAGGCCCGGCTGCTGGCGCTGGCCGAGTGCGGCACCCGGGCGCTGATCGCCGCGGCGATCGGCTCCTACGCCACCGGGGAGAAGACCCTCCTGGCGGACGGGACGTACCTGTCGGTCCTGAAGGCGTCCCGCGAGCTGCGCAAGGCCGGCGCGCGCGATATCACCGTCCGCGTGATCGAGTACCACCTGGCCGATGAGACCGGGAACGTCACCGAGACGTTCACGCTGATCACCACCCTGACCGGTCCGGCCGCCGCGCCCGCCCGCGAGCTTGCGGGCCTGTACCACGCCCGGTGGGAGATCGAGACCGCGCTGGGGGCGTTCAAGTCCGGGATGAAAGGCAACGGCGTCGTGCTGCGGTCCAAGACCCCCGCCGGCGCCGAGCAGGAAATCTGGGCACTGCTGTGCGCCTACCATGCCATCCGCGAGATGATCTGCGCCGCCGCGGCCCTGGCCCGCGCCGACCCGCTGCGGATCTCTTTCATCAGCGCCCTGGACACCATCTGCGGGCCGGTCGGAGACCCGGCCGCCTTTCCCCCCTGAGCGGCTCGCCCGCGCCGCGATGGGGATCATCGCCGCCGTCACGAACCCGGACCGCCGCGGCCGGCGCAATCCCCGCCACGCCAAGCGCAGCACCAGCTACCCGGCCAGGCCAGCCGACCCGGCCAGGCGCCCGGGGCCCCGCGGGTCGCTGACCCTCGTCATGCTGCCCATGCCCATCCCGGCCAGTCCCTGAGTTGACGATGCAAGGTTCAGCCGGTCTCCCGAGGAACCGTCCCCTGACCGCGATGACGGGCCTCTGACCGCTAATCCGGCCGGGCTCAGCCGGACACGGCCGGCCGTCACCACAGGCCGCCCCCGCCAGGCCGCACCCGTCAGTAGTCGCGGGGCGATCTCCCTGGCCGGTGCGCCACAACCGTCGCGGCCGGCGGACTGTCACAAGTACATGACCTCCAGGACACGCGACTCCATAACATGCAGGCCGCTCTGCGTTCCGCGGCTGGCCTGGCTGGCGTGCTGCGCGGCCCTGGTGCTCGCTGGCTGCGCGGCATCGGCGAGGCCGGCCAGCCCCGCTCAGCATCCGGGCGGACCGCCGGCATCCCCGCCGGCATCCCCGCCGGCATCCCCGGCGGTCTCCGCCGCGGTGTCGTGCGCGAGCACGATGCTGCGGATCAGGGCAGGACGGGAGGGCGACGAGGGCAGCGCCCACGGTGATATCGAGTTCACCAACGTCGGATCTCGTCCCTGCGTCCTGGGCGGCCTGCCCCAGGCGGCCATCGTCCAGGCCGACGGGAAGCCGCTGCCGGTCCGCCTGGTGCGGGCGCCGAACCTGTCGCTCAGTCTGGCCGTGCTGGCGCCCGGCACGCTGAACGCGGCGGATCTGGTCGTCTTCTGGGCCAACTGGTGTGGCCGCCCGCCAGGACCGCTGTCAGTCCGGATTACGCTGCCCGCCGCCGGCGGCGTGGTCACCGGACCGTTTAACGGCCCGCCGGATTACAACTTTGTCCCGGAATGCTTCAGCCGCGGGCAACCGTCGACGATCTCCGTCATCGACGCCTACGGACCGGGACTGGCCTCAGGCTCGCAATGCTGCCCGTCCCAGCCGATCCCTAAGTTGACGGTATTGGGCTCCTCCCCCGTCCTCCTGATAGGTGCCGGATCTTTGCCGTGGTTGAGTCGGCCTGGGGCGCGGTGCCGGGATTGCTCCTGGCCCGTTTCCCCAGGCCGCTCGCCGAACCCGGCGTGCTGTAGGGTAGGCCGCCGACGAGGTGCCAGTTGACCTGGTCCTTTTCTAATAAATAACCCCAGAGTTCCCTGAGGTTCCTTCCGGCCTTCTAGCCCCAGGACCAGGGCGTTGGTCCTGGGGTCGTGCTGGTTCTGTCTTCTGAAGTCTTTTCAGGGTTCTTGATGCTCTATCGTCTGCAGTGCTGATCTTCCTGGATCAGTGAAGACGAGGAGGACGGG
>WNFI01044851.1_pt1 | contig 10354 bp, 12 predicted proteins | sample 5400471 | NCBI WGS metagenome assembly WNFI01 (sample SAMN13153348, study PRJNA577476) | soil metagenome | isolation source: 100 cm saprolite on Douglas fir-dominated hillslope | place: USA:California | collected 2013-09-17 | reverse complement strand
GGCGTGCGGGTGACCCGGATTGCCCGGGGGATCCCGGTGGGTGGCGATCTCGAGTACGCCGACGGCGTGACGATCGCGCAGGCGCTACTCGCGCGGCGGGACATGACCGAGTCCGATAGACCCGAGGGCACGTGATGGCGGGTGCGGCGAGGTGGTCGTTCTCGGAACAGGATTTCAAGCAGATCCAGCAGCACCTTCAGGCGTTCTTGCGCGACTCGAACGCCCGCTGCGCGCTGCTCGTCGATCGCACGGGGCAGCTCGTTGCGACCGTGGGCGACCCGCCCCAGTTCGACTCCGCCGCCTTCGCCTCCCTCACCGCCGCCGATTTCAGCGCCAACGACCAGCTCGCGAAAATGATCGGTGAACAGGAGTTCGCCTCGCTGGTGCACCAGGGCGAGAAGGAATCGATGTTCCTGGCCGACGTGGCGAAGCGCGTCATCCTGGTCGTGCTGTTCGACCAGCGCACCACGCTGGGCCTCGTAAAGCTGAAGGGCAAGAGCGCGGTCGAACAGCTCAACCGGGTGTTCGAAGCCATGTTCAACCGCGTGGGTGCCGGGCCGGCGGCACCCGAAAAGGGCTTGCTCGAAGGGGCGGAAGACGAAATTGACAAACTCTTCGGTTAAGAGGACGCGCGCCCAATGTCGATGATCAACTACGCGTCCCGCGAAATCAACTGCAAGCTCGTCTACTACGGACCCGGGCTCGGCGGCAAGACCACGAACCTCGAGCACATCTATGGCAAAGTCTCGCCCAATACGCGCGGCAAGATGATTTCGCTCGCGACCGAGACCGAGCGCACCCTGTTCTTCGACTTCTTGCCCGTCGACTTGGGCACGATCCGCGGCTTCAAGACGCGGTTCCACCTCTACACCGTGCCGGGGCAGGTGTACTACAACGCGAGCCGCAAACTGATCCTGAAGGGCGTAGACGGCCTCGTCTTCGTGGCCGACAGCCAGATCGAGCGCATGGAGGCGAACGTCGAGTCGATGCAGAACCTCTACGACAACATGTCCGAGTACGGCTACGACCTGACGAAGATGCCCTTCATCATCCAATACAACAAACGTGACCTCCCCAACGCCGCGCCCATCAAGGACCTCCAGGCGTCCTTGAATCCGGGGTGGCCAATTGAGGACGCCGCGCAGCAGAAACCCGTCCCCGACCCGATCCACGCCGGCGAGACCCTGGTCGAACGCGTGGACGGCCAGTGGCTGAGCCGCGCGCCGTACCTGGAAGCCGTCGCGGTCCGCGGCGACGGCGTGTTCGACACGCTGAAGACGGTGAGCAAGACGGTGTTGAAGACGCTGAGCTAGGGGAGAGGCTTCATGCGCTGGACCCTGCCCAACATCCTCACGCTCGCGCGCATCTGTCTCACGCCGGTGATTGCGCTCCTGCCGTTCATTCAGGGCTATTGGCCCAAGGTGATCGCGTTCGTGATCTTCCTGGCCGCGAGCGCATCGGACGTGATCGACGGCTGGCTGGCGCGCCGCTCCAACACCGTGAGTGAGCTGGGCCAGCTGCTCGATCCCATCGCCGACAAGCTGCTCCTGTTCGCCACGCTCATCCCGATCTTCTGGCTCACGCGACACCCCACCATTCTCGTGGACTACCGCATCCCGTGGTGGGGCAGTCTGCCCGTGTGGGTGGCGCTGCTGCTCGTGGGGCGGGAGCTCCTGATCACCGCGTTCCGCTTCTTCGCGAAACGGCGCGGGGTCGTGATCCCCGCGATGGGAGCGGGGAAGCTCAAGGCGGTCGTGCAGAACGTGTTCATTGGGGCCACGCTGTTCTGGTTCGCGTGGAAGGACGCGCTCGCGACCCATCCCTGGGCCGGGCAGTTCCGCAACTTCTGGGACGAGTTCCACGGCGCCGTCGTCGCGGTGACGCTGGCGGGCGCCATCCTCCTCACGGTGTATTCGCTCATCGTGTATCTGTACCGCTACCGCGCGGTGCTGAAGGGCCACGGGTGAAGCTGGAACTCCTCACCATCGGCACCGAGCTGTTGCTTGGTTACACCGTAGACACGAATGCCGTCGAGCTGGGACGCGCGCTCGCCGCTGCGGGCGCGGAGCTCGCACGCCGCACGACCGTGCCCGACCGACCCGACGCGATTCGTGCCGCGGTCGCCGAAGCCCTGGACCGCACGGGCTTCGTGCTCGCCACGGGTGGCCTGGGCCCGACGCGGGACGACATGACCAAAACGGTCGTCGCGGAGCTCCTCGGCAAACGGCTCGTGCTCGACGAGCCGCTGCTCGCGAGCCTGGAGACTCGCTTCCGGCGGCTGGGACGCCCCATGCCGGCGATCAACCGCACGCAGGCCGAGGTGCCGGAGGGCGCCACCGTGCTCCCCAATCCGCGCGGCACCGCGCCGGGCCTGTGGCTGGAGGACGACCGCGGCCGCGTGGTGGTGCTGCTCCCCGGCGTCCCGCGCGAAATGCGCGGCTTGTTGATCGAGGAGGTACTCCCGCGGCTCAGCGCGCGACAGGACGGGGAGCGCCGGGTGGTGCTGTCGCGCACAGTGCGCACCACAGGTATCGCCGAGTCCGCGCTCGCCGAGCGGGTGGGGCCGATCGAGTCGAGCATCGCGCCGCTCACGCTCGCCTACCTGCCTTCGGTCGACGGCGTGGACCTGCGCGTTACGGCGTGGCGGCTCGAGCCGCGGGATGCGGAGACGCGCCTGGCCCGCGTCGTGCAGCAGTTGGTGTCCGCCGCGGGCGAGCACTACTACGGCGCGGACGACGCGGACTTGGCGGCCGTAGTGCTCGACCAACTGCGTCACGGGCGCCACCGGTTGGGGATTGCCGAGTCCTGCAGCGGCGGGATGGTCGCCGAGCGGGTCACCAACATCCCCGGCGCCTCGGACACGTTCATCGGCGGCGTCGTGGCCTACGCCGACGTGGTCAAGACCGCGGCGCTCAAGGTGCCGCTCGAGACGCTGGAAGCGCACGGCGCCGTGTCCGAGGAAACCGTGCGCGCGATGGCCGAGGGCGCCCAGCGCCTGTTCTCGGCCGACTGCACGATCGCCGTGACGGGCATCGCCGGACCGGGGGGCGGGACGCCCGAGAAGCCGGTCGGTACCGTGTGGCTCGCCGCTCGTGTGCACACCACCGCGCAGGCGGTGAAGCGCCTGCTCCCGGGCGACCGGGAGGAGATCCGCCGCCGCTCGGCGCAGGCGGGGCTCGACCTGCTGCGCCGTGTGCTCGCCCAATCCTAAGATGCCCGCGCTTACCGCTCCCGACGGCACCCAGCTGACCTACGACGCCTACGAGGCGGCCGCCCCACGCAGCGCCGTGCTGGTGCTGCACGGCTGGTCCGACCACGCGGGCCGCTGGCGCGAGACGGGCGAGCGGCTGCGCGCCGCGGGGCATTCGGCCTATCTGCTCGATCTGCGGGGCCACGGTCGCTCGGGCGGCCGGCCCGGCCACCTGTCGCGCTTCAGCCAGCTGCTCGGCGATCTCCAGGCGTTCCGGCGCGTGGTGCGGATCCGCACCGAGCGGCCGCAACAGCTCCTCGGGCTCTCGTTCGGCGCCCTCGTGGCCCTGCGCTACTTAGAGACCCAGCCGAGCGACCCGATCACCGGCGCCGTGATCGTCGCCCCCTTCCTGGGACTGGGGTTCCGGCCGCCGGCCTGGAAGCTGATCGGGGCCCGCATGCTCGCCGACCTCTGGCCGACGCTCCCCATCCCCGCCCACATCGACCCCGACACCGTAAGCCGCGATCCCACGGTCAATCAGGCGTACGTCGAGGATCCTGCCGTGCACGGCTTCATGACGCCCGGGGCGTGGCGCGAGATCCAGTGGGCGCAACGCGCGGTGGCGGCGGATGGCGCTCGCATCGAGTCCCCGCTCCTGTTCCTGCTGGGGGGTGAAGACCGGATCGTCGATGTGCCGCTCGCGCGCGCGTTCGCCGACAGTCTGAAGACGAGCGTGCGGGTGCGCTCCTATCCCGAGATGTACCATGAGGTCCTGCACGACCCCCAACGCGACCAGGCGTTCGCCGACATGGTCGCATTTCTCGAGGCACCGTTGTAACCAGGGCCGCCGTTGTCGCGTAGGGAATGCGCTCGACACTCCGAGGACGTGCGGCTATCTTCTTGCCACATGGTCATTTCCAGAATTCGTCTCCACCGGGCCCGTCAAAACGGCGCACTTGGGCGGCATGCCGCTTGCGAGTGAAGCGCGGCACCATGGACGACGATAAGCAGCGATCGCGGCTCGGGGACGAGCCCGCGACGACGGATGCCGGGGCGCCTGAGTCTGGGTCGAATGCGCTGGTCGAGCCGCCCGAGGAGGCGGTGGCGCGGCTGGAGGCGCAGCTCGCCGAACTCCAGGACCGCTATCTGCGCCTCGCCGCCGAGTACGACAACTTCCGCAAGCGCACCCTCAAGGAGCGCGCCGAGCTGTGGGCCAAGGCGCAGGCGGACCTGGTGCAGCGCCTCGTGGATGGGCTCGACGACCTCGCCCGCTTCGCCCACGTCGACCCTAGCCAGACCGACCCCAAGACACTCCACGATGGCGTGGACATGGTGGAGCGAAAGCTGTGGAAGGAGCTCGAAGCCCTCGGGGTGACCCGCGTCGATCAGGTCGGCGTCCCGTTCGATCCGCACGTGCATGAGGCGGTCACGACGGGCCCCGCCGACCACCCGGCGAAGGACCATACGGTCGGCGCGGTGTTGCAGTCTGGCTACCAGATGGGCGGCGTCCTGATTCGGCCCGCGCGCGTCGTCGTGCTCACCTGGCAGGGTGAACGCGGCTGATGGCGGCGCAGGACTACTACCAGACCCTCGGGGTACCCGAGACGGCAACGACGGACGAGATCAAGAAGGCGTTTCGCCGCCTCGCGAAGCAATATCACCCGGACCGTAACCCCAACAAGCCAGAAGCCGCCGAGCGCTTCAAGGAGATCAACGAGGCGCACGACGTCCTCAGCGATCCCGAGAAGCGCAAAAAGTACGACCAGCTGCGCCGCTACGGGGCGTTCGCGGGCGCCGGCCGCGGATTCCGCGGGGACGCCGGTGGCGCGACATCGGAAGGCCCGGGCGTCGAGTTCGATTTGTCCGATCTCGGCTCGTTCGGCGGGCTTGGGGACCTCTTCTCGTCGATCTTCGGCCGGCGCGGCAGCGGCCCGCCTACCGACGACGAAGAGGAGATCGAGACCACGGTATCGATCCCGTTCCGCGTCGCGGCGCTGGGCGGCAAGGTGCCCGTGACCCTCACGCTGCCCGCCGTCTGTCCGACCTGCAACGGCTCGGGTGGCGCTCCCGGTACGACGTTCTCCACGTGCCCCGAATGCAAGGGACGTGGCACGATCTCATTCGGCCAGGGGGGATTCGCGGTGACGCGACCGTGTCCCGTGTGTCGCGGGCGCGGCAAGGTGCCAGCAGAACGCTGCCCCACCTGCCATGGCTCGGGCGAGGTACGTCAGGAGAAACACCTGGTGATCACGATTCCGTCGGGCACGGAGGACGGCACGCGGCTGCGCCTCAGGGGACAGGGCGCGAAGGGGCGGGGCGACATCGTCGTGGTCATCCAGGTCGAGCCCGACCGGTTCTTCCGCCGCGAGGGGCTTGATGTGATCGGCGTCGTGCCCGTCAACCTGGCCCAGGCCCTGCTCGGCTCGAAGATCAAGGTCCGGACCCTCGATGGCAAACGCGTCGTGCTGCGGGTGCCCCCCGGCACCCAGCACGGCCAGAAGTTCCGCATCGCCGGCCAGGGCATCGAGCGGAACGGGCGCCGTGGGGATCAGTATGTGGAGATGCGCGTCGAGATTCCGGAGCACCTGACGCCGGAGCAGGAAACCGCGCTCCGATCCTTCGCCGAGAAGAGCGGGATGAAGTACTAGAGCCGGTCCCTCCGAGCCGCGCGTCGTCGCTCAGCGCGGCCTCGTCCCCGACGCCTCAGACCAATCAGCGAAGCGATCGCACCATCACGAGCGCGCTCGCGGGGCACGCCGTGGTGAACTCGGCGGAGCCGAGCGCAGCCGCGTCCACGTCGGCGCGCGTGATCGGCCGGAATCCCAGCTTCGGGAAGAACCCAGCGGCGGTCTCGGTGAGGAGATAGACGGTGGCGACGCCGCGCTGGCGCCCGAGGTCCAGGGCGGCGGTGGCGAGCGCCTGCCCGAGCCCTTGCCCGCGGCGCGCGGAGCCGACGGCGACCGAACGGAGCAGCGCGGCCGTGCCATACAGCTCCAGGGCCGCCGTGCCCACGACGGCGCCGTCTTCCCACGCCACCAGGGTGGTCGCAACGTGCGCGTCGAGACCGGCGCGCGGCAGGCGGTTGTCGTCCAGCAGCTGGAAGATGGCGGGCAGGTCGGCGGGCCGGGCCCGAGGCCTGGGGACGCGACGGCGTAGCGCTTTACACAGTTCCGCAACCGCCAACGCCCCCGGGTTCTACCGTGCCGGGGGCGTTGAGTCTGCGCCAGGGTGGGGTGGTGATCCGTGGCGCTGCGGGACGCGGTTCGAAGGATGCGGTGGGGTGTAGGTCAACTGGCAGACCGCCCGGCTGTTAACCGGGAAGTTGGAGGTTCGAGTCCTCCCGCCCCAGCTCGACAAGTTCAAGCTCGCCTGATGCTTCCGCTTCGGTGTCCCACGAGCTGTGGGAGTCCGTGACGGTTACGGTTGCGTGACGGTTTCGGTCGCCAATCTCGCCCAAGACGCGATCCACGGCTGTGGCGGCTTCTTCCAGCCGCTGGTCGCGTGGGCGTAAGTAGCGACGGGCCATCCCGAGATCCACGTCCCCGATCCAATCGAGCGCGAGCTTCAGATCCCGCGTGAGCTCGAGCACGTCCCCGGCAACCGCGCGACGGAAGCCGTGCATCGCGCGATATGGAAGATTTGTCGAACGAATTCGCACAGCGTAGCAATCTCGGTTGACCCCAGTTCCGGGAAGGCCGACTCACGCGTGACCTTCGAGCCCGACGTCCGAGCCGATCTTCCGGCGGTACTTGAAGCAGTCGGCCACGTCTTCGCCGGGCTCTAGATGCGGACCGTGACGCCGTCGATGTCGTGCTCTTCGATCCCCTTGAGGCGCGCCTGTGCGGTTCGAGCGCCTACCGACGCCGGCGAGAAAGGTCCGCCCTGGTTCTGTTATTGGCGCTGTGGCGTGGGATCCGCCAAGGTTGGAGGGGAACGCGCAAGTCGGCGAGTCTGGCTTGCCGCTGTTCAATCTGCTGCTGCCGGCTGCGAATCTCGCGTAGCGCAGCCTCGGCCTCCTCCTGGGTGATGAACGTGCGCTGCATTGCTGCGGCGATCCACGCGCGGTCCGCGGCGGTTTCGTTAACGAGCGTACGACGCTCGACCGCTCGTTCGCTGAGTTCCATCAGGCCCGCGAACTCACCCGCGCGCACCAATTGACACTGCACCCACGCCGCTCGCGTGATGTACAGCGCGAGGCCGAGCAATAGCAGGACTCCAAAGACGCCGAGCCCAACAAACGCGCGGTAGGCGGTTACGAGGACGCCTCCATCTGCTCCATCCTGAGCCGCAGGCCTCAGCACGACCCGCAGGACGCCGAGTGTGATTGCACAGGTCGAGGCCATGCCAAGCGAAAACAGTCGAGCATAGGCCCACTCCCGGCCGCTGGGCCGCGCGGCGACGGCGTACCCCATAAGGGCCGCAATGCTGCATCCAATTAGAAACCCGACCACCCGCAGCTCCTAAACTCGGTGTTACTGCTCCGCGGAGTCTACTGGGACCGCTCAACTGATCAATATCGTACTCGTAGAATTGCAGTTACAGTGTCCCTTCTTGGCACTCAGTTACAATGTCCCTATTTTGGCACTGATTGACGTACTTGCCGAGCTACCTGTAGCTTTGGGCCGCCTGATAAGCCCGTTGTATTCTGGTATTCTCTCGAAGCAGTTAACGAATCGGATGCTGGATTTCCTTATCGCGAAGCATGTCCCCGAGTACCTGATCCGCAAGACGGAAGAGGCGCTCTTCAGCGTCCCCGTCACGTCGAGTTAACCCCCATGCAGTTGACGGTTCGCGAGGCGGCCTCGTACCTGCGCGTCGACGAGGCGACGGTCCGCCGCTGGATTCTCCGCCGCGGTCTCCCCGTGCATCGCGTGAACGAGCGGCTCCACCTGAACGCGATCGAGCTCTGGGAGTGGGCAACGGAGAACGGGATAGCGGTCTCGCGGACCCTGCTGGAACAGGCGCAGCGGCAGCCTGAGCAAGTCCCACCGTTATCTGAGTTGCTGTCCGCCGGCGGCATTCATCATGACGTCAGCGGGCGGGACAAGGCGAGTGTCCTGCGGGAGATCGTCCAGCGCCTCCCGCTGCCGGCGGAGGTCGACCGGGAGTTCTTGGCGACGACGCTCGAAGCGCGGGAGGCCATGGGCTCCACCGGCATCGGGGACGGCATCGCCATCCCGCACGTGCGGAATCCGATCCTGCTCCACGTGACGGCCCCGTTCGTCACGCTCTGTCTCCTGCGTGACGCCGTAGAGTTCGACGCGGTGGACGGCCGGCCCGTTCACGCGCTCTTCACGGTGGTCAGCGCAAACGTCCCCGGGCACCTCCGTATTCTCGGCCAGCTTGGCTTCGTCCTGCATGACGAAGAGCTCCGGCGCCTGCTGAATCACCGATCGCCCGGTTCGGAGATCCTCAGCCGCGTGCGGGCGGCGGAGGGGCGAGCGAGCGGCGTGTTTCGGTCCTCGCAGTGACGGCGCTCGCCATCGCCTTGGCCTGTTGGGCCGTGGGCGCGGGGGGCGGCATGCTGCTGCGGCGCCACCGGGTGAGCATTCTGCTCGGCGGCGGTGGCGCGATTGCCGGCGCGGCCGCTGCGGGGCTCGCCGGCGCTCAGGCGCTGGCCGGTGCCGTGACGCAGGACTGGCGCGCGCCATGGAGCATGCCCGTCGGCGCACTCGCATTACGTCTCGATCCGCTCGCGGCGGTCTTCCTGCTGCCCCTCGCGGCCGTCGGGGCGCTCTGCGCGCTCTACGGCGTCGGGTACCTGCGCCGGCACGCGCACGGACGGCCGATCGCCGGGTCGCTCGCAGCCTACAACATCCTGCTGTTGAGCATGGCGCTCGTGGTCGCGGCGAACGACATCGTCCTCCTGCTCGTCGCGTGGGAGCTGATGACACTGAGCTCGTGGGCGCTCGTCGTCAGCGATCACGACGCCCCCGCCGTGCGCGCGGCGGGTTTGCAGTACCTCGTCGCCGGACACCTAGCGACGATCGCCCTTTTGCTCCTCGGGCTCCTCCTGGCGACCGGGAGCCGCACATTCGAAATCGGCGCCCTCTCGACGCCTGCAACGGTCCCCTCCGGGGCGCTGTTCGGGCTCGCCCTGATCGGTTTCGGTACCAAGGCGGGGATTGTGCCGATGCACGTCTGGCTGCCGGACGCCCATCCCGCTGCGCCGTCCCACGTCTCCGCGCTCATGTCGGCGATCATGATCACGATGGGCTTTTACGGCTTGGCGCGATTCATCCCGCTCTTCGGTCCGCCGGCTCTCTGGTGGGGGTACCTCTTGATGATCCTCGGGGCGACGGGCGCGGCCGGCGGTGTGGCGTTCGCCCTCGCCCAGCGTGACGTGAAGCGCGTGCTCGCCTACTCCACAGTAGAGAACGCCGGCCTCGTGACGCTTGCGGTGGGCCTGGGTCTCCTCGCTACCGCACAGGGAGAACCCGTGCTCGCCGGCCTCGCGTGGACCGCCGCGCTGCTGCATCTGTGGAACCATGCCCTCGCAAAGGCGCTGCTGTTCCTCGGGTTCGGCGCCATCGCCCAGGGTGCGAAGAGCCGCAGCCTCGACGCCCTGGGCGGATTCCTGCGCGGCTGGCCCCTGGTCGGCGGGCTGCTGTTTCTTGGCGCGGCGGCGCTGGCGTCGCTCCCCGGTCTGAACATGTTCACGAGTGAGTGGCTGTTGCTCCGCGGGGCCCTGCTCGGGGCCGTCTCGACTGGCGGCGGAGGGGCCGCCGGCGTCGCGTTCCTCGGCAGCGTCCTGGCCATCGCGCTCACGGGCGGGCTTGCCGTTGCGTGCTTCACCAGGCTCGTGGGCGTCGGTCTCTCGGGCTCTGCCCGAACCGCCGAGGCCCAGGCCGCGCCGCGTCCGGGCTGGGCCATGGTCCTCGCTCTCGTGTTGCTTGCCGCCGCCTGCGCCACCATGGCCCTGATTCCCAGCGGCGCGGCGGGCGTGCTCGGCACGGCGGTGGCCGTCATCGCCCCGGCCGCGGATGCGCAAGCGGCGCCCACCGTCCTCAGACCGCTCGGCGTGGTGGTTCCGGTGCTCGCCGCAGCCACGGTCCTTGTGTTCGCGCTCCGCGCTCGAGCGGGCCGGCGATCCCCCCAGCGGCAGGACGCCACCTGGGGGTGTGGGTATGCGATCCCGACGGTGGCAATGCAATACACATCTTC
>WNFI01390678.1_pt1 | contig 10355 bp, 8 predicted proteins | sample 5400471 | NCBI WGS metagenome assembly WNFI01 (sample SAMN13153348, study PRJNA577476) | soil metagenome | isolation source: 100 cm saprolite on Douglas fir-dominated hillslope | place: USA:California | collected 2013-09-17 | reverse complement strand
CGGCCAGCTGGTACAGCTCCCGCATGTCATCGACATCGAAATTGCTGACGCCCCAGCGGGCGATCCGGCCCTGCTGCACCAACTGCTCGAACGCCTCGACCGTTTCGGCCAGCGGCGTGGCGCCGCGCCAGTGCAACAGATACAGGTCGATCCGGTCGATCGAAAGACGCGCCAGGCTCCGCTCGCAGGCCGCGGCCAGGCGACGCCGGCCGGCGTTGGAAGGCAGCACTTTGGTGACAATGAAGGCCTTGTCACGGCGCCCGCCGCGCAGCGCCTCGCCAACCACCCTTTCGGCGCCACCATCGCCATACATCTCGGCCGTGTCGACCATGCGTACGCCCGAATCGAGCCCGAGCTGCAAGGTCGCGATCTCCCGCTCGCGCGATCGGCTCGATTCGCCCATCCGGTAGGTGCCCAGGCCCAGCGCCGGAACCGTTTCGCCGTCGGGGAAGCTGACGTCCATGCCCGCGCTTAATCGGCCAGATTCATCCTGGCCAGCACAGTTTGAAACCTGGAATCGGCGTGAAGGTTCCGCAGCAGCGGGTCGATCTTCACCATCTCCATGCCGGGATCGCGCTGACGGTAGGCGCGTTCGAGCCAGCCGAATGCGGCATCGGACTCGCCCCGGTAGGCGTACATCTCTGCGATGTTGTAGGCCGAGCTGGCCGCATACTTTCGCTCGAGCTCGCCCAGCGCAGCGTTCGATTCCGCTCGCCGGCCCAATGCCCAATAGACGGCGGGTGAGCTGGAAAGCCGGAACGTCTCGTCGCTCTCTTTGTTCACAGCGGCCAGGGCTTCGGAGTGTCGGTTCAGCAGCAGCAGGGACAGCCCGAGAAAGGAAGGCCCGCCGGCGAAAGCCGGGTTCAACTCCACCAGCTTGCGCAAGGTGGCCTCGGATTCCTGGAACCGGCCCGCGCCCAGAAGCGCCCATCCGACGCTCCAGCGCTCATGCGTGTCCAAAGGATCACGCGCCAGCGCTTGACGGGAATATTCGATGCGCTCGCCGAACTCGCCGGACCGTATCGCCTTCAAATCCGCCAGCGCGATCCGCACGTGCAGGTCGTTCGGGTCCAGTGCCAGCGCACGCTGATACTCGGATTCGGCCTGCGCCCAGTTCCAGTCGAACTCCTCCAGCAGGTTGCCTCGAACTCGGTGCCCGTACGCGAGGTCCTGGTCGATGTCGAGGGCGCGTTGCAAGGCGTCGCGGGCACGGGCGATGCCCTCGGGGATGGAAACCCAGCCGATCGATGCCTGGTGCATGCTCGCGTTGGCAAGTTTGGCCCAGGCCAGAGCGTAGTTAGGGTCCAGCCTGATGGCCGCCTGGTAGAAAACGATCGCCTTGGCGGAATCTTCCCGCGTGTTGTGATCGGCCAGATAGTTGCCCTGGAGCAACTGGTTGTAGGCCTCGGTATCCGTCCTGTGGCTCTGCCAACGGGCGCTACCCGGGTTCAATGTGACGTTGAGCGCTTGAGAAACGGTTGCGGAGATTTCGTCCTGGACTTTGAAGATGTCGCTGAAGCTGCGTTCATAGGTCTGCGACCAGACGTGCGAGCCGTCGGAGGCGCGAATCAGCTGTGAGGTGATGCGCAACGAGCCGCCGGACTTGCGAACGCTGCCTTCCAGAACATAGGCCACTCCGAGCTTCTGCGCGATCACGCGCACGTCCTCGTTCCTGCCTTTGAACTGGAACGATGAAGTTCGCGCGATCACTCTCAATTCCCGGTTGCGCGAGAGCTGGTCGATCAGCTCCTCGGTCAGGCCGTCGGAGAAGTACTCCTGGTCCCTTTTTTCGCTCATGTCGAGGAAGGGCAGTACCGCGATCGACCTGTCGCCGGCCGACGACGTCGCAGTCGCGTGGGCCGGGGCGAGCGACGAGGCCGCAGCGGCCGGGCTGGATCCACTCTGGCTCGAAGGCAGTCCCGTCAGAGCGTAGCCGATCGCGCCCGCTGCCAGCACGACCCCGGCCGCCGCCGCGGCGGACCCGGCCCGATGACGCACAACGAACTTCGCCATTCGATACGCGAGCCGATTCGGCCTGGCCTGGACCGGCTCGCCGTTCAGGTAGCGCTGAAGGTCATCGCTCAGCGCTGCCGCGCTGGCGTAGCGGTCCGCCGGCCGCTTCGCCAGCGCCTTCAGTACGATCGCGTCCAGGTCCCCGCGCAACCGGCGGGCCAGCTGCTCGGCCGTGCCGGCCCGCACCAGGGCGGCCTGCTCGGTGAGCTGGGTACTTGGCTTGTGCACCCGCGCTTCGATCACCGCCTGCTCCAGCAGCGTCCGCGAGGCGCCTGGCCTGAGCCCGTAGGGGCGAGTGCCCGCCAGCAATTCGTTCAGAACGACCCCGAGTGCGTAGATGTCGCTGGCGACCTCGGCCGGCTCGCCCAGCAACAGCTCCGGACTGGCGTACTCCGGCGTCAGCACCTGGCCATAGATCTGGGTGAGCTGAGGGTCCGGCCCGTCTTCGGCCAGAAGCTTTGCGACTCCGAAGTCCAGCAGGCGAGCCTGGCCCGGTTCGGTCACCAGTATGTTCGAGGGCTTTATATCCCGGTGCAGCACCCGGCGCTCGTGGGCGTATTGAACGGCGTCCAGCACCTGCAGAAAGAGGCTTAACCGTTCCCGCAAATCCTGCCGGTGCGCATCACACCAGTCGGTCAGCGGCTGGCCCGCCACGTATTCCATCGCGAGATACGGCAACCCGCCGGGGCTGACTCCGGCGTCATACAGGCGCGCGATGTTCGCGTGCTCCAGCGCAGCCAGGATGTCGCGTTCGCGGGCGAAGCGTTGGGCAAGATCCTCCCGCAGCCGCGTGAGTGTCGGCAGCTTCAGCGCCACCTCGCGCTTCATGGCTCCATCGGCCCGCTGAGCCAGCCAGACCTCGGCCATACCCCCGACCCCGAGTTGGCGCACCAGCTTGTACGGGCCGATGTGCGAGCCGGTGCTGATCGAGTCGCCGCTGCCGCCCCGATGACCGAGGCCGAGCCTGGGCAAGGTCGTCAGCGCGCTCGAATCGTGCTCGTGCGGCCACGCCAACAGAGCCTCTCGCAGCGGCAACGCCAGATCGCGGTGTTCGGCCGGCAGGGTATCCAGCCAGCGTTGCCGCTCCTCCCGGCCGAGCGGCAGCGCCTGATCGAGCAGCCGGCTCATCCGGGTCAACTGCTCTGGCGACAGCACGATCAGCGCTCCGCGACAGGCGAATGAAAAGCCAAGTGCCTTGCTTCCAGAAATCCTCGGCTGGGATCGCAAAATCGATATTTTGCGCGCCTTTGAGCATGAACGCCGTCACGCCGATCAGATCGCTTCGGTCTGCCCGGCTTCAATTCAAAATCTACCCTGGCGCGCGGCCGCGGCGCAAGCCGGCGCGATTGCCGCCGGCGTACAAACCAGATCGGGAGACTCGAAATGAAACCAGCGCTTGTGATCCTGCTAGCGGCGACGCTCATCCACGCCGCCCTCGCCGAGGAACGGCTGCCGACGATTGCCCCGGAAAAGTACACGGACCAGCAGAAGCAGGCGGCCGAGGACTTCAAGGCAGCGCGCAAGGTGCCGGTGTTCGGTCCGTTCGAACCGATGATGCACAGCCCGCAACTGATGAACCACGCGCGGGCGATGGGCGACTACCTGCGGTTCAACGCCGCGATCGGGAGCGTGCTGAGCGAGTTCGCCATCCTGATCGCCGCCCGCGAGTGGACACAGGACTACGAATGGTACGTCCACTACCCGCTCGCCTTGAAGGCGGGAATCCAGCGGGACGTGATCGACGCGATCGCCGACGGACGGCGGCCGGAGACGATGAGCGATGACGAGCGGATCGTCTACGACTTTCTGACCGAGCTGAACAGGACCAAGCGCGTGTCCGATACCACGTTCGAACTCGCCGATCGGCGCTTCGGCAAGAAGGGCGTCGTGGATCTGACCGGGATCAACGGCTATTACGCGTTGCTCGCGATGCAGCTGAACGTCGCGCGCTACCCCATCCCGAAAGACGGCAAAAGTCTGACCCGATTCCCGCAATAGATCCTTGCCTCACGCGCTCCCGCCCACGATCAGCCGCAGCGTCGGGAGCAGATCCCGCGCGCTAGGCAAATGCCTCGACAACGGGCACGCGGACCGCCTTCGTCGCCCGCCGTTGCGCGATGCCGCCGGCCCGTGCGTCAGCGGCCGGCCCGCACCCACGGTCCGGTGCCGTTTCCCGCCCGAGCGCTACCCGGCCCAGTCTCTCGCGGTCGGCGATCCTGACCCGCTTCAATCCGGGAAAATCGATCAAGCCCTGCCTCGCAAACTGCGACATCACGCGGCTGACCGTTTCAAGCGTGATTCCCAGGAAGCTGCCGATGTCGGCGCGCGTCATTCGCAAGGCGAATTCCCGCCTCGAGTAGCCGAGCGCATCGAAGCGATCCGACAGCTTCAGCAGGAAGGTCGCAAGCCGTTCGTCCGCGCGCATGCTCCCCAGCATCAGCATCGACTCGTGCTTGCGGACGAGTTCGCGGCTCATCTGCTGGTAGAAATGCCTGCGCAGCGCCGGCAGCACCGCATCCGCGCCGTCGATCCGGCTGTACGGAAATACGCAAACCTCGCTGTCCTCCAGCGCCACCGCGTCGCAGGTATGCGACCCGGCACCAAGGCCGTCGAAGCCCATCATGTCGCCCGGCATGTGAAAGCCGGTGATCTGTTCGCGGGCATCGTCCGACGTCACGGTGCTCTTCACAGACCCCCGCCAGACCACGTAAAGCGATTTGAACGCGTCCCCGCAACGGTACAGCGCGCCGCCGCGCCGGATGCGCAGGCGCGTCGAGACCAGCTGCTCGGCGCTCTCGAGGTCGTTGCGCGACAGCCCGGGGGGCAGGCACAACTCGCGCACGACGCAACTCGTGCACTTCGCACGCGGTCGGGGACCATTCGGGTCTGGCATGTCCATCGCGAACTCCGGTCGGATCGCTCCTGGATGCCAAGTTAGTCGCAGGTCTACGTGGGGAATATTCGTACAAGCACGTATCCGAAACCGGGCCAGTTGTAACCGTCGATGGCACTGCCGAATCGACGGTTGCAGGCCCTATGGCCGCTCGAGCAGGCCGGCGGCCTGGGCGAGGCGGGACAGCTCGACCAGGTTGGTGACCCCGGTCTTTTGCATCACGCGGGCGCGATGAACCTCGACGGTGCGATGGCTGATGCCCAGGCTGCGCGCGATCTCCTTGTTGGAGTGGCCGTCGGCGACCAGCCTCATGATTTCGCGTTCGCGCCGGGTCAGACCCTGCAGGCGCTCGCGCAGGGTTTGCGTGGCGGACGCCTGCTCGCGCAGCTGCGCGCTCCGGTGCAGCGCGGCCTGAACGCGTTCGAGCAGTTCCGCGCCGACCACGGGCTTCGTCAGAAAATCGATCGCGCCGCCTTTGATGGCCTGCACCGTGGTCGGGATATCCCCGTGGGCCGTCAGAAAAACGATCGGCAGGTCGATGCCGCGCCGGATCAATTCGGCCTGGAGTTCCGGGCCGCTCATATCGGGCATCCGCACGTCCAATATCAGGCAGCCGACGCGACCCGGCGACCAGTCGGCCAGAAACGCCGCCGCGCCGTCGTAGGTTTGCACCGCCAGACCAGCCGTATCGAGCAGCAACGCGAGGCCGTCGCGCACCGCGGCATCGTCGTCCACCACATAGACGGTCGGGTCGGTACTCATCAGGCGAACGGCAACGTGAAGTGGAATATTCCTCCGTGGCCCGGAGCCGCTTCGCACCACAGGCGGCCGCCGTTTGCTTCAACCAGCGCCCGGGTGATCGCCAGCCCCATCCCGATGCCTCTGGGCTTCGTGGTGTAAAACGGTTTGAAGATGCGCCGGGCCGCCTCCTCGCTCAGGCCCGGTCCGCGATCCTGCACCGTCACCTGCGCCATGTTGCCGTCCACCGGGCGCACGGTGATCGCGATCGAGTGCGGACTGACCCCCGCCGCGCGCATCGCGTCCACCGCGTTGGACACGAGATTGACCAGCACCTTTTCGACCTGCAGCCGGTTCGCGCGCACCGGCCGCAGCTCGGGGGCCAGATCGACCGTCGAATCGAACCCTCCTTGGCCGTCCGTTCCGACCAGGGTGAGCGCCCGGTCGACCGCCCGGTTCAGGTCGAGCGACTCGATCGGTGTCTCGCCGGCCTGGAAGAACTGGAGCAGTTCGCGCACCACCTGTCCGGCGCGCTGTGCTTGCGCCGCTCCGCTTTCCAGGGCGTGCTGCAGCTTCTGTGGCGACGGATTGCCGGCCCGCAGCAGTCGCAACGCCGCCTCGGTGTATGAAGCCATCGCATTGAGGGGCTGGTTCAGGTCGTGGGCGATGGCCGCAGCGGTCTGGCTGGCGACCTGCTGTTTCAGAAGTTCCTCCAATTCCGCGCGCAGCCCGCTCAATGCAGCTTCCTGGCGCCGGCGCGCGCTGATGCGAGCACCGATGCGCGCCAGCAGTTCCTCCGCCGAGAAGGGCTTGTTCAGGTAGTCGTGCACCCCCTCCCTCAGCAGCTCCACGCGCAGGGCGTCGTCGGCCTTGGCCGTGAGCATGATGATCGGCACGTCCGCGATCTCGCGATGCTTGCGCAGCGCGCGCACCATCCGGTCGCCGGCCATCCTGGGCATCATCACGTCGCTGATGATCAGGTCGGGCTGAAGTGCCAGCGCCATGTCGAGCCCTTCCTTGCCGTCGAAGGCGGTCGCGACGCGATAGTGCCGCCCGAGCACGGCCGCGATGAAGCGGTTCATGTCGCCGTTGTCTTCGACCACCAGCACGAGCGGACTGTCCGATTCGAGCGGCGGGATGCCGATCGCCTCTCCCAGCTGCGCGCGCAAGGCCTCGCCGGGCATCGGCCCCGACGCTTCCTCGAAGGCGGACGGCGCCGCCTGAAGCGGGCTTCCGGCGGGGGCCGACAGCGGCAGGCTGACGGTGAACAGCGCGCCGCCGCCGGCGGCATCCGCCACGGCAGCCGATCCGCGGTGCAAGGCGGCGAATTCGCGCACGACGGCCAGTCCCAGGCCGGTGCCGCCGAGGGCAAGCTCGGCCTCGGCGTCGGCCCGACGGAACGGTTCGAAGATGGCTTCCCGCATCGCGGGCGGAACTCCAGGCCCGCTGTCCTGCACACCGATGGTCGCCTGATCCGCCCGGGCCTGAAGCCAGACCGATATGACTCCGCCGTACGGTGTGGATTTGAAGGCGTTGGACAACAGGTTCAACAGGATTCGACGCACCTTGTCGAAGTCCGCCTGGGCCGCCAGCGCGTCCGGCGTGTCGACGCCGAAGCGGATGCGGTGCTCGCTTGCCAGCGTCTCGAAGTGCGAGCTCACCAGCCGAACCAGCAGCGCGAGGTCGAACTCGGCGTAGCTCATCCGCATCCGCCCGGCCTCGAGCCTGGCCACATCGAGCAGATCGGTCACGTGATGCAGCAGCAGGCGCGCGTTGCGATCGATGACTTCCAGCTCGCGCCGTTCCTCGGGCGGGACGCTCTTCGTCGCCAGCCGCCTGGCCACCGGGCCGAGGATCAGGGTCAGCGGCGTGCGCAGCTCGTGGCTGACGTTGGCGAAGAAGCGCGACTTCAGTTCATCCATGTCGCGCGACTTCTCGTACAGCCGCGCCAGCTCCTCGTTGGTTTGCTGCAGCCGCGCATTGGCCTCGGCCAGCTCTCGGGCAACCGCTTCGAGTGGCCGATCGGGAGGTGCAACGGGATGATTCACCGCTTCGCTCGTTACAAGCCGGGCCCTGCGAAGCTCAAGCTAGGATAGTGAGAATTTCCGGAGCCATTCTTCGATGTCCGCCAAGATCGAACTTGCCGAAGTCGACAAGCGCTTTGCGAACGGCGTGGAGGCGGTGCGGGCGCTTTCGGTCGTGATCGCGCCCGGCCAATTCGTGTCGCTGCTGGGCCCCTCGGGCTGCGGCAAGTCTACCGCGCTGCGCCTGATCGCGGGACTCGAACGGCCGTCGGCCGGGCGGGTCCAGGTCGGCGCGGCACCGGCCGATGAGCGGATCGAGGTGATGTCGTACGTATTCCAGGAGCCGACTCTGATGCCTTGGGCCAGCGTTATCGACAACGTGGCCCTTCCGCTGCGGATCAAAGGGACCGCTCTGCGGCCGGCCCGCGACCGGGCTCGGCAGGCGCTGGCCGCCGTCGGCCTGGCCGGCCGCGCGAGCGCCTACCCGGCCGAGCTGTCCGGCGGCATGAAGATGCGCGCATCGATCGCCCGCGCGCTGGTCACGCACCCAGCCGTGCTGCTGCTGGACGAACCGTTCGCCGCGCTCGACGAGATCACGCGCCAGCGCCTGAACGACGACTTGTTGGCGCTGTGGAGCGAGCAGGCGCCGACCGCGGTGTTCGTCACGCACAGCGTCTTCGAGGCGGTGTACTTGAGTCAGCGCGTTCTGGTGCTCAGTGGGCAGCCCGGCCGACTGATCGCCGACCTGCCGATTGCGTTGGCCTATCCGCGCACACCGGCGCTGCGGCTGCAGCCGCAGTTCTTGCAGCACTGCCGCAACGTGACCGAAGCGCTCGAGTGCGGCCAGCTCGCCACCGCGGAAACCCGGCCGTGAGCCGGCCACGCCGCGCGGCTGCTCTGGTTCCGGCCGTCTCCGCCGCGGCTGCCCTGCTGGCTTGGGAGGCGATCGTTCGCCTGCGCGGTATCCCGCCCTACATCCTGCCGGCGCCCAGCCTGGTCGTGCAGACGCTGTGGAACAACCTGGACTCGCTGCTTCTGTCCTGGCTGTACACAATCAAGATCACCTTTGGCGCGCTGCTGCTGGCGCTGGCCGGCGGCGTGGCACTCGCGAGCGCGTTCGCCCTTTCGCGCACGCTGGAGCGCGCGCTGTTTCCGTTTGCGATCGCGCTGCAGGTCACGCCGATCGTCGCCATCGCGCCGCTGATCCTGATCTACGTGGACAGCACGACGGCCGCTCTATTGATCTGTGCCTTCATCGTGGCGTTCTTTCCGGTGCTTTCCAACACGCTGATCGGGTTGCGCTCGGCCGATCCGAACCTGCAGGACCTGATGACCTTGTACGGCGCCACCCGCTGGCAGCGCCTGCGCTGGCTGCTGGCGCCGTCGGCGCTTCCCTATCTGGTGGCAGGACTCAAGATTTCCGGGGGCCTCGCGCTGATCGGGGCCGTCGTGGCGGAATTCGCGGCCGGTGCGGCCGGCCGCGAGACGGGCCTGGCTTCGCGGATCCTGGAGGCGAGCTTCCGCACCGAAATCCCGAAGATGTACGCCGCGCTCACGCTGGTGGCGCTGACCGGAATCGGAATCTACCTGGCGTCCAACGCTCTGTCGCGCGCTTTGCTCGGACGCTGGCATCCGTCCGGGCGCAGCTGAGCAAGGGATGCCGACGCCGGCAGCGCCCATCGTTGTATCGCCGCGAAACGACTTCAAGAGCGCTGTCAATTCACGTACGCTCTTTCCGTCCCCGAGTCGGAGTTACACGTAGGGGTTCGGGGGCGCTCCCCCGTCGTGCAACGGAGGCCTCATGCTCGACGCTCTGTTCTCGTCCGACTTCATCCCGCATGGACACTGTTTCCTTTGGAACCCCGGCATCGTCTGGACCCAGGTCGTCTCCAACGGCACGATTGCCTTGTCATACGTTGCGATCTCCAGCACGCTGGCCTATCTGGTGTATCAACTGCGTGAGGCCATTCCGTACCGCGGGATGTACCTGGCCTTCGGCGCGTTCATCGTGCTGTGCGGGATCACGCACATGTCCGACGTGCTCGTGATCTGGAAGCCGGCCTACTGGCTCGACAGCGCGATTCGGATCGCGACCGCAGTCGTGTCGGCGGCAACGGCCGCGATGCTGCCGTCGCTGGTTCCCAACGCCGCGGCGCTGGCCCGCGCGACGCGAGCCGCGCATGAGCGCGGCATCAAGCTCGAGACGGCGTTTCGCGAGCTGGGCTCCGTGTACCAGCGGACCAAGGAGCTGGAGAAGCTGAAGTCGCAGTTCTTCCAACGTCAGGCACGAGCTGCGCACGCCGATCGCGCTGGTGCTCGGGCCGATTCAAAAACTGCTCGCCGACGGCCGCCTGGACGCGGCGGCGCAGCGCGAGCTCGCGATCGCGCTGCGTAACGCGCGCGTGCTGCAAAGGCAGCTCGACGACCTGCTGCTCGCCGCCCGCCTCGAGGCCGGTCTGCGACTGGAGTATGCCGACGTCGACCTGGGGACGCTGATGCGGGAGATCGGCTCGAACTTCGAAGGCCTTGCGAGCGACCGCAACATCCGCTATGCGGTGCTTGCGCCCGAGCCGCTGCGCGCCGAGCTCGATCCGGACAAGGTCCAGCACATCGTGCTGAACCTGCTGTCGAATGCGTTCAAATTCACCCCTGCCAACGGTCGGATACGGCTCGAGCTCGCGGACGAG
>WNFI01160520.1_pt1 | contig 10355 bp, 15 predicted proteins | sample 5400471 | NCBI WGS metagenome assembly WNFI01 (sample SAMN13153348, study PRJNA577476) | soil metagenome | isolation source: 100 cm saprolite on Douglas fir-dominated hillslope | place: USA:California | collected 2013-09-17 | reverse complement strand
AGCACCCCAAGATCATAGGTCTGGGCCGGGCGGGTTGACCGCGGGCGAAGCGGACCAGTGACTGCACGAGACGGTCAGGGGAAATGTGGCGCAGCTCAGTTGCCGCGCGCACCTCGGCATTCAACAGCTAACGCACCGCAACTTCCGGAGATCTGAGGCTGCGGACCTGCGCGTCCTGGCCCGGCTCGACGACGACGGCGCGTCACCAGCGGTGACCCCGCCACAGGTCAGCGACGGCCAGGCCGTCGCGCGATCGGTGGCTGCAGTGTCCGGCGACAGGACCAGGCGGGCGCCCGCATCTGCCACGCATCGATGTTGCCGCGTTTGATGATCGCTGCGATGGCGGCCTGCGGCGACGCCGTGCCGGGCGTGGCGAGCTGGCGGAAGGCCCCGCCGCCCGCGGTCAGCAGATCCTGCCCGCTCGCGAGCGTGCGCGCCGCGCGCACATGCACGTTGAGAGCATCCCAGACGAAACAGGGCTTCCCGAGCGCACAGCAGGCGACCGTGACGAACTCTTCGTAAACGGGCTGCTGGGCCGGGGACCCGGCGGGCGCCGTGGTGGTGCCTGTCCGGGGCGACGCCTGACCCGTTACGCCGAAACCCTGAGCTGAGGGGATGCCCAGAGGAGGCAGGCGGCGGCAACATGTCGGCGTCACTTCCCGCGCCGAGCTCGATCACCGCGACGCCCGCGGTCGCGTGCGGGGCGAACACGTGCAGCAGTCCATCGCCCGCCCCCGACGCGGTGCGGGCGAACTCCTTGAATTGCGCCGTGATGTCCTGTCGTGCACGGTTTTCTCGCGGTGCCCCGTCCGCACCTGGGAAATCTTAGGTCTTCATGCCCAACGACTGCCGGCGGGCGGCTGCCAGCACGACCCCGCTGTGCGGTGCCGGGGCACCTACGCCGGGGGCACCCGGCCCGGGCAAGCCGGCCGGGCGTGCGTGCTAGCCTCCCGCCGGCCCCTTCCTGGCCTTCCTGCGCGGATGCTCGATGATCGCGTCCGGCCCGGGGAACACCAAGGCGGTGTGACCGTCGTCGAATCGCACCAGGTAAGGCGGCTCCCCGCCCGCTCCGCGGACCTCGACGATCTCGCCCGTCCGCTCCGGCTGGCCCACGACGCTGGCGTGCACGCGGAGCCGGTCCCCGACGGCTGCCTGCATGCGCCCACCTTCTCGTCCGCATTCGCTCACCGCGTGTCCGCATTCCCCGCGCTGCCCGCCCGCCGGAGGACACGCTCACGGTGTACCCAGACTGGCACAGGCAAGCATCCCACCCCGACGCTGCCGGCTGGTACCGGTCATGCGGGGGCGTTTACATCAGGCTCTCTTGCGCAGCTTCCGCATCCCGAACCCCGACGAACGATGGGGCTTCGGGGTCGTCCTTCTCGACGTACGGCGCATAACCCAGCCGTCCCCGCGCCACAGACGTGCCAGATAACCCCCCGGCCCGGCACAATCCGGCCTGGGTGAACCGGCCAACGACGCCGCAGCCAGATGAACTGAGCGTTCGGGAACGTCGTCCGCATGAACTCCAGGCCCGGATCTGTCCCGGCTGGCGAGCGGAGCGATGACCGGAGCCAGTCGAAATTGTTCCACATCAGCTTCGAGCCGAGCACGCCGTTCGGCGTCGTGGCCTTATCCCACAGCGCATGGATATAGGCGGCCAGGTCGCCGGGCGGCAGGCCCCACTCCCGCGTGTGGTTCTCCCTCTCCGCGTCGTCGAAGTAGTCAGAGGGCCAGCCGCCGTACCCGGTATCGGCCAGCGTGTGAGCCAGAAGCCAGCTTCCGGTTCGCTGGACGCAGCAGATGACGTAGCTCCTTACCGGCTCCACGAGCAGAGTCTGCCTCGCTCCAAACTCGCCGATAAAGCGGATTTCCGCGGCATCGGCAAGACGCTCACCCGGGCGAGCACCGACATTTCGTGACGTTCGGCTGCCAGTGTCGTGACGCTCGGCACGTTGCACGGCGCGTGGCACGCGGTGCTTGAACCTTTGGCAGTGGTTGAGCATACTCGGGGTTTGTGTCCGATGAGCCTGGTGTGCCTGCCGGCGGCGGGGATCAGCGTGAACTGGCTCTCCAAGCCCCGTGAATGCAGGCGGCAGCTGGGACCCCGTCTGGTCGCCCGACGGCTCGACGCTCGCCTATACCGCCGAGCGCCCGGCCTGCTCGTCGGCGGCGGCGAGAATCAGCTCGGCCTCCTGTCGCCGGCGTTCAGCGAGCACCTGCCCGGCGGCCTCGCGACCCCCGCCGCTGATCATCGCCGCGGTCACCGCGGCACGGCGCTCGTCGTTGTACAGGCCCTCGGGAACCTGGCAGACGAAGCGGTAGCGCGGCTGCTTCGCCGGGGCGCCGGCACTGGCCGCCGGGGGCCCGGATGCCGTCCGGGTCGAGCTGCTGGCCCGTGCGCTCGGCGTCACCCGGGGCGGGTTCTACTGGCACTTCACCGACCGCAGCGCGCTGCTCGCCGAGATGCTCGACACCTGGGAGCGGGCGACCACCGACGAGGTGGTCGAACGCCTTGAGCGTGAGGGTGGCGACGCCAGCGCGAAGCTCCGGCGGCTGCTCGCGCTCACTTCCACCAGCGTCCTGAGGACCGACCTCGCGGTCCGCGACTGGGCCCAGCGCGACCCGGCGGTCGCCGAGCGGCTCCGGCGCATCGACAACCGGCGCATGGATGGCCTGCGCTCGCTGTTCGGCACCTTCTGCGCCGACCCGGATGATGTCGAGGCCCGCAGCCTGCTCTTCTTCTCGCTGCTGATCGGCAACCACTCCATCGCCGCCGACCACCGCCCGCGCAGCCGCGCGGACGTGCTGAACCTGGCCCTCAGACACCTCGGGGCCCCGTAGCCTGCGGCTGAGCCATCTCGGCAGCGGCGGGTTCTGGGTGGCCGGCACCGGCGACCACACGGTCGGGAACGACTTCACGACCCTGTCGGCGAGCGACCTCCAGCATGGGGAATTGGACTTCGGGCTACCGATCGCCATCGTGATCCTGCTGCTGGTGTTCGGCGCCGTGGTCGCCGGCTTGATGCCCGGTGCTCATGGCTTTGCATTCCATCATCGTGGGCCTGGGCATCGCTGCGCTGCTCGCCCGGGAGCTCAGCCTCTCGGTCTTCATCGTCAACATGATGACCGGGATGGGCCTGGCGCTCGGCATCGACTACTCGCTGTTCATGATCTCGCGCTTCCGGGAGGAACGCGGCCACGGCCGCGGCAAGGAGGCCCCTCGTGACCAGCACAGTCGCGAATCTCCGCCCGCAAAGAAGGCCGGTGAAGGTACGACAACTCCTCCACGCAGTCCCCGCACAGATCTGGCTGATCGGTGCGTCAGGAGCGGGCAGGAATGAACTACAGCTTGGAGCCCCGAATCGGCAGGGATCGACGCGGATTCACGAGGCAACACTCTCCTTGGCGCTCACCCACCGTGACAGCTGAAACCAACCAGCGCGCAAAGGTGGGTGAACTGCGTGCCCGCCGCAGGGGTCGCCGGGTCGCATCGACGACGTGTGCTGTCGTGAAGCCGGTGACCATCGTCGGGTGGCCAGTACCGGCGGGTTCTGCGATCCATGCGTTGGCTGGGCAACTCGGGGTTGTCACAAAGCTCTGGGGGTTCTCGTCTACGGCACGAACATCGGCTCAGAAAGGATTGCGATCATGAAGGTGTTCGTGGCGGGTGGCAGTGGTGCGGTGGGGCGACGTCTGGTACCCCAGTTGGTCGCGGGTGGTTACGAGGTTGTGGCTATGGCCCGCGATGAGGGCAAGGCGTCCTGGCTTCGCCGGGTTGGTGCGCAGCCGGTGGTCGCGGATGCTCTGGATGGTGCAGCGGTAGCCGGGGCGGTCGAAGCAAGCAAGCCGGAGGTGGTGATCCATCAGCTGACTGCACTGGCCGGGGTGCACAGCTTGAAGAACTTCGATAAGGAGTTCGCGCTCACCAACCGCCTGCGGACCGAGGGCACCGACCATCTGCTCAGCGCGGCCCATGCGGCTGGGGTACGGCGCATCGTCGCGCAGAGCTACGGCAACTGGAATTACGAGCGCACCGGTTCGGCGGTCAAGACTGAGCAGGATCCGTTCGACCCGCACCCCCCAGCGAATCAGGTGAAATCGCTGCAGGCGATTCGCTATGTCGAGAACGCGGTCGTAAACGCCGACGGGATCGAGGGGATCGCGTTGCGGTACGGCAACTTCTACGGACCGGGCACCGACCTCGATCTCGGCCGCGACATCGTCGCCCGGGTGCGCAAGCGCCAGCTGCCCATCGTCGGCGACGGAGCAGGGATCTGGTCGTTCGCGCACGTCGACGACGCCGCGGCCGCCGCGATCGCCGCGATCGAGCACGGAAGCCCGGGTGTGTACAACGTCGCCGACGACGAGCCGGCGCCGGTGGCCAAGTGGCTACCCGACCTCGCGGCGGTAGTCGGCGCCAAGCCGCCACGGCACGTCCCGGCCTGGCTCGGCCGACTGGCGGCCGGGGAGGTCGGCGTGTCGATGATGACACAGATTCGCGGCACCTTGAGCGCTAAAGCCAAGGCCGAACTGGGCTGGAGCCCTCGTTACCGGACCTATCGCGAGGGCTTCCGGGATGGGCTTGGTGACGTGCCGGTGCCCGGCTTCGGCCCGGTTCCCGCCGTCGGCTGAGCCAGTGAACCGGCGGCACCGGCGAACCTCTGCACCGGCGCCGGTGGACCCCGAACTCCGGGGAATCGTAGAGGACTTCGAGCGGCTGTGGGCCGTCGCCGGGTTCGCCGATCAGTTCGCGGCGAACCTGGTCCGGCCGCCGGCTCCCGCTGTGCAAGACGACCCGTACGCCCAGGTGCTGGAGGAACACCACCGGCGGCTGGTCGCCGCGTTGCGGCGGGCGCAACAGCGCGGCGAGCCAGTGCCCGGCCGCGATCTGGACGCGCTGGCGGACGCGCTGATCGGCTTCTACCTCAGCCGCCGGCTGTGCCGGAGAACGCTCGACGACTGGGCGCTCACCGCAATCGCGACAATCATCTGCTAGTGGAAGGCACGTGGAGGATCACCGGTGAGAAGCGATCTGAATCAGATCTACCGCGACTTGCGCCCATACGCTTTCGCGATCGCCTACCGGATGCTCGGCAGCGTCAGCGAAGCCGAAGATGTCGTCCAGGACGCATTCCTGCGCCTGGCCCCAGGCCGGTGACGAGCCCATCAGCTCACGCAAGGCCTTCGTGGCGACCGTGACCACCCGGCTGGCCATCGACGAGCTCCGCTCGGCCCGGGCGCGGCGGGAGAGCCACTTCGGTCCGTGGCTGCCCGAACCACTACTAGATGACGGCACGTATGACGTCGCTGCCGCCGCGGAGACCGCGGACTCGCTCACCATGGCTTTCCTGGTCATCCTCGAAACCCTGACACCGCCGGAACGGGCGGCGTTCCTGCTGCACGACGTCTTCGGCTATGGCTATGGCGAGATCGGCACCATACTCGGCAAAACCGAGGCCAGCTGCCGTCAGCTCGCCAGCCGCGCCCGCCGGCGCGTCCACGACGACAAGCCACGCTTCGAGGCCTCGCGCGAGCAACGCAACCGGCTCGCCGAACGGTTCTTCGCCGCCTGCCAAGGACGCGACATGGGCGGGCTCATCGGACTGCTCGCCGACGACGCCGTCCTCTACGGCGACGGCGGGGCCAAGGGCACCGGCATCAACCGCCCGATCTACGGCCGCGCCAATATTGCCAGGATGCTCGACACCTGGTTCCGGCAAGGTGAGCGGCTGGGCATCCAGACCGAACTCGTCATAATCAACAGCCATCCCGGAGCCAAGATCCTCGACCCACAGGGCAGGCTGATCAACGTAATCAGCCTCGACATCGCCGATGGCGCCGTCCAGACTGTCCGGTCCATCATTAATCCCGACAAGCTCACCCACCTCGGGCCGCTGTCACCCATCGGCCGTCGTTCAAACACCGCCGAATGAACGGGAGACACGCCAGAGAACCACCATGACGGCTGACCCGCTGGCGCTGTACCACACTCCGTGACCGGCACTGGTCGGCGACCAAAAGCGCGAGTAACCGCCGATCTGCTTGATAGCCTGGCGACCGTCTTAATGCGTCCATGGCGCGCACGAACGGTGGTTCTGCGCCGGGAAATCGGCGTGGGTGACAGCGGTGGCGGGCACTAAAAAGATCCTTAATGGTAGAGGTTACAGAACGTTGTGAGGTCGAGCCCGGTGCTGGCGAGGAAGCCGTCGATGAGGCCGGGGCGGTCCGGTCCGGGGATGGCCCGGCGGGCAGCCGCGCTACGCTTTCCGTACATCGCGTTAGTGGAGAGGCGCTGGTGATGCTCGGGCCCGGAGACGAGATGGCAGCACGCGCGGGAGGCCACGGCCGCCTGCGGGCGTCGCACGCCGACCGCGATCACGTGATCGATACGCTCAAGGCCGCATACGTGTTCGGCTTCGTGGCCAAGGATGAGTTCGACGCGAGGGTCAGCCAGACGCTCGCTTCGCGCACCTGCGCTGAGCTGACCCTGGTCACCGCCGACCTCCCGACCTGGCTGGCCGCTGCGCAGCCGCCGCCAGGGCCCGCACGGGCAAAGGGCGATACACCGGCAGACACGAACGTCAGGCCGGGCGACCGCGCGATCATGGCGACAGCGATTTTCGCGGGCCTTGCACTGGTGGTCTCCGTCTTCGACCCGGTGCACCTGGGGGGGTTGCTGGTACTCGCGGCAACCGGTAGCGCTTTCGTGTCCTTGTTCCTGCTCAGAACCCAGCTGCGCGGCTCAGCGCGTGACAAGCGTTCGGGCGGTCAGCTGCCTCCGCAGCGAGCAATTGGCACCGGTCCGGGAGCTGGTCGCCGGGCAGCATCTGCTGCCTCGGCAGAACAGCTCCCGCACGCCAGCAAGCCTCGGCGGAGCAAGGCTGACGCAGCCCGAAGCCGTTTTCCGCGCCCGCAGTTGTCCAGCTAAAAGATCTTTACTGGCGGGGGGTTACGGAAGGGTGTGAGGTCGAGCCTGGTGCTGGCGAGGAAGCCGTCGAGGATGCCGGGCCGGTATTGCATCCGTTTGAGCCGGGTCTTCACCAGCTGTTAGCGGCCTCGCTATTTGGTGATGTAGCGGCAGCGTTCCGTGAGCACGGTTCGGCAGCACTTGATGAACACTGCTGTTACTTTCGCCGCTCTGACTGAGTCCTGGTCGGCGATCACCGCAACCTCGCAGTCGCGGCATCACGGACGACCCGGTGACGGCTATCACGGTCACGCATTGTGACGGAAGGGATAGTACCGACGTGCGATATCCGCCGATCTGCGCGGTTGCCAGCTCAGTCGCCGTGGCTGCCGACGCTGTACCGAAAGTTCGTTATGAGTACGAACATTAGGCCGCGAACGCGAGCTTATTAGGTGCGCTTGGACCGCAGATAGCTGGCCGGGCCAGCGGGAGGCGGAGCCAAACTGATAGCTAAGTTAGCGACCAAGGACCCGCGCTGCGACCTCGATCAGTCGTGAAGGATGCTCCAGGTCACCATCACCGCCGCGCTTACGACCAGCCTTCCCGACTGCAATGCTCCCGACGCAGCCTCATCGTCTTGTATGTCGGAGCCTGCCGCCTCGACGTGTCCTCCTCGGTAAACCATCGAGTCTGGGTTCACGTCCTCGATATGCAAGACGTGACCCAGCGCGACACCGGCGGCCTCGCAGTAGACCTCTGCCTTTCGCCGGGCCGCCGCGACAGCTTCACGGCGGGCTTGGGCGCGCAGTTCTGCCAGATGGGTCGTCAGATACCTGACACTGGTCACCTCATTGGCGCCGGCCTCGACGGCATCGGTCAGGACTCTCGCGACGCCGTCAAGGCGGTCGATCAGGATGCGGAACGTCACCCGAGCGCGATAGCCGATGAACTTCTGCGCCTGCCCGAAGCCCTCGTATGCGCTCGTCAGAACGACGCGCGAGACCTCGACCGCCTCTGGTGAGATGTTGCTGCGGCGGACGGACCTGACGACGGCCTCGACCGCCTTGCCGGTTTCGGAGAAGGCCGCCTTGGCCGTGGATGCCACCCGGGCGACGCCGATTTCCGCCACAGCCCGGTCGGGCTCAGTTCTCAAGACGGCGGAACCGTAGACATTGGCTCCGACCGGATGCTCAATCGACTGATTCGTGGGCCAGGCCATCCCTCACCTCACCTCACGTAGAACCGGACACAGCCGGATCCTCAGCGCGCGACACAACACAACATTCGATCACGCGCCTCGCCCTCGGCTGCGCCGTTCAACCCAAAGCCTTGCAGACTCGGTGATCCCGCGCTCCGCCTCCCTGCGAGTCCATCACGGTCATTGATTCTGGCGGGCCGCCGTCAGCAGCTCGTGCGCCCCCTGCGCCGGGTGATCGGCGCCCGGGCCCCCGGGTTACCACGACGGCCAGCGCGCTGTTCGCGTCATGCGCGACCAAGTGGCCGTGCAGCGTGTCCTCCACCCCGAGCACGGTGGTGGGCAACCATGCGCCTTCGGCGGCTTTGAGGGCCAGTTCTCGCGCCCCGGGAATGTCGATCAGGCTGCCCGCGGCGGCCGGTCGCTCAGCCTTGGCCAGCTCGCCGCCGATCTGAAGCGCACCGGAGCGCATCCTCAGCAGCTCACGCAGGTACCAGGCGAGGCCAGCTGCCGGGAAGTTTTCCTCGCGGTAGGCGGAGGTGAGGTAGAACCCGGTCAGCATCGGTGAGGTCTAACCGGCCGTGTGACAGTACGGCTTGTCGCGCAGCGGGGTGGTCACTACGGCGTACGACATCGGCGAGGTCCCGGGGGCGGCGTGCCGCCGACCGCCGTGATCAAGGCGGTCTGCGCGCCCGCCTCGCGGGCGGCAGCCAGTGCCCGCACCCTCGACGTGGACAGCCCGTCGTGGCAGATCGCGATACACAGGCATTTCCTGCGAGGTGCCAGCGCCTGGTCGGCGGACTCGCGCGCCTTGGCCGGACCCGCCGCGACCGCCGGCTCTCCCATGGCGTCGTTGAGCATCAGCGCCACCGCGCGCTATGCCCCGAGGTGCCCACCGCCGGCACCACGACCAGCTCGCCCGCGCCGGCGGCCGCGTGCAGCATCTCGACGAGCTGCCGGCGCCGAGCTGGCCAGCGAGCCGCCTGGGTGCCGGCCCATGGCATATCGTCCCAGCGCGGGCCATGATTGTGATCAGGTGAACACGAGCCTGCCCGCAGCCTGGCGCCGGACGTTCACACGTAACTTCTATGCGGTCCGCGCGGGTGCCTGAGGGCAGCTGATGAATGGTGCTCCGCACAATGATCCACCCGCACCGTGAGGGCGACGAGGTGAAGGAGGGTACCGACGCCGGGCGCGTACTGCCTTGAAGTTGGCGAGCACCGGCTGTGATGATAGAACTGGCGGCCCGCACGGGTCGTCTCCTGAACTCTCAGGAGAGGAAATAGCAAGTGGAAAATACGAACGACTTCTGGGCGAATGTCAGCATGGTTGCTGTATCTCCAGTGGCGATTGCCGCTGGATTCGCCAAAGGTGCCTATGACGCCTCGACTGATAACGGAGCTTTCAGTGAAGGGTTCAATGCGGCAGCACGTCCCATTATGAGAGCGGCCAAAGAATTTGGTGGCGAACATGCGACGCGGGCAGCGAGCGAACGTGGGCGTGCGACGCAGGCATGGCAACACTCGCTCACGCACAGAGTGAGCCAGACAGGGCGGGATCTAGCCATCGGCGGCCGGGCCGTCCGCTCGCAGCATCGACGGGCACCCTGTCCCGCTCGAAAATAGGATCCGGCAGGTGACCTGCGGATCTGCCGTACGTCATGCGGCGCGGGTGTACTCGTTGATCAGGCCGCTCAGGACGGGTCTTCGGTGAATCCGGCCGGTGTCGATGTCGGTTATGGCGGCGTGGGGAGTGTCGCGCTCGTCGCCGGGGACATGCTGGGCTATGCCTGGTGCGGCCGGGCCGTGTTGTAGTGCACCCGGTACTCGGTCAGGACGGCGCGTAGGTGTCGCTCGCCGAGGATCAGCACGCGGTCCAGGAGCTCGCGGCGCAGGGTGCCGACGAGGCGCTCGCAGGTCGCGTTCATGCGCGGCGCCTGCACCGCGGTGCGCAGGATCCTGGCACCAGAGGCCTGGAAGACGGCGTCGAAGGAGCGGGTGAAGTTCGACCCGCGGTCACGGATCAGGAACCTGATGTCCTCGAAGTGCTCGTCAAAGCTGAGGGCGAGGTTGCGAGCCTGCTGCGCGGTCCATTCCCCGGTGGGATGCGCGGTGACGCCGCCCAGATGCATACGGCGGTGCCGTGCTCGATGAATATCAGGACGTACAGGCGCTTCAGCAGCACAGTGTCCACGTGCAGGAAATCAACTGCCAGGATCCCAGCGGCCTGGGCATGCAGGAACTGCCGCCA
>WNFI01027526.1_pt1 | contig 10355 bp, 5 predicted proteins | sample 5400471 | NCBI WGS metagenome assembly WNFI01 (sample SAMN13153348, study PRJNA577476) | soil metagenome | isolation source: 100 cm saprolite on Douglas fir-dominated hillslope | place: USA:California | collected 2013-09-17 | reverse complement strand
CGATAACGCACGGCCTCGATGGACGTTTCGCGGTCGAGGCCGGAGAGAGCTTCTTGCGCTTGCGTGCTGTGGATGGTCGCGGGCGGTGCCGAAGTCGCACTCAGCGGCCGTTCTGCCGCGCGTGCGAGTTCGAGAAAGAAATTGTAGAGTGCTCGCCGTTCTGGTTCATAGCGCTGCACCGGCCAGAGCGCAATTGACAGGGCCGTCTGTAAAAGTCCGCCGCCAAGCGCGAGCGCGGAGGAGATGAAAGCTTGATGAGTGGTTAGCGGCTGCGCCGCATAAATCAGCAGCGTGACCAGGCTGATCGCTCCGACATCGGCGGCAGCGGCGCCTGCGGCGACGAACATTCCCGCGGCTAACGCCCACAACGTCGCGATGATTACAGCCGCGGCATTGTGGTTGCCATAGAGTGCTCCGAGAAGAACGGCCAGCGCGCACAGGACGCTGGAAGAGAGCATGCGCTTGGCGCGCTGGGCGTAGGGATCGCTCCCGTCGGAATAGGCAACGTTGAGTGCCCCGCTCGCCACCACCACGCCGCCCCGCGGCATGTTCAACGCGAATCCGGCGGCCAGCGGCAGAAGCACGCCAACCGAGTTGCGCAAGGCCAGGTTGGGAGAGAGCTTCGAGGAATCGAAGCGGGTCAGCAACCGCCAGAACACGCGTGCCGTACCTTCATGAGCTGCCGGCGCCGGCAAAGCAGGCGGAGCCGGTGGAGCAGAGGCATCTTTTAAGTTGGAAGCCATCAACAAGCCAAATGGAGCGGGACACTTTGCGCACGCCCGCTTTCATTGTAGCGAAGGATGCGCGAACGTGCTGATGGCATAATTTGTACCCGAATGCGAAGAGTTCTCATCCAATCCGATGAAGTTCAACGAGGAGTAATTTATGCCACAGCGTCAATTTGGAAAGAATGGTCCTCTGGTTTCCGCACTGGGACTTGGGTGCATGGGCATGTCTTTTGCCTACGGACCGGCTGATGAGACGGAATCGTTCCGTGTTCTTCGCCGTTATTTGGAACTCGGCGGAAATTTTCTTGATACCGCCGAGATCTACGGACCCTACACCAATGAAGAATTACTAGGCCGTTTTCTGCGCGAGGTAGCCCGCGATCGTGTGGTAATCGCCACCAAGTTCGGGTTCCGCATCAATGCCGATGGCACCAGAGGCGTTGACAGTTCGCCTAAAAATGTACGGCGCGCTTGCGACGCCAGTCTTAAGCGGCTCGGCATCGAAACGATCGATCTCTTCTATCAGCACCGTGTCGATCCGAAAGTTCCGATTGAGGAGACCGTCGGCGCTATGGCCGAACTGGTTTCGGCTGGCAAGGTACGCGCGCTCGGACTATCGGAAGCCGGGCCCGAAACGTTGCGGCGGGCCGCCAAGGTTCATCCGATCGCAGCGCTGCAAAGCGAGTATTCGCTCTGGTCCCGCGACGTGGAAACGAATGGTGTCCTGGCCGCCTGCCGCGAGTTGGGAATCACGTTTGTGCCTTACAGCCCGCTAGGGCGCGGTTTCTTAACAGGTGCGATCCAAAAGCTCGAGGATCTTGATGCCAGTGATTGGCGCCGGACGAACCCGCGTTTCGGAGAGAAAGCATTGCAGGCGAACCTTAAACTGGTGGAAACCGTAAAAGAGCTCGCCGGCAAGAAAGGCTCGACACCAGCACAGTTGGCCCTTGCCTGGGTTCTTGCTCAGGGCAATGACCTTATCCCTATACCTGGCACGAAGCGTGTTCGCTATCTCGAAGAGAACATGGGAGCACTCAACTTAAAGCTGACCGAAAGCGACCTGAAAGAAATCAAGGCCCGCTTTGCACAGATTGAGGTGTCCGGCGAACGATACGCGCCCGATATGATGGCGCTTGTGAATCACGCATGAGCGTCGCGCACCAATGTTGAGTGCACGGGCGCATCACGCTTCAGCCTTGCTGAGGCATGCCACCTGCGTTTATTTGCAAAGAAAGTCGATCGCGGGTCACGAGTGAGGTCTAGCGGCTGCCAGTCCCGAGCGCCGGCAGCGTGAATCTCGGCTTGACTTCCTTGCGCTTCGACCAATCGTGGTACGTGTGACATTCGAAGCAGCGCGATTCCGCGTGCTCCGGCCCAGGTGCATGGCAGCTCCTGCAAGTTTCAATTCCGGGCAGCAACACGTCGCTCGCCTCCGTGCTCGTCAGCGCCTTCGCATGACAGCTCACGCAAGTGAATCCGTCATGCGACCCGTGATCGAACTTCGCATGCGGCATCCACTTCAATGTGGCGTTCGCAGGCGCGATGTTCGGTAATTGAGCCGAGATGCCGGCAATTTTGTGGGTGTCACCCCCCCGCCCGGTCGACAGCTCGATTCTTCGCTGCGAGACTTTTGCAAATGGCGTGTGGCACTGCTTGCAGGTTTTTCGCCAGAGCAAGTCTTCGGCCTCGGCGGTGCGCTCCGTCACCCACTGCGCGGGATTAAGGATGCGAAACGCGGGAGGCAGTGGCTTACCCGTAAGGCCGCGGCTTGGATCGCCCAGCACACGCATTTCACTGGGGTGCGCGGCAATGTATTCACGGAATGTTCTGACCAGAAATGCGTGAATAACTTCCGGCTTGTCGTGCGGGACAGCTTCATCAAAACGCTTGTCAAACGTGAGTAGGTGGCAAGCGGCGCACGCATTCGCGAATTTCACCGGCGCCATCAACTCGCGGCCGGTTTCCGAATGCGGAGTCTTCAGAGTATCTTCGTGAAGAGATAAAAATTCATCGTTATCTTTGTAGCCCACGGTTGCGGCGCGGTACTTCGGGTCGGCGTAGGTCAAATCCGCATCAGAGGCAGTTGCGCGATGGCAGTTGGCGCATTCCAGTTGGACATTTGGGCCATTCGGGCCGCGGCGGATCGGCTTCATGTGGATGGCGTGATTCAATTTGATTGTGCCGGGATCGTGTGATCCTTCTTGGAGGGCTGCGAATTGGGGATGGCTAGCCTCGAAATCTTCAATGTGACCCCAGTGATCTGTTACCAGCCGGGCGTGGCAGAGCGCGCAGCTTTCGTTGCTGACGGACGAGAGATTGATTCTTCCGTGATGTTCCACGTGGCAATCGATGCAGGCAAGCTGCTTTGTGGCATAGGGGTGGTGGACCGGACCGTCGTGGCAGGCGAGGCAAGCGGAGTCGGCGGCCTCAGCGGAGAATTGGCCGGCTTGCTGCAAGTGGCAGGCCGAGCATTCTTTTTCGAGGACGGCGTGTGCGGCGCTGAGGCGCCCGCTTGAATAGACGCGATGATCGCGAACAAGAAAGTGCCACGCGATCCAGACGAGAGCGAGCGCGGGCAGCAGAACGCTGAGCCAGAATTTCGCGCGCTTCAGCGGCGTCGGTCTCTTGAAATAATTCAGGTCGAGGCGCTGCGCGAGTTTTTTTGTTGTGCGTTCTCGGGCCACTCTTTTTTCTCGGACTAGTAGCGCAGCGCCGTGACCGCGTGGATGGCGCCGAGCAAAATCAGTGCGAGCGAAAGCGGAATGTGCAGGAGCAGCCAGCCGTGCAGCCAGTGATGCAAGCGCTCCTGCCGCGTGAGTTGCCGCGCTTCGTCGCAAAGGTCTTCAAGGTCCGCAAGCGTGATGTGCGCGGCGGCGGGGAGCAGCGTGCGCAGTCCTGAGAATACGGCGCGCGCTTTGTCCGGGTCGGCGAGGCGCTGGCCGCGTTGTTTCGGCCGCTCCAGAAACGGACGCATCTCGCTCAGGTAAAAGCTGAGGAGCGGCGCGCTTTCTACTTCGTTCAGCAAAATAATTTCGGGAGCTGCAGCTACTGCTGCGCTCGCACCCGCGCTGACGGCGGCGGAAGTGCGCAACGGAACAGCGGCCGCGGAGATGGTGCGCAACGCGGTGAAGCCGCCCGCGCGCAGTGCTTCCTCGTTCGAATCTTTCGAGAGACCCAAATTGCCGCAGAGATTCTCGATGGCGCGATCGGCTTCTTCGCGCAGGAGCGCTCGAACGCGGCCGATTTCGTCGTAAATCGTTTCGAGCGGAACGTCCGATGTCATCACACGCGGAATGTAGTGCTGCAACGCGGCGCCAAACACGCCGCTGAAAACCGTAATGATGAGCAGCCACATCAAGACACGCGTAAGAGTGCCGCCGAATTGAAATCCACCGTGAAACAAAATCATTGGCAGCGCAAGAAGGCCGAGCCAGAGGTGGCCGCGCATCCAGGTCTGTGCGCGGCCGATGCGCCACGTGGGGACGCGTTTCCGAGCTCCAAGTAGCGCCGCAAAAATCATGAAGCCGAAACCGATGATGCCAAACGTAAGGCCAATAGCGCTGCCGCCGCGCGGGCCGTTCGCCGAACTGAGCGCGTAGTGGATGTAAAACGCTGCCGAAGCTCCAAGAATTCCGGCTGACGCGATAGACCAGACGCGATGGGTTTCGTCGATTCTCATTTGGTGAAGCCCTGGCCAAGCATGTCGGCGAAAAATGTGCGCGGGTCGACGCGATGCGCGGCGTCGTGCGGGCAGGCGTAGACGCAGCTTGGTTCTTTCAAGTGCGTGCAGAGGTCGCAGGAAGTCGCTTTTTGCCTGATGGCGGCTTTTTTGCGGCCGGATCGCTCCGAATCCTCAACTATCACTTCGAACGGGTGCAAATTAATATTGCCGTAAGGACAATTCTGCGCGCAGAGGCCGCAACCGATGCACCAATCCTCGATGATGACTTCGAGCGAATTTCTCCTTCGAATCGAACCGACGGGGCAGCCGACCATGCAAAGCGGGTCGCGGCACTGGCGGCAACTCGTGGCGACGAGATATTGGTCGAATCGCAAGCCATCGCGGACGAGGCGGGTGACGCCGTCGTGCGCGTCGGCGCAGGCATTGACACAAGCGTCGCAGCGCGTGCAATTTTGCAAATCCAGAATCAGAAGGCTTTGCGCTTCCATCAATCCTTGCGAGAGGAATTGGTCAATCGGGACGTTGTGAGCCATCTGCATGCGCTGCTGATTGGCGGCGTGGCGTTCGGCGGCGATGGCTTCGAGTCCAGTTCGAACGCCGGGGAAACGCGCGACCATGTCGCGGAAATCGCCGCCGGAAATTCGAACGAGCTCGACGTGATCGAGAGCGGTGCAAGTGGCGGTTCGAACGCCGCCGCCGAGGAGGCCGATTTCGCCGAAGTAGTCGCCGCGGGAAAGATAGGCTAGAACCAGTTCGCCGCCGGGATAGTTTTCCGAAACTTTCACGAAACCGATGCGAACGAGATAGAAACTGTCCGCGGGGGCGCCCTGCTGAACGATGGCCTGGCCGGGTGCGAAACGCTGCAGCTCGACGCTTTCCTTGAGGTGCCCGATGAATTCCGGGGAAAGGTCCGCGAACATGGGCACGCCGCGAAGGTGATTTTCGAGGGCGCGGCGGCGATAGGTCTGGTCGAGCTGCGCGCGGAAGGTTTTGTTCTTGAGCATGATGTCGAGAACATTGCGCAGCATTTCGAAAGCGACGACTTCGGATTCCGCGATTACCGTGGCGGAGCGCGGATAAAAATTCATGCATGTCATTTCGCCGAAGAGGTCGCCGGGGCCGAGCTCGGCGACGGGATTGCCGTAGGCGAGATCGACGGAGGCGTCGATGGGAATGGTTCTGTCGCGCGCTTCCTCCTCGCGCTTGTCTTCCTCACGCGCGACGAGCGTGCTGGTCAAGCGCTTGAAAAAACCTTTGGTGCCGCCTTGCGTTTTGACGTGAGCGATAGGAGTGGAGATGGAGACTTTGGCTTGGCCTTCGAGAATGTAAAAAGCGGTAGAACCAAATTCGCCTTCGCGGCAGATGATTTCGCCTTTGCGAAAGCGACGCTTGACGATAGCGCCGCGATTGAGATCGAGAAATGTGCCGGAGACACCTTTGAAAACGGGGATCTGCAGAAGCGCTTCGGCTTCGAAACCTTGCGCGTCCGGACCGGCAGCGATCGCGGTGCCCACGACGCTTTTGTTGGTGAGCGCGCCGGTGGGACAGGAGACCATGCACTCGCCGCAGGAGATGCAGGTGGAATCACCCATCGGCGAGTTGAGATCGAAGGCGATGCCTGCGGAATAACCTTTGCCCATGCGGCCAAGAACGAAATTGTTTTTGATTTCGTCGCAGCCGCGGATGCAGCGGTCGCAGAGAATGCAGGCGTCGTGGTCTATGGCGATGGCGAGGGAAGAATCGTCCTTGCCGCGGGCGACGGTGCGTTTTGCGAAGCGCGGTTGGGAAGCGCCGGCTGCCTTCGCGAGCGTTTCCAATTCGCAGTCGCCGGAATTCTGCTGGCGCGCGCAAGGCGATGGGTGATCTGACATCAACAATTCAAGAAGCGTCTTGCGGGCAGCCAAAACTTTTTCGGAATTGGTGACGACTTTCATGCCGGGCTCGGCCGGGCGGACGCAGGAGGCGGCGAGGACGCGTGCGCCGGTGTCCACGACGCAAAGGCGGCAGACGCCGACGGGAGTCTGGTATTGAAGGTGGCAAAGCGTGGGGATGTTGATGCCGTTCATGCGCGCGGCATCGAAGACAGTCGTGCCGGCGGGCACGCGGACGGGTTGGCCGTCGAGGGTGAGGTCGATCATTCCGGGAGGTGTTGTTGTCTCGCTCATGAAGAGTGGTAAGTCATTGGTTCTTAGTTTTTGGAAAGATCCGGGAAGCCATACTTTTGTTCTTTTTTTCTACGGCCATTTCGGTTCTCGCACGCTTTCATCTCAAGCAAGATTGATCCGTACTTCCGAATGAGCCCAGAACTGACAACCAATGACCAAGATCAGAACCAAGAACCAAGAACCAAGAACCAAGAACCAAGAACCAAGAACCAAGAACCAAGAACCAAGAACCAAGAACCAAGAACCAAGAACCAAGAACCAAAGACTAAGAACTAAAGACTGTTACGGGCGAATGCCAACGCGCTGGGCTTCGCCGGCGCGGGATGCGGCGGTGAAGCAGATTCCGCTGGGACATTTACTCTGCAAAACGTGCGCATCCACTTCGGCGCGAAAATGTTTTAGCACGGATTGAATCGGCGCCGGCACGACCTGGCCGAGGCCGCAGATGGAAGTGAGGCTCATGGCCTGCGAGAGTTCATCGAGCAAGGCGAGATCGGCACGATATTGCGGTTCGGGGAGGCCGCCTTGGGTCCAACGCGCGAGCATGTCGGCCATTTTTTGCGAGCCGACGCGGCAGGGAACACACTTGCCGCAGGATTCGTTGCGATAGAAGCGCACGGCGTTGAGGGCCATGTCCAACATGCAGGTGGTGTCGTCGCAGACGACGATGGCACCGGAGCCGAGCATGGAACCGGCCTCGGCGAGGGCTTTGAAGTCGAGACGAACATCGATCATCGATGCGGGAAGATAGCCGGAAGATGGGCCGGACGGCGCGAAGGCCTTTAATTGACGGCCGCCGCGAACGCCGCCGGCGTGATTGAAAATGACATCGCGCATGGGCACGCCCATGGGGACTTCGAATATGCCCGGGCGGGAAACGTGGCCGCTGACGCCGACAAATTTCAAGCCGCGCGAGTTACCGGCTCCTTGCGCGACGAACCAATCGATCCCGCGGGCGAGAATTTGCGGGACGTTGATGAAGGTTTCAACGTTGTTGATGACGGTAGGTTTTTGCCAAAGTCCGATTTGACCGGGGAACGGAGGCTTGTTGCGCGGCTCGGCGCGATGGCCTTCGATGGCTTCGATGAGCGCGCTCTCTTCTCCGCAGATGTAACCGCCGGGGCTGACAAACACTTCGAGATCGAAGTCGAGATCACTGCCGAGGATTTGTTTCCCGAGAAGCCCGGAGCGATAACAGCGGCGAATCTCTTCGCCGAGGATTTCTTCCTGAAGATGATATTCGTGCCGGATGTAGAGGATGCCGCGCTTCGCGCCGGTGACGAGGCCGGCGATGATCATGCCCTCGATGAGCAGATGAGGCAGATTGGTCATGATGAAGCGGTCCTTGATGGTGCCCGGCTCGCTTTCGTCGGCGTTGCAGACGATGTATTTGACGGGATCGGGCTGCTTGCGGACGAGATCCCACTTCATGCTGGTGGGAAATCCGGCGCCGCCCATGCCTTTCAGTTCGGCGGCTTTGAGTCGTGCGAGGACGTCGTCCCAGGCCTTGGATGGAACGAGCTTGCGCACTACACCGTACTTTTCGCTCTCGCCATATGGATCGGCCTTGCAGGTGATGCGTGCCTGCTCGGGATGCGGCTCGTGAACATCGTCGCCGCGGATGGCGCTGCGGGCGATCTGCTCGGCATGCGCGGCGGTGACATCGGTGAAAATGTGATCGTTGATGGAAACGGCCGGGGCATGGTCGCAACGGCCGAGACAGGAGACGTCACGAATCTGAACGTCTTCAGTGCGCGAATTCGCGAAGCGGCGCTCGAGATCGGCGCGCAATTCGCAAGAGCCGTTGAGGTGGCAGCTCATATCGGCGCAGACGCGAATGTCGGCTTTGGGTGGCGGCGCGAGATGAAAATGGGGATAGAAACTCGCGACGCTGTGGATCTGGTAGAGCGGCGTCTGGGTGCGATGGGAAAGACCTTCGAGTTCCGCTTTGGGCAGGAAGGCGTAGCGAAGCTGGATGGCCCGAAGGTCGTCGAAGATCACGGCGCCCCGTCTCGCGCGAAAAGCGCCGGGCATGTTTTCGTAGAGATGCGCGGCGCGAAGTGGCGTGCTGAATCCTCTGCATACTACTGGCAGGGAAGTCCACTGTAAATAGCATGCGTTTGGCTTTTCGCGGCGCGGCGCGAAAAAGACAACGCGGCCCGTTGACTTCGGCGCGGCGCAAACGATATAAGCAAACAGACTTACCGACAAACCGAATGCGCAACACCTCCAACTGCTGCATGCTCCGCGTGGTCTTCTGCGCATGGTTCATGACGCTGCCGGCGCTGCTTTCGGCGCAGAATGAGCCCATCGAATACCTCGGACCGGGTTCGTGCGCGGCGACGAGTTGTCACGGAAGCGTAAAGCCGGTCGCGGGCAGCCGGATTTTGCAGAATGAATATTCGACCTGGATCATCCAGGACAAACACAGCCGCGCGTACCAGGCGTTGACCGGAGATATTGGCGAACGGATGGCGCGGATCTTGAAACTGGGCGCCAAGGCAGAAGAAGCGCCGAAGTGCCTGGCGTGCCATGCTCTGAATCCGGCGGCGGAGCAGCGCGGACGCGCGTTTGAAATTTCAGAAGGCGTATCGTGCGAAAACTGCCATGGACCGGCATCGGGCTGGCTGGGACCGCACACGACAAGAGCGTGGGCGCATGAGAAATCCGTAGCGCTGGGAATGCACGACACGCGAAACGTGATTCACCGCACTGAGAAATGTTTGGAATGCCATCTGGGAACGAAAAACAAATTTGTGGATCACGAGATGATCGCGGCAGGGCACCCGGATCTTTATTTCGAGCTGGATTCGTTTTCGGCGGTGATGCCGCGGCACTGGAAGGTTCCGCGCGAATCGGAGCCGGGCAAGCCGGTTGAAGATGCCGCGTGGGTTGGAGTGCGCGAGTGGAGCGCGGGTCAGGCGGTGCAGCTGCGGGCGGCGATGGAACGGTTGACGTGGCGCGCGAAGAATGAACGCACTGATAAAAAGGACGTGTGGCCGGAGTATTCGGAGCTTTCCTGCGTCGCTTGTCACCATGCGCTGGGGCCGGCGAAAGGCAGTTGGCGGCAGGAGCATGGATACATCGGGCGGCGTCCGGGCGATCCGGCATGGAACAGTTCGAGGTATGCGGTCTTCCGGTTGCTGGCGAAGCAGATCGACTCGGCGAACGCGCAGGAACTGGACCGCCAACTGCTTGCCGTGTCCGACGAGATGAGCAGGTTGAATCCCGATCGCAATGCTGTGGCTTCGGCGGCATCGGCGGCGGCGGCGCTGGCGCAACGGATTGCCAAACGATTGGCAACGATGCAATATGACCAGGCGGTTACACTGCGGATGCTGCAGCGCATTCCCGATGACGCGGAAAATATTGCGCTGGCGGACGAACGCGCGGCGGAACAAGCAGCGATGGCGCTGGATTCGCTGTATATCGCATACAGCAAGGACGCAAAGCCAGCGAACGCGACGGAGGTGCGCGCGGCGATTAACGGACTCTTCCAGCAGCTCGAAAACCCATCCTCTTATAACGCCGATCAATTCGCATCTTCGCTCCGCCAAATCCGTACAATGCTTCACTAAGTCAGCGCACTCGCGGTAGAGTTGAGAGCCCTCGAAGTCCTCTGAGCTATCGATGAATCGATTCGAAACGTGGTTTTGTGGGTCGTCGTTCTGGCGGTATGTGACGCGGCGGCAACTTCTGCCTTGGATTCTGCAAGGTTCGGAGCTGGGTGAGCACGTGCTGGAACTGGGTGCAGGGCCGGGCGCGGCGACGGAGGAGTTG
>WNFI01018215.1_pt1 | contig 10356 bp, 10 predicted proteins | sample 5400471 | NCBI WGS metagenome assembly WNFI01 (sample SAMN13153348, study PRJNA577476) | soil metagenome | isolation source: 100 cm saprolite on Douglas fir-dominated hillslope | place: USA:California | collected 2013-09-17 | reverse complement strand
TAGCTAGGACGTGATCCGATGTCCTGCCTCCCCCATATCCGATTCCACCTTCAACGGTAAGCGTACATGCTCCGAATCCGAGGAAGCTGTTGCCGAAGCATATCGAGAAACGCCGCAACCGTCGGCGGCGGTTCACCGTCAGGACGAGCGGCGACAAGGGCAAGTGGAGGCGGGGCGGGCTGAATTGGAATAAACGTGACGCCGGGTTGGTGAAAGCTGCGAACGCAACCAGGCGCCAAGGAAACACCAATGCCGGCGGCCACCGTTATCAGCACGGTCTCCATTCTTGCGGGCTCAGTGATGACTCGCGGTGAAAAGCCGGCCTTTGTGCAGAGCAGCGTAAATCCGTCCACTTCTTCCGGTGTTGAGCTGCGCCGCAAGAGCACCCAGTCCTCATTGGCCAATTTCTCGAGGCCGATTTTTTGCAATCCGGCGAGCGCGTGACGATCCGGCAACACGGCCACAACGCAATCGCGATAAACCCGCTCCCGCACGAAACGTCCGGCTTGTGTTCTCGGCAATGGACGCGTGAATCCTACGTCGATACTTCCGAGCTCGAAGGCTTCCAGTTGCTGGCCGGGCGTCTGTTCGTAAAGATGAATGCGCACGGCTGGGTAATGCGTGCGGTAAGCATGAATCAGCTCCGGCAAAAAGAGGGATGATGCCATGCCGACGTATCCGATGGACAGTGTGCCGGTTTCTCCTTGTGCCGCCCGCCACGCTTCCACTCTCGACTGTTCCACACGATTGAGAATGTCGTTGGCCCCGCGAAGGACAGCCTGTCCTGCAGCGGTGAGCTTAACCGAGTGTTTGGTGCGAACGAGCAGCTTTACTTCCATTTCCTTTTCGAGCGTTTTGATCTGCTGGCTGATAGCGGGCTGAGAAATGTGAAGCTTTTCCGCTGCTCGGGTAAAGCTCTGCTGTTCTGCGACGGTCGCGAAGTAAAGAAGGTAACGGAGTTCCACTCTGAAGCAGTAATCGCTTCAACTTATTACGCAAAGAAGAAAGCGATATTTCACGAATGGCCGCGACCGGCTTTTTTTGGCTAAAGCCTAGTTTATCACCGGGTTCCCGAAATGAAAACAACACGATTAGTCTTAACTGTGATGACGTTCCTTGTTCAAAATACAAATGCCGGTACCCAGGAGCAGCTCGAAGCATGTCGTCAACAAATCGATTCGCTGGACCAGCGGATTGTTGAACTAGTCCAAGAACTCAGAAACTGGTAGAAGAAATGCGCAATTGGGAAGCCAAACTCGATGCTACAGCGTCCCAATCCTCTAGCCAACCGGCGGCGACAGGCGGCAGCAAATAAGAAATCTCGCCCGAAGAGTTCATGGCACCTTTGCTTGCTCAGATCAAGGCTGCGGTCTCAAATCGCCAAAAACAATCTTAGCGCGAACACACACGAGATAAGCGCGTGGCGGGCAATACAGACCTGCCAGCTATTCAGAATGCAGCCAAGAGAACCGCTGCACCCCGTTTATGAAAATCGATACAACTATTGGAGCCAGTTCTGAACCAAGTACCCAAGCAGCAGATTTCGCCCGGCGGGTACACGTGAATCAAACGAAACTTACGTCCGAACTAAAGCCACATTACGACTTCATCATCTGTGGTTCGGGATCCTCCGGTTCGGTAGTGGCGCGCAGACTGGCCGAAAATCCGAACGTCACCGTGCTGCTGCTGGAAGCCGGCGGCAGCGATGATGTGCCTAGTGTTACGGAAGCGGGCCAATGGCCTCTAAACCTTGGGAGCGAACGGGACTGGGCCTTCCAGGCCCAGCCGAATCCCCATCTTAACGGACGCTCCATTCCTATGGCTATGGGCAAAGTACTGGGTGGTGGATCCAGCATCAACTTAATGGCTTGGGCGCGCGGGCACAAGAACGACTGGGACTACTTCGCGTCCGAGGCGGGCGATTCGGCGTGGAACTATGAGTCGGTGCTGAATATCTACCTTCGCATGGAAGACTGGCATGGCGCACCTGACCCAAAGTACCGCGGAACGGGGGGGCTGGTTTTTGTCCAGCCCGCGCCCGACCCCAACCCGATTGCTCCTGCTTTGCTGGAAGGAGCGCGCTCGGTCGGGATTCCGACCTTTGAAAATCAGAACGGTCGTATGATGGAAGGTAACGGCGGCGCCTCTATCATTGATGTGCGAGCTCGCGATGGAAAACGCCAATCCGTGTTCCGTACGTATGCCTTCGCCTATATGGACCGGTCGAATCTGACAGTTCTCACTCACTCACTTGTCACTCGGTTGACCTTCAATGGCAAGCGAGCCACTGGTGTGGAGTTTTCCCGCGGCGGCAGGACTCACCGTATTGGCGCAGGGTTTGAGGTAGTGTTGTCGCTTGGCGCGATGCAGACTCCCAAGGTATTGATGCAATCTGGTATCGGCGATCAAGCCGAATTGCAACGCGTCGGAATCCCAATCGTGCAGCATCTACCAGGCGTCGGGCAGAATTTTCAGGACCACCCCGGCGTTGGTTGCGTCTGGGAGTATCAGCAAGCTCTACCGCCACGGAACACCCTGGCCGAGGCAACCTATTTCTGGAAGAGTGAGCCCGGGCTGGATACACCAGACTTGCAGACTTGCCAGGAAGAAGGTCCAAGGTCGAGTGCCGAGAATACAGCAAGATTCGGCCTACCCGCGATCGGTTGGTCATTGTTCGGAGGCGTTGTCCGGCCGAAGAGCCGAGGTAGAATCCGTCTGACGGGGCCCAATCCGCTCGATCCCATTCAGATTGAGGCGAATTTTTTATCGCACCCAGACGATCTGAAAGCAGCGATAGCCTGTGTGCAACTCTGCCGCGAGATAGGCAATTCCGCTCCACTCCGTCCATTCACCAAGCACGAGGTGATGCCAGGCAACTTGAAAGGGGCAGAGCTCGAAAACTTCATCCGAGATGCAGCTAGTACCTACCATCATCAGACGTGTACAGCCAAGATGGGCCGAGACCCAATGTCGGTGGTTGATGGCAATCTTAGAGTTTATGGAATCGAGAAGCTTCGTATCGCGGATGGGTCGATCATGCCAAGGGTCACGACCGGCAACACCATGGCTCCCTGCATCATCATCGGCGAGCGCGCAGGGGAACTGCTTAGAGCCGATCACAAGTTATAAAAACACCACGACAGTTAGACGAAACTGCTAAAAGACAGAAGAAAGATTAACTAATGAAATTGGAACACCCAAATCAACAGATATCTATGAATTGTCCGTTGCCGCAACCGCTTCTGCAGCCATGGATATTGGGAGATATTCCGCTCAAAAATCGCTCGGTCATGGCGCCTATGACCCGGACCCGGGCTGACAATTCGGAGCATTTAGCCAACGATCTTATGCGTGAATATTATGCGCAACGCGCTTCCGCCGGACTCATCATCTCAGAAGGAACCTGGGTCAGTGAGGAAGCGATTTGTCAAATGAATGTTCCTGGATTGTATACGATTCAGCAAGCGGAGGCTTGGAAAAAGGTAACTGATGGCGTTCATGAGAAAGGCGGCATCATATTCGCTCAGCTCTGGCACGCTGGTTCTGTCTCTCATCCGGACTACCAGAAGGAAGGAAAAGCTCCAATCGCCCCTTCAGCAGTAAATCCGCTACTGGAGGTCTATACTCCTAAAGGGAAAAAGAGAACTGTCGCGCCACGCGAGATGACGTTGGAGGATATCGCTCGCACTGTAGCGGCATTCGAAAACTCGGCAGCCATGGCTTCGCGCGCGGGCTTCGATGGGATACAGATTCAGGCAGGATTCATCTATCTCCTTCAGCAGTTCCATCATGCGACTACGAATCTCCGCACCGATCAATTCGGGGGGAACGTTGAAAATCGAACTCGCTTTCTATTTGAGGTGCTCGAAGCAGTACTCAAGGTCTGGCCAAGTGAAAGAGTTGGAGTCAAGACTGGGCCTATGATGACTGAGCAAGGTGTTTTCAAGGCGATCGAATCCACACTCAGGACTCACGAGTATATTTTTGATCGACTTAATTCTTATAACCTTTCTCACGTTATGCTGATGGGAGAGCCGGCAGGCCGAGGATTGAATGGCGCAGACGTATCGGCGACGCCCCTTGCCCATCTGAAGGGTGAGGCAATCTTTCGTTATTTTCGTCGAGGTTACCGCGGAAACCTAATCCTTAGCACAGGAATCAATCATTCGCGCGCTAATCAGTTGCTGGAAGAGGGAGTGGGCGATCTGATAGCGTTTGGACGAGAGTTCATATCTTCTCCAGATTTGGTCGAAAGGTTTGCTCGACATGAAGCCCTCAATGAACAGCGACCGGAGAGCTTCTATGGCGTTGGACCGGTAGGTTACACCGACTATCCCTTTTTAGAAATAACCCAGAATGCTGAAGCAAGCATGTCGCAACGCAAGAAGATCTAACCCTGATGCAGATGTGAAGCAAGAAAGCACGATAGTAATTAAAGAGCTGTCGCTTGCTTGAAGAACTGAGTGTTTAAAGATGTAGATGAATCGTCCTACTTAACTCGGAAATGGTCCAAGTCCGACACCAGCGTCAACCTCCATCGCGCCAGTAACGGCGACGTGCCCGGTGGTCAGCCAGGATTGTTGGATTGTATGCGTGCAACCAACCGCATACTTAGGGTTTCGCTAGTTTTTCGGTGGCTCGTCTACGAAGAAGATGTGGAACACCTTGTTCGTGATGAACAACATAGTGACTCCGGTCTCGGTGATCGCCCCGTGTTCCGCGACGCACCCTTCGGGAAACCAGACGAAGGCGCCCGGACCGTAGGAGCCCTCGTTAGTGTACAGCGTTCCGTCGAGCACGTAGATGCCGTGAGCGCAATCGTGATAGTGCCAGGGAGTGATAAAGCCTGGCGGATAATTACAGTAGTTGATCATCATGCCGGTATCTGGGTCGCGAAGTAGTTTTTCTCTAACATTCTCCGCCCGGTTTTCTCGCTGATGAGCTCATCCCAGGGCATAGTGGTCGTGTCTTTGACAATTATCTTTTCATTGTTAGGTAAGCGGCTCATGGTGTTTTCTAATGCTTCGTGGGGTTGGGTCTCATCTCAGGAAATTACCCCCGCGGGCACCATTGGGGCTTCCCAGTGCCTTATCCCAACGCTCACGAGCGTCCGCGGAACCGTTATCGGATCGCTCTCGCATAAATTAAGCTTCCACCTCCGCCAGGCTCTCTCTCGTTCTCAGCTCCTGATGGAATTGTTCTGGCTTCGGCGCCGGCCCATTGACCCGCGTTCTTCCCCAATAAGAGGAGAACGTCTCTCCATCGACACGGTTTTGGACAAAATCTACCAGCAACTCTCGCACTTTGACCGGAATATCCGATTGATGAATCGACTTTTCTTCGAGCCCAACCAAACGCTCACCGGTAATTGATCCGCCGACAAACATCGCATACTTAGCCGGCGCACGACCGACGAACGCAATATCGGCATTGTAGGGTCGCGCACAACCATTCGGGCAGCCAGTCATCCGGATCAGAATCGGTTCGTTCAACAGCGAAAGATCGGCCAAAATCTTGTCAATCTCCGCAAGCACATCTGGAAAAACACGTTCGCTCTCGGCCAGCGCTAACCCACAGGTTGGTAGCGCCACACAAGCGTGAGCTAGTTTTCGGGTCTCACTCAATTTCGATAAATGAGGAATCCGGTGCTTGACCAAAATCCCTTCAAACTCTGGTTTTTGAGCTGGCTCGATGTCATGGAAAATCAGGTTGCAGTTAGTTGTCAGTCGGACCGGCAGTTGCAGTCTCTCGGCAACCTCGCGAAAAGCGCTTCGGAGCGCCGCCTTTTCGGAGTCTCGGATTCGTCCTTCTTCGACCCAAACTCCATAAAACAGTTTGCCGTTCCCCTGCTAATGCCAACCCAAAAGGTCTCCTACCGTGCTCCATTGCACGGGTTTAGGCGGTTCGAGATCAAACGTGAGCCGGGAACTTACCTCGTTCCGGAACCATTCAATCCCGCGCTCTTCGAGCAAATATTTCAGCCGGGCGCGCTTGCGATCGGCACGATTTCCAAAATCTCGCTGGGCGCTCACTACCGCTTTCGCTACCTCGATCGCTCGTGAGCGATCGGCGTAGCCCAGCGGTTGAGCCAATGCCGGGTAGGTATTAAGCTTACCGTGGGTCATCCCAAATCCGCCACCGACAACAATGGTGTATCCTTTCGTTTCGCCCGCTTCGACATGAGCAATGAATCCGAGGTCATTTGAATAAACATCAACATCGTTTCGCGGCGGAATAGCGATCGCGATTTTAAATTTGCGCGGAAGGTAATTCGTTCCGTAAATCGGTTCCGTCTCGGTTTCCGAAGGTTCCAACCGCTCTCCGTTCAACCAGATCTCAGCGTAGGCGCTGGTTTTGGCTAGAAAAGTGTTGCTGAATTCTTTGGCTAGGCGCTGGGCGTCCCGATGTGGTTGATCGTCAATTGGGGCAGCTGGCGCAATCGTGTTGCGAACCACGTCTCCGCAGGCTCCCAGGGTGGTAACCCCGCTCTCGTTAATCCGGTGAATGCATTCGTGGAGATCCCCTTTCAGTATTCCGTGAGTCTGAAAATCCTGCCGGGTCGTGATCCGCAGCGTGCCATTGCCCAATTCGCCTGCTATTCGGTCGTGAGCGAGATACTGAGCAGCCGTTAGGGCACCGCCAGGCAGCTTTGACCGCACCATGAAAATCCAAGCTTTATCCAAACTTTGCTGTTTAAGAGACGCACGCTGCTCTCGGTCATCCTGCTGATAAGTCCCATGGAACTTGAGCAGCTGAAATTCCTCATCGGCAAAGTGGCTTTGATCCTTCTGCTGCAGGGTTTCGGTGATCTTCCCTCGCAAGGAGTGACTTTCGGCCTTAATTTTTTCAACGTTTTTGGCGGGCATCGCGACTAAAAGGTATTCCCTACGATGACATGCGGTGGCAGCCTCCGAATGTAATTCAAATGTCGGAATTTGCTTTCGAGCACGGTGTTCACTTTGAGCGTTCGGACGGCAGTCGGATCCCCTTTCCCTTTTTCAGAAAGGCGGACCAATCCATCGCGATCAATCGGTTGAATGTTCTGTGCGGTTTGACTCATAAGAATAGTTCTTTCTAGTTTAGGTCTGAAATCAAAACTTTAGGGCATAGTCGGTAAACGCGGTCTCTGGACAACTCGCAGCGTTGAACAAACGATGACCGGCTAACGCGAAAGCCTGTTGAGTATTGGCTTCACCGTTTTGCCGAAATTACCTGAATATTGCAAAATGCTTCGAGGCCTTCCTGGCCAAATTCCACACCGAGACCTGACTCCTTATATGCACTGGCTGGAACGAAAGGATTTCGGATAGCATGCTGGTTAATCCATACAGTCCCAGCTTCTAGTTGAGAGGCAACGGTGCGGAGCTGAACCGGATCACTGCCCCAAACGGAAGCCCCGAGTCCATAAGAGGTGTTATTGGCGCGGCGAATAGCTTCGTCTAGATTCTTGTATCTGAAAATGGAGCGGATCGGCCCGAAGACTTCCTGGGTGACGAAGCTCGCGCCATCTGGAGGATTGTCGAGAAGCGTTACTGGGAAGAAAAAGCCTTCGGTATTGGTCGATACGACTCCTCGGAAGAGGACCTTCGCCCCGCTTCGCTTGATCTCTTCCCAGACTGACTGCAGCCGCTTGTACTGCAGCTGATTCTGCACCGGACCTAACCTGGTGTGCGGGTCAAATCCATCACCGACTTTGGTGGCGCTAGCGATAGCAACCAGTGCCTCTATCACCCTGGAATAGATATCCTCATGAACGTAGAGGCGCTTAAGGCTGATACAACCCTGTCCACTGAGTAGAAACATGCTGTCGAAGAGCGCTTGAGCAATTTTTTCCGGCTCGGCATCGGAGAGGATGACCCCCGGATCATTTCCTCCCAGCTCCAGCGTCACGCGTTTAAGCGTGGCAGCAGCAGATTCCAATACTCGCTTTCCCATGAATGTGGATCCAGTGAAGGTAATAAGGTTAATTCCCGGATGTGAGGTTATCCAAGGCCCAAGATCATCGCCGCCGGTCAGGAGTCTGACTGGCAAATTCCATGGGCTGATGGCGCCGACGACACCGATTGGCGTATAACGCTTTGTAACGTGTCCTATCGCTCCGCTTCGTCCGAAGATAACTAGAGACTCTGGCACTTCTTGTTCTTTCTCATGTAATTCCATTTGCATGAGAGCTGGTCCAAACGCTTTGGTAAGCAGATCGATTTCCGACCGTGCTCGAGCTAGAGGGCCGCCCTGTTCTGCGGTAAGAAGCACGCTTAGTTCCTCTGCGTGGTCGCTTATTCTATTGAGCATGCTGGTCAATATTGCTTTCCGCCGGCTGGTTGGAACTGCACGCCACTCGGAAAATGCTTTTTGTGCAGCACTAACCGCTTCGTCCAGTAGCGCGGGATCTACGTCTGGAACAATGGCCAGTTGCTTTCCGGTAGCAGGATTGACGACAGACAACGTTTTACCAGCGGACACTCTTTTCCCATCGATAATGTTATAAAAACCATTCTCGAGCTTGGCCTTTTTCAACTTGTCGTTAGTTTCTACGTCCATAGAAATGCATTCACATGTGGTTAGGAAACACTTTTTCAAACAATAGCCCGAAAGAATTCTTTAAAGTCCCGATAACCGTAGTCTACTCCCCGTGGCCAGGGTCCCTCAGCCTCGGCCCGCTTGCTGCTTCCTCGAACGCGACATCGAATCTGGCACCTTCTGGCGGTGGCGCCACTTGTCCCGCCATCAATGCCTCGAAACTGACTCCGTATTCCGTCATTTCAGTGATCTTGCGGGTGACCTAGTAAAGCAGTTCGCCAACTTGAATCGTCCTCATAGTCGTTCCCTTCGTTGTGTTGTGTGTTTGGTGTTGGTTTTCTGGAAAGTGTGCGCCTGCCCGCACTGGTAACCGGGGCATCCCCCGGCATGGGCAGCGCCGTAGCCTAGCGCAAACAGATTGCTCATTAAGGTCACCCTATGGTGTTGTTTTTTTCTGCTGACCTTTTAGCCGCTGAGTTCGACGCTGAGGATAATGTTGGCCACAGCAACCGCCTGTTCGATCGTTTCAGCATACCTTTTAGCGAAGCCGATCTCGTACGTTATCGGTATTCCTAGTGCGCTCTTTTTCTTGTAGATCCGTAGAGTCCATTTCCCCGTTGATTCAAACAATAGAGACACCGACGGCTCACCTCGAATAAAGGATCCGTGAGGTTCGTGGCTCCAATTAAACTCGAAAGTTTTGTTCCCTGCGTTGTCAGCTTCGGCGATTTGCACTGTGATAAGGATAATCGGCTGCTGCTTGATCCAGTTGGGCACATGTCCAGAATTGTTTGCCCCCCCCGCGCGGCCGAACGACTACCTGGTGGGGAAGCTTTGAATGCGAAGCAGCTTTGCCATAGTTCTTTCGTGAGTTGGTGGTCAGACCTGTCGTTTATCCACGCGACTAGTTACCTGCGCGTTTTGCATTGTATCTACGTTCTGTTTTCTAAATCGATTGAGTTAGCGTAAGGGGGATCTGTTCCGACCGACGAGGGAGGTAATAGAAATCTCAGCGATGATTTCGATGCCGCTATCCTTGAGGTTTAGCGCATGCGCATGTCCTTGCGATCCGAAGCCGATGACAGCGCCGACTTTGTTGTGCAGGTCCAACAGCTCCGTATCTTCGTCTAGGTAAACTTTAGCTGGCATGATGGAGCATTTGGTTGACTTTGCTGATGTACTGGTTCAGCGTGAATGACCTTTTTGCGCTGGTGGTCTAAGCTACACGGGCGGTTACTTGTTGGCGTTTAACCTGTCTAGCGACCCCGCCAATTAAAAGGTTCCTTCTGCCAGGGGTGTGTGTGGCGCGTCTTCAGCCTTGAGCAACCTTGATTGAGGTATGCAGTTGAGCCAGCCATTTGCCATCTTGTTTGACCCAGACGGTGGAGGTTAGTGTTTCGGTGGAGAGATTGTGTCCGCCAGCTGCGGCTTCGATGAGAACCCGGGCGACGATCAGGGCTGAGGTCGGTGAAAGCTTCCTGACCTGCGAATTTTTGATTTCAATCGACGAAAAAACAACACCACTTTTTAGGGAAATAGCGTTTTCCTCTCCGGTCCAGATGACACCCCTATAATTAATGTAAAGGTAGTCCGGCAGTGTCAACTTTTGCCGGGCTTCTACGTCGGGTTGGGGTCCAAGGAAGGTCTCATACACCTTGTTCTCGCAGGCGAGGATCTCTCTGCTTAGATCCTCTCCTTCCAGGTCCGCTGATTTTAATTCCGATTTCATAAATAGTACTCCCGTTGTAATTCTGGCAGCGCTACTAGCAGGACGAACTGATGTTCCATGCATTAGGTCCGCCATCGGGCCGAAGGATTTTTTGATCTCCGCGAATA
>WNFI01690162.1_pt1 | contig 10357 bp, 12 predicted proteins | sample 5400471 | NCBI WGS metagenome assembly WNFI01 (sample SAMN13153348, study PRJNA577476) | soil metagenome | isolation source: 100 cm saprolite on Douglas fir-dominated hillslope | place: USA:California | collected 2013-09-17 | reverse complement strand
TGGCCCGGCTCTTGCGGTGCAAACAAGAGTTCCGTGTTGTAGGCGTGGAATATCTTGCCATTGCGCCGGGCAAACACATTCAATGACGGCATCTGGTTGCCTTTTTCGTTTTCGCCCTGGTAATCAGCGTTGTAGGAATTGGAGGCGGAAGAGAGCAGGCGCAGGTTCTTCCATCCGCGACTGCGGGCAAATTCGCGGATCCGTTCAATGGGTGATTTCGCCACTACCGCGAAATTGGGCCGTTGTTGAATATGAGGCGCCGAGCCGTTCAATCCATCCAGGATTGATGTACACGAAGTTCAAGGGGAACTCATGTTCGGGCCGAACATGAAGCTGTAAAGGACCAAGGTGTCCGTCCCCGGACGGAACAGTTCTGAAAGACGCGTCTTGTGGGACGGCTGGGAGTCGTTGAGATCGGCTGCACCTTCGTCGAAGCTGTAGTCCCGGGGAAGCTCGCCGCCGAGCGGCAATTTGCGCCGCTTTGCGGCGACGTCCTCAATGTTCTTGCGCAGCGCGCGCTCCGCTTCCAGCAGTTCGTTGCGGGCGTTGCGATATTCTGGCGTTTCATTAGGAAAGCGAATGGAATGCAGTGATGCTGCCATACTTCCTCCTAAAATTGTCCATCTGCAAAGAATTTAGCAAATCTTGGTTCTTTCTGAAATCCCGAATTCCCGCGCTCTTGCGGGGTGAGGGATCTCTCTGAGCTTAGATAGTCGTAAGCTTATAACGATCCCTCACTTGCAAAGAACGCGGGATTCGGGATTTCAGAAAAAATCGTATAATCGAATTTCACATGAGCTATCAGGTACTGGCGCGCAAATACCGTCCACAGCGTTTTTCTGACGTCATAGGCCAGGACCACGTTACCCGGACCCTCAAGAACGCCATCGATCAGCAGCGCATCGCCCACGGATACATCTTTAGCGGCCATCGCGGGATAGGGAAGACCACAATCGCCCGTATTCTTGCCATGGCGCTCAACTGCCGCGCTAGTGATCGTCCGACCCCGGAGCCTTGTGGCGAATGCGATTCCTGCCGCGAAATCAGGGCCGGAGGCTCAGTGGACGTCATAGAAATTGACGCCGCAACCAACCGCGGTATCGACGAGATCCGCGAGCTGCGCGAGGCGGCGCGCTATCGTCCCGCGCGCGACCGTTACAAGATCTATATTCTGGACGAAGCTCACCAGATCACCGACGCCGCTTTCAACGCACTGCTCAAGACGCTGGAAGAGCCGCCTTCGCACATCGTCTTTATGATGGCGACGACGGCGCCGGAAGACATTCCACAGACCATCCGCTCGCGCTGCCAGCATTTCAGCTTTCACGCCGTGAAGTTTGACGAGATCGTGGGCCAGCTCGGCGCTATTGCGCGTCAGGAAGGCATACAGGCAGACGAAGAAGCTCTCGCCGTTCTTGCCGAAGCGGGTGACGGGTCCATGCGCGATGCGCTCTCGATCATGGACCAGGCCATTGCCTGCTGTGGTACGAACCTCAGCGCGGAGTTGGTGCGCGGTCTGGCCGGGACCGTTGGATCTGAGGTGCTGGAAGATCTCATGGGCGCCGTATCGCGGAACTCCAGCGAGGACGCGTTGCGTCTGCTCGATAAGCTGATGATGGAAGGTCAGAACCCGGCACACTTTGCCAAACAGCTGGTTCGCTTCCTGCGCAACGCTGTGGTAGCCAAGGTTGCGGGCGATGCTTCACCGCTGCTGCAGATCTCGTCTGACGAACGCGCACGCGTTGGACGCGTCGCCGCGCAATTCGGTGAAGAGGAGTTAGCGCGCTTCCTGCAAATCATGTTGCGCACCCATGATGATCTGGGCTACCGGCAGGAGCAGCGCTTCCATCTTGAATTGGGCGTGCTGAAGATGGTGCACGCGCAACGGATACTTCCTATGGAACAAGTCCTGAGCCAACTCGCGCCGGAGGGGCAAAAAACCTTCGCGGCGAGCAGGCAGCCAGCGACTGCGCCGGCAATTTCCAATCAGTCCACATCACCTGTTCGCAAGACCGACAGTGTGTCGCCGTTTGAGGCAGACCGCGCGCGCAAGATCCGCGGGTCGGAGCCGGAAATGTCGGAGGGTCCAAAGGTCCAGGCCCACGCGGGCGCTGTGGGAACGGCTGTAGCCATTGAAGCGCCGGAGAACACTGAAGATCCGTCCAGGATCCTGGGCTATGTGCTGAACGAGCTGGAAAATGCCGGACACAAGACACTGGCATCGGTGCTCGAAACCGGCAGCGTGGCCCTGACGGGAAATGAATTGACGGTTACGGTCTCGCGTACGGCTGCGGTTATCGAGGTTCTGATGGGCGCGGAGCAGAAGCGCGCCGCCAATACGGCAGCAAGCGCAGTCGCCGGGCGTCCCCTCAAGGTGGTTGTCGTCAGCGGAATGCCTGCGAACGGTTCTGCACCCGTTGCGGCGCGTCCGGCTGGGACGAACGGGGCCAGCGCACGGAGCCGTGCGGCGGAAGATCCAGTAGTGCGGCGCATGCAGGAGAAGTTCGGCGCTGAGATTCGAACGGTGATCGATCATCGCGAAAAGAATTAGGAGCAAGCTATGGGCGGCTTTGATGCACGCCAGTTACAAGACATGTTGCAGCAGGCGCAAAAGCAGGCAGAAGCGCTGCAGGAAAAGCTGAAACAGACCGTGGTCGAAGCAACGTCAGGCGGCGGCGCTGTCACGGTCAAAATGAACGGGCAGAAGCAAGTTTTGGAAACCAGGATCGATCCCGAGGCGGTGAAATCCGGCGACGTTGAGATGCTGCAAGACCTGATCACGGCCGCTGTGAACGAAGCCGGCAGGAAAGTGGACCAGGCCATGCAGGCCAGCGTCGGCGGAATGCTCGGCAGCCTGGGACTTCCAGGGATGTAGGAGTGTTGTGGCCAAGTTTGCCGAGCCCATGGCTCGACTTATCGACGAACTGAAGAAGCTTCCCGGCGTTGGCAGCAAGAGCGCGCAACGGATGGCATTTCACATCCTGCGCTCCAGCACGGAAGACGCGGAAGCACTGTCATCGGCGATTCATACTCTTAAAGAAACACTTCATCTTTGCTCTGTATGTAGCAATATCACTGATATTGATCCGTGTACATACTGTTCCAGCGCAACCCGAAACCAGCGCTTGGTTTGCGTGGTGGAAGAGCCCACGAATATCGCATCCATCGAAAAGACGCGCTCTTACAATGGGGTCTACCATGTGCTGCACGGGGCCATCTCTCCGCTGCACGGCATCGGTCCTGAGCAACTGCGGATTCCGTCCCTGCTGAAGCGTGTGGAGAACGGCAGCGTTGACGAGATTATCATTGCGACCAATCCCACCATTGAAGGCGAAGCCACGGCCGTTCATCTGACCCACTTGATGAAGCGTCCGGGAGTAAAAGTCACGCGCATTGCCACCGGTATTCCAGCCGGCAGCGATATCGAATATGCCGACGAAGTCACCATGCTAAAGGCCATGGAAGGCCGACGAGAACTGTAGAGGATGGCGGCCCGAGCAAGTAGAACGTGAAGGAGAATACCATCAAAACCAGAGAGCCAGCTTGCGCGGTGTTTTGTCTTTAGGCCAAGTGGCATAGACGGCTTCGGTGAAGGCCCGCATAATGAGGAAAGTCCCTGGCACCAACCACCACCCTATCCAAACCAATATCAATCCACCGTGAGGGTTCGAAAAGGCAAACACAGCAAATACTGCAATCGTTAGTAGGGCCGCAATTCCTAGTGGTTTCCTCATGTTTTCACTTTGTATACTATATGAACCGGATCCAAGGCATGCCGGAATCAAAGGCTGAGACGGAACATGGGCACAACGACCAGAGCCACTTTTGAAGAATTCCAGAAAGCACAAGGTGCGGCCCCTGAAGGTGTGCGATACGAACTGGACGAAGGAGAACTGGTTGTGACTCCATCCCCCACACCCCTGCATAACATCGTGCGGTATCGTCTGAGGCGCGCCGTGACTGATTTTGTGCAAAAGAACAGTTTGGGTATCGTACTGGACGAGACTGATTTCCGGTTGTCCGCAAACGTTGTGCGCAAACCTGACGTGGCTTTTATTGTCGAAGAGAGTTTGCGGGACTTTGATTTCAAACACACACCTGTTGACATCCCACCCGCGTTGGCAGTGGAAGTGATCTCACCCAACAATCTCGCCCAGGACACTCTAAAGAAAGTACATCAGTATCTTGCCGCCGGGAGCCATGCGGTATGGCTCGTTTATCCAGACTTGCGCCTGATTGAAGTGCACGATGAAAATGGGATTCGGGAAATCACCGAACCAAACTCAATCACCAACGAGCGTCTGCTGAAGGGCTTCGCGCTGCTCTTGAGCGACCTATTTAGTGATAACCCGCGTCGCTGATCCCGCTTCGGCTACCTTAGCTTCGACAACAAATCCTGCGGATGGACTGGCTTGGCCAGGATTTCAAACTCATGTCCCTGGGCGCGGGCGCGCTCGAGTAAGTCCGCCGTTGCTGCCTGACCCGAGAAAAGCAGTATCTTGCACCCGGGCAGCATGGCGCGTATCTGGATCGCGGCCTCAATGCCGTTCATGTCGGGCATGATCACATCAGTGATGACCAAGTCAGGCCGGGTCTCTCGGGCGCGGTCCACAGCCATGGTGCCGGTGTAAGCCGCTGATGCATCAAATCCGCTCTGGTTCAGGATGACGGCCAGGGTGTCCGCGATACGGTGTTCATCGTCTACTACCAGCACTTTTGGTTTAAGGCGGACTTCGTTAGGCGACATAAGAAGCGGACTCCTCCATGCGATGCTTCAAGAATTATACGGGGCTTTAATCAGAGATGCTGGTTTTGCCCAAAAAGAGAGCCGGAGGCCAACCCGTTATTTGCGCGCAGCCTCTCACCCAGAAGAAACAAAGGAGGAGCTCTATGCGCAGAGCAGCCACGCTATTGGTGTTTGCGCTACTGGCGGTGACACTGGCGCTGGCCCAAAATTCCTCGGGTACCAGCGGCAATCCGCCGCAGCAGCAGACGCAGACTTCGCCATCTACAACCCAATCGCCTGCGAACCCACAGACGCCCGGAACGCAACCCGTAACACCAGCCACCCCAGAGAAAACGGACAGTGGCACGCCCATCAACAATCCGAATGCCACCACGGCTCCTGACAATCGCAATGCGATTCCTGGTTCGGCAACCGGAGAGACCCAGAGTACGAACCCTCAGTCCGATCAGCCCGCCGCGAATCCTCAGAATCCGAACCAGATGCCTCCGCAGGGCGGTTTTGGACAGCGGGCAGCCGCAGCTGCCAACGGCAGTGATCAAGTCCCGGCAAACACCGAGGTTCACGCCGTCTTGGATACTCCGCTCTCGACCAAGACAGCAAAACCAGGTGACCGATTCACCGCGACCGTCACGCAACCGATTCGCGGAGCAAGCGGCGCGGTCCTGATTCCCGCAGGCGCGCGCGTTGAAGGTGAAGTGGCTGAAGCAGAAGCGGGGAAGGCTGTAGCGGTATTGCGCGGAAGAGGCAAACTGAACCTGCGTTTCCGTGACATTGCACTGCCCAATGGACAAGCCATTCCGCTGACCGCCACTCTCGTTTCGGTCAACAGCACCAACGGTAAGAACTCCAGGAGCGCGGACCAGGAGGGCCAGGTCCAGTCCGGGACTCGCGGCAGAGACGTGGCCAAAGACGTCGGGATTGGCGCGGGCATAGGTACCGTTGCCGGCCTCATTTTTGGCGGACCCTTAAAAGGACTGGCGATTGGAGCACTTGCCGGGGGCGGGTACGTTTTGGCGACGCAAGGTAAAGACGTTGATCTTCCGGCACAAACCGGAATGGTAATTCGTCTCGATCAACCGCTGAGCGTGTTCGGTTCAGCGCCACCACAATGAACAAGACATAGAGCGGAGACGGCGGTCAACGCCGTCTCATGCCGCCTTCTGCCGTTCCTTCGATTGCTTCGCTCTCCGCCTCGCCTTTTGCTTTCGCCGCAGCCGCTTGTGTCGTGCGATCTCAGCTTCAGAAAACATGGTGTTTCTGCAGGTCTTTGTGCCGCAGTAACAAGGCGCAAGCTCGCCCGGTTCGCCGTCATAAAGGTTGTAGTCGTAGGTTAGTTCTTCGCCGGCCTTGATGTTCTGAAGCGCCAGAATCCAGATATTCCCGTCAATTTCGTCGGTTTCGCAATTGGGAGCACAAGAGTGATTGACGAACGCCGCCATTCCAAATCCATCGATCACGGTCTTGCCGTCTTCCATGCCGAAAAGATAAGTCACTTCAGTGTCGCCATAGAGGCCCTCGCTCTCCTTCCTGGTGAGACGCGGGCCGGTGTATTCGAGCACACGCTGGCCCTTGCGAATCGGACGAGTGGTGTATACTCCGGCGCCGTGAAGGGGAGAAGATCTTACGATGAGGCCCATGCAGTCAGTTGCGCATTGCGCACCTGTTGAGTATAGCCAAAGTTGGTGGAGCGAGACGAACGATCAGGATTGCCGCCGCATGGCCCTTTGCAGTGTCTTGTCCAGCGCTGCTTTAGCCGCGTCGTAATCCGGTTGGGAGATTTTGCCTTGCAGACGGTCAGTCTCAAGCTGAAAGATTTCTTCCTTCATGGCGTCGAGCAGCATGCTGTTTCGGTCTCCGGACTTGGCCGCTGGGCCAGCCGCTACCGTCGCTGACGGCTTGTTGGACACGTAGACGAAAACAGCGCCTGCCGCTAGAAATAGCACCAGTATTCCCAGCAAGAGCCACTGGGCGGAGTGCAGCGGATCCGGCTTTTCGTTCGGTACGCCCAGCCCGCCTCCCGGACGAGCCTCCGCTGGCGCGCTCGGCTGGGTAGTAGGTTCGTCCTGCGCGAGCATTCCGCTTCCCGATACCTCAAAAGCAATCTGCGTTCCTGACTGCGGATTGTCCACAGCGTGCGTGTCTACAGCTTTGATCGCAGGGTCAACCGGCCATCTGTCCATATTCTGGAAGCTGGCGCCGCCATTCGCAGAGAACTGCATTGATTTGGGCGTGACCACATAAAACCTGCCGGGAAGCATTTCCAGCCGCGGAGCAATCTTTAAACTGCCGGTGTAGGGCAGGGTGTAGACAACCTCAAAATGTGTTTCTCCTGGACGCGTTGGATAAAGGAAGGCGTACTTGTTCTTCTCCGGCCGCGCCACGGGCGCGCTCTTGATTGGAGTGTCATTGGTCACGGCTTCGCCGCCTGTGATCCGCGCACCTTCAGGCAGATAGAACTCAAAAGTTGGTTGGCTCAGAGGAGGATTCGACGTATTGCTCAGCCGAAAAACCTCTACAACCTGGACTACGTTTTCCTTTGCCTGAAATACCTGGGAATAGTCGAGCAGCTTGATATCAGGCACCCTGGCTTTAGCGTTATAGATCTGCAGTTGCACGCTGGTAGTTCCCGGCGGTACCGGCTCGTTGTAATTCACCTCCTGATGGCGTATCCGCACCAGGTGCATGCTGGCCGTATTGGATCCCAGGTCAAAACTGAATTCTCCCTTGGCATTGGTCCGCGTGCGGCCGACCTCGTCCATGCCTTTGGCCAGGCGGAGAAGGATTACTTCTTCGCCAGCGGCGGGCGTCCTGGTTGTGCCGTTGGTGGCCACGCCGCGCAAGGTCTCACCCGCAGCAGTGAGCGAGCAGGCAGCGAGGAGGAAAAAAATGCTCAAGCGTCTCAACAAAGTGGACTCCTTCAAGCTTGGACAGACTCGAGTTGGTCGATCTCGGCCAGAATGCGCGCAGCTTCAGCTTCCATACTCAGGCGCATCCGGTCGAAGTCGTCTTGAGTGAACTTGCCGGACTTAAATTCAAAATTCAGGTCGCGCAGGTTCTCGTAAACAACGTCCTTGCGCTCGTAGAGATAGGAGACGCGCGTTTTGTCGGCGGCGCGCTCGGTATTTTTCGACGGAAGAAAAATGAATACCATGGTCGCCGCGGCCAGCAGTCCGCAGGCGATCCGGACCATTACGTCAACAGTTTGCGGGCTCATGTTTCGGTGTCCTTGCGCGCCCGATTGCGGAAGGCCTCTAGCCTTGGATCCAATGGCGCGTTTGCGGCGACGGCATGGGCCGGCCGCATCCGCCAGTTACGGATCAACAGGAAAGCCACACCAAGTCCCAGGGCCAGCGCTGCCGGCGGCATAATCCAGGCCAGTAACTCAAAGCCATGCGTGGACGGTTCCACAACGGCTGTAACTCCCCAATGCTCGCGAAACCACTTCAGAATATCCTCATCACTGGCGTTGCTCTGGACGTTGGTCCGCAATTCGCTGATCATCTGGGCAGAGTTCGGACAGCCGACGTGGTTGCACTTCAGCAGCATCTGGCCGCAACCGCACGAGCACATGATCTTGCTACCGATGGAGTTGTAGCGGGTCGTTTCGTTGTCCGCACCCATCAGCAGGAAGAGGCCGCAGACGAGAATAGAGATATGGGCCAGCCTCTTCATTTGCCTGCTCCCGCTGGCTGCAGCTGCTTGGCGAGCGCGCCGGCACTCACCTGGACCGGCGATTTCATTGGCGCGGCATTCGGCACCAAAGCCAGCCCCGTGCCAAGAATCAGGACGATGACGCCCAACCAGACCCAGACCACCAGAGGCTTGACCATTGCCTTGATGATCGGCCGTTGTGTGTCCGGGTTTCTGCCTTCGTAAACAACATACAGGTCTTCGCGCAGAGTAGAACGATTGGCCACAATATGGTCCGGCTGCATGGATGGTTTGTAGCTGCGAAGCTCGGGGTTGAGTTGGCCGATGTACTTGTCGCCTTTGAAGACGTCAAGCATGGCGGCTTCGCTCTCATAGTTGTCGCGGTCATCCTGCGTATAGGAGCGGTTCACCAGCGTGTACTGGCCGACCTGCAGCTTGTCGCCCAGGCCCATTTCCAATTCCTGTTCCTTATCGAAGGTTGTCCCGGCGAGTCCCACCACCATCACAGCCACACCAAAATGAGCGATGTATCCGCCGTATCGACGAGTATTGCGCCGCGTGAGGTGGTACATTCCGCCGAGAAGGCCGCCTCCCGTCTTGCCCTGCAAGACGCGGCCGCCGCGGATAAACTCAGACGCGATCGTTGCCGTGATCATCACTGCCAACGACAAAGCCAGCCAGGAGAAGAATTGGCTGAGTTCCGTCCAAGGCTTTACTCCGGCAACAATCAATCCGATTGCGGTAAGTAGCGACAGCCCCGCGGGAATAGAGAAATTGCGTTTCAAACTGCCGAATGAAGTGTTGCGCCACGCCAGTAACGGTCCGACTGCGGTAAGCAACAGCAGCAGCAATCCCACCGGGATAAAGACTTTGTTGAAGAAGGGAGCGCCTACGTTCATCTTATATCCGCGCACCCACTCGGAAAGGATGGGGAAAAACGTGCCGCAGAGTACGGTGAAGCACGCGCCCAGAAGCAGCAGATTGTTGAACATGAAGCTGGACTCGCGAGAGATGATCGACTCCAGCGCATTTTCGGACCGCAGGTGCTTGTGGTTCTTGATGTAGGCCACCAGGCACACGACAAGGACCAGGAGTAAAAATCCATAAAACCACGAGCCGATGCTTGATTGTGCAAAAGCATGCACTGAGCTGATGATTCCGCTGCGAGTCATCAGCGTGCCAAGAATCGTGAGCATGAAAGTGATGAAGATGAGCCAGACGTTCCAGACCTTCATCATCCCGCGTTTTTCCTGCATCATCACGGAGTGCAGAAAAGCGGTCGCCCCAAGCCAGGGGAAGAGGGAAGCATTCTCGACGGGGTCCCAGCCCCAGTATCCGCCCCAGCCCAGCACCGCGTAGGCCCAGTGCGCTCCCAGCGTGATGCCGACCGTAAGAAGTCCCCAGGTCACAATGGTCCAGCGCCGGGTGATGTGGATCCATTTTTCGCCGGGGTAACGCATGATGAGCGCCGCGAGCGCGAACGCAAAAGGAACGGAAAATCCAACGTATCCCAGGTAAAGCATGGGTGGATGAATTACCATCTCGGGATATTGCAGCAGGGGATTAAGGCCGTTGCCGTCGGCGGCCACAGTGTCCATCAGTCCGAAGGGGTTGGCGGCAAAGTTTACCAGTAGCAGAAAGAAGATTTGTATTCCTGCTACTACGATCGAGGCGCCTGCCACCAGCTGCTGGTCTACTTTGTGGCGAAGCCGCAGGACAAATCCATACGCGGAAAGCAGCAGCGACCAGAAAAGAAGCGAGCCCTCCTGTCCCGACCAGAGCGCCGCGACCTTGTACGCTGTGGGGAGCGCACGATTGGTATGGTGCTGTATGTAAACCAGCGAGAAGTCATTCGTGAGCGCCGCCCACACCAGGGCGAACGCGGCTCCAGCGACGGCCACAAAGGTTGCCATGCCCGCCCGCCGGGCCGTCTCAGCCAGACGCGCTCCAAGATCGTCG
>WNFI01371764.1_pt1 | contig 10357 bp, 5 predicted proteins | sample 5400471 | NCBI WGS metagenome assembly WNFI01 (sample SAMN13153348, study PRJNA577476) | soil metagenome | isolation source: 100 cm saprolite on Douglas fir-dominated hillslope | place: USA:California | collected 2013-09-17 | reverse complement strand
GCCCAAGGCGCCCAACACCGAGCCAAATGAGAGATCCTGCACTTCGCGCGCCGGGGGCGCAGCCGGGCCCGCGGCGCATGCGTTCGACCATTTTCCAAGGAGGAAGTGATGAACCTGTATGTGGGTAACCTGCCCTACCGCATGTCCGAGGATCAGCTCAAGGAGGCGTTCGAAGAGTACGGGCAGGTCGCGTCCTGTACGATCATCAAGGACAAGGTCACCGGCTCGTCGAAGGGTTTTGGCTTTCTCGAGATGCCCGACCCCACCGAGGCCGCGGCGGCGATCAGCGGTCTGAATGGTCGCGAGCTGCTGGGCCGCACGCTGAATGTGAACGAGGCGCGCCCGCGCACCGAGGGCGGCGGTGGCGGCGCCGGCCGCAGCGCCGGCGGCTGGGCCGGCGGCGGCGGCGGGGGCGGCGGGCGGGGTGGCAGCCGCGACGGTGGCCGCGACCGCTGGTAGACGGGCGCGCGCCGCAGTGGAGACGGCCGAAGAGGTCATCGCCACCCTTGGGTTGGTGCCTCATCCCGAGGGTGGCCACTATCTCGAAACCTTCCGCGACGCTCCCGCGACGGGCGGCCGCGGCTCCTTCACCGCCATCTATTACCTGCTGCGCGGCGGCGAGCCTTCCGCCTGGCACCGCCTCAAGGATGCCGCGGAAGTGTGGCATCACTACGCCGGCGCGCCGCTCGAGCTGTCGGTGTCGGCCGACGGCCGGCGCATCTCGACGTTCCTGCTCGGCCCCTGCCTGGCGCGCGGCGAGCGCCCGCAGGCGCTGGTGCCGGCAGGCGCCTGGCAGAGCGCCCGCTCGTGCAGAGGCTGGACGCTCGCCGGCTGCACCGTGGCTCCGGCCTTCGAGTTCGAAGCTTTCGAGCTCGCGCCGCCGGGCTGGAGCCCGAGTTGAGCGCGGGCCGGGCGGGAGATCAGGCCGTGGCGGCGGCAGCGGCGACCGCCGCCAGCAGCTGGCGCTTCACCGCCCTCCGCGAGTAGTCGGCGGCCAGGCGGCGCCGGCCGCCGAGCGCCAGGCGCCGCTGTGCCGCCGGATCTTCCAGCAGGTCCGCAACCGTCTCCACCCACTGCCGAGGCGAGTCGGCGACCAGCAGATCTTCCGCCGGGCGGCCGGTGGTGCCGGCGGCGGCCCAGGGCGAGGCCACCACCGGCACTCCCGCCGACCATGCCTCCAGCACCTTGACCGGGACTCCCGAACCGCAGCGCATCGGCGCCAGGGCGACGGCGGCGCCGGCCAGCACCGAACGCAGGTCCGGCGCCGATTCGACGAGCGTCACCGCCCCGGGCGGTCCGGCGGCGGCGGCCACCGCGCGCCGCACGGCGCGCACCGGACGATCGCCGGCCACCGTCAGCCGCAGATCGGGGCGCCGCGCGGCGAGGGCCGGCCAGACCTCGCGCAGCCACCAGGAGATCGCGTCGGCGTTGACGAAGTAGCCGAGATTGCCGGTGAAGACGAGCCGCGGCGGTCCGGCGCCGCCGGTGACTCCACCGGCGCTGCCGCCACCGCCGCCGCCGCCGCCGGCACTTCCAGCGGCGCTGCCGGCGCCGCCGGCGAGCGCCTCCCCCGGCAGAGCGCCTGCCCCGCGGCGCTCCGGCTCGACTGCCAGGCCGGCGGTCGAGACCCTGGCGGCCAGCGCCGCCGGCAGGCGCCGCAGCAGCGCCTGGCGGTCGCGCTCGCAGACCAGCAGCAGGCCCGCCGCCGGCCGCGCCAGCCGGCGCTGGGCACGATCCAGCAGCCGCGCCTCGAGCGCCAGCGCCGGGCGCAGCCAGCGGCGGTCGAGCTCGGCCCGCCGCGCGAAGTTGAGCGCCAGGTCGTCGATCAGATCGACCAGCAGCGGGGTGCCGGCGAGGTCGCCGCGGTGCACGGCGAGGCGGACCAGCTGCAGCACCGCGAGATCGGCGTGCGGGGCCAGCCGGCGCAGCTGGCGCCGCAGGTCGGCGGCGAAGAACAGGCCGCTTTGCAGCGGCAGGCCGCCGCCGGCGGCCCGCGCCATGCCGCGCGCGGCGTCGGCGGCGCCGCCCGGCCGGTAGGTCACCACCTCGGCGCCGGGCGGCGGTGGCGGCGCGCCGGCCGGCGGGCGGGGGGTCAGCAGCGTGACGCGGTGCTCGGGCGCCAGCAGCTCGAGCATCTGGCCGGCGCGCAGCTGATCGCCGCGCCGCGGCGGCCAGGGATAGCGCGCGGTGACGAGCAGGATGTTCAAACGGTTGCCGCGGGCCGCTGTCGGTCCGCCGTTGTTCTCCGGCAGGCGGCTCAAACGAGCTTCAGCAGGTGTCCCAGCTTCTCGCGCTTGGTGCGCAGGTAGTCGCGGGTGGCGTCGGTGGGCGGCACCTCGAGCGGGATGCGCTCCTCGATCTCCAGGCCGTAGCCGTTCAGCGCGATGTACTTGCTCGGGTTGTTGGTCATCAGGCGCATCTTGCGCACCCCGAGGTCGCGCAGGATCTGGGCGCCGATGCCGTAGTCGCGCTGATCCGGCCGGAAGCCGAGGCGCTCGTTGGCCTCGACGGTGTCGTGTCCCTGCTCCTGCAGCTCATAGGCGCGCAGCTTGTTCATCAAGCCGATGCCGCGCCCCTCCTGCAGCAGGTAGAGCAGCACGCCGCGCCCCTCCTGGGCGATCTTGGTCAGCGCCTGCTCGAGCTGCGGGCCGCAATCGCAGCGCGCCGAGATGAAGATGTCGCCGGTCAGGCACTGGCTGTGGACCCGCACCAGGACCGGCTCCTCGGGATCGATCTCGCCCATGACCAGCGCGATGTTCTCGTCGCCGGTGATGTCGGAGCGGTAGGCGTGGATGCGAAAGTCGCCGTAGGCGGTGGGCAGCCGCGGCGAGGCGACCTTGCGCACCAGCGTCTCGTGGCCCAGGCGATAGCGGATGAGGTCGGAGACGGTGATCATCAGCAGCCCGTGCTGCTGGGAGAAGCGGGCGAGATCCGGTACCCGCGCCATGGTGCCGTCGTCGTTCATGATCTCGCAGATCACCGCCGCTGGCTGCAGCCCCGCCAGCGTCGCCAGGTCCACCGACGCCTCGGTCTGGCCGGCGCGCTTCAGCACGCCGCCCTTGCGCGCCCGCAGCGGGAAGACGTGGCCGGGACGCAGCAGGTCCTCGGGCCGGGTCGCGGGATCGATGGCGGTCAGGATGGTGGCGGCGCGGTCGGCCGCCGAGATGCCGGTGGTGGTCTTGCCGCGGGCCTCGATGGAGACGGTGAAGGCGGTGCCGAAGGGCGAGGTGTTGGCCTCGACCATCAGCGGCAGGTCGAGCTCCTTGCACCGCTCTTCGGAGAGCGCCAGGCAGATGAGGCCGCGGCCATGCTTGGCCATGAAATTGATCGCCTGCGGGCTGACCTTCTCGGCGGCGATGGCGAGGTCGCCCTCGTTCTCGCGGTCCTCGTCGTCGACGATGATGACCAGCTTGCCCTCGCGGAAATGCGCGACGGCATCTTCGATCGAGGCGAACGGACTGGGATCGTGCATGGGTGGCCGGTGCCATTGTATGGCCCTGGACCCTTAAAACTCAATCCGCTGAAACACCTCCGGCGCCCCGGCGCAAAATGAAACTCCATCGAAGAGGGGACGGGGCGTCCCCCACGGAGCGAACTAAAAAGGATTCCCGAAGCTCACGAACACCACCACCGGCGACTCGGGCGGGGCAGGGCGGGTCTCGCGGTGGAGCTTCCAGCCGATCTCGGCGCGCAGGGGTCCCACCGGCGAGAGGTAGCGGAACCCGAAGCCGGCGCCCGACTTGAGGCCCGAAAGCGGTAGTCGAGGTTGGCGAGCAGCAGGCCGTTGCCCCCGACCGGCTGGAAGTGGGAGCCCGGGCCGGGTTGGATCAGCGTCCTGCCGCGGATGCCCAGCAGGTCGAGCGCGTAGCCGCGGTTCGTCGTGCTGCCGCCGCCGAAGAAGCGCTCGCTGATGAACACGTTGCTGCTGGGCAGCGACGGCGGCACGTTGGGATCGCCGGTGCCCAGGCTGCTGAACGCCTCGATGCCGCCCAGCCGCAAGCTGGCGGCGATGATCCCCGGCGGCCCCAGGTTGACGTACTTCGTCTGCTGGAGGAAGAGCTTGAGGAAATCGGCGTTCGTGCCGAAGCCCGGGAACGAGTACTGCAGCTGCACCAGCGAGCTCCAGCCGCGGCTCGGCACCAGCGGATCGTCGCGATGGTCGAGCAGCACGGCGGGGATGACGCTGCTCACCTGCACCGGCCGGTTCTGGCGCTCGACCGAGTTCAGCGCCACCGCGAGGTTGAGCAGCTGCACCACGCGGTAGTCGAGCGCCAGCGAGTAGCGGCTCTTGCCGATCGTCTTCACCGCCTCCGTGCGGGCGCCCCAGCGGCGCACCCGGAAGCTCACTTCGTGGGTGTTGAAATAGAACAGGGTGGAGTTGAGCGGGATCGCCAGGGAGCCGAGGAAGGGCTGGTTGAAGAACAGGCTGAAGCGCTTGTCGAGCGACGACAGCCGCATGGTGGCGCGCAGGCTGTCGGCCTCGCCGCCGATGTTGTTGTCGGAGACGCCGAGCAGGACGCGGACCTTCTCCTCGGAGTCGTAGCCGGCGCCGTAGCTGAGGCTCTTGAACTTGCCCTCCTCGACCCGCACCCGCACGTCGCGCTCGGTGTCGAGCGCCGAGCCGGTGAGGTCGATGTCCACCCGCGAGAAGATGCCCAGGCGGTAGAGGTTGCTCTCCAGCTCGTAGGGACGCGACTGGCCGATCGGATCGCCGGGCTTGATGCGCAGGGTGCGGCGGATGACGTCGGTCTGGGTCGCCTGGTTGCCGCGCACGATCACCTGGTCGACGACCCGGCGCGGCCCCTCCAGCACCTTGATCGTCAGGTCCACGAGGGTGCGCGGCGCGTTCCAGTCGGTGGCCGCCGACACCTGCGCCTGGGTGTAGCCGGCCTCGCCGTAGGCGCTGCGGATGGAGGTCAGGGTCTGCTCCAGCAGCACCGGGTGGAACGGCCCGCCCTCCTGGAGCGGCAGGATCTTGCGCAGCTGCGCCACGTCCAGCTTCTCCACCCCCCGCAGCTCGAGCTTGACGAGGCGCTGCTGCGGGCCCTCTTCGATCGGCACCGTCAGGCGCAGCGCGCTGCCGCTCTCGACGACCCGGGCCGGACCGACCTTGGCCTGGGCGTAGCCCTGGAGCGCGTAATAGGAACGGACGTTGTCGAGGTCCTCGTTGAGCGTGTCCGTCACCAGGCGGCCGCTGCCCGGACGCAGCAGGCTGCGCGGCGTCGTCGCCATCAGCGTCGCCAACCTGGCGGAGCCGACCCCGACGTTGCCGGTGAGCTCGATGGTCTCGAGGGTGTAGACGGGGCCGAGCTCGACGGTGATCGTCAGCTCCAGCTTGCCCTCGACGCGGCGCTGGCTCGAATCGACCTGGACGTGGTAATGCCCCTGCTGCTGGTAGTAGGCGCGCAGCCTCACCAGCGCCTGCTGCACCAGCGCCTCGTCGTAGCCGGCGGCGCCGAGGAACGGCAGCAGCCCCTTCTTCTTCAGCTGCTTGAGGTCGGCCCCCTTGACCGCCACGTCGATCTCCGGGCCGACCTGGATCGGAAACGTCAGGCGCACCCGGTTGGCGGCGGCGTCGTAGTCCTGGCGCGGCTTGTCGATGCGGGCCATGCCATGCTGCTGCCCGACCAGCCACTCCTGAAGGCGCTCGGCGTCGTCCTCGGCGGTCCGCTCCTGGAACGGCTTCCCCGGCTTGGAGCGCAGGCGCTCGATCAGGGCGGCGGCGGTGAAGGGCGCGACCGCGCCGTCGAAGTCGACGGCGCCGATCGTGGCGCGGTCGCCGCTCTCGAGCTGGTAGGTGACCACCGCCTGCCGGCTCGGGCTCTGCTCCACGCGCACGACGACGCTGGCCTTGAAGTAGCCGTTGCGGCGGTAGAGGTCCTGCAGGTTGAAGACGCCCTGCACCACGCTCTCCTCGGCGAGCGGCTGCGCCGGGCGTTGCGGCACCACCGCCTTGAGATCCCCGGCGGCGAGGCCGAGGTGGCCGCTCAACCGCAGGTCGATGACCTGCGGGACCGGCCTGAGCACCACCACCGCCACGACGCCGCCCGGCTCGTCGCGGGTGTAGATCTCGACTCGACCGCCAGCACCATCGGTCCGGCGGGTGGCGCGGCAGCCGCCGGCGGCGGCTCGGGCGGCTTGGCCGCCACCGGCGGCGCGGCCGGCGCGGGCGGCGGGGCCGGCTCGGCGGAGGCCGGCGGCTGCGGCAGCGCCGCCGCCGCCCTGATGCCGCCCCACGCCAGGCAAACCACTGCACAGACCGCAGCACAGGCCACCGCGGCCCAGGCGCGGCGACGGCGCCCTGCGGCCCCGGCCGCCGACCGGAGCAATGCCGGCTCACTCACCCGCGCCGCCCGGCCGCGGCTCAAAAGCGGGTCTCCCGCTGCACGTCCACGGCGAAGCTGCTGCCGCTCTGGGTCAGCAGCACCGTCAGGTTCTTGGCCACCTGCCACTCGATCTGCCGCACGTCGAGACGCGGCGAGGACGGGTTGCTGACGTAGGTGACGAAGATGTTCTTCGACAGCCGCTTGCCGGCGGTGATGACCACGCCCGAGGTCGGCTGGCCGGCCTGCGTCAAGGTCTGCGTATCGACCCGGAAGCGATCGAGGCCGAACAGTCTGCCGACCCGCGACGAAACCGCCGAGGCGGCCTGGCCGGCGAGGAACTGGGAGGCCGCGACCTGCCCGGCCGCCTCGCTCTGGACGGGCGGCGGCGGCGCGCCGAGCTCGGGGCGCGAGCCGCTGGCGAGCAGCGAGATGATGTCGATGTCGGCGAGATCGGCGTTGGAGGCGAACTTGGCGTTCAGCCGCTCGAGGGTGCCCGACAGGTTGAGCGTGATCTGGTAGCTCTGGACCTCGGTCCGCAGCACCAGGTCGATCAGCGGGTCGACGCGGTTGGGATTGGCGAAGGTCAGGCTGCCGCGATCCACCTGGTACTTGTTGTCGGAGTACTGCAGCGTGCCGCCGGGCTCGAGTTGGACGGAGCCGAAGACCACCGGCGCGGCGACGGTGCCGACCACCGTCAACTCGACGTCGCCGCGCAGGTCGGCGACGTTGTTGACGACCCGCAGCGCGCCCTGGCCCTGGATCACCAGGTTGAGCTGGGTGGCGGCGAGCAGGTCGTTGGCCGGGATGACCTGCACCCGCTGGCGCCGCAGGCTCCGGAGCAGCAGCTGCGTGACGTCGACCTGCAGGTTCTCCGCGTAGAGCGCGCGGTCGAGGCGCACCAGGCCCCTGATCTGCCGGCTGGTGCCGGTGCCGACCAGGGCGATCGCGGCGTCGCCGCGGCTGACCCAGCCGTCCGGGTAGCGCACGCTCACCCCTTCCGTCGAGAGGTCGATGCGGTAGCTGACGGCCCGCCCGGGGCCGGGAAGCACCAGCTGGCCGTTGGCGCGCAGGGTGCCGCCCCCGACGCGGCCGCTGAGCGCCTCGAGCACCAGGCGGTCGCGGTCGAAGCGCACGGTGCCCTCGAGGCCCTCGATCGCGTTGGGGAAGCCCGGGACGATCAGCCGGGCGTCGTGGAGCACCGCCTGCCCGGAGAGGTCGGGGGCGGCCATCGTGCCCTTCACCGCCGCCAGCACGTCGACCTCGCCCGCCGCGTCGAAGCTCGGCGCGAACAGCTTCGCCCAGGTCGCCGGCAGAGTGCTCTGCACGCGCAGGTCGAGCGGCATGGGCGGCGTCAGGCCAATGCTGCCCGAGGCAAAGGCCTCGAAACCGGTACCGGCCTCGGCGAGGTCGAGCGAGCGCACCTCGAGGCGTTGCGGCGAGAGGTCCACCACCACCGGCCGGCGATTGGCAACCTGGCGGCCGGCATAGGCGAGCTTCAGCTCGTCGAGGCTCAGCTCGCCATGGTAGCGGCCGGCGTCGAAGCTCGCGTCGAGCGTGAAGGCGCCGGCCAGCGACCCGCCGACGGCATCCGGCGCGCCGGGGGCCGCCGGGGCGGCGCTCGCCCCTGCCGCGGGCGCCCCGGCGGCGGCGGGCGCCGGCGGGGGCGGAGGCGGCCCCGGCGGCGCGAGGGAGACGACGTCGCCCGCGGCGGGGCCGGCCGGACCGCCCAGCAGGCGCGCCGCCGCACCCAGGTTGGCGGAGCGCAGATCGAAGCGCAGCGCCGCCTGGTGGAGGTCCAGCCGGCCGCCGCCTTCGAAGGTCAGCAAGCTGCCGAGCGCGCCGTTCGCCCGCAGGACCTCGCCGTCCCAGTCGCCCACCACCTGCGCTTCGGCCGCCGGCGTCACGTCGACGGGCCGCCCGCCGTACTTCAGGCCGCGGCCGCGCAGGCTCACGGCCGCCCGCGGCCGCTCCAGGGTGCCGCCGGCCGTCGCCATCAGCGCCGCGTGGCCGGCCAGGGCGGGCGCGTGCAGCAGGCCGGCGAGCGGCTGGGCGGCCAGGTCGAGGTCGGGGTCCCACGACATCTGGCCGCGCGCCCGGCCGACCGCCACGCCGGCGACCGCCAGATCCCGCAGATCGGCGTCGGCCTGGCCGATGAGGCGCACGAAATTGCCGCCTAGATCGACCCGCCCCGACATCTCGCCGCGCAGGCCGTCGATCGGGAACCAGGCGGGCAGGTAAGGGATGAGGCCGGCGGCCGGCCATTGCGAGGCGTCGATGGCCAGGTCGATCGGCTGGTCGGGAACGGCGCGGCCCGGCCGCGCCAGCGGGATGCGCCCGGAGACGATCAGCGCACCGGCGCCGGCGGTCGCGTCGAGGCGCAGATTCTCGACCGCCAGCGGCTGGAGGGTGAGAGTGCCGACCAACCGATCGGCCGACCCCAGGCTGTGGTCGACCACGCCCTGCAGATCCAGATCGAAGCGCGCCGACCAGCCCGCGGGAAAAATCGTCACGGCGCCCGCCGCCGTGCCGTGGCCGGCGTTCGGCAGCCAGACCGGCGAGGTCTCCCGCGGCCCCGTCCAGTGCGCCGTCGGCAGCCGCGGAGCGACCGGCGGGAACAGCGGCGCCAGCGCGCCGGTGTCGTGCGACACCAGGCGATAGTCCAGGCGCCCGGTGTCCCGCGCCAGGTCGTAGGTGAAGCCGCTCACCGTCGCTTCCTGGCCCGGAGCGGTGAGCTCGACCGCGCCGGCCGACAGCACGCCGCCCGCCATGCGCAGCGGCACCCGGCCGGAGAGCGGCAGCCCGCCCAGTCCGCCGGCCGGCGCCGGTTCGACCCGCAGGTCCGCCTGGCCGGCGCCCTCTTTCCAGCGCGAGCTCTGGAAGCGGTAGCGCAGGCGGCCGCCGGCGCGCGCCACGAGCTGCACGACCGGCGGCTCCGGACCGGCGAACTGGCGCGGGAAGAGCTCGGCCAGGAACGGCTGCAAGACGACGCCGCGCAGCGTCAGGTCGAGATCGACCGGCCGGCCGCCGTGCGGACCCGGTCCGGCGCCGGTCAGCACCACCACCGGGCCGCTCAGCGTGCCCTGGTCGTAGAGGGCGCGCCGCACCTCGACGGTGAGCTGCCTGGGGCCGCCCTTGAAATCGGCCGTCAGGTCGCGGATCTCGCGGCGCAGCACACCGATCCGCGCCGCCCGCAGCGTCCCGGCATACTCCCAGGATTCGTGCTCAAACTTAAATCTACCGGCGATGTCGGCACGGCCGTCGATCGGCTCGTCCAGGTAGCCCACCCGGTTGAGCCACTGGCTGGCCAGCTGGCCGGTGACGTTGAGCTCGACCTGGTTGTCGCGCTCCCAGCTGATGCCGCCGTCCACCCGCGCCGCGAGGTCCGGACCGGCCAGGCGGGCCGCGGCGATGCGCAGGCGGCGCGAGTCGAAGCGCCCCCGCGCCGAGAGTGTCAGGGAGTAAGGGCGAGCGTCGGGCAACCGCAGCGAGACGTCCTGGGCGGCGACCAGGAAATCGAGAACGGTCGGCTTGACGAGAGCGAGCCGGGGCACCGGTTGACTCGCCTCGGTGGCCCGGACCCAGAGCGCGCGGGCGGTGAGGTCGAGGCGCGCGCGCCGCTCGTTGAGCTGAAAGGTGCCGTTCTCGATCAGCAAACGGCTGATCGCGACCTGCACGCGCTGGGGCTGGTTGGCGTTGCGGCGGCGCAGCCGCGGCAGGTTGCTGCTGCCGTCGGGGTTGAAGCGCAGGTAGATCTGCGGCTTCTCGACGTCGAGCTGCTCGATCTCCAGGCGCCGCTCGGCCAGGGCGCGCCACGAGACGCGGGCGCGGGCCACCTCCACGCGCAGCACCGCCGGCTCGCGCAGCGACGCTCCCGGGATCACCAGTCCGCGCAGCTCGAAGTTCGGGCTCCACGTCCAGAGATGGAAGTCGACCGAGCCGACCGCCACCTCCCGGCCGAGGGCGTCGGCAAGCTCGGAGCGCAGCAGGTCCGCGGCGCTGTCGCGCGCATACCGGCTGTTGAAGAACAGGAT
>WNFI01324923.1_pt1 | contig 10357 bp, 10 predicted proteins | sample 5400471 | NCBI WGS metagenome assembly WNFI01 (sample SAMN13153348, study PRJNA577476) | soil metagenome | isolation source: 100 cm saprolite on Douglas fir-dominated hillslope | place: USA:California | collected 2013-09-17 | reverse complement strand
CTCGGCGACCTCATCCACCGCGATGCGCTCACGGTCAACGGCCGCACCATGGGCGAAAACAACGCCGAGGCGCCCTGCTACAACCGCGAGGTCATCGCCACGCTCAAATCGCCTTTCAAGCCGCGGGCCGGCATCGCCGTGCTGCGTGGCAATCTCTGCCCGGATGGCGCGGTGCTGAAGCCGTCGGCCGCGACGCCCAAGCTGATGAAGCACAAGGGCCCCGCCGTAGTGTTCGAGAGCATCGAGCATTTCAAGGAACAAGTGGATCGGCCCGACCTCGACATCGACGAGAATTCGGTGATGGTGCTGAAGGGGGCGGGGCCCAAGGGTTATCCGGGCTTCCCCGAGGTCGGCAACATGCCGATCCCGCAGAAGCTCCTGAAGAAAGGCATCACCGACGTGGTGCGCATCTCCGATGCGCGCATGAGCGGCACGGCCTACGGCACCGTCGTGCTGCACACCTCGCCCGAAGCGGCGGTGGGCGGCCCGCTGGCGCTGGTCAAGGACGGCGACATGATCGAACTCGATGTCGAGAAGCGGCGCCTCCATCTCGACGTGGCCGACGCCGAGCTGGCGAAGCGCCGACAGGCCTGGAAGCCGCCACAGAGCGACTATGACCGCGGCTACGCCAAGCTCTACATCGACCATGTCATGCAGGCGCATCAAGGCGCCGATCTCGACTTCCTCGTCGGCAAGAGCGGCGCCAAGGTGGCGCGCGAATCGCACTGAGGGGAGCCGGGGCAATTACGTCGTCTACGTTTTCGACGGCAAGTTCTACCGCTCCGGTGGGTGCTACGAGGTCGACGCCGAGTCCGCGAAGAAGTCCGCCAAGAAAGTGGTGTGCCAGTAACGCCGGGAGGGTCTGGCAATTCTGCCCGCTCTCGGTCATGCTGCGGGCGACAAGAAGGGCGGCCGGCACGGCTGCGGGCGTGGGAGGTAGCGTGTATGGCCGGCGTCGAGATTCGCGGCGTCAAGAAGTCCTTCGGGCTGGTGGATGTGATCCACGGCATCGATATCGACATCGGCGACGAGGAGTTCGTCGTGCTTGTCGGTCCGTCCGGCTGCGGCAAGTCGACATTGCTGCGCATGATCGCCGGGCTCGAGCACATCACCGGGGGTGAGATCGCGATCGGCGGCCGGGTGGTGAACCAGTTGCCGCCCAAAGAACGCGACATCGCCATGGTGTTCCAGAACTACGCGCTCTACCCGCACATGACCGTGCGCGACAACATGGCGTTCAGCCTGAAGTTGCGGAAGGCCGATCAAGCGACTATCGACTCCCGCGTGGAGCAGGCCGCGGATATTCTCGGCCTCCGGCCGTACCTCGAGCGCTATCCACGCCAGCTCTCGGGCGGCCAGCGCCAGCGCGTCGCGATGGGGCGCGCCATCGTGCGCGACCCGCAGGTCTTTCTCTTCGACGAACCGCTGTCCAATCTTGACGCTAAGCTGCGCGTGCAGATGCGCACCGAAATCAAGGCGCTGCATCAGCGGCTCAGAACCACCTCGGTCTATGTCACGCACGACCAGGTCGAGGCCATGACCATGGCCGACCGCATCGTCGTCATGCATGACGGGCGCGTCGAGCAGATCGGCACGCCGCTCGATCTCTATGACAATCCAGTCAATCTGTTCGTCGCCGGCTTCATCGGCTCGCCGGCGATGAATTTCATCAAGGGCCCGTTGCGGCGCGAGGGCGGGCGAGCGTGGGTCGAAGCGCCGGACGGCGTCAGGCTGCCGGCGCCGGGAAACCGCGGCGGCCGTGACGGGCAACCCGTCGTCTATGGCGTGCGGCCCGAGCATCTCGCCATCGCCAGCAACGGCGCAAACGGCGTGCCCGCGGTGGTGCAGGTCGTCGAGCCGACCGGGGCCGATACCTTCGTCTATACCACGCTCGCCGGCACCCAGGTCTGCGCCGTCTTCACCGAGCGGCACGATTTCCGCGCTGGCGAGTCCATCCAGCTGCAGCCGCAACTCGACGTCGTCCATCTGTTTGACGCTGGGAGCGGCCGGAAACTAGACTGAGGCCAACGAATTACGGGCGCGCTGCCGCTGCGCGGACCCCATAGCGAGGGAGAAAATACCGATGACGGATGTCAGCAGACGCGAAGTTTTGAAGGCCGGCGTGGCGGTCACCGCCGCGGCGGCAGGAGCGAGCCTCGTGCCGGCCGGCTCGGCACAGGCGCAGACGGCGTGGAAGAGCCAGCCGGAGAAGGGCGCGTCGATCCGCGTTCTGCGCTGGAAGCAGTTCGTTCAGGGCGACATCGACAACTGGACCGAGACGACCAAGAAATTCACCGAGCAGAGCGGGATCCCGGTGCGGGTGGACACCGAGAGCTGGGAGGACATCCGTCCCAAGGCGGCGGTCGCGGCCAATGTCGGCGCCGGGCCCGATCTCATCATCGGCACCAATGACGACCCGCACAAATTCCCGGACAAGCTGCTCGATATGACCGATCTCGCCGACTATCTCGGCGCCAAATACGGCGGCTGGTACGACGTCTGCAAGCGCTACGGCATGCGCGGCAACAAATGGATCGCGTTGCCGCAGGGCGGGCCGGGCGGCTGCCTCAATTACCGCATCAGCCATGTGAAGCAGGTCGGTTTCGAGGAATTCCCGAAGACCACCGCCGACTTCCTGAAGCTCTGCCAGGCGCTCAAGAAGAATGGCACGCCGCCCGGCTTCGCCCTCGGCCATGCCACCGGCGATGCGAATTCGTGGACGCATTGGCTACTCTGGTCGCATGGCGGCAAGATGGTCGACGACAAGAACAACGTCGTCATCAATTCGCCCGAGACCATCGCCGCGCTCGAATACGCCAAGCAAATGTACGAGACCTTCATCCCGGGTACGCTCTCCTGGCAGGATCCGAGCAACAACAAGGCGTTTCTCGCCGGCGAGATCAGCCTCACCAACAACGGCATCTCGATCTACTACGTAGCCAAGAACTCCAAGGACGAGGCGCAGCTCGCCATCGCCAAGGACATGGACCACGCCAAGCAATGGCCGATCGGCCCGGTCGGCAGGCGGACCGAGTTCCACCTGTTCCTGCAGGCCTACGCCTTCAAGTACACGAAATACCCGAACGCGGTGAAGGAGTACCTGCGCTTCATGTGGGAGAAGGAGCAGTACGAGCCGTGGCAGGCCGCCTCCAATGGCTACGTCACCCAGCCGCTCAAAGCCTACGAAACGAACCCAATCTGGACGGCCGATCCCAAGAACACGCCGTTCCGCGATACCATCGCTGGACAGCTCGACAACGGCTATTCCGGCACGCTCGGCGCGGCGTCGGCGGCTGTGATCGGCGATTTCGTGCTCGTCGACATGGTCGCGGAAGCGGCGACCGGCAACCGCACGCCCAAGGAAGCGGCCGAGCGCGCCGCCGAACGCGCGAAGCGTTACTACCAGTCGTGAAATCAAGCATCTGGCTGCCTCCAATGAGCTGCGGGCTTCCTCTCATCCTGATCCTCTCCCCGGCGACGCTGGGAGGGGACCCGCGTCAGCGGCAGGGTGAGGGGGCCGCAGGTCGACTTGCGGCGACCGAGCGGTAGATTAAGCATGGCCGTCCAAACCCAGCAGACCGCTCTCTCCGCCGCCCGGCGCTGGGTCCCGCGCTTCGGCGATGGGCGCCATCTGCTCGGCCTCATTTTCATGGTGCCGGCAGGCGTGATCCTGCTGCTGTTCCTGACTTATCCCTTGGGATTGGGACTGTGGCTCGGCCTCACCGACACGAACATCGGCGGCACCGGGCGCTTCGTCGGCCTAGCCAATTTCCGCTCGCTCCTGCACGATTCGGTATTCGGGCTGGTGGTGTTCAACACGATCCTCTACACCACTGTGGCAAGCGTCATCAAATTCGCTCTTGGTCTCTCCTCGGCGATCCCTGGAACGCGCGCTGGTCGCTGATCGCGGCCAATATCTGGCGCGGCATTCCCTTCGTCGCCATCACGCTGCTTGCCGGGCTGCAGACGATACCGCCCTCGCTCTACGAAGCGGCGACGCTCGACGGGGCGACGCCCTGGCAGAATTTCCGCTTCATCACTTTCCCCATGCTGACGCCGATTATCGCGGTGGTGATGACCTTCTCGGTGCTGATGACCTTCACCGATTTCCAGCTCGTCTATGCCATCACCAAAGGTGGGCCGGTCAACGCCACGCATCTCATGGCAACGCTGTCCTTTCAGCGCGCCATCACCGGCGGGCAACTCGGCGAAGGGGCGGCGATCGCCAATGCGATGATCCCGTTCCTGCTCGCCGCCATCCTCTTCAGCTATTTCGGCCTGCAGCGGCGCAAGTGGCAGGCCGGCGGGAGGGACTGAGGCGATGGCCAAGACCGGCGCAGAGATGGAAGGGATGGAATATCTGTCGTCGCTGCCGCGGCGGCTCGTCACCGTCTATCTGCCGCTGGCGATCCTGCTCTTCGTGCTGCTTTTCCCGTTCTATTGGATGACGACGACGGCGTTCAAGCCGGACGCCGAGCTATACAACTACGAGAAGTTCAACCCGTTCTGGGTGACGCATCCGACGCTCGACCACATCAAGAAGCTGCTGTTCGAGACGAGCTATCCCGATTGGATGCTCAACACCATCATCGTCTCCGTTGCCTCGACCTTTCTGTCGTTGTTCTGCGCGGTCTGCGCCGCCTACGCCATCGAGCGCTTGCGCTACAGCGGCTCGCAATATGTCGGTCTCGCCATCTTCCTCGCCTATCTTGTGCCGCCGAGCATCCTTTTCATCCCGCTCGCCACGATGGTCTTCCAGCTCGGCATGTTCGACAGCATCTGGGCGCTGATCCTGACATATCCGACCTTCCTGATCCCATTCTGCACCTGGTTGCTGATGGGCTATTTCCGCTCGATCCCTTACGAGCTCGAAGAATGCGCGCTGATCGACGGGGCGACGCGGCTGCAGATCCTGGTGAAGATCACGCTGCCGCTCGCCGTGCCTGGCCTCATCTCTGCCGGCATCTTCGCCTTCACGCTGTCATGGAACGAGTTCATCTATGCGCTCACCTTCATTTCGTCGTCGGAGAACAAGACAATCCCGGTCGGCGCGATCACCGAGCTGGTCGAAGGCGACGTCTATCACTGGGGCTCGCTGATGGCGGCGGCGCTGTTGGGTTCGGTGCCGGTGGTGGTGCTCTATTCCTTTTTCGTCGAGCACTATGTCTCGAGCCTCACCGGCGCGGTGAAGGAATAGCTCATCCCCTTGGCGCGACGGTGTCGGCGACGTAGGCGCCGCGCCGGCCCATGGGCTTTTTCGGCAGATCGGTCGTATCGCGCGCCGTCTGGTGCTCCATCTCCGCGTTAAGTTCGGCGCCGACCAGCACGGCATAGGCCGAGAGCCACAGCCACATCAGCAGCACCACGACCGCGCCCAGCGAGCCGTAGGTCTTGTTGTAGGTGGCGAATTTCTCGACATAGAGCGAGAACAGCGCTGAGCCGATGATCCACAGGATCGTGGCCGTCACGGCGCCCCAACTCACCCAGCTCCAGCGCGGCTCGTTGCGGCTCGGCGCGTAGCGGTAGACGACCGAGAGCCCGGTGGCGAACAGGATCGTGAGCACCGGCCAGCGGATCCAATCGACCAATTTCTTGCCGAAATCACCGAGCGGCAGCAATCCGACCACGGCGGGGATGATGGCGACGAGGATCAGCGACAGGATGCCGAACAGCACCGCAGCGACCGTGAGCAGCAGCGCCATGCCGTAATAGCGCAGCACGCCGCGCTTCTCGCGCTCGCCATAGGCGACATTGAGCGCCTGCATCAGCGCGCTGGTGCCGGAATTGGCGCTCCAGATGGCGAGCGCGAGGCTGACGACGAAGCTGACACCGAGGCTGGAGGAGCTGCCCTGCACGATCGTCGTGAGCTGGTCGGCGATCAGCTTGCGCGCCTCTTCCGGGATCATTCCTTCCATCGCCGCGACTTGCGCCTGGACTTGCGAGGGATCGAACACCAGCCCGTAGAGAGCGACGAGGGCCGTGAAGCCCGGCGCCAGCGAGAGCAGCCCATAAAAGGCGATGCCGGCCGCCATGAGCGAGACGTTGTCGCGGCCGATATCGGCGAACAGCCGCTTCAGGATATCCCACCATCCGGCAGCGGGGATCTGGTGCGGCTCGTCGGCGGCGCGTCCCATGCGATCATCGACCGCGCGATCCGCCCGTGCCGGGAGGCCGCGCCGATCGGCGGCAATGGCGTAGAGCGCGAGCGCCGCGGCGATCGCGACGCCGAGGATCGGCGCCTTGCGGTGGTCGGCCATGGCGCGCGCACTCCGGCTTGGTTGCTGCCTCACCAACAAACGGCGCGGCGGCGCGCGCCTGTTCGGGTTATCCACATGGCTGCCCTGCTCGGGAATTGATCGCGCCCTGGTGGAACCATTTTTCCGGGTATCGCGTTGATTTGGCCGACGGAGGCCCCCGGCCAAGAGGCGGCTCGTCACCCCACGCCGATAGCCCGTCAGCGCAACTCATGGTTGTGGCGTTGGCTCGGCCGGCGCGAGCCGACCACCTATCAGCGCTGCCTCGCCATACACATTTATTTTGCCGGGCCGCGCAGCGCGCTGTCTTAGACCGCCCTCCGCATCAGGTGCTTCCCGCAGCCTCCGGGTCGGCCGACCCGCGGCGGTGACGAACCCGCCCGCGATGAGCGCCGCGAGCACGTCCCGGAAATGCGCGGCGGCTGCCGGACGACCTGCGCTCTCGAGCCAGTTCTGATCGAGGAAGGAGGCGAGGGCAGGATGGCCGAGCTCGGCCTCCCACAAGATCCCGAGCAGCGAGGCCATGGCCTCCTCGCGTTCGCGCGCCAAGCCGAAGAGGCGCGCCTCGCCAGCTGCCGCTGCGCGCTTTCCCGTCTCGGGTCCCGGGCCCAGACCGAAATCGATGCAGCGCCGGCGAGCGGGCGCCGCGAGCTGGAAATGCGCTGCCTCATGCAGCAGCACGAAAGCTTCCGTCTCACAGCGGGCACCGTGCCCATCCCAGCTGAAATCCGCCGATGGCGGGCCGGGCCGCAACGCCATGCCGAAATCCGCAAGGACGCGCAGCGCGTCGCGGTGATGCGCTGCAGCCGTCGCAGCTTGGGCGCGGGCAGCAGCGGCGGGCCGGGCGATGCGGTCGAAGATCGCGCGCGTGCTGTAGCCGCCGAGGGCCGCGGCGAAGCGGCCGAGCACCGCAGGCAGGCGGTCGTCGTCGATCGGGGTCAGAATCATGGCGCGCGCTTTCTCGATCCTGGCGCAGGATAGGAAAACTTGCTCCGCGATACAAAGGGAGGCCGCTCTCTCGTAGTGGCAGACCGTGCACCGGCGCGACGGGCGCGCCGCCGCGAACCTGACCGCGGTGGAGTGACCCTCGGCTGATCAGCGCGCGGGGAAGGGTAGCGACTCGGCAGCGTGGTAGCGCGTGCTCCGGTTCGCCGAATCGTCCTCGGTGCGCTTGGGCTCGGCGGCGGGCGCGGCTCGCGCAATGCTTTGCCCGACCAGGAAATCGGTGCTGCCCGCCTCTTGTCCGCGAGCCGCGACGGCCATCGCGCTGTCGCGGTCAGGGAGATTGAGCGAGCGCACCCAGTACAAGGTTCGGCCGCTCGTGCCGCGCATGGTCGAGACCGCGGTCTCGACGCCGCTGCGCGCCAACTGCTCCTGCAGCCGGGTCGCCTGCTGGCGATGCAGGAAGGCGCCGAACTGGACCCAGTAGCCCTGGCTCGCGCTCGGCGCCGGAGCGCGTGCAACGGCCTGAGCCGGCGGAACCACGCTGCGGTGAAGCAGCGTGCCGAGCTTGAGCGCCTGGCGCGCGTTCTCCGCCGCCGCTTTCGCCGCGCCGTGATCGAGCAGCAGCGACGAGCGCACGCGCAGGAGCGGCCGGCCATCGGGCGCATGAGTCGGCACGATGACCGTCTCGAGTCCATGATCGGCCAGCGCTTGCTGGAGGCGTTTGGCCGCGCGCGCGCCGGCATAGACGCCGTACTCCACCCAATATTGAGTTGCGGGTGTAGCGGTCTCACCGGGCTCTGCGGCCTTTGTCGCCTCGGGGGGCGACAGCATCGACCCTCGCGCCGGCGGCTCGGGCGCGACCTTGAGCAGCGCGGTCTGCGGCGGCGGCACCGCGGTCGGCGGCGACGAGGTGCCGCCATGCCACTCCGGCGACTCGACGCTGCGCGCCGGTGTCGCTGCAGGGACCGCGGCCGAGGCGGCGAGCGGATCATGCGTGTCGCTCGTCGCCACCATCGCGGCCGAGAGGATCGGCGCGGCGGCAGCGGTGGCGCTCGGCGACTCGGCGGCGAGCGGCGACGTCGGCGCGACCGACGAGTCGCGCGTGCGCTCGAGATAGATCGCCGTGCCCAAGCCGGCCAGCGTCACGAGCAAACTCAAGCTCAGCAACAGCGCGCTGAAAATGCGCGAGGTCCGGGACGGCTTCCGCGAAAAAATTCGTGATGTCGAGGACAAATCACTGCGCCGCGCCATAATCGCCCCCCAAGAGCCGACGTCACCGATGCGCGTATTGACGTCGGCGAAACCATAACACGCAGCGAGCGAATGTCACGGACCGGAGACGCGCGTTCACAAAAAACATCGGGACAAAACTGGGGAAATGCTGTGGATATTTTGTCCCCACCGGCGCGCGATGCGAGCGCCAGATAAGACGCTATGTGAGCGCCGATAAGATGATGTGAGCGCCGATAAGATGAGGACTCGCCCCCTTCGACGCAGGGGTGCACACAATTGATACCAAATGTTACGGGACGGGAGCGTCGATTCGGGGTTTATTGGAGCGACCAATAACGAGGAGAGAGCCGCAATGAGGAACAAGGGGCAGGGCACACAGCCGAACCGCGTCATGGCCGTGTTCCAAGAGGCGGCGCTCGCTTTCAACCTGCCGCGCGAGGCGACGCTGGGTGATCTCGTCGAGGAACTCGATGCGCTTGGGACGATCTATGGCGGCATGCCACTTTATGTCGATGTGCGGCTACCGAACTGAGGCGACTCGACAGCGGATTTTACGGCGGCCGGGCAAGCCCGGCCGCTGTGTTTTTGGCTCCGGGGAGGGTTGCGGACGGGGTCTTGATCGGGCACATTAGCCCGCTGTTTCGGCGCCGCTAGAAGACGCTGGGCAGGTCTGCTCTGGTTTGACTACGGCTATCGGGAGGCGGTATGAGCGTCAAGGCGATGGGCACCGCGGAACGCGCCCGGACGGAGCGAATTCGGGCCTTGGCCCAACGTTGCCGCGACCTGTCGGAAATGACCGCTGTCCCCGAGGTCACGCGGGAACTGATCAGCATCGCCAATGAGCTCGAGAACGAAGCCGAACTGGCCGCCAAGGACTAGGCGTGCCGGTTGGCAGCTCGTGGCGGAGCTGCCATAGAGGAGGAGCGCATTGAAGCCCACCGATATCCGGGCGCCCGACTATTTCCAACCTGCGACCGCCCCTGCGAGCCGGCCTGCCGGCGCGGCCGAGTCGAGAAGGACCCGGTGGCGATCTGCCGCCTGAAGCGAGTCGCCGCCGACAATAAGGAGGACGTCCGCGGCCTTCTGCCGGCGATCCCCCGGGATAAGAACGGCAAGCGCATCGCCCTGGTCGGGGCGGGCCCGGCCTCGCTGACCGTCGCGCGCGACCTGATGCCCCAGGGCTACCGCTGCGTGCTCTATGACGGCGATAACCAAGCCGGCGGTATGATCCGCTCGCAGATCCCGCGCTTTCGCCTGCCCGAATCGATCATAGACGAGGAGGTCGGCTACATCACCGACAGGGGCGTGGAGCTGCGCCTGGGCCAGCGCGTCGACAGCCTGAAGGCGCTCCTGGCCGAGGGTTATGACGCGATCTTCATCGGCACGGGCGCGCCGCGCGGCCGCGACCTCGACATCCCCGGCCGCCGGGAAGCCGCTGCCAACATCCATATCGGCATCGACTGGCTGTCGAGCGTCTCCTTCGGCCATATCAACCGCATCGGCAAGCGCGTGATCGTGCTCGGCGGCGGCAATACCGCGATGGATTGCTGCCGCTCGTCGAAGCGCCTCGGCGGCGAGGACGTCAAAGTGATCGTGCGCAGCGGCTTCGAGGAGATGAAGGCGTCGCCTTGGGAAAAGGAAGACGCCATGCATGAGGGGATTCCCATCCTCAATTACCTCGTGCCCAAGGAATTTACCCACAAGAACAACAAGCTCACGGGCGTTCTTTTCGAGAAGGTGGCGGCGAAACACGACGAGAAGGGCCGGCGCCATCTGCTGCCCACGGGCGAGCCCACTATCCATGTCGAATGCGACGACGTGCTCGTCGCGGTCGGGCAGGAGAACGCGTTTCCTTGGATCGAGCGCGATGTCGGCCTCGAATTCGACCGCTGGGGCATGCCCAAGGTCGACCCCAAGACCATGCA
>WNFI01086549.1_pt1 | contig 10357 bp, 7 predicted proteins | sample 5400471 | NCBI WGS metagenome assembly WNFI01 (sample SAMN13153348, study PRJNA577476) | soil metagenome | isolation source: 100 cm saprolite on Douglas fir-dominated hillslope | place: USA:California | collected 2013-09-17 | reverse complement strand
AAAACCAATTCGGCGACGTTACGCGACAGCCCGACATGATCCGGATTGAACCCGAACGAACCGGCCATTCCGCAACATCCGCTGTCGAGCCACGTCGTGCGGACACCTGCTCTCTCGAGCATCGCAGCGTCGCCTCGACTGCCGAACAGCGACTTCTGATGGCAGTGAGTGTGGACGAGCACGTCGACATTCAAAGATGGCGGCTTGTAGTCCTGCGCGAGTAGGAAGTCGCCCAACAGGAACACGTTCCGCGAGAGTCGTTCAGCGCGAGGATCGTTGGGGAAGAGCTTGGGGAGTTCGTCCTTGAACACCGACAGGCACCCTGGCTCCAGGCCGACGATGCCCACGGGCTGTTCCAATTTCGCTTCCATCATGGGGGACAGGACGTCGATAATCTGCTGCAGTCTACGCTTCGCGAGATCCAGATAGCCGAAGTCGTATAGCGGCCGTCCGCAGCACAGGCGTTGCGTCGGAAGCATCGGTTCGAAGCCGGCGTCCCGAAGAACCGTCACGGCGGCTTCGGCGACCTCAGGTTGGAAATTGTCGCAGAACGTGTCTAGCCATAGGATTACCGGCGGCTTGCCGCGAGAAGGCGCCGCCTGACCCGCGGCGAATGAGCGCCGAAAGCTGGACCCGGCGAATTTCGGGAGGTCCCGGTCTGGCGCAACACCGGCGACCCATTTTGATACGGGCGCGAGCAACGGCGTGCTCGTCACGAAATTCGTGAGACGCGGGAAGGCCGCGGCGAGCGGAGCCCAATCGCCGATACGTCCCATGGACCATGCCTGACGGGGGCGCGGCCTATGTTCGTAGTAGTGAGAAAGGAATTCCGCCTTGTACGACGCCATGTCGGTGTGCGTCGGGCAATCGCTGCGGCAGCCCTTGCAGCTCAAGCACGTGTCTAGCGCCTCCTTGACGGCTTCGCTCTTCCAGCCGTCCCGGACGACGTTGCCCTGCAACATCTCCCACAGCAGCCTGGCCCTGCCGCGCGTCGAATAGCGCTCTTCGCCGGTGGCCCGGAAGCTCGGACACATCGTCCCGCCCTTCGCCGCGCGGCACTTGCCCATGCCCACGCACCGCTCGACGGCACGCTGAAATCCGTTGCCCTCGCGGCTCCTGAAGGTCATGTGCGTCGAGATCGGAACGACCTTGTAGTCCGGGCCGGCGCGCAGGTTTTCGTCGACGCGGTAGGCGTCGATGACCTTGCCGGGATTCAACAGGCCGTTGGGGTCCCAAATTCGCTTGAACTGGCGCATCGCTTCCACCAGTTCGTCGCCGAACATGATCGGAAGAAACTCGCCCTTGGCTTGTCCGTCGCCGTGTTCGCCCGACAAGGACCCGCCAAACGAGACGACAAGTTCGGAAGCTTCCCGCACGAAGCTCCTGTATTTCTCGACCCCTTCCTTCGATCGGAGATCGAACGTGATGCGCGCGTGAACACATCCGTCGCCGAAATGGCCGAACAGAGACGTTCGGTACCCGTACCGTGCCACGAGTGCATCGAAGGCACGAAGGTAGTCTCCGAGTCGATGCGGATCGACAGCGGCGTCCTCCCAGCCGACCTGCGGGTCGGGAACATCCGGATCGATCGACAACTGCGTCGCTGAAGCGCCGTTTTCGCGGATCGACCAGACCCGCTGTTGCAGCGCCCGATCCGTCACGATCTTCGTGCTGGGTCGCGGACCATGCGGCCTAGAACGGAAATAGGCGGCCGCCTTCTCCGCCTGGTCGCTCGCCTGGATTTCCGTGTCCGCGCCGAATTCGAGCACGACCCAGGCATCGCCCTGTGGCAACATATCGATCTCCGCCTGGGCCAGATTGCGCGCCTGCAGGCCCCGGATGATCATCCGATCGAGGCCTTCGATGGCGATCGGACGAAAGCGCTCGTAGTCGGGGACCGCATCAGCCGCGAGGTAGATATCGTCGAATCCGAGAACCAGCAGGACCCGGTGGGGAGGACTATTGACGAGGTCTACGCACGCTTTGAGGATAAGAGCACACGTTCCCTCTGTCCCAACGAGCGCACGAGCCAGATTGAAGCCATTTTCCGGAAGGAGCTGGTCCAGATTGAAGCCGGACACGCGCCGCTTGATGGAAGGAAACCGACCTCGTATCAGCTCAGCATAACGATCTCTCAGTCCTCTGAGGTCGCGATAGATTTGTCCTTTGCGCCCTCCAGCGCGGACGATCTGCTCAATTTCCTCTTCGGTGGTCGGCCCGACCCAGAACCGAACTCCATCGTAGGTCATGACCTCAAGGGTTCGAACGTTCTCAAGCGTCTTGCCAGCCATTACCGAATGGGGCCCGCAAGAGTTGTTGCCGATCATCCCCCCGAGTGTGCAGCGACTATGGGTGGAAGGGTCTGGCGCAAACGTCAGACCGTGGCACTCGGCCGCCGAACGCAGCGAATCGCAGTTTACACCAGGCTCGACGATCGCCGTTCGCGTCTTCGGGTCGAGATCCAGGATGCGACTGCAGGACGTCGAGAGATCGAACACCACCGCATTGTTGACCGACTGACCGCACATCGACGTCCCACCGCCGCGAACCAACAACGGCGCGCGATGGTCGTGGCAGATAGCGACTCCCTGGATGAACTCGTCTAACGATCGCGGAACCACGACGCCGATCGGGACCTGTCGATAATTGGAGGCATCGGAGGCGTAGACCGCCCTGTGAGCGGTATCGAACCGCACCGACGTACCGAGCGCGTCCTTGAGCGAGGCGGAAAGACGGCTCCAATTCTTGCTCATGGCTCTCATCGTACTCGGCTCAAGAACTCGACCAGCGCAGCACCGATCTCGTGCGGACAATCCTCCGGCACGTAATGCTTAGCCTCGACCGTGACCTCGGTCTGGTTTGGCCATTGGCGACAATGCTCACGGGCTGCGCCAGCCGTTCCGTGACCCTGCGATGCGTTGATGAAGAGCTTCGGAAGATGCTCGCTTGCGCCCATCCACGCGCTGTAGCGCTCGACGGCCGCACTCATATCTGCGGGTTCACCATCAAACGGAATGTCACGAGGGAGCATCAGCGTCGGTAGCCGCGATTCCGGCGTTCCGAATGGAGCACCATAGACTGCCTTCTCCTCGTCGCGCAGTTTTCGGATGACGCCGTACTCGAAAAGCATCTTCTCGACGAAATAATTGTCGCGCAACACCATGTCCTCTCCTTCGGAGCTGCGCAGCCGACGAAAGACGATCTGGCGCTCTGGCGGCATATCGTTCCAAAGGCGCGGCCGGACCATCGCCTCCATGTAGGCGATGCCGACTACACTATCTGGATAGCGGCAGGTGCGATTGAAGCCGAGAGCAGCGCCCCAATCCTGGATCACGAATACGATGTTCTTGGTCAACCCCAACTTCTCAAACCATTCGTCGAGATACGCGACATGATCGAAGAAACGATACGCACGGCGCGGGGATTTACTGGATCGGCCCATACCGATCAGGTCTGGCGCGAGCACGCGACCGAAGGGGAGTGCGTACGGGATAACGTTGCGCCACATGTAAGACGAGGTCGGGTTGCCGTGAAGGAAAACGATGGGGTCTCCTTGTCCGACGTCGACATAGGCCATCTCGGCATCAAGTACAGGCAGTCGTTCCATGTCGTACGGAAATGCAGAACTTATCTGACGCTGCGCCGAATTGTGCTGATCAAGCATCAAGTATCTCCGTAGTGTTGTGGCCGGCCGCCAGTGTTTGCATTTTCCCTGAAGGGCGGAGACGTCTCACGCGTTCACCGCAGCTCGATGCACGATCGCGCGCAAGACTAGTCGCTTTCGAAAGACAGGTCTCCATTCTGGTTAGGAATAAGACTTATCACCCGTCAGAGCTAATTGGTCTTAATAGGCGAGTGAGCGCGTATTCATCTAGCACACGACCAACGGGCTCTTGGTCGTCGCTTTCAGGCGCGGCATGATACGCGACCGGTGTCGGTGCGCTGTCCTCTGCGCGCCACAGCTTCGGTCGGATCTGGAGCGCCGCCGGCACCATGTCGGCGCGCGTCGAATAGTCGATGTGGCCTCGCCACGTCGAGCGGTCGTGGTGGTTCAAAGGCAGATCGCGCCGGAGCCGTTCGGGCAGATCGATCTTGGTTGAAGATGAAGTGCCGGTCGAACGCGACGATTACCGCGCCGCTTGCCACGACAAGGGTTGCGGCACTCTCACGAAGGCGGGCGACTCTTGATGTTCATCAGGTCAACGCAACGATCCATCGGCGTCGCTGTATTGCGCTCTTCGGCCTTCGGGCTAAAAAGTACCAGGATTCGTCAGATTAGCGCCATGCCGCCGTCGACCATCACGGTTTGGCCAGTGATGTAGTCCGAGTCCGATGACGCCATCATTGATTCTCTCCCTATCGAGCAACATGAACCCTTCGGGTGCCCGTCGGGGCATCCCGCTCACTGCCCCGGATGGGCAGCAATCGCATTTCGTGATCGTTCCACGAGCCGCGAGTGGCCTTTCGGTCTCGCCTGGGTTCGGGGCGGCGCCTGATCACCCACGCCCCTAGCCCAGCACGCAATTGCTCTGAGACCAAAACCGGCTATGAGAAAACAAAGCCGGCGTAACCGCCATCAGCGGCCTCCTTGCACTTCTCCAAATACAACGGAACGCCACCTGTGAAGTTAAGACTCTCTCGACGCTTGCCGGGAATATTAGCGCCCATGTACCAAGAGTCTGCCTTCGGTATCAGACTCTGCTGGACGGTATCGTCTACAAACTGAGCCCAGGCGGCGTCGGACTCCATCGTCGATTCACATTTTGCATAGCCATTGTCGAGGACGTGCTTGAAGAGTGCCAGCAGGATCTCACCCTGATACTCAGCTGAACTTGGTCCGTTCCAAAAGCCAGCTGGGCTTTGAGGGCCATAGAGCCAGAAGAAGTTAGGAAAGCCTGATGCCGACAGACCGAGCTGAGTACGAATTCCGTCTTTCCAGTATTCGTTCATCGTCAGCCCCCCGACGCCAGAAATCTTCATCTGCTTGATCGCGCCAGAGACCGCATCGAACCCGGTCGCAAATGCAATGATGTCGACTTCAAATTCGCCCTCGGCCGTGACGATGCTATTTGGCGTAATCTTCGTGATCGGGGTCTGGCGAAGGTCAACAAGGGAGACGTTGTCCTGATTGAAAATTTCGAAGAAGCCGTTTTCGAGCGAGCACCGCTTCACGCCGAATGGATGAACCGGAACGGTCGGCGCGAGCATTTTCGCAACGTTTGGATCTCGGATACGTGCGCGCACCTTATCGCGCCAGAAGCTGTAGGCTTCAGTGTTGATCTTCTCGTCGGAGAAGATGTCGTAGTAGTTTCCCAGCCAGAACGTGAAGCCCTCAGTGCTCCAAAGGCGCTCCCAGGTGGCCTGGCGCTCCTCCGGCGTAGCATCGGCGCCAGCCGACTCGATGAGACCGAAATCAAAGCCGCCGAAAGTATGCGCACGTCGCTCAAACCTGGCCGGGTAGTCTTTCTTCCGCTCCGCTTGAATTTCGTCGGTGAACTGAAGTTGGTCCATCGGCAAACAGGTGTTTGGCGTTCGCTGGAAGACGGTCAGCTGGCTTGCGACCTTTGCCGCCTCTTGCGCGACCTGTACGCCCGTCGCACCGGTCCCGATCACGGCGACACGCTTGCCCTTGAAACTCAGTCCTCCCTGCGGCCAGAGCGCGGTATGGTGCATACGGCCTTTGAAGGTTTAGCTGGACATCCTTTTTCAGGTCCCATCTCGTATCGACGTAGTCGAAATATCGCCGCAACTCCTGCCAGTCAGGATATTGCTGGGTCCAGTTCCAGTCACGCCAAAGCTCCGGATCCGAGTATTCGTAGATCGGCACGTGAGTGTCAACGCGGGCTCCAGGGTAGCAATTCCAATGCCATATGCCGCCGATGTTGGCGCCCGCGTCAATCACGCGCACCGACAACCCGAGCTTGCGCAGCTTGTGCAGTTGGTAAAGGCCGGCAAAGCCGGCGCCCACAACAATGACATCATAGTCGACACTGGACGCGCCGATAGCGCCTGACATTTTCCCGTTTGCCATGAATCTCCTCACTTTCAATTGCGGTTGTTCGGTTGCGATGAAGGAGCCGCGTCGCTCTCCTGGGTTACTGGCAGGGGCCCGCAAGGACTGGCCGCTAGAGTCGGTAGACGGTCGCTGCGGTACTGAAAAACAGGTCGTCTTTTTCACTTTCCGAACAGCCTGCGGCGATCTTCTTGAAGGCATTCCAGAGCACGTCGTACGAGACCGCGTTTTTCTCGACCGGGAAGTTGCTCTGAAACATGCAGCGCTTGGAGCCGAAGGCCTCGATTGCGTGCTCGTAATAGTGACGCTGCTCTTCGATGATCTCGTCCGACGTGGGCGCTCGCGGACGTCCCTCGAAACCGAAACCTTGCCAAGGCATCAGCAGGCCGCCGAGCTTCAAGGTCACGTTGCTGCATCCCGCCAGTTCGGTGATGTCCCTCGACCACTCCTTAAACACTTCGGCACGGCAGCCTACGTAGGGGCCGACCCCGAGCGGTGACCCCATGTGGTCGAGAACGATTTTCACTCCTGGCAGGGCGCGAGCCAGGGAGATCAAATGCCTGATATGCGGATGGTAGATCCACGTCTCGTAAATGAGATCCATGTCCTGAAGGACGGCCACGCCTTCTCTGAACTTTGGGTTCAGGAAAATTCTGCCTTCCTCAACATCATCGAGGGACATCACCTCGGGCGAGGCATCCCAGGGCGCCATCTGCCTGATTCCTCTGAACAGCCCACTGGCAGCCTTATGCGCCTCAAGCACTTCCCTAACCCTGACCCCCAGGCGCAGTTCGGCTGTTCCCACAATTCCGGAAACCTGGGCCTTCGTTGGATCCTTGTGCGACGCCCTCGCTATCCGATCCGCCCACTGGGTCTCGCCAACGGGCTTGAGTTCATCTGCGCCGTCCGCCCGATAACCCTCCCAGCACTGCAGGAAAACGGTCTTCTGTATCTGATGTCCGCTAGTGTCCCGCCACAGGTCCGTTAGGTCGTAGCGGGGAAAAGCCGGATTCTGGCTGAAGAAATGCTGGTGCGGGTCGATGACGCGGCGTGACGGCTCGACGATCTCCTCCCGCGTATAGGACAGCCAGTCCTCTCTCACGACAATTGCCAAGGTCGGGCTCCTTTTGCAAACACATCACGCTCGCTGAGCGCACTCGCTCAGCGCTGCTGTCATCGACTGCCGACATGCCGCCGCTCGCTTGAGGAAAAGACAAACGACCTTTTCACGGCCACCCAAGGACGGTTGGGCAACTGTCTAACTGACCTTCAATGTTTTCTGCTCCGGTCACCCCCGGGAGGAAGAAGGTCAGATCGCGAGGAACCCGCCGTCGACATAAAGTTCAGCGCCGGTCGTGTAGCTCGCTTCGTCGCTTGAGAGATATAGGATGGCGTAGGCAAGTTCGATGGGCTTGCCCATGCGCTTCATCGGGGTGCCTGACACGACCAGATCATTGAGCTCCCGACTTTGGGCCGCAACCATTGGCGTCTCGGTGATACCGGGATGAATCGAGTTACAACGGATACCATCATCGACATAGGTCAGCGCAGCATTCTTGGTCATGGTACGCACCGCGCCCTTCGAAGCATGGTAAGCAGCAGCGCCTGGCGCGCCGATTGTGCCCCAGATCGAAGAGATGTTGACGATAGATCCCTTTTTCTGCTTTCGCATGGTTGGGATGACGTACTTCATGCCGAGGAACGGACCGGTCTGGTTGACGGCAATCGTCCGATTCCAAGACTCGAGCGAGCATTCTTGGATCGGCTCATATGTTAGAATACCCGCGTTGTTGACCAGGATGTCGATGCGGCCGTGTTTAGCGACCGTCGCCTCTACAAGCTTCTTCCATTCGTCTTCCCTAGTGACATCAAGGCGCATGCCTTCAACATTGGGTCCGAATTTTTCTTTCGGCTCACCCAAATCGCCGACCACGACTTTTGCCCCTTCCTTGACGAACAGTTCGACGACAGCACGGCCGATGCCCTGATTGCCGCCTGTGACGATCGCAACTTTGTCTTTCAGTCTCACTTTACTCTCCGATGTAAACGATTGGACGCGACGCTTCCGCGCAAGCCCCCCAACACACAATGGCGGGCGTTGCAAACCGGCTTGGATAACTACATCTTCGTGCCTATCTTGGAAGCGAACCGGCCGCACGTCCCCGCGTTCAAATCATGGCTCATGGAAGTGAGGCTTGATGCGAACGCTCACAATCGGAAGCTCGGGATTCGCTTCAACTGATGAACTATCGTGCGCGAAACTAATCTCTTTCGGAAGACAGGTCTCCATTCCTTTTAGGAATAAATCCTATCACTCCGAAAGGGCAGCCTTGGTCGAGCATAGAGCAAGGCGCTGTGCCAACCCTTGTCGGTCATCGCGCTGCCGAGGGCGATGATGGGGAGTCGGCTCGAGGATTTAGGACGGCGGCCCCAACGAGCGCGACCCGCGCCGGCCTGTCGACCGCTCACTCGCGTTTCACTTTCGTGTGGCGATCGACGGTGGGGCATCGGATACGACTGATAGACTCAGCCAGCGAAAGGCGGCAATGCACCCTCACTGGCCGAGAGACAATCGAGGCGAGCGCTCGGTCAGGCGACCGATCCCACCGTGGCCGCCGGGTAATCCGTGTAGCCTCGCCTATCGCCGCCGTAAAACGTCGAGCGGTCGTAGCGGGCCAAAGGCAGATTGCGCCGGAGCCGTTCGGGCAGATCGGGGTTGGAGATATAGTAGCGGCCGAACGCGACGAGATCCGCGTCGCTTGCCGCGAGGATGGCCGCGGCACTTTCACCAGTAAAACCGCCAGCTGCGATCAGGGTGCGGCTAAATTTTTGCCGCAGGTGCTGCGCGGCGATCGGAGCCTTGCCTTCGGCGATCTCCTCGGTGCCCTTGATGCGCGGCTCAACCACGTGGAGGTAGGCGATGCTCAGCCGATCGAGCGCGGTCACGGCATAGCCGAAAGTAGCTGCGGGATCACTGTCCGACATCGAGCCATAGGTGCCACTCGGCGCGATGCGGACGCCGACGCGATCGGCACCCCAGACGGAAATCGCAGCCTGCGTCACCTCCAGCAAGAATCGCGCGCGGTTTTCGATCGCAGCGCGCGCTCGGCGCCAGCACGGAACTCCTCGATAATCCCGGGAATCTCTTCCAGCGCGAGCGCGCGCGGCATCGAGAACGGGACTTCACCTTGCTTGGTATAGGCATGGCCCTCGGCCGCTATTGCGGACGGCGCGACCGGCGGCTCGCCATCCGGCTGCAAATCGGTATGTGACTGACGGCCGACATGCCATAGTTGCAGAAATATCCGGCCGCCCTTGGCATGGACCGCATCGGTGACGCGGCGCCATCCTTCGATCTGACGGTCGGAATAGATGCCGGGCGCGCCGGCATAGCCGTAGCCGCGGATCGAGACCGGCGTTGCCTCGGAAATGATCAGTCCACCCTTCGATGCGCGCTGGGAATAATATTCGACCATCAGGTCGCTCGGAATGTCGCCTGGACTGGACCGCATTCGCGTCAACGGCGCCATCACGACACGGTGGGAGAGTTGATAGGGGCCAATCTTGATTGGCGAGAACAGCTTGCTCATGGTTGTTTCCTTCAGGTTTGGATGACGACGGCCGATGGTCGCTGGACGTAGCGCCCCACGAGGCGTCTCCGGGAAGCGCGACGGGATCGCAGTCGCGCTTCCTGTTTTTTTGCCGTTGTCATGCCTTGACGGTAGCCGCCCGCTGCAGCACCGAGATCATGTCTTCGGGCTCGGGCCTGCGGGTGTAGTCGGGGTTTACTTCCGAATACAGGATCGTGCCGTCTTGGCCGATCACGTAGCGGGCCGGCATCGGCAGGGTCCAGCTCGGATCGTCGTTGAACGTCGGCAGATCGTTCTTGAGGTTCTTGTAGAGCTCGACCAGATAGTCAGGCAGCTCGAAGCGGAGGCCAAACGCGGCGCCAACCTTGCCCTTTGCATCCGACAGGATCGGGAAGGAGAGCTTGTTCTGGCGCACCGACTTGCGGCTGTTCGGCGCGGTCTGCGGCGAGATCGCGAGCAGCGAGGCACCATACTTGTCGAATGCGGGCTTGGCCGCCTCCAGCGCCTGCAATTCCATGTTACAGTAAGGGCACCAGACGCCGCGGTAGAAGCTGACGACGAGCGGGCCTTTCTTCAAAAGTTCGTCCGAGCTTACGATGTTGCCTTCGGAATCCGTCAGCGAGAAGGACGGAGCTACGTCGCCGGCTTTCTTGGCACGCTGGGCAGCGCCGGAGGCGATCAGCTCGGCGGTGGCGCGATGCATGGTCTCGATCACGGGACGAGGAACGCTGTAGGGCGGTTTACCGGCTTCGAA
>WNFI01684155.1_pt1 | contig 10358 bp, 5 predicted proteins | sample 5400471 | NCBI WGS metagenome assembly WNFI01 (sample SAMN13153348, study PRJNA577476) | soil metagenome | isolation source: 100 cm saprolite on Douglas fir-dominated hillslope | place: USA:California | collected 2013-09-17 | reverse complement strand
ACCACGGCCCTCGTGGAGGGAGTGGTCTACGCGGTGATCCCGGTCACGGCCGACAGGACGTCGGGCCGGCGCGTCGCCCGGCAGACAGCCGAAGGATTCCTGGCCCGCGTCCAGCCGGTGCTGAGAGACGACGTCCTGCTGGGCATCGGTGGCCAGGCACCGAGCATCGCCGAGATCCCGCGTTCACGGCAAGAGGCCGACCGCGCCCTGCTCGTGATGCGTAGCACGGGCGACCGCGCCGGCACCATCGGCGAGATCGAAGACATGCGAATGCAAGTTCTGCTGCTCCGACTGAGCGAGCTGGCGGAGGACGAGGCGGTGGCCGGCGAGGGGCCGCTGCAGAGCCTCACGGACCACGACGCCAACCACGGCACGCACTTTGTTGAAACCCTGCGCGCTTATCTCGACGCCTTCGGGGATATCGCCGAGGCGGCGGACCATTTGGGCATTCACCACAACACGCTGCGCTACCGGTTGCAGAAGCTGCAGCAAGTTCCCAGCCTCGACCTCAAGAACCCCGAGCAGAGGCTGGCGCTGCAGCTACAGCTGCGGATGATCGACCAGGGACTGCCGGCGAGCTAAGCCTCGGCGCGGCCAGCGCGCGCCGCCCTCCATCTCGACCGCGGGCAGGCGCTCGACCGGTACCGGCGGCTGCTGCTACAGCTTTCGAAAGCTCACGCCGGTGGCGCGGGACATGCTCGACGTGAACCCCCTCAAGCCACCGTCCGAGCCGCGGTCGAAGTGGATGCCGCCAAACGACGTCGCAAACTCATCGCTCAGCGTCGGCCGCAGCAGCTCGCGTCGCTGGCCGAACCGGAGGTGGACACTGCCGCCCTCGATGGTCGCCAGCGCGGCGGCGTCCAGCTCTTCGCTGAAGTACTCCCCGGCATAGGATTCGAGGTCAAGCGAGCCCGCCGCCGGTGGCTGAATCTCAATCGCCTCCATCAGCGACTCGCCGTCGTAGATGACTCCGAACTGCAGCAGGCCTCCCTCGACCTCTGTGAAACCGATGTCCAGGGTCATCTCCTGGTAGTCGCCGGCGAACCGCGCACCGCCGCGCGGATGCAGCGGGATGCTCTGGTCGCCGAGCTTGACCGTCAGCCCATCGCCCTCGCGAACGACATCGATGACCAGCCCGGTGTCCGCCATCCGGTACAGCTTCACGAAGCGATCGAGGTCGTCGACCGGGACGTCCGCCCCGGCTTCGTCGCCAGCGCCCGACACCAGCTTCGCGCCGGCGTCCATCTGATATTCGAGGTAGACCTCGGCCACCTTGCGCGCCAATCCGCCGGCGTCGAAGCCGCCCATGTTTGCCAGGCAGATCACGGTCAGGCCGTGCTCGGGGAAGCGTAAGAATTCCCCGCTGTACCCTGTCAGGTTGCCACCGTGGCTGACGATCTTCAGGCCCCGGTACTGGCTGGTGCTGAGACCGAAGCCGTACCGCTCGGGGTCGTCCTCCGGCGTGCCCGGGGTCGCCATACGCCCGGCGAAGCCTGGGCCTCCAACCTTCTCTTCGATGTAGTTGCGCTCCCACAGCGCGAGGTCGCGAAGAGTGGTGTGCAGGCCGCCGTCACCGACAATGTCGTCGTTGGCGATGGTTTTCTTGAACTCTCCTTTTTTGTCCCGGAGGTGGTTCATAACCAGGCCCGGGATGACCCGCGTGACGTCCTCGCGGAAACGGCTTCGGGTCATTCCCAATGGCTCGAACATGTTGTCGCGACAGAACTCGTCGAAGGACCGGCCGCTGACGCGGGAGACGATGATCGCCATCAGCACGTACCCGGAGTTGCTGTACATATGCTTGGTCCCGGGGGCGAAGTTCAGGCCCCGCTGCCTCGCGATCAGATCCAGCGCGAGCTGCATATCGTAGTAGTCGGTGTCGTTGACGCCGGCCAGGTGGCGGAGGCCGAGGTAGTCGCGGATGCCGCTGGTGTGATGGACGAGGTGGCGTATGGTTATCGGCGCCTCGTACTCGGGGATCTCCGGGAGGTAGGCCTGGATGGGGTCATCGAGCACGATCTCACCACGATCAGACAGCAACAGGATGGCGGCCGCCGTGAACTGCTTGCTGGTTGAGGCGATGTCAAAGACCGAGTCGGCCGAATGGGCCACGCTGTGTTCGAGGTCGGCCATGCCGTAGTAGCGCTCCAGGACCAGCTCGCCGGCTTTGAGCACCCCCAGGGCACAGCCGGGCGAGTCGTCCCGGTGCCAGCGGGTGAAGAGCTCGTCGACCCGGGCGGCAACGTCCGCGGCTGGAGCCTCCGGTGCCATGGTCATCTCGACCAGTACTCTAAGCCGCCAAGCGAATTCTCGATTGGCGCAGGGTACAGGCCGCGGGCCAGGCGTTGGTATCGGCACCGACCGTGCCAGTGACGCAGCCGGCCACAATCAGCGTGGCGATATGGGCGATTCGGCTTTCGGCTTGGTGGACGAATGAAGCCGCGGACATGAGTCCGCCGCCGACTGGCCGGCTGTTCGACGGCCGGGCTGATTGGGGCAGGCGATATCCGCCGCTTGCAGTGGTTGGGGTTGCCCTGGCGCTGGCGCTCTTTGCTCTGCCGTCGGCGCTGAACCTGCCCCAGGCCAACCCAGGGCAGACATTGGAATACGCCCCAGTGCCGGGCAACGGTTCACAGCCGAATGCCGGCGGTAACTTCGCCGGGCTTGGGCTCGGGAACGGTGGCGCCGGTGGAGCGTTAGGCGATCTGAACCCCTTGGGACTCGGGTTCCCGCCCGGACTGCTCCCCGGTCAGCGGCTCCCGTCCAAGTACCAGTGCGTCGGTAACCCTCCGCGTCAGACCGAGGACCCGCTCTCGCCGCCCTGCGTGCCCAGCTTCACGGGGTCGAATGGCTGCAGCACCGCCCAGGGGGTGACCTGCGATCAGATTCGCGTGCTCATCTACTGGGAGGGAGTCCAGCAGCTCGCCAGCTGCGACAGCCAGCCGACGCCGTCCGCCACCTACTACAACCTCGACGACCCGCCGCAAAACGGCGAGAGCTGCAAGGTCAGCTACATGCGGGCGTGGGCGAAGTATTTCAATTCCCGCTACCAGACCTACAACCGGCGGGTCCACTTCTGGGTCTATTTCTCGAACGACCTGCAGAACGGGCAGCCCACCTTCACGCCCGAGATGCGCCGTGCCGACGCCGCCGACAACTACAACAGGGTGCACCCCTTCGCGGTAATCGATGAGGTCCCACACAATACCGACTACGACAACGCTATTGCCAAGATGGGGATCGAGGACTTCATCGTGGAGCCATTCGTGCCGGCTGCCACCTTCCAGCATTACCCGGGGCTGCTTTGGGCCTACGCTCCGTCGCTCGAACAGCAGGCCCAGGGGCTCGCCAGCTACGTTTGCGAGAAGGTTATTCAGCCCGGGAAGGTGACAATCGCGGGGAGCTCCTTCCCGACTGGAAGCCCTCGCAAGTACGGCCTGGTACTTACGACCGACACCCTGGCGCCGACGGTCCGCCAGTTCCAGGACACGGTCGTTGGCATCATGAAGAACCGCTGCGGGTTCGCGCCTGCCGACACCGCCTACTACCCCTACGACGGGCCGGACAACACGACCGACAGCTCAGACCCGGGCGCCGCGGCGAACTACCAGACCTATCCCTCGACATACATGTCGCGATTCTCCAACCAGCAGATCAGCACCGTGATCTGGCCGGGCGGCACCGAGTACCACTTCTCGCGTGCCGCGGCGCAGATCAAGTACTTCCCGGAATGGGTGCTGGGCGGAGATCAGACCGTCGCGGACGGCGATTTCCCGGCGAGCCAGCAGGACCAGACCGAGTGGGTGAACGCCATCATCTCGACCCCGCTGACGCACATCGGCGCCAGCGGCGTGGCCCAGACGTGCGACGAAGCCTGGCAGTCGGTCCATCCCGGCGACCCCGCGCTGCAGCGGGGCATCGCCTGCGACGCCTACTACAGCATCCTCCGGCAGCTGTTCACGGGCATCCAGGTGTCAGGACCAGCGCTGAAGGCGAAGACAATGGACCAGGGCTTTCACGCCATCCCGGCGGTCCGCAGCTCCAGCATCGACGTGCCCGCGTGCTATTACGAGCCGGGCGACTACACCTGCATTAAGGACGCCACCGCGATGTGGTGGGATCCCAACGCGCCCAACGCCACCGGCACGCCGCCCAAAGGGTGCTGGCGAATGTTCGAGGACGGTGCCCGTTACCTGAAATGGGCGTGGCCCGGTGGAGACGCCATGGCACAGTGGCGGGTCGACGACCTTTGCAACTTCTTCCAGGGTTCTTACAACACACTCAGCATCCGCTAGACGATGCCCGATGACATTCGCGACATAATCGGAGCAGGGAATGTTGAGTAGGACCAGCCGGGGAGATTGGGGGAGGCGCTATCCGCCGCTGGCGGTCGTTGCGGTCGCGCTGGCGCTGGCGCTCTTTGCGCTGCCGTCGGCGCTGAACCTGCCCCAGGCCAACCCGGGCCAGACCCTCGAGTACGCGCCGGTGACGGGAAGCGGTACCCAGGCCGACGCCGGTGGCGCCTTCGCGGGCCTGGGACTCGGCTCCAGCAATTTTGGGCCGGAGGGCGGCCTCGGTGACGGCGCCGGCCCGGGTGGCCTGGGTGCGCTGGCGGCGCTGGCACAGACGCAGCCATCGCAGTTCGGGTGTGTCGGTATCCCTCCCCGCCAAACCGAGGATCCGCTATCTCCGCCGTGCGTCTCGTCCTACAGCGGCAACAACGGAGGCTCGACCTGGGGGGGCGTCAGCGCCACCGACTTCAAGGTCGTGTTCCGCTTCGTCGCCCTCGACAACGGGGGCAACTGCTATGCGGCCGCCGAGAGCAACAACTGCGGGCCGCCGAGCGGGATATACGACATGGATAATCCGAGCCAGGTCAGCACCTTCTTCCTCTGGCGCTACCTGCACGATTACGAGGTCTACTTCAATACCCATTATCAGACGTACAAGCGCAAAGCCCACTTCTACGCCTACAACTTCGGAGACACCGCCAGCTACGTCCAGAACGGCTACGGGCCGCAGGATGCGGAAGCCGAGGCCGCCGAGGTCTGGAACAAGATCCACCCCTTCGCCTCGATCGACGAGAGTGACCTGGAGAGCGACAGCTACACGTCGTATCTTGCGCAGCGTGGCGTGCTGCAGTTCGGCGGGGCAAGCTACACGCAGGCGCTGGCGACGAATTATCCCGGCCTCTACTGGGCCTTCCTGCCCAGCCCCGAGCGCCGCGCGGCGGAATATGCGACCTACGTGTGCACCAAGATCTACAAACCGGGGCCGGTGACTTTCTCGGGGAACCAGGACCACGGTCAACCACGCTTCTACGGGATGCTGAAGACCGACGACTCCGCGGCCCCCGAGGTCCGCCGCCAGCAGGACCTGGCCGAGCAGGCGCTGAAGCAGACCTGCGGTCTGGTGCCGGCCATCACCAAGTACTTCCACTATGCGACAGGGTCTCCATCCGTGACCGGGCCCAACTCCGGGTGGGGCACCACCAACATGGTGCAGATGATGCAGGCACACGTGACCACGATCCTCTGGCCGGGCGGTATGGAAGGGGAGGACATGAACGCGGCCCACAACTTGAAGTGGTACCCGGAGTGGGTCGCGCTCGGCGACGGCACCATCGAGAGCAATGGGGGAATGGCATCGCTGCCCTCGGACGAGACGGTCGACACGGTTGCGGTCACCCCCGAACCGCTGGTCAACGCCCAGGGCTACGCGGTCGAGCGAGCCTGCTACGACACCCTCTTGGAGGTCGACCCGCAGATGCCCCAGCAGACCGATGTCGACTACGCGTGTAACGGCATCAACGGTGGGAACGTGTTCGATGACACCCGCCAGCTGTACATCGGCGTTCAACTGGCGGGCCCGAACCTGACCCCGCGGACAATGAACCAGGGCCTGCACGCAATCCCCGCTCGGCCGTCGACGAGCCCATACCAGCCCTCATGCTTCTACTTGCAAGGCGACTACAGCTGCGTCAAGGACGCCGTCGCGGAGTGGTTCGACCCGACCACCCGCTCCGGCTCAGGGGCTGACGCGTCCCAAGGGTGCTTCAGGATGTGGCTTGGGGGCACACGGTTCCTGCCAGGTCAATGGCCGCAGGGCGATGCCAAGGCGGGCAAGTCGCCGACCGACGTCTGCAACCTCTTCACCCACGGGGTCACCGCCAGCGTCCGGCCGCCCTCGTCCGGCTAGACGGGCTCCAGCACTTTCCCGTTCCAGGCGCTCGCGAACTCGCCCCCGCGAACCACTTCGCGTCCGGCCAGGAACACTGTCCTGATCCCAACCGGGGGCAGCAGCGGGCTCTCGTAGGTCGCCTGGTCGCGCACCACAGCCGGGTCGAACAGCACCATGTCGGCGAAATATCCGACCTCGATGGCGCCTCGGCTCGGGATGTGAAAACGGCCGGCGGGAAACGAGGTCATGCGGCGGATGACATCGGCGAGCCGGGTATGGTCACCGCCCGCCGCCGCCAGCGCCCGGGCGAAGGTGCCGGCTAGCCGCGGGTGCTGCTGGCCCGGAAGCGGGATGCCGTCGGAGCCGACCATCGCGAAAGCCTGGCTCCCAATGGTCTCCACCTCGGCGCTGTCCATCATGTGCAGGATGACCACGGTGCCGGCGTTCTCGATCAGGATGTCCGCGGCGATGTCGACCGGGTGCTGGCCCTGGGACCGGGCCAGCTCGGCCACGGAATGTCCGGCGTAGGGTGGGTCTCCGGCGATCACGATTGACTCCCACCCGGCCAGGTCGGCAAGGTTCTGCCAACCGGCGAGACCGTCGGCGGTGTCCTGCTTCATCCGCAGGCGTGCCAGCGGGTCGCGGAGCCGCTCCGCCGTCGCGGCCGCCCCGCCGTCCAGCGTCCACGGCGGCAGCACCGTGCTGAGGAAGGTGCTGCCCGCGGCGTAGGGGTAGACGTCGATGGCGACGTCGAGGCCGGAGCCTCGAGCCGACTCGATCTGCGCCAGGGTCTGCGCGCTGCGGCCCCAGTTGCGTCGCCCCGCGAGCTTGTGGTGCGACACCTGGACCGGGGCGCCGGTTGCCCGGCCGATTGCGATCGCCTCGTCGAGCGCCTCCTCGACGTTGTCGGCCTCGTCGCGCATGTGGCTGGTGTAGACGCGGCCCCGGCGCGCCACCTCGCCGGCGAGGGCGACGATCTCGTCGGCGCGGCTGAAGACGCCCGGGCTGTAGATCAGGCCGGTGGAGAGCCCGAAGGCGCCGTCCTCCATCGCCGCCGCCGTCAGGCGACGCATCTGGCGCAACTCGTGGTCCGACGGGGCGCGATCGTCGTTGCCCATCACCGTCGCCCGAATGGTGCCGTGGCCCACCAGTGGGGCGATGTTGGCGGCCAGCTTGCGCGTGGCCAGGGCACGGCGATAATCGGCCAGGCTCGGGAAGGCGATCACCTCGCCGCCGCCCGAAAGCGCTCCCAGGTAGGGGTCATCCTCTGGTTTCGCGCGCATGGGAAACGCGCTCGCGCCGCAGTTGCCGCAGATCTCGGTGGTCACGCCCTGCAGGAGGCCGGCAACCTTTACCGCCACGTGCTCGTCGGCAAGGTAGGCGGTGAGGTCGGTGTGGGTGTGCACGTCGATGAACCCTGGCGCTAGCGCCTGGCCGTTCGCCTCGATCACCGCCGCCGCGGTGGCGTTCTCGAGGTTGCCGACCTCGGCGATCCGCTCGCCGTCGCGCCTCAGCTCGCGCTCGCTGGCGGGCGGGCGCAGGCCGGCGGTGAGGGCGACGCCGTACAGCGACATTCCCAGCAGGCGCACGTTGCGGCGAAAGGCGGGGTGGGCGGAGAGCTCGGGGCCGAGCAGGCGCCTGGTGCTGTCGAAGAAGATCTCGCCCGCGTCCCTGTCGGACGCCGCAAGGGCCAACCGCAGCTCGGCGTCGATCCGACTCGCGGGGAGCAGTTCGATCAAGGCCAAGAACGCCGGCTCCTGGACCAACGCCCAGAGGCGGTCGACGGTGGCGTCCAGCCGCGACGCGGGGGAGAGGGCATCGAGGGAGGGATCGGGCCGGAGCTCGTTCAGCAGGCTCATCGAGTGCAGCGTGGCTGCCACCAGCAGGTCGGCCTTGGAGCGAAAATGTCGCCACATCGCGCCGTTGCTCATCCCGGCGCGGCGCAACACCTCGGCGAATGTGGTCCCGGCGTAACCGCGCTCGGCAAGGCATTCGACCGCCGCCTCCAGCAGACGGGCCCGGCTGGCCTCCCTCCGCTCGGCCTGGGTCCGGCGGGTCGCCATCGGGGTCGCTGTCATTTCTTCCAGAGTCCGCTCATGTGGTTCTGTATATCTACCACCGCTGTAGAGGTCGCGCAACCTCTAAGTTGCTCCAATGTCGACCCCGGGTGTAGCGCGCGACGGACGGCTGCGTCGGTATCCATTGACTGCCTCCGTGGTGGTCGCCCTGATGCTGGCGGCGTTCGCGCTGCCCTCTGCCCTCAACCTGCCCCAGGCCAATCCCGGTCAGACCCTGGAGTACGCGCCGGTTCCCGGCGACGCGGCCCAGGCGGAGCCTGGGGCTTTCGCCGGGCTGGGCCTCGGCTCCGGCGGAAACGCCGCCGGGTTGGGCGACCTGATGGCGACGGCGCTCGGCCCATTAGGATTGCCGCCGGGCCAGGGCCGCCACCCGGCCGGCAAGCGCTGCGTGGGCAGTCCTCCGCGTCAGACCGAGGACCCGCTCTCGCCGCCGTGCGTCGGCTTCTTCGAAGGCGGCAATGGCGGTGCAACGTACGCCGGCGTGACGGGCAGCACTATTAGGACCCTGGTGATAATCGACAGCGGCACCCAGATTCGATCCAGCCAGGGAACCGAGCAGACACCCGCGCCAGGCTACTACGATCTCGACAAACCGGCCCAGGGCACCGAACACGTCGCCCTTCGCGGGCTGCGAGTATGGCAGCAGTACTTCAACGCGCGCTACCAAACCTATGGCCGGCGCGTCGCCTTCACCGTCTACGTAGCTCCTGCGCCGGCCACCGGCCAGTCGATCAGCTCGACGGATCGGAAGGCTTCGGCCCAGGACAACTGGCAGCAGGTGCACCCCTTCGCGGTGCTCAGCTACCTGCCTGGTGGCGGCGTCAACGACTATCAATCGGCGTTGGCGCAGCGCGGCGTGGTGAACTTCGGTGGCGACGCCGGCAACCAGTTGAGCCTGGGCAGCCGGTTTGGCCGGTACCCGTCGCTGATGTGGGCCTACCAGCCGGCGATCGAGATGTACTCGCAGCTGTACACCAGTTTCGTCTGCAGGAAGGCGCTTCCATTCGCGACCAGCTTCTCCGGCAACCCCGGGCAGAACGGAGCCCGGCGGCGGTTCGGCATTGTCTATACGGACGATCCTGCGTATCCGGACTTTGGAGCCTACGGCAGGCTGGCGAAACAGCAGCTGGAGGCCTGCGGCATCGATTTCGGCGGGGACGTAGGCGTCTTGCCATATAACACCAGCAGTGGTTTCCAGCCCAAAGACGACGCGACGGCGACCACGGCCCTGGCCCAGTTCAAGCGCGACGGCGTCACGACAGTGCTATGGGCCGGGGGCACCATCTACGACTTGAGCACCGCCGCCGCCAACCTGAGCTACTTCCCGGAGTGGCTGCTGGCGGGGGATACCGAGCAGGAGGGCGACGTCTCGGGTCAAACCAATAACCAGACCGAGTGGCAGAACGCCTGGGTGATCACGCCACAGGTACAGTTCGGTCGTGATGGTGTGGAGCCGCCGTGCGCTGATGCCATCCGCGAGGCAGCGCCCTCCACCCCGCAGCTCGACTATGGCTGGTACTGCCTGATGTACGACGACCTGCGCCAGTACTTCACCGGCGTCCAGGTGGCAGGTCCCCGTATCAATCCGCCGTCGCTCGATGAGGGGTTCCGGGCGATCCCGCCGCACCCCAGCGGGACCCCCCTGGTGCCGGCGTGTTTCTACCCCGCTGGCGACTACACCTGTGTCAAGGACGGGGTGGCCGAGTACTGGAACCCGAACGGTGGCGGCGGACCAGGGTCCCAGAGCGCGGGCTGCTGGATGATGGTCGAGGGAGGGCAGCGGCACTTCCCGGGCCAGTGGCCCGCCGGCGAGGTGCGGGCGCAGCAGGGTATTAACGACGTCTGTAACACCTACTTCACCGGGTACAACTTCTGATGAGTTGGCAGCGCCGTTATCCGCCCTTGCTGGTAATCGGGGTCTCCCTGATCCTGGCGGTGTTCGCCCTGCCCTCGGCGCTGAACCTGCCGCAAGCCAACCCCGGCCAGACGCTGGAGTACGCTCCGGTGCCCGGCAACGCCAACCAGTCCTCGCAGCAGGGCAATCTCGCCGGTCTCGGACTCGGGTCCGGCGGAGAGGCGCTGGGCTCCGGCGGCATCCCC
>WNFI01528675.1_pt1 | contig 10358 bp, 8 predicted proteins | sample 5400471 | NCBI WGS metagenome assembly WNFI01 (sample SAMN13153348, study PRJNA577476) | soil metagenome | isolation source: 100 cm saprolite on Douglas fir-dominated hillslope | place: USA:California | collected 2013-09-17 | reverse complement strand
AGAGCGCGCCGCACGACGGCAGCGACGCGGTTGATCAAGGGGTGCTGAACACTGCAGTGAGGGATGTGGACCACGCGGTGGGTGCCGAGCTCAAACAATCCCAGCTTGGGCGAGCCCAGCCGGCCCCTGATGGCCAGCCGGGCACGGAGTCGAAACCCGGCAGTTTGCCCGGAAATCACCGAAACCTCCGGCAAACCGTGGGCGCGCGCCAGCTCATCGAGCGCGCCGCGCGCGGCAGGGGCAATGCCGCGCTCACCGAACCGCGGGCAGCCCGGGCAAGGCGGGCGGTGCGGGCAGGACGTCAATCCGCCAGTTTGCCTCAAGTTTCGCGACTCTACTTGGCGTGTGTCCGTGCTCACCGTGCGGTCGTCAGTTTATCCCGTTCGGGGGCGTCGTTCCATGCTCCGCTAAAGTAACATCTCTCTAATCAGCACGATGTTCAGGAGCACGATCAGGACCGTCGCTGCGATCCCTGCAAGCGCTGTTCCTTTGCCCGTCACGAAATCCCCCATCACTGATTTTCGCGAAGACAGAATCACCAGCGCGACCATCGGCAGAGGCAGGACAAAGCTCAAGACCACCTGGCTCAGAATCATCGCGGTCATCGTATTGAAACTGATCGCAACGACAAAGGCCGGTACCATCGTGATCAGGCGGCGCACCCAGACCGGAATGCTGAATCCGACAAAGCCCTGCATGATCACCTGACCCGCCATCGTGCCGACGACTGAGCTGGACACTCCGGACACCATCAATGCGACCAGAAACACGCCCGCCGCGCCGATCCCGAGCGTCGACATCAGCGTGTGATACGCAACGCCGAGATCTGTAATGCCCGGCGTCGACTTACCGAATACGGACGACGACATCATCACCATCGCCAGGTTGACCAAACCAGCAAAGCCGAGTGCGACTACGACCTCCCGGTTCGAGAAGCGCAACAGGCCGTGGCGTTCACGGTTGTTGCGCGCGGGAGTCCTGTTCTGGGTCAATCCTGAATGCAGGTAGAGCGTATGCGGCATAATGGTCGCGCCCACGATTCCGACGGCGAGCGTGACGGCGGAGCGATCATGCAATTCCGGAACGACGGTGTGAAAGAGCGCGGCCCGCCAGTCCGGCGGCGCGACGATGAGCTCGCACAGAAAGCTGAGGCCGATGATGCCCACGAGGGTGCCGATCACCAGTTCGAGCGGACGAAAGCCTCCCTTGTCGAGCTGCAGGATTGCAAAGGTTACCGCTCCGGTAACGGTCAAACCGCACAGCAACGAGACATGAAACAACAAGGAGACGCCAAGGGCACCGCCGAGGAATTCCGCAACGTCAGTCGCCATCGCGGCGATCTCTGATGCTATCCACATGCCGACCACGACCGGCCGCGGTAACTGTTCCCTGCAAAGTTCCGCAAGGTTGCGTCCCGTGACGATACCCAATTTGGCGGACATGGCCTGGAATAGCATGGCGACCAGGCTCGCCGCCAGCACGACCCACAGCAACTCGTAGCCGTAGGTCGAGCCGGCCTGGATGTTGGTCGCGAAATTGCCCGGATCCATGTAACCGACCGATGCAATGATCGCCGGTCCGGCGAAGGGGAGGAACGCCCGTACGCCTTTGCGGCGTCCGTCGAGGGCATCGCGCGCTGCGAGTTCGGTCTGCAACGTCGTACCCGTCGTCAGGACTAGGCTGATCGCAGACTCATTCACCGGAGGCGGCATGAGTTTGAACCGCGGCAGTAAACGACGGCGGCCGCGCGCCTAGAGCGGCACGACATCCGGGCGGTTCTTTGGGAACCGCGCCAGCGTTTCACGGCTGATATTCAGATGCTCCATCACCAGTTGCGGGGGAACATGGGTCAGCCAGTCAGACAGTGAGACTTCCGCATAGTGGTCGGACTTGAACAGCTCCAGGAACACGAGATCCGTGTTGCCCGTGTTCTGCACATAGTGGCCGAGGCTCTTTTTCACATAGCCGATGTCGCCTGGACGAAAGTCTGCAGTTTGCGCCCGTGGGCCCGTGTCGAACACCGTCATCCGGGCGCTGCCCTTGAGGTAGTACTGCCATTCATCCGCGTTCGGATGCCAGTGCAGCTCGCGCATGCCGCCCGGCTTGACCGTGACCAGCGCGGCAGCGATGGTCTTTGACACGGTGAAATTGCGGCTATCGGCGATCTGCACGAACCCGCCCTTGGTCTGCCGGGCCGGCGCCAGGTCGCTCAGGGAGAAAATGAACGGATGGGTCGGTGCGCTGTTGGCTGACCGCACCGCGCGCTCATCGGCGGCCAGTGGACCCGGGTCCGTACCCTGGAAGATCCACAACTGATCGAGTGGGATATTCTTGAATGCATCGGCCGGCACGCCGAAGTTCGCGGCAAGCACGTCCGGGGGCGTGTGCGCGATCCAGTCGGTCAGCATCAAGGTGTTGAATTCCGTCGACTTGCCGTTATCGAACGCGAGCATGAACTCGGCGCCGGTCGGACCCAGGCCTTGCAACGAGTGCGGCAGGCCCGGCGGGAAGTACCACAGGTCGCCGGTTTTCACGTCGGCGACTTGCGGGCGGCCTTCTTCGTCGATGATCGTGATCCGGCATTTGCCGTCCAGCATGATGGCCCACTCGGCCTGCTGGTGCCAGTGCAGTTCGCGGATACCGTTCTCGGCGAGTCGCATATTGACCCCCGCGATATCTTCCGAGATCGCGAAGTCGGCCTGCGTCACTTCGCGCGCCCACCCGCCGTTTTGATAGCGCTTGTGCGCGTTGTTGAAAGATGCCCAGAACAGCGGCATTCCATTGACATCGGTGGCCGGCGGGTCCTGGAAAGAGGGGAACTGGTTCGCAAGCGCCGGATTTTGCGGGCCCGGGTCGTTCAGACTCGTCGAATTCTTGCCGTTGATCCTCCCTTCTCCCGGAGAATCCGGATTGCCAAACGAGGCCGCTGACGCCGCAGCGGACACGCCGAGGGCAGCGGCCGTAGCCGCAGCGCCCACTAGGATTTCGCGTCGTGACAAATTGCTCATTGGATGTCTCACCGATCTGTACCTTGGTGAGCATCAGTCTTGCGATCCCCCATTTCCGGGCCATTTCGCCGGACCCGCCAATAATTACGACTGCAATATTCGTTTGTCGCTGCCGATTGAGCTGGCCTGCAGACCAAGAACCAAGGTCTCTACGAGCGCCGCCAAGCGAGCCCGATACGGCTTCTCGGCAATGTCGCCCGTTCCAAGCGCTCCGAACGCGGCTGCGAGAAACATATCAGCCGCACCCTTCCGGGCGATCCCCGCCTCGTTGAGCGTCGTTCGGATCAATTCCTTCATTTGAAAATCGAAGTTGGCGTAGATGGTCGCCGCCAGCGCCTCTTTCGACTCCCTCAGCTCGGCTAGAAAATACCATCGCTGTCTTTATTATTTTGAATAGTAAATTTCTGTTTTTTCTATCATTTAATGTCCATCATAAAATATCGTTATCGCACGATTTGACAGCGCTATCATCAATAGTGTATTTGTGCACCCACAATTAAACCAACTGTATGGACGGGAGATGGCGACGACAATCAGCATTCCGATCTGGAGCGGTGAGCCTCTAGACAGCTGCGCGGCGGCTGGGGCGATGGTCGCCATCGAATCACCGACCAGACAGTCCGCATGCAAATGAGCATCTGGAAGTTTAGTAATTGGTTCTCCCGTACCGCGGCCCGGCACCTCCGCTGTGTGATATCTGCCGCAATCCTGCTGAGTGGCGCGTGCGCTGTTTTTGAATCAGCCGTTGCCGCCGACGTGACCCCCGTCGTCGTGCCGCAGCCGATGATTTGGCCGTCGGTGGCGAGTCCCGTGTCGCGTGACCCGCTCATGGAAGCGCGCATCGCCGATCTGTTGCGGCGCCTGACTCTCGAGCAGAAGGTTGCGCAGATGGTCCAGGCGGACATACGGTATGTCACGCCGGAAGATGTAAAACTCTATAGGTTGGGCTCCATCCTCAATGGCGCCGGTGCGTTTCCTGCCAACAATAAATATGCCAAGGTTTCGGATTGGCTCGCGCTGGCAGACCGCTACTATGATGCAACGATGGACTCGTCAGGGGGAGCTCCGGCGATACCGGTGATCTGGGGTACGGATGCCGTACATGGCCACAACAATGTCATCGGTGCCACGCTTTTTCCTCATAACATCGGCCTCGGTGCGGCCCATGACCCCGATCTCATCCAACGCATCGGTGAAGTTACCGCGCGTGAGGTTGCCGTTACCGGAATCGATTGGACGTTTGCGCCGACGGTGGCCGTCGTTCGCGACAATCGATGGGGGCGCAGCTACGAGGGATATTCGCAGCGGCCGGAGATCGTGCGCGCCTATGCCGCGCGCATGGTCCAAGGTCTGCAGGGCACGCCGGGCACACCTACATTTCTAGACGCCAACCATATAGCAGCCACGGCGAAACACTTTATCGGGGACGGTGGGACGGACCACGGGATCGATCGGGGCGATAATCTCTCCTCCGAACAGGATCTGTTCGATATTCACGGTCAGGGGTATGTCGCGGCGATCCAAGCCGGCGTGCAGACCGTGATGGCGTCCTATAACAGTTGGCAGGGTCGCAAACTGCACGGTCAGCACTATCTGCTGACGGATGTTCTCAAGACGCGCATGGGATTCGACGGGCTGGTGGTGAGCGACTGGGACGGGATCGACGAGGTTCAGGGTTGTTCCAAGGACCGCTGCTCGCAGGCAGTGAACGCCGGGATCGACTTGTTCATGGTGCCGGATCAATGGCATGCCTTCCTTCAGAACACAGTCGCACAAGTACGGGCCGGAGACATACCCGAATCGCGAATCGATGACGCGGTTACCCGAATTCTGAGAGTGAAGCTTCGGGCCGGCCTGTTCGAGAAGGGCCGTCCGTCATCCCGTCCGCTGAGCAATCGGCTTGCCTTGATCGGCGCCCCGGAACATCGCGCAGTCGCTCGTGAAGCCGTCCGAAAGTCTCTCGTGCTGCTCAAAAATTCCGACGGGCTGCTGCCTCTGCGCCGCAAGATCAACGTGCTGGTTGCCGGTGACGGCGCCAACGACATCGGTAAGCAGTCGGGCGGCTGGACGATTTCCTGGCAGGGCACGGGCAATACCAACGCGGACTTCCCTGGTGCGACGTCCATATTCGAGGGAATTCGCACCACGGTGGTACCGGCAGGCGGTACGGCTGCACTCAGCGTGGACGGCACCTATCGGTCTCGGCCGGACGTCGCGATCGTGGTGTTCGGCGAGAATCCGTATGCCGAGTGGCATGGCGACATCAAGACGGTCGAATTTCGAGGAGCCGATCCGATCGACATGCTCCGCCCTGCCCCCGAAGTGAGTCCGCGCGGGCCATGGTCGGCACCTCGAACACCGGCTGTCGCACCCGCCGAATCTCAGTCCGATTCGAATCTGGCATTGGTGCTGCGCTTGCGGCACAGCGGCGTGCCGGTCGTCGCGGTGTTTTTGACCGGCCGCCCGAGAGGCCTTACCGCAGTGTTGGACGCAGCGAACGCCTTCGTTGTGGCGTGGTTGCCGGGCACCGAAGGCGCTGGTATTGCCGATGTCCTTTTTCGTGCGAACAGCGGCGCAATCAACTACGACTTTACCGGCCAATTATCATTCGCGTGGCCGCGGGGCGCCGGGAATGGCACCACCGATCGCAGCGATGCCGGCGACTCTCCGTTGTTCCCCTACGGATTCGGCCTCACCTATTGCATTCGGCACTGCGACACGCCACTGTCGAGAACGCTATGGCAAACGCAACCATCATCGATGTCGCAAAACACGCCGACGTCTCCATAAAGACTGTCTCGCGTGTCATCAACAATATAAAGAGCGTCAAGCCGCAGATTCGCGAGCGAGTATTGCGCGCGATCGAGAAGCTCGACTATCACCCCAATCCTTCCGCGCGTGGGCTTGGCGGAAATCGCTCCTATCTGATCGGGTTGCTCTATGACATTTCGTGTGGCTATTACACGACCAGCGTACTGGCGGGAGTCATAGAAAGGAGCCGCGCGGCGAAGTATCAAGTCGTCATGGAGCCGTGCGACTACAACGCAGCCTCGCTCGCCGCAGACGTGACCCGCAACGTGCGCCAATCGCGCGTGGATGGCGTAATTCTGACGCCGCCGCTGTCGGACTTGAGATCGGTAACAACGGTTCTGGACAACCAGAAAATTCCTTTCGTGCGCATTGCACCCGGCGAGCACACCGACACCTACCGCAGCGTCTGTACCAATGACCGGGAGATCTGCGCGAGCATGACCGAACAGCTCGCCGCCCTTGGCCACCAGCGCATCAGCTTCATCATTGGCAACCCGGATCATGCCGCGGTCATGAACAGGTATCGCGGGTATCTCGACGGTCTGAGAACCTGTGGATTGCGCCTCGACAAATCTCTGGTCGCGCAAGGCTATAATTCCCACGCTTCGGGCGTTCAGTGCGCGCGCAAGCTTCTCAACGTACCGGTGAGCAAGCGGCCCACCGCAATTTTTGCGAGCAACGACGAGATGGCGGCCGGCGCACTGACGGTGGCGCACAGCATGGGACTGGGAGTGCCGGAAGATCTCTCCGTCGTCGGATTCGATGATGCTCCGCTCGCGAGCCAAGTGTGGCCGGCGCTCACGACCGTTCGCCAACCCATCCCGGACATGGCTGTGCAAGCGGTGGATTTGCTGCTGCGCATGCTGGGCGGGGAGCCCGCCGACCATTCCAAACACATGCTGCCCTCCTCCCTCACGTTCCGGCACTCGACCGGTCCGGCGCCGAACAGGATTCGCCACCAAGCGTCCGATCGGACGGCGACGGACGGAAGGACGCTCAAGAACGCAGCTGTGAAGGACTAGACGAAGACAGATTTCGCTGATTTCGAGACCCGGTAGATATCCTGTGGGTCGAGGATGTGACGAAATAGGCGCAGCGCCTCGTCCGTTGTTGCGCGACCGCCACGTGTTCAGCACCAGGTCACCCGTAACGGGCGGGGATGTTGCGCGTTTCGACATAAGGGAGCATGCCCGTGTTTCGCGGTTTCAAGTTTCAAGTGGTGTTGCCGGTAGCGGCCATCACGCTGCTGTTGATCAGTCTCAGTGCCATCGGCTTTTCTGTTTGGGCGATGCAGCACGAGCAGTCACTCGTGCGGCAGCAGGTCGCCGATAAAGTAAATTCGATTCAGGGCGTCTTCGTCACGACCGCCTCGCTGATGCAAGATCGCACGCACGCGAGCATGGCATTGCTCAAGGACCAGATCAGCGTGCGCGGCGGCGCCGAGAAGGGCGCTGCGGTCACGGTCGGCGGCAAAACCGTCGGCGATATCTTGGTCGGCGGAAAAGGCCAGGCCGGCAATTTCGACATCGTCGATTACGTTACGCGGCTGAACAAGGGCACCGCCACGATATTCTCCAAGGACGGCGAGCGCTTCGTACGCATCGCGACCAACGTGATGAAGGACGACGGCGCTCGGGCGGTCGGTACGGAGCTGAACAACACCACCCAGGCTTACGCGGCTCTGAGCAACCGAGCCGCGTTCTACGGGGTGGTCGACATCCTGGGTAGCCCCTATTTCACGGGCTACGAACCCCTTCTTGGCAAGAACGGCGAATTCATCGGGATCACTTACGTCGGCTATAAGGCCGAGCTGCTTGTGCTGAGCCAGGCGCTTGAACAATCGCACCTGCTGAACAGCGGCTTTGTCGCCGTTGTCGACAACAGCAAGGCGCGTTACGTGCCGTCGTGGGTGACCGCAGAACAAGTACAGCAGCTGATCGACAACAAGGATGGCTCCTGGGTGATCAACCGCTCACCCCTGCCGGAATGGGGATTGACCATCGTCTCTGCCTATCCCGTTGCCGAAATTCGGGCCGAGGGCAGAAAGATCGGCTACGGTGTCGCGCTGGCGGGAGTCATCCTCGGGGCCGTCATTTCCGCCGCGCTGTTCTTCCTGCTGGATGGAAAAGTATTGCACTTGCTCGGCGGCGAACCCCGCGTCGCGGCACAATATATGAAGAAAATCGCGGACGGCGATCTGGCCGTCGAGATCGCCATCGCCGGCGAACGGCCGGACAGCCTGATGGCCTCGCTGAAAGTGATGCAGCTCAAGCTGAAGAATCTGGTCTCGGCCGTCCGTGGCGGCGCCGCTGAGGTCAGCGAGCAGTCGCACAAGTTCGAAGCGGCCTACGCCAATTTCCAGCGTGCTCGCAAAGATGCCTCTTCGGAGGAGCTGTTGCAGCAGGTCAAGGGAATCGGCCGCACGCTGTCGCTGCTGGAAAAATCGATCGGCCGATTCAAGCTCTAGCTTGCCCGCGTCGAATGCGTCGGGACGTCTGCTCGGCGCCGGTCGGCTCAGAAGTCCGTTTCGTTGATTTCGCGTACGCAAGCGACGAGTACCGCTAGCCGGTCCGGGCAGCGGTTGTCGACTTCGTTTCGAATGGCGTTCAGCACCTGCTGCAGGCCGGCTACGTCGCTGCAGACATCGACTAGATCAGCGAGGTATTGGCCCTCCGTGCCGAATTGATCCAGGCAGAAGTTTGCCAGCGCAAAGCGCGCCTGACTGGGCGATACGCCGAGCTTCAGGCGAAACAAAAACTCCTTGTCTGCCTTCATAAGTTTACCGACTCGAGATCGTCTGCGATTCTGGGAACTATATGCCACATGGGGCGCTTTTCACCATGCGCTACGCAAGGTTTGTCCCAAATCGTCACCCGGTACCCAGAAAGATTCTGCTGTGGCAACGACGTGCAAGCACATAGGCGCAAACCACGAAGATAATCAACCAGACCGCAGGCTCGATGCTCGATGGAACAAAAAATACGGTCGCGAGTCCCATCGCCAGACCAAACATCGACAATTGGACGATTAGCTTCCAGTTCACGAGCCCTCCTTTTCTTCTTCAGGTTTCTGCCGAAGTCGTTTTCACGAACTCGCGAGGTGTACAACGCGCTTCACGAGCATGTCGCCATGCCCCATGCAAGGCTCGCTTCCGGCTGGTGGCTAACCCTTGCCGGGGGGAGTCGAACCCACTGGAAGACTTGCCGATTACCGGGAAACGGTATAAGATGGACATGTGGCAATTCAGGGCTTCGATAGAGCGGGACAGCACAGCATCCGCGTCAACGATCAGTTCCGGATCTGCTTCGTTTGGACCGATACAGGGCCGACGGACGTTGAGATTACCAACCAATACGCATGAGGGACAGGATTATATGATTTTCAAAAACGGAATGCGGCCGGTTCACCCCGGCGAAGTGCTTCGTGAGGAGTACTTGAAGCCCTTGGACTTGAGCGCAAACGCGCTTGCCAAGGCTCTGCGCCTGAGCCCGTCGCGCATTGGTGACATCGTTCTGGAGCGCCGGGGTGTCACTGCCGATACCGCCGTGCGGCTCGCGCGCTACTTCGGCGGCACCGCGCAGTTCTGGCTGAACTTGCAATCTATATACGATCTGCGAACAGCCGAGCGTTCTGCGGAAACGAAGCGCGCCCTGCGAGAGATTGAACCCCTTGAGCACTCAGCGGTAGTCTGAAACCGCTTACGATTTAACGGGTGCAGTACACGTCCCATTTGCAAGAGCCTGCCACGGTTTGTGATGGTATGGATCCTCTCGCTCGGGCGGATCCGGCGGCCGCAAGCGACGACGCGGCAACGCTTGCCGCCGCGCGTCAGGCACTTAGATTGGCTCCACCGTTGACGAAAATCACCTGGCCCTGGATGAACTCCGCTTCGGGCGAAGCCAGCCAGCGCATCAGATTGCTGTAGTCCGCATCGGTAACGCCGCGTCCGGTTGGATTGTGACCTGCGGCGTCGCGGACAAGGTCGGCCGTCTTGGCGCCAAACAAAGCACGTACGGAATCGGTTTCCACGATTGCCGGCGCGATCGCATTTATACGGATGCCCTTGGGTGCGAGCTCGACCGCCAAATAGCGGATAAGACTCTCGGCCATCGCTTTGGCGACGCCGATGGCCGCATAGTTCGCTATCACAATTCGGCCGCCGCGGCTGGTAAGGAAAAATATCGTGCTGCCACGGGAGAGTACGGGCAGCGCCGCTTGAACCAGAAATAGCAGGCTGGTGCCGTTGGTCGTGACCGCTCGGGCGAAGCGCGTTGGATCGGCGGTGAGAGTCGGGGAAGCATAGGCATCGAGTGCGCAATGGACTACCTGGTCGAGGTGGGCGGTCGTTTGTTTCACGGTCGCAATGAGAGATGCGCAACCTTCAGGAGTACCTGTATCGGCTTTGATAATATGAGCGCGGCTGCCTGCGGCAGACACATCCCTGGCGGCGCGCGAGGCTGCCTCATCGTCACGGTAGTAGTTGAGGAACACATCACCCGCATCTGGCGCGAAGGCCTTTCCGATGGCCAGGCCAATTCC
>WNFI01095902.1_pt1 | contig 10358 bp, 8 predicted proteins | sample 5400471 | NCBI WGS metagenome assembly WNFI01 (sample SAMN13153348, study PRJNA577476) | soil metagenome | isolation source: 100 cm saprolite on Douglas fir-dominated hillslope | place: USA:California | collected 2013-09-17 | reverse complement strand
GTAGCCAGTCGCAGCACAGAACCCATTGAGAATCAAGGCCTTCTCTCGGCGATCCGCCTGCCGATACCGTGGGTAGATCGCCACCAGCAACTCGCGCCGGGACACCGGGCTCATCACCGCCTCCTCACCAGGGCCAACCAACGTCGCCCCCCCGGTAAGATCCTTCATGGCGCGACGTACCTGCCCTCGGTCAGATTCTAGGCGGCGCGATTCGTCGCCTTGTGGCGCCGGGCCGGCGCGAGTACAATACGCGCCTCTCGTGGGGCAGTAGCTCAGCTGGGAGAGCACCACGTTCGCAACGTGGGGGTCGAGGGTTCGAATCCCTTCTGCTCCACCATCACCTATCCTTCTGACCGTCCGTCCGCTGACTCGAGCGGCGGCGGTGTGGCCCGTCCTACCGCCTGATACCGCCACCGCCTTGCTCCGCGCCGCCAGAGGTATTACACTCACAACCCAAGTAATACCTGGAGGCACCGATGACTAGCACCATGACGAGCAAAGGCCAGGTCACTGTCCCGAAGCGGTTACGCGATCATTTGGGACTCAAGGCGGGCGCCGAGGTCGAGTTCGTGCTTCGTCCGGAGGGGGACGTCGTGGTGCGGCCGGCGAGCGGTAGGCCGGCGGGACGGCGCAAGACTGGCCGCTTCGCGAAAGTTCGCGGCACCCTCAAAACCGGGATGACGACCGACGAACTGATGAGTCTGCTGCGCGGCTACGATCAGGACGCGAAAGATCCGGGGTTGCGCTGATCCTGGTCGACACCTGCATCCTGCTGGACATCGTCCAGCTAGATCCGTCCTGGGCGGACTGGTCGCTGGCGCAACTCGAGTTGGCCGCGGATCGAGGACCGCTGCTGATCAATCCGGTCATCTACGCCGAGTTCGCCGCAGGCTATCCGCGCATCGAGTCCGCTGAACGGGCGCTGACCGCGTTCGGAGTGCGCCTCGAAGAGCTGCCCCGGGAGGCGCTGTTTCTGGCCGGAAAGGCCTACCGCCAATACCGTGAGCGAAAAGGCACCCGCACGGGCGTGCTGCCCGATTTCTTTATCGGAGCCCACGCCGCGGTGCGCGGCATCCCAGTGCTGACACGGGATACCGCCCGCATCCGCACCTACTTCCCTGCCGTGACCCTGATCTCACCTAACTGACTCGGTGGCGGCCTCAACGCCGCGACCTCCCTCAGCCAGGAATAGAGGGCGTTCTTATTCCCAGGGGTGTTCGAACTGAGAGTGAGCTGGTCCACCAATTCACTCGTCCGCGCCTGCTCCGGCGGCTCGTTTAGGCCTAATACGCCTACGAGGTTGGGTGAAGGGGTTGCGGCGGCGACCGGCGTCCGGTGAGATGACTGTGCCGCCGGCCGTAGGTGAAGTAGACGATTAGGCCGATGCAGAGCCAGACGAAGAGACGGATCCAGTTCACGGCCGGCAGCGAGAACATCAGCAACATGCACGAGCCGATGCCGAGCAGCGGCACCAGCGGCACCAGCGGGACACGAAAGGGGCGCGCCGCGTCGCGGTGGGTGCGGCGCATCACCAGGACGGCGCCGCAGACCAGGACGAAGGCGAGCAGCGTGCCCATGTTGACCAGCAGCAGCAAGACGTCGATGGGCAGGAAGGCGGCGAGGACGGCGACGAAGGCGCCAGTCGCCAGCGTCGACTTCCAGGGAGTCTGGAAGCGCGGATGCACGGCGGCGAAGAAGCCTGGCGGCAGCAGCCCATCGCGCGCGATGGCGAGGAGGATGCGTGCCTGCCCGAGCATGGTCACCAGGAGGACCGAGGTGATGCCGGCGATCCCCGCCAGGGCGATGATGAACTGCGCCCAGCGCAGACCGACGCGCCGGAAGGCGTCGGCCACCGGGGCGGTCAGGTCGAGCTCGGTGTAGGGAACCATGCCCGTGATCACCGCCACGACCGCGATGTAGAGCACGGTGCAGATGAGCAGCGACCCGAGGATGGCGATCGGCACGTCGCGCTGCGGGCGCCGCGCCTCTTCCGTCTGCGTCGCCACCGAATCGAAGCCGATATAGGCAAAGAACGCCAGCGCCGCTCCTGCCAGCATGCCGACCGGTTGGCCGGCGGCATCGGTGCGGCCGCCGATGGTGTGGCCGAACAGGTTCAAGCCGGCGAACCCGAACGGCGCGAAAGGGTGCCAGTTGGCGGCCTTGACATAGAAGGCGCCGACGACGATGACGAACAGCACAGCCGAGACCTTGACCGCCACCAGGACCGCGTTGAACCGCGCGCTCTCGCGAATGCCGACGACCAAGATGGCGGTCACCACCAGGACGATGGCGAGCGCCGGCAGGTTGATCATCGAGCCGGTCGGCACCAGTCCCCCCGTGGCCGCCGCCATCACCATCGGCCGGTTGACGGTGGCGGGCAGCGCGATGCCGAAGATCCCCAGCACGTTCTGGAAGTACCCCGACCAGCCGTTGGCGACGGTGGCGGCGCTGACCGCGTACTCGAGCGTCAGGTCCCACCCGATCACCCAGGCGAAGAGCTCGCCGAGCGTGGCATAGGCGTAGGTGTAGGCCGATCCGGCCACCGGCACCATGCCGGCGAACTCGCAGTAGCAGAGGCCGGCGAAGAGGCACGCCAGGCCGGCCACCACGTACGAGAGCATGAGCGCCGGACCGGTGGTCTGGCGGGCGATGACGCCGGTCGAGACGAAGATGCCGGCGCCGATCACCGCGCCGATGCCGAGGCTGGTGAGTTGAACCGGGCCGAGCACCCTGCGCAGGCGCCCCGCTCCCTGCTCGGCCTCGTCCAGCAGCTGCCGCAGCGGCTTGGTGGCGAAGAGTGGACCTGGCATTTCCTACCTCCCTCTCGATCGACGATCGTGCGAGGGAGTCTAGGGAGGGGCCATGCCTGCTCTCTATGCCGCAACCTCGGCCGGCCTCGGGCCGGCGGCGAAGCACGCCGGAGGGTGGACGAGGCACTGACTGGGGTGCCGGGCGGGGACGCCGGCCGCGGGATCGACGAGGCGGCCGCGCCAGGTACGGTTCAGCTCAATGCGGCGGCGGCGCCGCGGCCAGGTCCGCCCGCAGCCGGTCGCGCAGGGCCAGCGCCTGGGTGTCCTTCGGCGCGATCTTCAGGATGGCTTCGCACTGCGCCAGCGCCTCGGCCAGGCGGCCCTCCTGGGCCAGGGCCGTGGCGAGATTGAAGCGGGCGTCGGCCTGGTCCGGCCGCAGGCGCACCGCCGCCTCGAGCTGCTCGATCGCCTCGCGGCGCGCGCCGCGCTGCGCCAGCAGCGTGCCCAGGCTGAGCCGCGCCCGCGGATTGTCGGGCGCCAGCTCGACGGCGCGGCGGAAGCTGTGCTCGGCGGCTGCGGCGTCCCCCAGGTGCTCCTCGCAATGGCCGAGGATGATCCAGGCCCGCACGTCCCCGGGATCCACGGCGACCGCCTCGCGGAACCCGGCGGCCGCCTCGGCGAAGCGCCCTTCCCGGAACGCCTGGGTGGCGGCGGCGATGCGGCGCAGGTTGCCGGCGTTGGCCACCTCGACCTCGTGCAGCAGCTGATCGGGGAACCCCACCTGCCCGTCGCCGTAGAGCGCCGCCTGCGCTTTCGCCCTGTCGAGCTGGCCGAGGCGGCCGTAGGCGGCGGCGAGCGGCGCGTGCGCCATCGAGGCGCCGGGCTGAGCCGCCAGGACCGCCTCCAGATGCTCGGCCGCGCCGCGGGCGTCGCCGCGCTGCAGGGCCACGCGGCCCAGCCCGTAGTGCGCCTCGGGCGCCCAGGGGGGGAAGGCCAGCGCGGCGGCGAAGCTCTTGCCCGCGGCGTCGAGGTCGCCACGCAGGAGCTCCACCTCGCCCAGGCGGCAGAGAGCGGCGGGGAACGGCGACTGCAGCGCCGTGGCGCGCCGGAAGTCGTCGCCGGCGCGCTCCAGGTCGCCGAGGCGCTGCGCCACGACTCCCGCGTAATAGGGCCAGCGGAAGTCCCCGGGCGCCAGCGCCGCGGCGTTCTCGAAGCAAGGCGCCGCGGCGTCCAGCATGGCATAGAGCAGGTAGGTCTTGCCGGCCTCGCCGAAGCTCGCGGCGGCCGCGGCCGGGGCCAGGCCCGGGGCCGCGGCGAGCGACCGCTGTGCCGCGTCCACCTGCTGGCGCACCGCCGGCTCCATGGCCGAGACGTCGACCTTCGGCACCGGCCGGAGCGGCGCCGCGCCCTGCACTGCCGCGGTCAGGGCGGGCAGGGTGACCAGCGCGAGCAAGGCGAAGAGGGTGGGCGGGGATGCCGCGCCGCGCCGCGCGCGCGGGCTGCGATCGCCGGGCCTGGCGCTCATGGCAGCGTCTTGCCGGTTCCCTCGCGCAACGTGGTGTAGGCGTCGACCGCCACCGCCGCGGCGGCGAACTCCTCGACCCGCCCGCTCGGCCAGTGCACCACCACGCCGGCCACCGCGGCGCGGTCCGCCAGTCCGGCCAGCACGCGGGGATCGTTGGCCGAGCCGTAGCTGCCGTCGGCGCGCGCCCGCCGCCAGAGACTCTTGAGCCCGCCGGGGCGCCGGATCTCCACCCGCGCGCCGAGCGCGTCGCGGCCCGGTTTGCCGGTGAGCAGCCGCAGGCCGAGCCAGTGCGCCCTGCCGCCCAGGTTGTTCATCAACAGCCGTGCAGCTGCTTCGTCTGCTTGAGCGGCAGCGGGTCGCCGGCCCGCCGCTGCTCCTCGACGGTGAGGACCGCGCCGTTCACCACCAGCAGGTCGAGCCACGAATCGCCGTCGTAGTCGAGCCAGGCGGCGCCGAAGCCGGTGAACGGCAGCGACGCCCGGCGCAGGCCGCTGAGGATCGAGGTGTCGTCGAAGAGCTGGCCGCCGAGGTTGCGGTAGAGCGCGTCCCCCTCGCCGGTGAGGTTGTCCATCACCCGGTCGTCGCGGCCGTCGCCGTCGTAGTCACCGGCGTCGATTCCCATGCTGGCCTGCGGCTTGCCGTCCGGCGACAGCGCGCAGCCGGCGAGCAGGGCGATCTCCTTGAAGGTGCCGTCATGCTGGTTGATCCACAGCTGGTTGCCGCTCTGATCGTTGGCGACGTAGAGGTCGGGCCAGCCGTCGCCGTCGAAATCGTCGGCGACCACGCCGAGCGCCGGCCCGTACACGCTGGCGAGGCCGGAGCGCGCCGTGACGTCCTCGAAGGTGCCGTCGCCCCGGTTGTGGAACAGCCGCCCCGGGACGGCGTCGGCGGTCACCGGGCCGCAGTAGTCGGGCTCGCCGGAGGCGGTGCGGCACGGCTTCGTGGCGAAGGAGAAGCTCAGGTAGTTGCCAACGTAGAGGTCCAGGTAGCCGTCGCGGTCGTAGTCGAAGAACGTCGCGCTGACGCCCCAATGCGGGTTCGCGGTGCCGGACTTCGCGGTGACGTCGGTGAACGTGCCGTCGCCGTTGTTGTGCCACAGCTGCGCCCAGCCGAGGCCGGTCAGGTAGAGGTCCGGGTAGCCGTCGTTGTCGTAGTCGCCCACCGCCACCCCCATGCCGTAGCCGGCGGGGCGGATGCCGCTCTTCTCGGTCACGTCGGTGAAATGCAGGTGGGGCTTGCCGTCCGCGCCGATCCGCGGCTCGTTGTGAAACAGGCGCGAGCCCTGCCGCGGGTCGGGCTTGGCACCCGGCCCGAGCGGCCCGCCCTGCACCAGGAAGACGTCCATCCGGCCGTCGTTGTCGTAGTCGATGAGGGCGGCGCCGGGACCCATCATCTCGGGCATGTAGAACTTCCCGGTCATGCCGTTGCGGTGGTTGAACACCAGACCGCACTCGGCGGCGCGCTCGCTGAACGCCGGTGGGGCCGGCGCGGCGGCCGTCGGCGGGGGCGCCGCCGCCGCCGCCATGGCCAGCAGCAGGGCGCCGCGAAGCGCGATCATCGACTCAGCTCCGCGGCGCGGCGCGCGCCGGCCGCGGGCCGGACTCGGCGACCTCCAGCTGCCGGTTGCCGGCGATCGGGCCGGCGATCGTCTGCACCCGCCCCGAAGGCCAGCGCACCTCGATCTTGTCCGCGGCCGCGGCGTCGCCGAGGCCGAAGTAGAGCGGCAGGTCGCTGTGCGAGAGATACCCCGAGCTGCCGTTGGCGACCTGCGTCTGGGTCATGCCGGCGGCGGTGACCTTGACCAGCGCGCCGAAGCCGTCGCGGTTGGACTCCTTGCCGACCAGGCGGATCTTCAGCCAGTGGATCGGCCGCCGGTCGCTGAGGTCGCTGATGAAGACCTGCGGCGCGGCGTTGAACTCGTTGGTGATGATGTCGAGATCGCCGTCGTTGTCGACGTCGAAGATCACCGAGGAGCGCGTGCCGAGAGTGCCGGTCGCCGTCACCTGTCCGGTCCGCTTGCCCTTGCACACCACGTGCTCCCGGTCGGCGCCCGAGCAGTCGAGCGTGAACCACGGCTTCCGCGTCTGGCCGCCGCGCCGCGGCTCGATGCCGAGCAGGAACGCGGCGTCGCGGAACTCTTCGCCGCGGTTGTTGAGCAGCAGCGAGTTGACGCCGTAACGGAAGGGGAAGTTCATGCTCGAGGTGATCAGCACGTCCGGCCAGCCGTCGGCATTCAGGTCGGCGACGCTCACTCCCCAGGGCCAGTAGTTCTCGAGGCCGAGCTGCTCGGAGACCTCCTCGAAGCGGCCGTTGCCGAGATTCTTGTAAAAGGCGTTGCCGAAGATGAGCTTGTCGAAGCCGCCGCCGATCATGTGCAGGACGCCGGGGTCGTCGCTCTTGTAGACGACCTTGCGCTTCTCGTCCTGCGGCGCCGTGTCCAGCAGCATGTCGGAATGCATGTCGGTGACGAACAGGTCGAGCAGGCCGCTGTTGTTGTAGTCGAAGACCGCGAGGCCCATGGCGCCGAACGGCGTCCTGGGGAAGTGCTCGGCGGTCTTGTCGACGAAGCGCTTGCCGCCCTCGTTCTCCCAGTAATGGTCGGGGCCCTGCATGTTGGCGATGTAAAGATCGGGATAGCCGTCGCCGTTGAAGTCAACGGCCACGGCGTCGCCGCTCCACGAGCACGCCTGCAATCCCATCTCCTTCGTCGCGTCGTGGAAATGGTTGTGGCCGTCGTTGTGGTACAGGACGCTGCACTCGGTGCGCTCGGGCTTGAGGTGGCTGAAGAAGGCATCCGGATGAGCGACGTAATAGCCGCCGCGGCCCTTCACGTCGGTGGTGTACTTGCCGACGTTGACCAGCAGGAGATCCAGCTTGCCGTCGAGGTCGTAGTCGAAGAACACCGCCGACGAGGAGTGGCCGACGTATTCGAGGCCGGCCTGCTTGGTGATGTCGGTGAAATGCCCGTGGCAGTCGTTGAGGAACATCGCGTTGCCGCCGCGCACGGTGGTGACGTAGAGGTCCGGGCAGCCGTCGTTGTTGATGTCGGCGAAGGCGGCGGAGACCGAGATGCGGCCGGGAAGCCCCACCCCGGCCTCCTCGGTGATGTTCTTGAACTTGCCGTGGCCGAGGTTCTTCCACAGCTGGTTGCCCCCCAGCTGGTTGAGGAAGTAGACGTCGATCAGGCCATCGCCGTCCACGTCCGCGGCGACGATGCCGTTGCCGTGATCGTAGTGGGCGGCCTTGTAGGTCTTGCCGGCGTCGTCCACGATCTGGTGCACGAAGGTGATGCCGCTCTCCGGCAGGCGGTCGTGGAACTGGAAGTCATGGAAGATCTTGAGCCGGTCGGCGGCGGCGCGCTCCGCCCGCTCGCGGGCGGGCAGGGTCTCGACGCCGAGGTCGCGCTCCGGGACGTTCACGACCTGCGGCGCGGCGGGCGAGGCGGCCGCGGCGGCCCCCGGTGGCGCGGCGGGCGCAGCGGCCCCCTGCGCGGAGCGGGGGGCGGGGCTCACGGCGGCGGTGGCGGCGAGCAGCAGGACGAGGCGGAACGAGGCACGTGTCATGGAGTCTCCTGGAGAACGGTCGCGGCAGGCGGCGCGATTCGCGCGCGCAATGGTACCACCGGCCTGCGGCGGCGGGAGATAAGCGGGGACCAGCAGCGGCGGCGGGCTGAGTGGGGGGACGCCCGGGGGCGCGGGAGGGCGCTGCGGCCTAGAACGACCGCTGCACGCCGAGGCGGAGAGCCCTGCCGGCGCCCGGGAAGCCGACCAGCACCTGGTAACGCCGGCCGGCCAGGTTGTCGATGCGGCCGCGCAGCTGCCAGCCCTCGTCCAGCCGCCAGGCGGCGCCCAGGCCGAGCACCTCGTAGCCGGCCACCGAATCGCGGCCGGGCACCGGGATCTCCTGGTCGAGGGAGCGGGACACCGCCTGGGTGTCGAGGCGCAGCCGCAGGCGGGAGCTCGCCCGCCAGTCGACGTGGCCGCCTCCCACCCAGCGCGGCCGGTGAAGAAGCGGGGCGCGGGTGGTCAGGTCCTCCACGTCCTGCCAGGTGGCGGAGAGCGCCGCCGACAGCCGGGGCGAGGCATGCCAGGACAGGCTGAGCTCCGCCCCGCGCGCCTCGACCGACGAGCGGTTGACGTGCAGGAACTGGTGGAAGTCGAAGTCGATCAGGTCGCGGAAGCGGTTGTAGAACAGCGTGGCGTCGAGGTCGAGGCTGGCCGCCCGGAAGCGGTGCTCGACGCCGGCGTCGCCGCCGATGCCGGTTTCGGGACGCAGGGCGGGGTTGCCGCCCAGCGCCCGCGGACTGGCCAGGGCGACGAAGCTGGGGAGCTTGAACGCCCGGCCCGCGGAAGCGTGCAGGCGCGTGGTGCCCACTCCAGGCCGCCAGCTCAGACCCAGCCGCGGGTCGGCCTCGGTGCGCACGCCGCCGCGCGGCCCGCTCCCGACGCCGCTCACCCGGTCCAGGCGTCCGCCGAGCTCGGCGGTCAGCGCGCCGGTCTGCACCAGCGCCTCGGTGAAGGCGCCGAGCAGGTCGCGGGAGACGCGATAGTCGCCGCGCACGCTGGCGAAGGGCAGCACCAGCAGGCTGTGATTGTCGCCGCGCTCCTCGCCCGCGTCGAGCGCGCCGGTCCACTGCGCGTGCTCGCCGGCGAGCAGCGTGCCGGAGCCGCCGGCGCGCAGCTGGGTGAAGACCGTCGCCTCGGTCGAGGCCGGCACCTGCGCCAGCACCGCCGGGCTGGTGCGGTCGAGGTCGTGGCGGTAGGCCGAGGCCGTCCAGCGGCTCGGATGCCCGCCGCCGTCGAAGTCGACCTCGGCGGCGAGGCTCTCTTCCCGGTGATCGGAGCGGCGCAGCTCGCCGTCGCCCAGCAGCGGTCCTCCCGAGGCCTCGGGGTAGTCGTCGCCGTGCCAGCGCGACCAGCGGCTCGAGAGGCGCAGCCGCGCCGCCGCTCCCAGCGGCTGATCGAGGTTGCCGTAGAGGTTGAGCTGGCGGAAGGAGTCGGCGGCGACGCGGTGGCTCTCCTCCTCCCAGCCGCCGCCGAGCAGGTACGCGCCGCGCCCCAGGCCCCGCGAGACGGTGCCGTCTGCCTGGCGCAGCGACGCGTTGCCGCCCGCCGCCGCCAGCCGCACGGCGGTGGGCCCGGGCGCCCCGCGGCGGGTGATGACGTTGACCACGCCGGCCAGGCCGGTGGAGCCGAAGAAAGACGACAGCGGCCCGCGCACCACCTCGATGCGCTCCACCGCGTCGGCCGGCAGGCCCTCCAGATCGAAGACGCTGCCGACCTGGTAGGTGTCGTCGTTGACCGGCACGCCGTCGAGCAGCACCATCGACTTCTCGTCGCCGCCGCGCAGCTGCGCGGTGGTGAGCCCGCCGCGGCTGCCGTTGGTCGAGATGTCGACCCCCGGGATGAAGCGCATCAGCTCGGCGATGGTGCGGGCACCGGAGCGCTCGACCTCCTGGCGCTCGACGACGGTGACCGAGGCGGTCGCCGACGACAGCGGCCGCGCGGTGACCGTCGCCGTCTCGTAGAAGACGGGCGCGTCGCCGGCCGGCGGCGCGGCGGCGGGCTTCGCCGCTTCCGGCGGGGCAGAGGCCGCCGGGACAGGATCCGTGGACGTCTGGTCAGCCACCGCCGTCGGACCGGCCAAGGGCGCCGCGCCGGCCAGGATTGCCAGCGTGAGCAGGGCAAGGCGATGACTCAATGGCCTCTCCTCCGTGCAGGGACCTTGCTCTGAATCTAAAACAATCTATTCGGCGATCGTCCAGCCGGTCAAGTGATAGCTTCGGGGCAGCCGCAGGGCGGTTGGAGGAGGAGCCTGGCGATGCCGAGCAGCGACGAGCCTGCCGAGGTCCGCTGGGAACGGATGCTGCCGCACCAGCTCGAGGCGGCGTTCGCCGCCTGTCCGGTGGTGTATTTCGCCTACGGCCTGTGCGAGCCGCACGGCCCGCAGAACGCGCTCGGCCTCGACACCCTCAAGGCCCACGCCCTGCTGGTGCGCACCGCCCGGGAGCACGGCGGCATCGTGGCGCCGCCGGACTACTGGCACGTCCATGAGCTCGGCGGCTACGCGCTGTGGGCGGAGCG
>WNFI01095258.1_pt1 | contig 10358 bp, 8 predicted proteins | sample 5400471 | NCBI WGS metagenome assembly WNFI01 (sample SAMN13153348, study PRJNA577476) | soil metagenome | isolation source: 100 cm saprolite on Douglas fir-dominated hillslope | place: USA:California | collected 2013-09-17 | reverse complement strand
GTCGCGCGCGACAACGTGACGTTCGCCGGCCGTGTCGACGACGCGACGGTGAAGGAGCTGCTCGGCTCCGCGCGCGGCTTCATCTTTCCCGCGGAGGACGACTTCGGGATCGTATGCGTCGAGGCGCTGGCGTCCGGAGCGCCGGTGGTCGCTCTCGGCCGTGGCGGCGCGACGGAGATCGTGCGCGACGGCGTCGACGGCGCGCTCGTCGCCGATCCGGACCCGGCGCTCTTCGCCGAGGCCGTCCGGCGCGTGGAGCGCACCGGCTTCGACCCGCGCGAGCTGCGGCGCTCCGCGCGGCGCTTCGATGTGTCACGATTCGAGTCCCGGATCCGTGCGAGCCTGGATCACGCACGCGCCGAAGGGAGAGCGACCTGAGCGACGCGCCGAAGAAGATCAAGCTCGACATGCACACGCACTGCGAGTACTCGCCCGACAGCCGCACTCCGGTCGCGGTGCAGGCGCTGGCGATCAAGGCCGCCGGTCTTGACGTGGTGTGCGCGACCGACCACAACACGATCGAGGGTGCGCTGCGCTTGCGCGAGCTGGCCGACGGCTTCCGCGTGATCATCGGCGAGGAGGTCTCCTCGCGCGACGGCGAGATCATCGGCCTGTTCCTCGAGAAGGCCATCCCCCGCGACCTCTCGGCCGAAGAGACGATCGCCCGGATCCACGATCAGGGTGGCCTCGTGTCGGTGCCGCACCCCTACAGCCACAACCGGATCTACCGCATCCGCCGGGAGGCGCTCGAACGGGTGTGGCCGACGATCGACGCGATCGAGATCTTCAATGCGCGCGAGGCGATCGCGAACGACAACCGGCGCGCGCTCGCGTTCTCGCAGCTCCACGACATCCCCGGCGCGGTCGGCAGCGACGCCCACCGGCCGTGGGAGATCGGCCGCGCCTACCTCGAGATCCCCGACTTCACCGGCCGCGACGACTTCATGGCGTCCTTGAAGAGCGGCGAGGTCACCGGCCGTCTCGCGGGCCATGCGATCCACTTCTACACGCGGTACGACAAGCTGCGGAAGTGGCTCGGCCGCCGCAGGACGAAGAGCTCCTGAGCCGACCACCCAGCGGCCATGTCGAGGACGCGTCGATCGAGCGGCTCGCCGAGGAGGCCGGGCATACCGACGAGCTCGCCGTACGCCGCCAGCTGTTCGGCTGGCGCGAGGCGCTCTCGATCCTCATCCCGCTCGCGCTCCTGCTCGTGGTCGCCCGGAACGTCGATTGGGGCACCGCGCTCGCGACCATCCGCACGTCGAATCCGCTGCTGGTCCTCGCGGCGCTCGTCGTCTACTACGCGACCTTCCCGCTGCGCGCCCGACGCTGGGCCCGGCTCCTGCGCGAGGGCGGGCTGCGGCTGCGGGGCCGCGACCTCCTCGAGATCCTGATGCTCGGCTGGTTCGTGAACTGTCTCGCGCCGGCGAAGCTCGGCGACCTGTACCGGAGCTACCTCGTGAAGCAGCGTTTCAACGTGTCGCTTTCGCGGACCGTCGGGGTCGTCGTCGCCGAGCGGCTCCTCGACATCTTCGTCGTCTTCGCCCTGCTGATCGTCGGTGGCTACGTCGCGTTCGGCCGCACGGTGATGCCGGACCTGCGGGTCGTCTACCTCTCGGGGGTCGCGCTCGCGGCCGTCATCGTCGCGGCGTTCTTCGCGGCTTATTACGTCGCGCCGCGGGTCGGGCGCTTCTTCCCGGCGGAGGTCCGGCGCATCGGCCGCCTGTTCCGCGAGGGGGTGCTCCATTCATTCCGCGCGCTGCCGGAGGCCGGGCCCGAGACCGTGGTGATCTGGCTCGCCGAGGCCGCGCGGCTCGCGTTCGTCCTCGCCGCCCTGGGCCTCGAGCTGCCGATCTCCGGAGTCATCTTCGTCGCCGTCGCGTCATCGCTGCTGACGACCGTGCCGCTCACGCCCGCGGGCTTCGGGTTCGTCGAGCTCGCGGTCGTCTACGTGCTCACGACGGGCTTCGGTCTCCAGACGCACGATGCGGTCGCGGTCGCCGTGCTCGATCGGCTGGTGAGCGTGTTCTCGGTGATCGTCGTCGGGGGCATCCTCTACGCGCGGCATCGCCGCCAGCAGACGCACCTAAACTCACGCCGTTGACCGCGGCTCGCGGGTTGGTCCTCCTGGTCGGGGCATTGCTCCTCTTCCGCGCCGCCTCCGCGCTGGTCGTCTTCCAGCCCGGCTACACCGACGCGTACTACTACGCCGACGTCGCACAGCGGCTCGCGGGCGGCCAGGGGCTCACCGCGGACTTCATCTGGAATTTCCTCGAAGCGCCGTTCGGCGGCGCGGTCCCCGTGGCGAGCCATCGCTTCTGGATGCCGCTCGTCACCGTCATCGGCTCGTTCGGCATCTCGCTGCTTCCCGTCGTGGAGCCGTTCCGCGCGGCTCAGGTGATGGAGATCCTGATCGCGGCCTGCATCCCGGTCGTGACCTTTCGCGCCGCGCGCGCCATCGGCGCGTCGGATGCGGCCGCGCTCGTCGCCGCGGCGATCGCGGGTCTCGGCGGGGCGTTCGCCCCGGGGTGGGTGAGCCTGGACGCGTTCGCGCCGGCGGCGCTCATCGGCACGATGTTCTTCCTGAGCTACCGGCGCGCCGCGCTCGCCGACGGCGACCTCGAGTCCGGCGCGTTCGCGGGGCTCCTCGTCGGGCTCCTGTTCCTCGCGCGCGCCGAGGGCGCCCTCTTCGGGCTGCCGCTCCTCGCGCTCGTGCGCAAGCCGCGCACGCGGGTCGCGGGTATCGCCGGCAGCGTCATCGCGCTCGCGATCGGCGGCGCGTGGGTCGTTCGCAATCTCACCATCGACCCGACGCCGGACCTGATCGGCCGCAGCGTCCTCCTCGTGCGCTACGAGGACTTCTTCGCCACGACCGCGTCGACGTGGCCAGCGTTCACCGCGGCCATGCCGGCCGTGCTCGCGGCGAAGGTCGCCGCGCTGGGCACGAACGCGGTGACCTTCCTGTTCGTCTTCGGCCTGCTGCTGGTCCCGGGCATCGTCGTCGCCGTCCGCGCGCGCGGCGCGGATCCGATGGTCCGCGCGTTCGCGGTGCTGCTCGTGCTCGTGTACGTCTTCGAGAGCTTGGTCGTGACGCTGCACTCCACGCATGGCTCCTACTTCCACTCCCTCGCGGCGTTCCTGCCGCTCGGCGTCGCGCTCGGCGTCGCCGGCACCGCGGCGCTGCTCGGGCGGATCGAGCGGGGCCGCGGTCTCACGCTCGCGTGGACCGCGGGCACCGGCGGCGTCGCCGCGGCGCTCGTGCTGTCCGTGTTCGCGCTGATGCAATGGGACGACTCGTTCAACGCGCCGTACCGGACCCGCCTCGCGCAGGTCGCGGCCATTCCGCCGGGTCGCTTCATGGCGATCGACGCGGCGGCGTGGCGCTGGATCTCGCGCCGGCCGGTGCTGGTGACGCCCGCTGACTTCGGTCCGTGCGCGTTCGACCGCGCGAGCCTCTCGGCGGTGAAGTGGCTCGTCCTCGAGCCGATCCACTTCTCCGCGTACGACGCGCTCTATCGCGACTCCGGTATCCCGGCGTTCCTCAGCCCGGTGCAGATCACCGATGGTCTCCGGGTGTACGGAGTCGACCTCAAGGTCGCGGGCCAGCTGTGCACGGCCTCGCGGTGAGAGCGTCCCCGGCATCGCCGATCGCCATCGGCGGCGTCGCCCTCATCGCGGCGGCGCTGACGATCGTCTTCGCCCTGCTCGTCGCCCCCGCGTGGGAGCCCGCGCTCGACGATCAGGTCCAGTACCAGGCGCTGGCCCACGGGCTCGCCGACCGCGGCGAGTACACCCGCGCGACGGCCGGCGAGCCGTTCATCGCCGAGCCGCTGCGCGCGCCGGGCTACCCGCTGTTCCTCGCGGCGCTCTGCCGCACGGCGGGCTGCGATCACTGGCGGATCGCCATCGCGCAGGCAGCGCTGAGCGCGGGGACGGTTGTGCTCGTCGTGGCGCTGGCCCGTCGCGTCGTCTCCGACCGGCGAGCGCTGCTCGCCGGCGCGCTCGTCGGGCTGTATCCGACCTTCGCGTACTTCGCGGCCCTCGCGCTGTCCGAGACGCTCGCGACCTTCCTCCTCCTCGCATCGACGGTCCTGCTGCTGCGGACGTCCGACCGGCCGACAGTCGGTCGCGGGCTCGCGGCGGGTCTCGCGTTCGGCGCGCTCGCCGCGACGCGCTGGCTGTTCCTGCCATTCATCGGGGTCGCGGTCGTGGCCCTCGCGCTCGCGCGCCGCGCCGGTCCGCGACCGCTGGCCGCGCTCGTGCTCGGGTGGGCGCTCGTGCTCGCGCCGACGGTGGCCTACTCGGAGGCGACCCTGGGCCGCGCGCTTCCGGCGGGCTTCGGCACGCAGCTCTGGCTCGGGTACTTCCAGGCGCGCGACCCGGTGACGCTCGACGCGGTCGAGCTCGACGCGGTCGAGCGGGGCCGCGGGCGCATCGCCGCGTTCGTCGCGGAGACCGACCGCCTCGCGCAGCCGCGCGGGTTCATCGCGCTCGACGACGCGCTCCGTGCCGACGCGCTCGCGCTCATCGCGCACGCGCCGGGACCGTGGGTGGCGCGCGCGGCCCAGCGATCGCTCGAGCTCTGGCTCGGGGGCTCGTCGTCGTCGTGTTGTGGGCCCTGTCGGTCCCGCTCTGGACCGAAGCGCGCTTCTCGCTTCCGGTCAAGCCGCTGCTCGTCATCGGCGCGATCTCGGTGCTGGCGTCGATGTCGCGCGGCGCGCGATCGAATGGCCTGAGACCGGCGAGACACGAGCGGCCGATATAGTCCGAAGCGAATGCTGCTGACCATCGCGATCCCCGCATATGACGAGGTCGCGAACCTGGGTCCGGCCGTCGACGAGGCGCGCGCGGCCGCGGCGCTGGTCGCGCCCGGCGAGGCCGAGATCCTGGTGGTCGATGACGGCAGCCGCGACGGCACCGCAGCGGTGGCCGACGATCTGGCGGCACGATCCGCCGACGTCCGCGTGGTCCGCCACGAGACGAACCGCGGGTTCAGCGGCGCGATGACGACCTGCTTCCGCGAGGCGCGCGGCGACTGGGTGTTCCTCGCGCCCGCCGACGGCCAGACGCCGATGGCCGAGCTCGTCGGATTCTTCGAGCGCATCGGTGACTCGGACATCGTGGTCGGCGTGCGCGCGAGCGCGCGGTCGGAGCTCAAGCGCCGGGTGCTGTCGCGGGGATTCCATCTCCTCTCGCGCGGTCTGTTCAGCCTGCCGGAGCGCGAGTTCAGCTCGGCGTTCCTGTTCCGGCGGTCGCTCCTCGCCGCGATGCGCTTCCGGTCGAAGCCGCGGAGCGCGGCGCTGCTGCCCGAGATCCTGTTCCGCGCGCGGCGCCGCGGCGCGCGGATCTCGGTTCGCGAGATCGAGCAGCGTGCCCGCTGGTCCGGCCGGGCCAAGGGCGGTCAGCTCTCGGTGGCGCTCCTCACGCTCGCGGAGCTCTTCCGCGTCGCGTTCCTCGCCCGCATCGACGAGCGCTGGCGCGCGCTCGGCGCCGGGCGAAAATCGTCGGCCGAAGCACTGCGCTGATCGGCGATCGCCGGTCGTGAGAGCGACGACGCTCCTCGCAACGGTCCTCGCGGCGCTCGTCGGCACTCTCGCGGCGACGTTCGCCGCGAACGACCCCGATCTCTTCTGGCATCTCGCGAGCGGCGCGTGGATGCTCGACCACGGTCGCATCCTTGATCGCGACGTGTTCTCGACGACGATGACCGGCACGCCGTACCAGGTCGGACAGTGGCTCGGTGAGGTCGTGTTCGCCGCGCTCCACCGCGCCGGCGGCTGGCTCGCCATCGATCTGCTCCGCGGGACGCTCGTCGGGATCGCGACCTTCTTCACCGCCCGGATCGTCCTGCGCTTCCAGGCGCACCCGGGATGGGCGATCGCGCCGATCGTCGCGACCGTCCTCATCTCGAAGTTCCTGTGGGGCGACCGGCCGCAGCTCTTCTCCCTCGCGCTCTTCCCGGCCTGCCTCGACACGCTGCTCGCGGCGCGGTTCGGCGCGCCGCGGCGGATCTGGCTTCTCGTGCCGCTGTTCTTCGTCTGGGCGAACCTGCACGGCGCGTTCGTCGCGGGCATCGCGCTCCTCGGGGTCTTCGTCATCGAGGCCTGGATCGCGCGCATCCCGGAACGCCGCGTGCTCACGGCCGGCGCGGCGCTCGCCGCCCTCGCCTCGCTCGCCACGCCGAGCGCGCTCGCGGCGTTCTCGTTCGCCGCGTCGTACGCGCGCTCGGCGAGCGCGGTCGTCGAGGAACGCCCGGCGGACCTGCTGTCGCCGGCGGGCCTCGTGTTCTGCGCCCTGCTCCTCGGAGCCCTGCTCGGCATCCTCGTCGCGCGCCGCGACGACGTCGCGGCGCGGACGCGATCGCCGGTCCTGTGGGCCGGACTGGTCGGGCCGTTCACGATCCTCGGCCTCGCGCATCAGCGCCTCCTGCCGTACGCCGCGATGATCCTCGCTCCGCTCGTCGCGGCCGCTCTCCCGCTGGCGCTCCGGCGCGCCGCGGCGTCCGCCCCGCTCGTGCCGCGGCGCATCGCGGCCGTCGTGCTCGTGCCGCTGCTCGGCGTAGCCGCCGCGATCGCCGTCGTCGCGGGGCCGCGCGTGCCGGACCTCACCGCGTACCCGGCCGGCGCGACGAGCGCGCTGCGAGAGCGGCCCGGGCCGATCCTCAACGAATACGACTGGGGCGGCTACCTGATCTTCGCGGTGCCCGAGCAGCCGACGTTCGTCGACGGCCGCGGCGCCGCGCTCTACCCGCCTCGGCTCATCGACGAATTCGAGACCGCTGTCGGGCTGCATCCCGGCTACCGCCGGGTCCTCGAGGCCCACGAGATCCGGCTCGTGCTGCTCCGGCCGGACCGCGCGCTCATCGTGGCGCTGCGCGAGGACGGGTGGCCCGTGGTCGCGGAGGAGCCGGGCAGCTGGGTGCTGCTCCAGCGGCCGTGAGGGCCTCCCGCATCGCGTTCCCGCTCGGCGCCGCCGCGGGTGCGTTCGCGCTCGCCGTCACGCTGCCGCTCGGCGACCCGGACATGTACTGGCACCTCGCGAGCGGACAATGGATGCTCGATCACCGCGAGATCCTCCGGTCGGACGTGTTCAGCTCGACGGTCGCCGGCCAGCCCTACAGCGTCGGCGAGTGGCTGGGCGAGGTCGTGCTCACGCTCGTGTTCAACGCCGCCGGCTGGCCGGGCCTCGCGATCTTCCGCGCGCTGCTGGCCGGTACCGGTGCGTTCGTCCTCGCCCGCCTTTCGCGCCGCGGGGGCGCGCCGCTGGTCGCCGCGCTGCTCGTCGTGGTCTGGGCGATCGCGTTCTCGAAGACCCGCTGGGTCGATCGTCCCGCGATCTTCACGTTCGTCCTGTTCCCGGTCGTCCTCGACCTTCTCTATCAGGCCAAGGACGGCTCGCGACGTGCGCTGCTCGCGATCCCGCCGCTCATCCTGCTGTGGGCGAACCTGCACGGCGGGTACGCGATCGGCATCGCCCTCGTCCTCGCCTTCACGGTCGAGGCTGCGCTGCGTCGGCGTCCCGATCTCGGGCCGCTCGCGCTGACCTGCGTCGCGAGCATCGCGCTCTCGTTCGTCGATCCGGAGACGTTCGGTGTCGCCGGCGCCGCCGCGCACGCGCTCGCGCCCCCGCGCTTCATCAGCGAGGAGGCGCCACCCGACGTGCTCGACCCGACGGGCATGCTGTTCGCCGGCTTCGTGCTCGCGACGCTCGCCGTCGCGCTCCTCCATGGCGGCGCGCTGATCGACGCGCTCCTGTTGATCCCGTTGCTGTGGCTCGGCCTGTCGGCGCAGCGGCACCTCGCGTTCTTCGTGTTCGCGGCGACGCCGTTCGTCGCCGCCGGCGCGGCACGCACGTACGCCGCGCTCCGGCCGCATCGCGTCCCGCTGCGACCGGTCCCCGCTCGGTTGTCCATCGCGATCGTGGTCCTCGTGTGCGCCGCCGCGCTCGCGAGCGCCCGCGGCGCACCGGCCGCGCCGGACGAGCACGCCTACCCGGTCGGCGCCGTCGCCGCGCTGAAGAGCGGGTCGGGGACGCTGCTGAACGAGTACGACTGGGGCGGCTTCCTGATCTACCGGGTGCCCGAGCGGAAGGTGTTCGTCGACGGCCGGCTCTTTCCCTTCTATCCGGCCGTGCTGCTCGACTACCGTGACGCGGTCGAGCTGCGACCGAACTGGAAAGAGGTCCTCACGAAGTACGACGTGCGCGAGGTCTTGCTGACGCCGTCGAAGGCGCTCGCGGTGACCCTGCGGGAGGAGGGCTGGCGCGTGCGCGCGTCCGGCGAGACCTTCATCCTGCTGGCGAAGCCATGAGGACGCCGCTCGTCCTGCCGGTCGCGCTCGGGGCGTTCTTCGGCGCGGTCTCGACCCGCCTGCCCGCCGGCGACAGCGACGCGTACTGGCACATCGCGCTCGGGCGCGACACCCTCGCGGGCGGCATCCAGCGTGTCGACACGTACTCGTGGACCGTGGCCGGCCAGCCGGTCTCGATCGATCAGTGGCTCGGGCAGGTGCTGCTGGCGCTGTCGTGGCAGCTCGGCGACTGGCGCGGCGTCGTCGCGCTGCGCGCGGTCGCGGTCGCCGTCCTCGTCGGGCTCATCGCGTACGCCGCGCTCCGCGAGCGTCCGGCACGCCCGCTCGCCGCGGTGCTCGCCGCGCTGCCGGCGATCGCGCTCACCCGGTTCGTGTGGACCGAGCGGCCCGAGCTGTTCGGCTTCGTGTGCTTCGCGCTCCTCATCGTGCTGCTGCGAGGCGGCCGGGCGGGAAGCGATCGCGCGCTCTGGGCGATCGCGCCGCTCATCGCCGTGTGGGCGAACCTGCATGGCTCGTTCGCGCTCGGTGCGGGGCTCGTCGCGATCGCCGCGATCGCGGGGGCCGTCGCGCAGCCGGCGCGCCGCCGTACGTACGTGGCCGTCGGCGCCGCGTCCCTCGTCGCCACGCTGCTCACTCCTGCCGGCATCGGCGCCTGGACCGCGCCGGGCCTGCATCTCCTGCATCCGCCGCGCGGGATCCAGGAGTGGAGCGTGCCCGACGTCACCACGCTGCCCGGCCTGCTGTTCAGCGTGGCGCTCTTCGCGACGTTCGCCGTCGCGCTGTTCGCGCGTACGCGCGCGCCCGGCGAGGCGGTCGTGCTCCTTCCGGTGCTGTTCGTCTCGCTGAGCGCGACGCGCCAGCTGCCGCTCTTCGCGATCGCCGCCGCGCCCTACCTCGCCGCGTACGGCGGCGAGGCGGTGAGCGAGCTTGCCGGGATGCTGAAGCTGCGGCTGCCGGCCCTCGCATCCGCCGCGGGCAGGCCGAGCCGCGCGGTCGACGGCGTCGCGCTCGTGGTCGCCGCCGTCGCGCTCGCGATCGCCGGCGCGACGGGCACCGCGGCAGCGGACCGCACCGGCTTGCCGGTCGCGGCGCTTCCGGCGCTCCGTCCGGGACCGGGGCTGCTGAACCAGTACGACTGGGGCGGGTACCTCATCGCGAGCGCGCCCCGCACCCCCGTCTTCGTCGATGGCCGGCTCACGCCGTACCTCGACGGCGTGCTCGGCACCTATGCGACGGTCGTCGGGGTGCATCCGGGATGGCGTGAGGTCATCGACCGCATGAAGATCCGCCAGATCCTCGTCCGGCCGACGGACCCGATCGCGGTGCGAGCGCGCGATCTCGGCTGGTCGATCCGCGTCGCATCCGACACCTTTGTGCTGATCGACGTCCCATAATCCGCGGTATCAACGAGCGCACGCCCGCCAAGCTTCCGCGGGATGACGACCTTGACGGTCACTTCGACCTCATCGTCGAAGGGCTGCGTCGCGATGTGCGTCGCCTGCGCCAGCAGGTCGACAAGTTCCAGAAGGCCTACCAGCGGCGCGCCGAGGGCCAGTCGCGCGCGAGCGGCGCGCCGGACGAGACGAGCCAGCGCGCATTTCGCCGGCTCAAGCAGCTTCAGCTCGCGATCGGTCACATCGAATCGAGCGCCGCGTACCTCGGCGGCACCGGCATCGAGCCGCAGCGCGGCGACGAGAAGGATCCGATCGCGACCGTCGCGGAGCGGGTGCTCGAGAGCCTCGAGGCGGAGCGCGAGCGGCTGTACCGCGACGTCCACGACGGACCGGCGCAGGTGCTCGCGAACGCGATGTTCGAGGTCGAGTACATCGAGCGCATCGCCGATCGCGCCACTGGTGAAGCGCGCACGGCGCTGAAGGCGGAGCTCACGAATCTGAAGAGCCAGTTCCGCAGCTCGCTCGACGCGGTCCGCGGAATGATCTACGACCTTCGCCCGCCGGTCCTCTCCGAGCTCGGCCTCGCGGGCGCGATCCGGAACTACGCGACCGAGTACCAGGCCCGCTACGGTCTCCGCGTCGAATGCCACCTCGA
>WNFI01029219.1_pt1 | contig 10358 bp, 9 predicted proteins | sample 5400471 | NCBI WGS metagenome assembly WNFI01 (sample SAMN13153348, study PRJNA577476) | soil metagenome | isolation source: 100 cm saprolite on Douglas fir-dominated hillslope | place: USA:California | collected 2013-09-17 | reverse complement strand
CAGGTACTTCAACGCGTCAAGGTCGATGTCCTGCTCGGCCAAACGTGGGCCGAGCTGCTTTAGCCCCCAACCATCCAGCCATGCGATCAAGTCCGACATGCCAAGACCAACGTAGCACGCTTCGTAGCGCCTGGATGCGTTTCGGCACAAATGATGTGGATGGCGGCTGTATGAACGTATGATCCACCGCTCTGCTTCAGCACCGAACTGGAACTCCTTGGGAATTACCGTCAGCATCCTCACGGCGCTGATCACCGCACTGCGCTCTCGTCGAGGCGTGGCCGCACGATGCCGGCGGCCATTATGGGACTGTCGGCCCGTTGGCTTGTCAATCGGCGTCCAAAATTGACGTCCGATTGGCACCGAGCGAAAAGGCATTGACGCCCTCGCACCCGCGGTTGCCTTCGACGCCATGGTATCAGCTTTCCGTCGTTCTTAAGTCCTAGACGCGTTACGATCGTAACGAAGTTTTTCTGCCATTGGCACCGAGCCGCCACACGGCGCCTGCATCTTCCGTTACGGATGGCGTAGAATTTTGACATGGTGTTAATCGGCCTGGGGTCCCGACGCCGATCGGCGAGCTAAGTTATTGATCTACCTAACGGTGCAAGGGTCACTTTTGGACGCTTATTCACACCAGTACGATCTGAACCCGGCACGATGCCAACGGACGACAGTCTCCGGCTTCACAATCGTCAGCGCATCGAGGGTTGCCGTCGCTGGATGTTAAGCTGATGACGAAGGATCAGGATCTCAGCTTCCAACGAGGCCCGCGACTGGAACAATAGCACCAGCACCGACCAGACCAGGCTGCAAGCTTCTCTCATAAGCCAGAAACATTGCGCGATTCGGCCTCACTTGCCAGCCGGATTTAGGTTTCCGACAGGGACAGCGCCCTCCCGACACGAACTTCGGAATCGAAAGGTACTGGAGTCACAAAGTTGCGAGTGCCTTGTGCTTTTCGAAGTTTGCGAAGGAGACCGCCGCATGTAAGGGCGAACTTCGGTAAGCGGCCGCTACCGGGAGCTGTTGTCTCTCAGGGACGCTGGCGTCCGGCCCAGTCGTGCGCGCATGACTCGCGTCAGGTGGGCCTGATCCGCGAAGCCGCATTCCGACGCGATCGCCTTCACCGGCTGGCGACCAAGGGCCAGCATTTGCTGCGCCTTTTCGAGCCGACGGTCGACCACGTACTGGTGAGGGGTAGTTTGAAAGGAAGCGCGAAAGCGCTTCCCGAAGGTCCACACTCCCATGGAGGCGACTTCGGCGAGTTCCTCGAGCGCGAGCGGCTGATCGATGCGGGCTTCGATGTATTCGACGATGCGTCTGCGTATTGCCGGAGGCAGCTCGCCCCTTCCGGACTTGTCGACGAACTGAACCGATGCAAAGTTACGAAGCAGATTGACGATGAGCTGTGTACTCAGCGCATCCACGTAGAGCGCTCCGCCGATGCCGTTACCGCCGGCTTCGCGGGAGATTGCGTCGACGATTCCGTTCACGATCGGATTTTGCGTGCGCAATATGTCGTGTAGCCGCACAGCGGCGATCGGCCGCTCGAGCACGTCAGCCGCCACCCGGGAAACCACACCGTCCGACAAGTAGACATGCGTGACGTCGATTTGCTCCGTCCAGTGCCAGTGCGATGCCTGCGAGCGGGTCAACAGCGCAACGTCCCCCGGATGGCACTCGGTTCGAGTCCAACGGCCTTCAAGACGTCGCTCCATCAACGTGCTGCCGCGCTCGCAGGAGACGATCATGAAATCGGCCATCGCCGGCACCGGGACGTCGAGACCTTGATAACGATAGGCCCGCAGCTCAACGTCCTTCCAACCCTGCCCGACGCTGCAACGCAGCAACTCGCCAGGTACCCAACGCGGGAGTTCCTCTGGTCGAATGAGCAGTGCCATGAGATCTCTTCCCAACGTCACGGACCAACTGCACCTATACCAAACCTTGTCAACTGCAGGTTGGGCATGTCAAGCCGCACCTCGGCTGGAATGGCTTGTCGTGTGGACGCATGACGGCGGAGCCCGCCGATCGGGAGCGCTCATGTGTTCTGACCTTCCGGCACGACGTGCGGCGCGATCATCTCCGCGGAATGTGCGTCGCGCTTGGAGGGTTTGACCCGATACCAGATCGCGTAGAGCGCTGGCAGGAACACGAGAATGAGGACGGTGCCTACGGCTGTGCCACCCACCAGCACGTATGCCATCGATCCCCAAAAGACAGATGACGTCAGCTCAGTGAAGGCAAGCACCGCTGCAAGAGCGGTGAGGATCACCGGTCGTGCGCGTTGTACCGTCGCCTCGATGACGGCGTGATAGGGATCTAGGCCCTCGAGCTGGTTTTCACGAATTTGGTCGATCAAAATCAGCGTGTTGCGCATCAAGATGCCGGCCAGACCAATAACACCGAGAATTGCGTTGAACCCGAGTGGCTGACCAAATAGGAGGAGTGCCGGGACTGTACCAACAAGGCCAAGCGGCCCTGTTATGGCAACCATAGCCATGCCGGACAGCGACCGGGTCTGGACAACAAGCACCAAGAGGATCAGCAAGATCATCACGGGAAAGATCGGGGCCAGCGCGGTGTTGGCCTTACCTGCTTCTTCGATATTGCCACCTACCTCAATCCGGTAGCCCGGCGGCATTTGGGCGATGACCGGCTGGAGCGCCTGTTCGATCGCCGTCGAGACTTGGGGCGGCTGCGATACTTCATCGATGTCGCTTTCGACCGTCACCGTCGGCACGCGATCTCTGCGGCGCAGGATCGGGTCCTCGGGCCGCACCTCGACATGACCGATCTGGCTTAGCGGGATCGGGCGACCATCACGGTTAGTCAATGTCAAATTGTCGAGCTTTGCGGGGTCGAGGCGTTCGGGACCGGAACTCCGCGCGACCAACTCGACGGTGCGGATGTCTTCCCGCACCTGGGTGATCGGTATGCCAATCAGCAGGAATTGCAATTGCTGCGCAGCATCGGAAGGCGTCAATCCGATCAACTGAAGACGCTGCTGGTCCAGCACGAAATGCATGGTCGGCGCCCGCTCACCCCAATCTTGATTGACTTGGCGTGTGTGGGGATTTGCCCGCATGACGGCGTCGACTTTATCAGCAATGCCGCGCAGCTTCTCGGCGTCAGGCCCCATCACTCGAAACATGACCGGGAAATGAGTATAGGGTCCGAAGACGAACTGCGTGACGCGGACGCGCGCCTCTGCGGCCAAGCCGTCCGCGATCCGTTGCCGGAGGTGGAGCTCCAGCCGGTCGCGGGCGGCGTCATCGGGCGTCAATACGACGATTTTCGCGAATGACGGGTCGGGCAGCTCAGGGTTATAGGCCAGGAAGAAACGCGGGGCGCCGCCGCCAATATAACTGGTGACGATCTTCGCCTCAGGCTGATCCCTCAACCACGCCTCGACCCGCGCGCCAACGGCGCTGGTCGTTTCGATGCTCGTCCCTTCGGGCATCTGAACCTCCGCCAGCACTTCCGTGCGATCGGAGTTCGGGAAGAACTGTTGCTTAACGAGGCCCATTCCAAGAATTGAGAGAATGAAGAGTACGAGCACCGTACCGGCGACAAGAAACCTGTTATTGACCGCCCAAGCAATCAGGCGCCGGAGCTGATTGTACCGAGGCGTGGAATAGATGTGTTCGTAGGCGCCACCTTCAATTCTTTTGATCTCAGGCAGCATCTTGACGCCCAGATACGGCGTAAACACGGCTGCTACAGTCCATGATGTAATGAGTGCGATGCCGACGATCCAAAAGATATTACCGGCATACTCGCCCGCTGTGGACCGTGCGAACCCCACAGGTGTGAACCCGATGATGGTCGCCAATGACCCGGCAAGCCGAGGCGCTGCCGTCTGTGTCCACGAGAATGCAGCCGCGGCGATCCTATCGAATCCCTCCTCCAGCTTCACAACCATACTTTCGATCACGATGATCGCGTCGTCGACGAGCAGTCCGAGGGAGATGATGAGTGCGCCTAGCGTGATGCGGTCGAGGACTCGGCCAGTCAGAAGCATCACGACCAAGACAATCGCAAGCGTCAGGGGGACGGCGGCCGCCACCACGATTCCCACGCGCCAGCCCAGGCTGAGAAGAGCGACCAACAGGACAATCCCCAGCGCAACGAAGAATTTCGTCATGAACTCGTTGATCGCGTCGCTGATAACGTTGGCCTGGTCGACGACCTTGGAGAGGGTGACCCCTGCGGGAAGATCGGCGCTGAAGGTTTTCTCGGCGGCGGCAAATGATTCGCCGAGCTTGAGGCCATTCCAGCCCTCCTGCATGACGACATTGAGGACGAGCGCCGGTTCGCCGTCGTGGCGAATGAGGTAGGTTGGCGGATCCTCGTAGCCGCGCTCGACCGTGGCGATGTCGGACAGCCTGAGCGATCGTCCGCCAGACACTATGGGCGTCTCTCGGATTTTCTTCAGGTCGTCGAACGCGCCGTCGAGCCGCATGAAGACCTGAGGGCCGCTGGTGTCGACGGATCCTGCGGGTGTAATGACATTCTGTTTAGCGAGGGCCGCAAAGACATCTTGCGGAGCCACGCCCAGCGTCGTGAGCTGGGCGTAGGAAAACTTGACGAAGATACGTTCGGGGCGCTCGCCTGCGATGTCGACTTTTCTGACCCCTGGCACATGCAGCAGGCGTTGGCGAACCGTTTCCGCGACCCGCACCAACTGCCGCTCGGGCATGCCATGGCCTTCGAGCGCGTACACGGCGAAGTCGACGTCTGAATACTCGTCGTTAATAAACGGCCCAAGCACCCCGTCAGGCAGCGTACGCGCCGTATCGCCTAGCTTTTTTCGCGCCTGATAGAACTCCTCCGGGACGTCCTTTGGTGGCGTGGTGTCTTTGAGCGTCACCATCATCACCGCCAGTCCGGGACGCGTGAACGTCTCGACACGATCGTACCACTGGAGCTCCTGCATCCGCTTTTCCATCGGATCGGCGACGAGATCCTGCATCTCCTGTGCAGTGGCGCCCGGCCAGGCCGAAATGACCGTCAGCACCTTGACCGTGAAGGGAGGATCTTCGGCCCGGCCGAGATTCAAATACGAAAAGACGCCGATCAGGCTAAGAGCCATGATCAGGAATAGCGTGATCGCGCTCTCGCGGACAGCGAGGACGGAAAGATTGAAGCCCTTCATTGCATGGCCGCCTTTGTGTCGGCGACACGGACGCGCTCCCCTTGGTGCAGGTAATGGCCGCCCATCGCGACGACTTGCTCGCCGGGCTCTACTCCGCTCGTAACTTCCGCGGCTTCGCTGCCGAGCAGGGTCACTCGTACAGGGTGATAGGAAACCTTGGACGTCTTGGGATCGACAATCCACACGCCGGGCCCCTGGCCCTCGTCGTCAAGGGCGCCGAGCGGCACGCTTAGAGCGGTTTCTCGACGGTTGGTAGCGATCGTCAGTGTCACGGTCGCGCCGAGCGGGGCCTGCGCGCCGCCGCCTTCCATGACATACCGCGCCTCGAAGGTTCGTGTGCGCGGGTCGGCAGCATCCGAGAGCTGTCGTAGACGCGCCGGCACGTGCGTGCCATCGCCATAGAGACTTACGTCCGCGATCGATCCGATGGCGGGCCGAACCGATTCTGGCAGGTCAACCGAGGCTTCTCTATGTCCGGCGTGCGCTAGGCGGATGACGATTTGGCCCGCGGCGACGACCTGTCCTGGTTCGGCCAGCGTCTCGACGACCGTGCCGTCGGCGTCGGCAAGCAACAGAGAGTAGGCACTTTCGTTCCGGGCGACCTGCGCCTCAGCTTCAGCAGCGACGAGCTGCGCATTGGCGGAATCGAACGCCGCCCTTACTTGCTCGTATTTTTGCACGGTCGCCCAGCCTTCCTTGCGCAGCTCGGCGTAGCGCTTTTCATCCGCCGCAGTTTGGATTGCGACAGCCTTTGCTGCGGCAACTGCTTGAACCTTTGCTGCAAGGGCAAGTCCGAAATCGGTGCGGTCGATCCGCATGAGGGGTTGTCCCTCCTTGACCACCTGTCCGGTGTCGACCAGTCGCTCGACGATTTTGCCCTGAACGCGGAAACCGAGATTGCTCTGAACTCGGGCTGCGACGACGCCGGTATAGGTCCGGTCGACGCCGTCGGCATGCTGAACCGTCGCCACGTTGACTAGGCGGTCCATCTGCCGTGGGTCCTGGGTCGCCCGCAGCTGAGGTTCGCACCCTGCGAGACCCAAGGTCACGATAGTGATTGCAGCCGCAACGATGGGCGATGGCGCTCTGGACATCGGATAGTTGAGCGGGTGGAGTGGCTGAGACGACGGACGCGGGTCGGGCATTTCGATGTTTCCTGTTGCGGGTGTGCCGTGCTTGAGGTTCGTTATTGGGGAGTCCTTGCTTCGACATCGGCTCCCACCCGCGGTTGGCCGAGCTGTGCATTGAGTGCAGCGACCTCGCTTCCAAGTGGCGGACGCGGTCATAAAGATCGTCGTATGGCGTGCGCTCCAGTGCTTCCTCGAATGCGCGGATTCTTCTCAACGCAGACTGAAGCACGCCGACGAATCCTGACTTTGTCCCAGACATTGGCACCTCCTTGCCGCTCCGATGGCCGACCGGAATGATGTTCGCCAGAGGTGTTGTTGTGGCCGGCAGCGCCAGCCGCGGTCATCGGCGGCTTACCGGTCAGTTCGGCGATCATCTTGCCTTCGCCCGAGAAGATGCCGTTCTGATAGTCGAGGGCGACCGCGCAGAAATGCTGGATCATGAACTCAGGCACTGTGTAGTGACCGGTCTTACCAGTCGCGCCGATTACCAAAAACGTCTGCGTGCTCATCATTCATCTCCTGAGTGGATGGTTGAGGTTGCGCAAATGCGAGGGTGATCTCCGCCCCGACACGAGGGATGGCGACGTGGCCACAAAGTGTGTATTTACACAGTTGTCAGCAAAAAAAGAGAATCACCCTCCGAGGTTCGATTCCAAGATCTCGTCGCGGAGCCGGATGGCGCGGCCACGTCCGACTTCACGTTCGAAAGCAGCCTGCGCCTTTTCCCAGAGCGGCGTTGCCTCGGTGACTTTTTCCAATCCCGATGGGGACAGCATGACGTCGAGGGCGCGACCACGTCCAGAGCGCTCAGCAACGACCCACCCGGAGGCTTGGAGCGGTTTCAGAGTGCGAACCAAACTTGTCCGCTCCATGATCAGCATGTCCGCCAACTCGTTAATCTTGAGTCGCCCGTGCGCCTCCAGCAGCGCCAGGATCGAAAATTGCGATGACGAAAGCCCCACCGGCACCAAGTGACTATCGTACAGACGGCCCAGATGACGAGCATTCTTCCGGGCCGCGAGGGAGTAACAGAGATGGGGTCCGCTTGGTGTTGCCATGGAGTCGATGCTACTGTGTAATTGCACAGTAGCACATAACTGTGTAAATGCACAGTGTCAAGTGGATTTGCGCTGACGCGCCCTCCAACACGGCTGTGCCTGTCGAAAATCAAATCCGGACATATTCGTGGTGCAATCCGGCGAGGACCGGGCGGCAAAGAATACGCCCTGCCCTCTTCACGGGGCGCGATAGAGGCGCATCCTTGTCCACGAGGCAAACAGCCTTTCGGAGGCGGCGCGCCGCCTCAAGATGCCGATCTCGACCGTCAGCCGCCGCATTGCCGATCTCGAGGACCAGCTCGGCGTCCGCCTGCTCGAACGTTCGACGCGCAACCTGCGGCTCACCGAGGTTGGGTCCGAAGTTCTTGAGCATGCCCAGCGCAGCGCCGAACTTAGCGAAGCAGTCGACAGCATCGTCTCGAACCAGCTGTCGACTGTCTCAGGCATTTGCGGCTTTCCGCGCCGCCCAGCGTCTCCGGCACATTGCTTGCGCCCCTGGTTGGTGCATTCCAGGCTTCCTACCCCAACGTCCGCGTCCAGATCTTGGTTACCGACCGGTTCGTCGATCATATTGCCGAGGGAGTCGACCTGGTGTTCAGGGTCGGCGCGCTGAGGGATTCGTCCCTCGTCGCCCGGAAGATCCTGACCTACCGGCATCTGCTTGTAGCGAGCCCAGCCTATCTCGAGAAGTGCAAGCCGCCCGTAACACCACAGGACCTGCTCAGCCACCGGCTGTTTGCGTTCTCGGGTTTGAGGCCGGAGCATAGCTGGAGCTTTTTTCATGCGAACGGAAGGGACAAGGAGACGCTGACATTTCCACCTTACCTCTCGATGAACGACTACACGGGCCTTGCGTCCGCACTGCTCGCGGGCACCGGCATCGGCGATTTTCCGCCGGTAGTGCAGCCTGAGCTATTGAACGATGGTCGGCTCGTCGAGGTCATGCCGAAATGGCGATTCCGCGCCTTCGATCTCTATGTGGTCCATCTCGGCAACCGGCACATCCCGCGGGCGGTGCGCGTGTTCAAGGAATTCGCGGCGCAAATGGTACCGACGCTCATTCCCACGCCTCCGACTTGAAGCCACTCAAATTTCAGTGCATTGGCGAGCTGGGCGCTGATGTTCCAACAGGTCAACGGCTTCATCGTCAGCCGGCCGGCATCATTCTATGGGAAGCCGCCATTCCGCGTTTTCTCTGAGTCTGATCACGGTATCTCGAATCAAATCCTCGCACATACCTGCGGCCTCGTGCCAAGCGGCATCATCATCCGGCAACTCGAGCTGTTGGCTGGTTGACGATACGCCTTGGCGGACCCGTAGCGAGTAACTAGGCATATTCAAATTTTAGAATCCTAAGGTCACTTTTGTCCGTTCGGTCGCCGACACACCAAATACGACTCTCAATGTCCGGATGCCATGTCCGTTCTACCCCCGATAGCGACCGAACTGCGGACATCGTGGAAGGTCCGAAAAGTGCAAAGAGCGGCGCAATGCATTGCAACAAAGGGCACCGCTATTCGATCACCTCGTCGGCAAGTACAAGGATCGAATCCGGGATGGCCAACCCGATCGCCCTCGCGGTTCTGAGATTGACGACCATCTCGAACTTCGCGGCCTGCTCCACGGGTAGATCAGCGGGCTTTGCGCCTTTGAAAATCCTGTCCACGAAGTATGCGGCGCGTCGATACATGGAAGGAAGGCTCTCCCCGTAGGACAACAGACCGCCAGCCTCTGCCCACCCTTTCTCCTGGAACATGCTCGGCAGCCGCTTTTGTATCGCGAAATCGATGATGTCGTTTCGATGCTGCATCGTTACCGCATCCTGCAAGACGAGGAGCGCCTCGGGGTGCTCTTCGGCAATCGCGGCAAAAGCAGCCGCGAAGTCCTTCGGTCCATGCACCTCGTGGGATTGAAGCGCTAACCCCAGTGGACGCGCCGCATCTTGCGTCTCTTTCCAGGCGAATACGATTGCGGGGTTTGCCGGATTCCAGAGCGCCGCCGCCCGCGACAGCCCTGGCAAAAGTCTCTTTAGTATTGCCAAGCGTTTTGCGCTGACTTCGGCGGTCAGCTGCGCACCTCCGGTAAGATTCCCGCCGGGGTGGGCAAGGCTGGCAATCAAACCGGTGTTCAGCGGATCAATGGCGTTCGGGTGCACGATTGGAATGGTCTTGGTCGCGTTCATGACGGCAAGGGCCGCGGGCGTGGTCACCACGACGATGATGTCGACATTCAGTCGAACCATCTCCGCCGCAAACTCCTTGAAGCGCTCAGCCGCGCCGTGTGCATACCGGCGCTCAACGATGAGGTTGCGGCTCTCCTCGTACCCGTAGTCACGCAGGCCCTCGAACAACGCATCATAGAAACGTTCGTGTCCATGGGCGATAAATCCCATCCGCCAAACTTTGTCTCTCTGCTGCGCGAGCGTATCGAGCGGCCACGTCGCCGCACTGCCGAGGAGCATGATGAACGTGCGTCGTTTCATTCTGCAACCTCGCCGTCAAGCTTGTGGCGATGCCAGGGCCTTCAACCAATGCTGAAAATAGCACATCTTGCTGCGGCAGGAGATGCTGCGCTGCGGGATTCAAACTGCGGTATGTCTGCTCCGGGTCTTGGCTGTGTAAAAACGCAGTGGCACCGCGATGGCGTAGAATGAACATTCCACCAACTGTCGCCTCCGGGCTTTGAAATTTCACGGGCCTGCTTGGTTGAAAATGATTTCGGAAAATTATTCTCGTCGTCTTTCCATTTCTTGAGTTTTTACACAGCCAGGGTCAAACTGAGAAATACTCGGAACGAGCAGATATTTTCCGCGCTTCCGCCCATAACAGACATCCTCGGCGGCCGTTTGGCTAGATCACCGAAAAGACGGAAGAGGATTCCCGGTCAAATCGGCGTCCGATTGAACTCATAGGCTCGCCAGCCTGCCAGCGATCCCAGATCTCAGACCGCTGAGCCGCCGAGTAATAAATGCGACGTCGTTGTTTCATGGCCCACACTCCATCTTCTGCT
>WNFI01037111.1_pt1 | contig 10359 bp, 13 predicted proteins | sample 5400471 | NCBI WGS metagenome assembly WNFI01 (sample SAMN13153348, study PRJNA577476) | soil metagenome | isolation source: 100 cm saprolite on Douglas fir-dominated hillslope | place: USA:California | collected 2013-09-17 | reverse complement strand
TGTCTCCACAGCGAGGACGGCGACGGCGCAGCTCGTTGGCATAGGTTTGCCCGAATTTCAAGCACCACTGACGCACCGTTTCATAGGTCACAACGATCCCACGCTGCGCCAGAAGCTCTTCCACATCGCGAAAACTGAGCGAGAAGCGGAAATACAGCCACACTGCGTGGCTGATGATTTCAGGTGGGAAGCGAAAGCCTTTGTAGCTCGGGGCAGTGGTGTTTGTTTTCATGAAGCTATGTTATCACACGGTTCAGTTCTGTTACCAAGTTGACAATACCTCTTAGGGTACTGCTGATGGAACAGCAGGTCTGGTCGCGTTGCCAGACAATTCTTGACGCAGCTTCATGTCGCACCCGGGCAAAGCGCACACGCTCGCGTCCAGGCCGAAAGCACGCCCTGGTATCCAAGGTAGTGCGCGAGTCAGCCGTCACTTCACTGAACCAGAACGGTGTTGAAGGCACAGATTGCGCAGAGGTCTGGATGGCAACATCCGAAGAGCAAGAGGAGCCATCGGTCTTCTTCTCAGGGGTCATGTGTTTTTCTTCCCGAAAGCCGCAGGAGAGTGAGGGTTGCTGTCACCACTTGCTACGCCCGTGCACAAGTATGGCTCTGTGCCTTTCCTCCTCCCCATGATGCGGCTTCTCTCCTCTATTACAGAAATTCGCTTTCGGTTAAATCCGTATTTACGCCTGCGGCGGCCCGACTTCCCGCGGCTGCCGCGATGATCAGTTGATGAGGGACACCCACTAAGGCATCACCTGCGGCATACACGCCTGGAACTGTCGTTCTCCCCAAGGGATCAGTGACGATTCCCCCCATGACATTCATCTCACAGCCGAGTACTTCGCCAAAAGGCGAAGCCTGGAGCAACTGGGAGGCGACAAAACCGCCTTCACGGCTTCTCTCTTCCTGCGTGGCAAACACAATCCGCTCTAGCTGCCCATGCTTTCCAACAAGAGCGGTAATACGATCTTCCACCACCTGAATCCCTTTCTTGCGCAACGTTTCTCGTTGTGCTTCAGTGAGAATCTGATGGCCATTCGTACAGATGAGCAAGTCGTGACTCCAATTCCAGACGATTTTGGCCATATGGAAAGCCTGTTGTCCTTCTTCTGCGATCACGACAAGGGGCTTCTCCTTGAGTTCCCATCCATCGCAGTAGGGGCAGCTAAACACACTTTTCCCGTAATAGTCATGCAAACCATCTATCGTGGGAAGAATCTCTTTGAGACCGGTGGCAAGCAAGACTGTCTTTGCGGAGAGCAGATCCCCTTTCTCTGTGGTGATTTCAAAAGAGTCATCAGCATGGCGAATACCAGTGACTCGCACGTCCTGGATTTCCACCGAAGGATATTTGCTGATTTCCTGGTGTGCAATGGCTCTGAACTCGTTCGGTTTGACTCCGTCTCGTGTCAAAAATCCATGCGACTCCTGCGTTACGGCATTTCTTGGTTGATTCTCGTCAAACACCAGAACCGTTCTCCTGGCTCTCCCCAGGACAAGAGCCGCATTTAACCCTGCCGGTCCACCGCCAATAATGGCACAGTCAATGATCATCGGATGACCTTCCAAAGGCACTCTTCCAACGAGGCAAGATAGGTCTGTGGATCACGGCGAAAGCGGAGTTGGCGACGACGGCCCTCGTGACGATAGTCAAGGGCCTGGCGAAGTGCCTGCCAGGCGGTGATATTGGAGGGGCAGAGGTCCGCAGCCGAAATGGACAAGATGCGGCTGGCTCCCGCGGCAACAACGCGTACTGAGCCACGAACGACCAGGGTCGGTGACGCCCGTTTCCGTCCAGTGGCGCGTCGCTCGGCATGCCGGGCGGTGCCAAAGAACTGTTCCAGGTCATTGTTGGTGCGAGGTAAATCGTTCACCTGATAGCACGCAAACAGACCATCCCAATAGCTGGCCGTGACTTTCTGGAAGTGCGTGACCGCAGGAGCCAGGGCTCCAAGTTGATCTTGCTGTTGAGTCATGGTGGACAAGAGCTGTTGATATTCCTGCTTCAGCGTGTCCACATCGTGCTGGTCGGCATTAGCCAGCAGGTGAGCTGCTTGATGCACCCACGCATACGCTTGCTCGATGGCTGGCCAGAGGTTCTCTGTCGCTGTCAATCCTGTTTGCACGAGCCGTTGAAGACGGCTAAGCTCGTTAGGAAGCTTCCTTTTTTGCTCAATGCGGACGATGGAGCCAGAAATATCTTGAAGGCGTTTTTTGAGCTTCAACCCATCGGCATCGAGCGGTGGCCGTCCATCATCCGTGAGTGCGCTCCTGACCGCCAGACAATAGCCGCGTATCGCCTCAGCCTCCTCATCCGTTCGTCCCTCTAATGACCGCTCGATCGGACGCACCCCACGCACATGTTTTTTGAGTTCCTTCTTGGCATGACGGTCAGCATCGGCGATTGGTTTGGCGGCCTCACGCAAGTAGTGAAAATGGCAAAGCTGATGAGGAATGTCTGGCAGTGCGCTCGCCACCGCGTTGCGGATGGAATGTTGCCCATCAGTAATCACTCCTTTGATCGGGATCTCCAATATTCGACACAGATTGGCAACCTCTTCCAAGAGCGGAACCAAATCCTTCTCTGTCGCTCCTAATAGGCTCCGCGCTACCAATACTTCTCCCGAACAGCAATCGCGCAGAACCCACAAGACCTCGTGTCCGACGTCTGGTTGCAACCCATCGAGCGCCAGGATCACTTGCTTTTGTTCTTTCAGCCGCTCGCACAGCCGTGTTTCATCAGCCAGGTACAACGCGAGCAACTCTTCATAGCGGTAAAGCTGGTTCGTGGCGGTGCGCTCGGCCACTTGGAGTCCTCGCCGCCGCAATTCTTCATGGATCTGCGGAATACTGCGCTGCTGCTGGTAACGCAGTGCTCCCACCAAGGCGATCACATCAAGACCAAATTCTCCATGGGGCAATGCCCATCCACCCTCCTCTTCCGGTCGCGTTGGCTGATGAAAGCGCGAACACTCCGCGTTACGACAGCGATACACTTTGAGGGTCAACCGTGTGACTCCTTGTAACGTGGTCACTGTCCGGTGGCTGTGATGCCCCATTCGCATGCGGCAACCACATGCTCGACAGGTCGTCTGAAGGGGAGCAAGAGTGACGTACTGCGCAGGTCGTGGGCGAGCTTGTTTTCTGGCCATGGCGAATCTCCTGTGGCGTGTTCTGAGCACACTTGCTCATGACATCCCAGACATCTTTGGGGGTTCATCTCTGGCGAATTCTTTGTGTGTCGAGATACGAACGAGCTCGCTGTGTCGGATGAGTGCTCCAGTGCCAACGATTTCCCGTCCCATGCAGCCAACCATGAAAACATGGCCTGCTCTGATGTAGTGGTGCAAAATATCATCGACGTCAGGGTTGCGCGTTTCGTCGATAGAGCCGAAGTCCTCGCCAAGCCCTTCGAGGATGAGCGAGCGCTGCCTGCTCCTGGTCGCGGGCCTCAAAGGGTCTGATGCAGAGTTCATTCTCCATGAATACTTGCTCCTTCCTGGTGAAACATCTCTCCTCTCTCCCCGTGAAACTCGCTCTCCGTTCCGGGGAAACAAGCTCTGTTGGATGCCCTGGCATTTTGTCGCAGAAGATGCCCACGACGCGCGCATAACAAGATACGCGCAGGAAAAGCAGAGAGCAAGCCCGTCATGCCAGCAACGCACGATGGGCTTGCTTGTGCACCTCCCCGCACTCACTTGACTCCGATCCGGACTCGATAACTCACATACCAGGGGATGGGTTCAGACCCGATATGTTGGAGCGCAGCGCTGCTGAGGCGATCAAAATCGGTTTCCTGGTCGGTGAACTGGAACTGGTTGCTGAACGCACTGCTTCGCATCATCGCAAGAAACCGTGCAGCGTCTCCTTGCTCGATATGATGCAGAAACACCTCACGGGTAAAGCGGAAGTGGCCGCTCTCGCGCAGGGGGTCGAGCGATTTGTTCTTCGGCCAGATCTTGAGGGTGGGAGCCAGCCCGCGCTCCCGGATAAGTCCCACCAGGCGCTGACTCACCTCCTGGGCGAGTTGATCAAGTTCCCAATGGATTGCCGGGGGCGTATCATAGTCATAAGCCGCAAAGAGCCCTCCGGGTCGCAGAATCCGAGCGATCTCGGCCAGGGTCGCCGTTGGTTCCATCCAGTGGAACGATTGGGCAGCAGTAACGATATCCGCACACCCATCAGGCAGGCCCGTCTGATGAGCGAACCCCTCTCGATACTCGATATGTGCCGCGGAGGAATGGCCCTCGACGTTTTGGACGGCCTCTTTCCGCATGTCGGCATTGGGTTCGATTCCAATCACCTGCCCGGCCCGCTCACCCCAGATCGCGGTGGATAGTCCGGTCCCGCTGCCCAGATCCACCACCAGGGCGGGATGCGACATCCCAATCACCTGCATCAGCAGATCAGGCAAAGCAGGTGGCGGGGTCGGACGCACTCGATTGTAGCCGCTAGCTTTGCCAGTCCAAAGGTCACTGGAATCACGCATGCTGTTTTCTCCTTGTTTCGAGCTTCATGAAGAGCTAACCGAGTAGCTCGAACACTTGGGCGCGTACCTTGCCCAGAACCCCAAACGTATCGAGAATATCCGCGCCGACACCGCCACCATCGCGCACTATTCCCAGCAGGATATGCTCGGTGCGCACGTAGGCACTTCCCTGCCGCTCTGCTTCATCTAGCGCCAGTGAGAGCACCTTGCGAGCGCGAGGCACGTAGTCGATTTCCTCCTCGACGGGGTGGTCTCCACGCTCCATTTTCTCTGCAACAGCAGCACGGAGACGTCCAATTTTCTCTGCAACAGCAGCACGGACAGGATCAAGCGCGACACCCAATTTTGCCAGAGCCAGGGCGGCGAGACCCTCTTGCTCGCGCAACAAACCCAATAACAGGTGCTCGGTTCCGATATACTGGTGATGGAAGGACAGCGCCTCCTCGCGGGCCAGGAAGAGGACCTGCTGAGCATGCCCATTAAAGCGGCTGAGATGTTTACTGGGGATCCATGTCGGCTGATAGTCCTGTAACGCTTGAAACAGCAGTTGGTTGAGAACGCTGGTGATCGTGCGATCCTCCGTCTCGGCGATCCGCGCCAATTGCTCATAGAGGTGAACTGGGATTTCGACCCGCTGACGATCCTTACTGGATGGCATACCACTGCTCCTTTCTCCGGCAAATACGGCGGTATTTACCGTGGTATTTCTACCATGAAGAATACCATGGTAAATACCATAGTGTCAAGGGGCATCGAGAATGCTCGACCTTGTGGTCAGGGTTTTTCAAAAATGGGCCTGTTTCAGGGCATTTCCCAGGAGGAAAAAGCCGCTTTACCACAGGTAAAGCAGAGCAACACCAAAACGTTTCTCCTGGGAATACGAGACCCAGCGTACGAGGAGTCCAAAGGGGATTCCTCTTGGGTGAAAGTGGAAATTACCTGGAGATGACGACGGGAGGATGTGGCCAGGCTGGGCGGGTCGGCTCCGACCGCCTTGGCGAGATCGGACAGGTCAAACGGCACCGGCTGCACGAGGTCAGGAACGCAGCGTCTGCGGCGAGCGGGCGCAACGTTGGGTGTGCGCCAGTACAGCAACCACTCATCGTGACCCAGATCAAAGAGCCGCAACTGAGGAGAACGGAAGTGGGTTCCACCAGGCGTGGATTGTTCACCGCGCTCAGATGCTTTCGGTCGTCTTGCAGTTCGACGCTGTATTGAGAGACGGTTACAGCCTGATGCTCCACTTTCAGCGAGCCATCATACACCCAGACGGTCACGGGAGCCATGGCCAGGCCGCGCTCTCCATAGAGCTTCCAGTTCTGAAAGCGCAAGAATCCGTTCCTCGCACTGTTCGTCTGTCGTCTTTGAGGAAAATTATAGCAGAGCAAGGCGAGAAGCGCAACGAGGATGACAGCCTTCCTTGCCGTGAGAAGAGATCGTCCAGTTCAGATTGAGTTTGCTGTTGTAGAAAAAAACAGCGAGAAGCGGTTCGCTTACGTTGTCCTCGGAGAGCGCGACGAGTCAAGCAGATAGTTGACGACCCAAGGCCCAACACGAGCGCCAGCGGCGGCGGCATGAACGAGATGGTTGAGAGGATCGGTCGCGTTCCCAATGGCCCAGACTCCGGAGCGGCTCGTCCGCCCATCAGCATCGGTGACGGCGAAGCCAGCCTCGTCTACCTTGCAGAGGGACGCTGCGAGATCAGACGCAGCCCGAAATGCTGCGGCCACGAAGACGGCATCGCATGGCAACTCCGTCCCACCTGCCGTCGAGACCGCGACGAGTCGATCATCCTGCCGCACCAACGCCGTCACCTCATCCCGAACGATCCCGACGCCAAGCCCATGCAGCCGGTCGAGGGCCTCGGGGTCGAACTCGTGCGGAGTCACAACCGTCACGGAGGGCGACCACGCGGTGAGGAAACTGCCGAGTTGCGCCAGGCGCTCCGCCAGTCCGAAGGCGACGAGATGCTTGTCGCGTACTTCGTAGCCGCTGAAGCACGGGCATACGTGCGCATCCCGCCCCCAGCTCTCGCGCAAGCCCGGCACCAGTGGAAGCTCGTCCACCAGCCCGGTCGCGAGCACGACGGCGCGGGCCGTCACCATCCCCTGCCTGCTCCAGACATCAAAGAGCCCGTCGGACCTCGGCTCAATCTTGAGCACAGCCTCGCTGCGGATTTCGCCGCCGTAGCTCGCGACCTCGGCGCGTCCGCGCGCCTGCAAATCTGCTGGCGTGTTCCCCTCGTGCCCAAGGAATTCATGGACCTGTTCTGTCGTCGAATTGCGCGTTGGACCACCATCGTAGACGACAGTGCGGCGTCGCGCGCGGGAGAGATACAGCGCCGCACTCAATCCCGCAGCGCCCGCGCCAACCACCACCACATCCACGATGTCTTGCTTGCCTCCAAACGTATTTTGAAACATAACGTTCCTCCTTGTGTCAAACATCCATGCGACTCTTGTGCCACGGCCTTGCCTGGCTGATTTTCGTCAAACACCATGACGCTTCTGTTGGCTCTGCTCAGGACAAGCGCAGCATGGAAACCGGTCGGTCCACCGCCGAGCATGGCCCAGCCAACGGTCATCGGATCAACGCCCTTCTAAAAGATATTGTAGACCCTTAATATCTATAATGGAACAAAAAAACACGCAGGCGCGTTCACACAAGCGCGTTCACATCGCCTACTTGTCCAACCAGTTCAACGAGCTTTCGCTCTTTGAGATACGCTTCCATCTGCTGTTCTGCATGCGTCATCACCCCCTGAATTAAGCACCCTTGATGATCTTCACCATCATCACAATGAAACAGGGAGGCAGTCCCTTCAATGGCATGAATGACCTCCAGGAAAGAAAGATCTGCTTTGTTTCTCGTCAGCTTGTATCCTCCGTTGATTCCAGGAGTAGACTCGATCATGCCCGCCTTCACCAGCTTGGTCAAAATCTTGGAGAGATACGTCGGGGAAAGCCCCTGAAGCTCTGCCAGTTGCTGGACACCGACGGTTTTTCCTAGAGGGAGAGCCACCATATACAGCATGGTATGGAGCGCATAATTGGTCGCTTGTGAATACTTCACACCTCTTTCCTTTCTATTACAGACTCATTGAGTCCATAATAGGACATTCAGAGGATCATGTCAAGCTTCTCAATCTCCAATGGTTTCTTTTTTCGAGAGAGTGCTTTCCATTTTGAGGGTGCGTGCGCAATTTTCGCCTTTTTACAACCTCGTTGCGCAACCCGTGGGAGAGACGCTTCCACCTCCTCCAGCGGCTGATGGCATTGTCGGACAAAGTGGGCGATACTGCCTGCCGACATCTGCACTCCCAGCAGATCGTGCATGACTTGGGCGGCCCGCGCAGAGGGCACGAACTGGCCTTGCACCAGATACACCGCTAGCGCCGCCATGCCCGCTCCATATTGGGCGGGGGCACGCACGGTGGTGGGAAAGGGAGCCCGCGTCAGCTTGCCACACTGCGGACAGCCCTTTTCTTCCACCCGATGCTCCACCACCCACACCATGATGTCCCTTTTGTCCCCCAGGCTGTTTCCCGCTCTTGTTCCGTAAGCTTTTGCCTCGGCGCACGAAGCGGTCGGAAGAGGGCGGCAGACTACTGTTATGGCTGTCTTTCCCCAGGCGCTCTTGCAGGCGCTGCAGGTGCTCTTGCACCTGCCCCAGTTCTTCCCGCAAGGTCGCATTTTCTTCCCGCAGGGCGGCATTTTCGTGCCGGAGCAGTTCCAATTCTTCGTCTTTCGTCATGCCACTCTTCTAGCAACTTTCGCCTTTTCTGGCAATCTGCATAGCCCTTCTGAATAGTTACGAAATCTTGTGTTTTTAGAACTCCTGTGTTATAGTAACGCTATCGCATCATTGGATCGATATCTCTGATGAACTCGAAAGGAAACCGCATCGCTTTTGTGACCCTTGTTATCTCGTAGTGTAAAGAGTATACGTACTCAAGAGAGGCAAGTAAAGTGAACAAGAAGCTAATCTCGTCTGCCGTTACTGGATTGCTAACGGTCTGCATCATCGCAGCAGCGGTTGCGTTCAGTTCCCGTGAGGCTCTAGCACAAACAGCGCTTTCCGCTACAAACATCCAGGTGAACCAAGTATTTCCCGGCCCCTTCCCAACGAACAAGCAGAATGAACCTAGCCTGGCCCAGAATCCGACGAACTCCCTGAACCTGATTTCTGGCTCGAACGATGAGATTGGCGAACCTGCATGCACGAACGCGACGCCTTCATCGTGTCCCTTCGTCTCGGGCGTCTCCAACTCAGGCTTCTATGCCTCGTTCGACGGTGGTCAGACCTGGCCATGCCAGGGGCTGATCGACCTCTCCGCGTTCCACGAGTATGCATTTGGTGATCCAGCTCAGGCATTCGACAGTAGGGGAAATGCGTATTACGGCACCCTTGCCTTCCCCAGCCCTCCGACCACTGAGGAGCAGGCCACGGGTCTGCAAGCTGACTTCTTCGTCGCCAAGTCCACTGATGGCGGCTGCACCTACCAATCAGCGGCCAAGGTGAGCGGTGCATCACCTGCCATCTTCGACGACAAGGACGCCATCACTGCTGATGCCAATCCCAGCAGCCCGTTCCGTGACAACGTGTATGCTGCCTGGACAAAGTTCACTACTGGTGGCGACCAGATCCTGTTCTCGCGCTCGACTGATGGTGGGGCGACCTGGAGCAGTCCGCTAGCCATTAGCCCTTCGTACAACAATAATGCAGTTGGTGGCCGACAGGGTTCGGCAGTGAAGGTTGGCCCCGACGGCACCGTCTATGTGGTCTGGCTCGATACAGTGGATAAGCAGGCAGTCGAGCGCATGTCCATTTCTCACGACGGCGGCAAGACTTTCCCGATGCAGAACATCACCGTAGCGACGGTGACCGACGATTTTGTCAACCCGGCGCCAGGATCAAGCTTCCGCCAGGATGCACGCACCTTCCCCTCGATCTCCATCGCGCCAGACGGCACGCTGTATGTCGCGTGGAGCAACCGCTCTGGTGATCCCACCAACGGGCATGCCGTCGTCCTGCTGACGAAGTCGACCAACGCTGGCCAGACATGGTCCACGCCAGTCGTGGCGGGTAATGTGAAAGGTCGCAGCGCCTTCTTCGCATCTGTGGCGGCCGACCCGCATGGTAATGTGAATGTGGCCTTCCTGGCCTTGGATGATGTGCCGACCGGTACAGCTCCGGGTGCTGGGGTGGTGTACTACGACGCCTACTTTACACGGTCTACCAATGGTGGAGCAAGCTTCAGCAAGCCCCTGAAAATTAGCACAGCTAGTTCTGACCCTGACGGGTCCAGCACGAACAGTCTGGCGGCGCAGTTCCTGGGTGACTACATCACCGCGGTAGCTGATGGGAGCCATGTCTATGCAGTATGGACTGACTCGCGCAACGCTACACCGTGTGCAGCAGTGGACGCCTATCGCGCGGGAACCGGACCCAAGCCCGATGTGATCACCCAGTGCCCGACCACCTTCGGCAATACGGACATCTTCCTGGGCATAGTGTCATAGTAGTGCCAAGAACTCTATGCGCTGACCATTCGGAACGCCCCTAACCATGTTATGGGGGCGTTCTCACCCTAATTATTCAGAATGGAGAGTAGAACATGCGTAAATTCTATCTTGCGTATCTCACGGTGACCATGCTCATCCTGCTCGCCTTTGTTCCCACGTTCATGTTTGCACACGCACAAGGACACGTAGCCGCGGCTGGCCCCGGCGTGGGCAACATTCCGCAGGGAACTCAGACCAACTCAGCCTACGCCAACAGTTACACAGCCAATAGCGTGACTAACGTGGATGCGACCACGCAGAAGACCAGTTGCTACACACCAGAGGTGCCATACGCGGTGA
>WNFI01390345.1_pt1 | contig 10360 bp, 4 predicted proteins | sample 5400471 | NCBI WGS metagenome assembly WNFI01 (sample SAMN13153348, study PRJNA577476) | soil metagenome | isolation source: 100 cm saprolite on Douglas fir-dominated hillslope | place: USA:California | collected 2013-09-17 | reverse complement strand
AAAGTCGACATCCGCTCGGAGAGCGAGGATGAACTGACGCGCCTCGAATCCGCGCTTCGGGAATGCATCGCCGCGGGCGTTCGTGACGAGATGGATTCTGCGCGCGACCGCTCCAAGGGAAAGCTGGAATGGAAGGTCGAACTGCTGGGCAGCCGTCCGGGAGGGGAAATGGCTTCGGATTCGCCGCTACTGGCTGCACTTCGCGCCGCCGATGAGGTTGTGGGCAATCAGTCGCGCATCGAACGTTCCTCGACAGACGCGAATATTCCTCTGTCCCTGGGCATCGACGCCATCTCCATCGGCGCCGGCGGCAGCGGCGGCGGCGCCCATTCGCTGCAGGAATGGTACGACTCCGCCGGCAGGGAAGCTGGTTTGAAGCGCGTGCTCCTTACCATTCTCGGAATCTCCGGAGTCGTCGAGGAAAAATCTCGATGAAAATCCGGACGAATCGCGTTCGTTTGCTTGCCGGTATTTTCTCATTCGTCCTTGTAGCCATGGTCGCGATATTCCACGTGAAAACGAGCGTGGCGCAAAAAGCTCCAAGCACAACCTATTACGTCCACGGCCGCATTTACACGAATGACCCCGCGCATCCGTGGGCCCAGGCCATGGCCGTCAGCGAGGGAAAGATCAGTTGCATCGGAAAGATGGACCACGTCCTTCTCGATTGCGGGGGCGGCCAGGAAGGCGTGGAGACTGTCAATCTCAAAGGCCAATTTGTGATGCCCGGCTTCAATGATGCGCACGTGCATCTCGGTAGCGCCGCTGCGGATGAACTTGCCGTCCCGCTAACGGGCGTGCCTTCCGCGGAAGAAATGCAGAAGCGCATCGCCGCCGCCGTCGCGCAACACAAAGAAGGCGAATGGATCACCGGGGGCGGCTGGGACCACACGCTCTGGCCTGAGAAAAAATTCCCCAATCGCCAGCAGCTCGATGCCGTCGCTCCCAAGAATCCCGTCATCCTCACGCACATCTCCGGCCACGTGGCCGTCGCGAATTCGCTCGCGCTCAAGAGCGGGGAGATCGATAAAACCACTCCCAATCCGCCGGGCGGTGAGATCGAACACGATGCGCTTGGCGAACCGTCGGGAATGTTGAAAGAATATGCCGCCATGTCCCTGGTGAAGGTGCGGATCCCCGACCCCACTGCTGAGCGGCGCCGCCGGGGAATCGAGCTGGTCCTCGAGAATGTCGCGAAGAATGGGATCACTTCCGTCCAGGACTTTTCGGAGTGGGCGGATTTCCAGGCCTACCAGCAACTTAAAGAAGAAGGAAAACTCACCGTCCGCATCACGGAGTGGCTGCCGTTCAATGCGCCGCTCAACGATTTGCAGAATATGCGCGCCCAGGGCGGCACCAAGGATCCGTGGTTAAAGACGGGCGCCCTGAAAGCGTTCACGGATGGAGCCATGGGTTCGCGCACTGCTGCGATGCTCGAGCCCTATTCCGACGATCCGTCTACGAGTGGAATCCTCACCAACGATCCGGAGAAGCTCACGGCGATGGCCATTCAGCGCGATAAGGCTGGTTTCCAGTTGGCCTTCCACGCCATCGGTGATCGCGCCAATCGCATCGCGCTGGACGTTTTCGAAGCGGTCGCTAAAGCCAACGGCCCGCGCGACCGCCGCGAGCGCATCGAACATGCCCAAGTCGTCGCGCCCATGGATTTCGTGCGATTCGCCGAACTCCACGTGATTGCTTCCATGCAGCCCTCGCATCAGACCACGGACATGCGCTGGGCCGAGGACCGCATCGGGCGAGAGCGCATCCTGGGCGCCTATGCCTGGGCCACCATGCTGAAAAACGGCGTGCCGCTGGCGTTTGGAACGGACTACAACGTGGAGCCCGTCAGTCCCTTTCGCGGACTGTACGCCTGCGTGACCCGCGAACGCCCGGAGGGCGGCCCGAAAAATGGCTGGGAGCCGCAGGAGAAAATCTCGCTCGACGAATGCATCCGCGCGTACACCTCAGGTTCTGCTTACGCGCAGTTCGAGGAAGGAAAGAAGGGCGAGCTGAAACAGGGCGAGTACGCCGATTTCATCATCCTTTCGAACGATCTCACCAAGGTCCCCCCCGCGCAGATCACCAAAACGCGCGTCCTACGCACCGTCGTCGCCGGCCGCACGGTGTATCAAGCTGCGCAATAATCCCGCCACCGCGCAACCCTGCGCAGCCGCCCAACCCCACCACCATCATTCCGAACCAAGCAGGCCGGCGATTTTCGCTTGCCCCTTCGCTCCTGCGAAGGTCGGCCTGCGCAGTAAGTAATCTCTCTTCTCCCCGTCATCTGTGTGCATTCTTCATGGCCATGCCGACTAGCTGTCCTTCGCAAATCAAGCGTCAAACTCTCGTTATCATTTCGTGCAAATAATTGAGGGGGCTTTGCGGCCCCCTCGGTTGAACAAATTGTTGTTTGGGCTTGTCCCGCTTCCGCCGTGCTTACCAGCGGAACCGGATTGCAAGCTGCATGATTCGAGGTGTAACGGTTGCAGAAGGGCCGCCGAGTCCGGCGAAATTCTGTGAGGCGCCGAACGATGCTCTCCGAAAATCCTTGAGGTTCAGAGGACTTCCATTTGCACCGAGATAGAGGCCACTGAACGGGTTAATGCAGGAGGCCGTGCAGTTGAAGTTGGGGTTGGCCTTCTGGGCGCCATTCGGATTATTCGGATCCATGGGAACTTGCAGAGTTGGCAATGCCAAGAAGGTTAAGGCGTCGTTCGCGTTGTTCAGGATGAAAAGCGCATGATTGAAAACATTGAACACGTCCAGTTTGAGTTCGAGCCTGCCCGATTCCCATTTCGGAATTCTGAAGGCTTTCATAACCGAGATGTCAAAGCGGTACAAGGGCAAGCTCTGGCCAGCGTTGCGGCCAAGGTTCCCACTGATCATCTGGAAGTCCACCGGATTCCCCGAGAAGCTGTCTACGGGCCCAGCGCTGCTCGCGCCCGCGGGTGCATCAAACGATGTCCTCAGCGCCGCACAGTTCGAAAGGCCCGCAGCCTGGCATGCTGCTACCCCAGACTGGCCCACAACGAGGTTTGTCCCGGCTTCCGAAGCAATGTTTGTAGCAACAAGTGTGCCAATTGGCGCACCAGCGCAGCCGAGGACGGTCGAGCTGGCACCGCAGATATTCGGACGCTGGTTCGTCTCTGACCCGATGGCCGGGAAAGCCGAGCCTGCAAACGCCCCATCTCCGGTCGAAACAGGGAACGGTCGGCCGGATTGTAGTGTACTGAGGAGGCTAAACGTCCAATTGTTGATGACATTTCTCAGGAACGGAGTTCCGAGTAGTCTCTCCGTGTCGATCACCACGTTGAAGTTCCCGAGATGGCGGATATCGTTCTGCGCCAATGACCGGTCCAGCCCCAGGCTCGCAAGCGGATTGGCCGGCTCAGAAAGGCCGTAGAAGTCTTCGCCATTGGCCGTAGTTTTCGACCAGGTGTAGCTCCCTTGGAACTGCAAGTGATGTGACAGCCGCTTTTGGGCGGATGCAACGAGAGCGTTATACGCCGTGTTGCGGTCGCTGTTATTTGTGCGGATGGCGCCAAATGCGGAATTTGGTCTTCCCGGCATGTAAAAGAATCCCGCAGGTATGCCGGGTCGCGTGTCGGCCACCGGCGTCGGGAAATTCTTGTCCGTCTCGCCGAATTGTCCGAAGCCGTACACGCCCTGGAAGCCTACACTCCAGACAAACGTCGGTCCGAGTTGACGGCTGAACGAGAACGACGCCATGCGACTTCCGGGTTCTTGATGTTGGGAGAAATCGGGCGAATTCGTCCGAACTTACCCAGCGGATGAAACAAGGACAGCAACGTAGAGTTTGGGAAATTTGGGAATCCATTCAGAATCTGCTGACCCGTTGTCGTGCCATCGCTTGCGACCGTGCTGCCTTTTATTGAAGTGGTAAAGAGGTTTACACCGTCAAAGTTTCGAGAGTCCAGTACAACGTTGAGATAAGCCATTTCGGTGACTTCTGCTCCGGCCATTCGCACGACCGATTTTCCGGGGTCACCTAAGAGCGAGTGCATGAAGCCGGAAGTATAATTCGGGCTCCAAGCTACCCCCAGGCGGGGCTGCCAATTGTTGTGATCCTTACCGCAGGCGGAGATGAGGCCGTTCTGCTGCAGGCATCCGCCCGCAGGTGCAGAGGGATTTTGTACGCTTGTAATTGTGCCACCATCAAATGCGCCTTGTTCAACGTCGTAGCGCAGTCCGTAATTCAACGTGAGGTTATGCTTAATTTGCCAAGCATCCTGAATGTATGCCCCATAGATCGTGTCAGCCACATGGACGAACGCGGGGCCAATCCCGACCGTGAACTGGGTGGGGCAGAGTCCGTTGCCACCTGGAAAAGGGGTATCAACGCAGTTGCCCGGTTTGAAATTCTCATAACGGCCAAAGCGGAACTGCGTAAAAAGCGAGTCGAACGGGTAATGACTGATCATGGTCCCTACCCTTAGTGTATGCGACGCATGGGTCCAGGATAGGTTGTCGCTGTACTGGAAACGGTGGTTCAAACCTGCTTGAGGGCAGCAGAAGTCCGCACCCACATACGCAGTCGGCAGCGCTTGACCAGGCAGAATGCTTTTTGTTGGCGTTGCAGACAAAGTCCGGTGCCAGAAGAATCGTGCTTCATTGACCGTGTGTGGCGTGGGAGTCGATACCATGCCTACGTTAAACATGTTGTCGTGCAACACCTGAGCGACGAAGCCGCTGGGGTCGGTATTTCCGCCTGTCTGTACGATCAGGTTGTCCGACAAGTCGCGCTGCAGGTTGTAGCGGACCGTCAATGTGTGCTTATCGGTCAGTCTGGCATCCACCTTAGCCGACCCCAGGATTTCCTTCGTGGGCTGGTTGACAGTGACGGACGTTCCAAACGGTCTGGTGGTGGTGGGCGAGCCCTGCGCCACTTTTTCCCAGCTCCCGAACCAAAATAGGCGATCCTTCACCAAGGGCCCGCCCACCGTAAAACCGTATTCGTGCTTGAAGAAAGGTGCGCGGTCAGTCGGATTACCGAGGTTATAAAAGTAATCGGAGGCGCCAAGATTCCGTCCGCGGAAATAAGAGTGAATATCGCCGTGGAGACTATTTGTCCCGGACTTTGTAACGACGTTCAGGATGAGGTTGCCCGCTTGGCCATATTCGGCGTTGTAGTTATTCGTTAGAACTTGGAACTCCTTTACCTCTTCCACGGAGGCGCCTAGAGAGTCACGCGCGGAAGTGCTCCCATCGGAAATATTTCCGCCGTCGACGTAGACCACGATGCCACGGTCGCTGACACTGCCGGGACCAATGAGGTCGGAGGAGTTGCCCGTGTAATCGTACCTCACACCAGGAGCGGAAGCAGCAAGACCTTGATAGTCGTTCGCGACCCCTCCAATCGCGTTAAATGACGTTGTGGTGGGAAGGTCCGCCACAGCTTTGTCGTCAACCACCGTCGACACGTCCGTCTTTGTCGTTTCGACCAGGGGCATTTCCGAGGTCACGACTACGGATTGCTGTTGGCCTGCCAGTTCCAGATTGAAATTAACATCCCTTTGCTCGCCGACCTGCACCTTTATATTTTTCGCCTCGGCCTTGTTGAAGCCGCCGACGTTCATCGTTACATCGTAAATTCCCGGCGCCAGATTGTCGAAGCGGTACAATCCATCGGAAGTCGTTGTCGTGGTCCGGACGATGCCCGTTTCCGTATTTGTCGCCGTAACGGTGGCGTTTGGTACAGACGCGCCCTTCGGGTCGAGTGCGCGCCCCGTTATCGTTGCAAATGCCGAGCTCTGGCTGTACGCCACGCTGGCGAGGCTGAGCATCAGCAAGAAACTGAAAAATACAGAAAATCCAAACGTACCCACCCTGAGGATTCGATTCATTTTATTTTCCTCCCCGGAAAAACAAGAAGGGATCAAGCTCGCTGCCAGACCTTGTCCCTAAGTTGCCGGTACCATATGCCTTGCGCGGCAAGGTGTCAACGGAAATTGGACAGAATTAAGATAGATATAAAGAGATAGACAGTAAGTCCCAATTCGAATATGGGAAATATGTTGCCAGCCTTAGTTTCAGGAACTTACGAATACTTTCCCGCGGGATTTTCCTTGCCAGATCGATATCGGCCGCATCGAGGCGCGTTCTTGACCACAGCCGGCAGGTTGCTCCCGATTCTCGAGCATGATTTATATAGATTTTAGATAGATTTTATATTCACTTGACAAAAATTTTTCCAGGGTGTTAATTCCCAAGCCAACGGGACTCCCTAAGTCGTTTTTAACGACTATAGGGTTAGACAATCCAACCAGGTTGTTCAGATCTTGAGTCTGAACGGGTTGTCGTCCCAAGGAGAGTGGACTATGGGTACGGAGAGGGTGTGCTTCCGTTGTTGTTTGGCTCTAGTTTTGATTTGCTCGCTGGCACTCGCAATGCCACCAGGAGCATTTGCGCAGGAAACCACGGCAGGTATTCAGGGAACAGTCAAAGACGCCCAAGGCGGGACGGTTCCCGGTGCCACCGTCGAGGTTACTAGCCCGGCGCTCATCGGAAAAAAGGAAGTGAAAACCGATTCCACCGGCGTATATCGGTTCACGAATCTTCCTCCAGGCGAATATACACTGACCATCACCGCCCCTAATTTCCGCACATATAAGCGAACCGGAATCGATCTAAGTGCCGGTCGCTTGCCCACTATTGACGTGCAACTCGAAATCGGTACCACATCCCAAGTTGTCGAGGTCTCTGCTGCGGCCCCCATCGTAGACGTGACCCAAAGCAAGGCAGAGGTAACGGTGACCCAGGATATTCTGGACGTCATGCCCAAAGGACGTTCTTTCCAGTCGGTCATCCCCTTCGCTCCCGGGGCGCGCCAAGAGCCTCTCCAGAGCACCGCCCGATCTGTTCTTTCCCAAGGTGGAGCTGGCCGCAGCGGAGGTTTCCAGATTGACGGTGCCAGCGACTCCGAAAACACCTACATGGTGGAAGGGATGGACACCACCGATATCCAGAATGGCGGCGTAGGCGCAAACGTGCCCATGGAATTCATCCAGGAAGTTCAGATCAAATCCAGTGGCTTCGAAGCCGAATACGGTGGCGGCAGCGGCGTCATCAATGTAATTCAGAAGACCGGTTCCAACGCGTGGCATGGTTCGATGGTCGCCTATTACCGATCGGATGGTCTCAACGCCAACGACCAGTGCCTCTGGTTTGCCACATGTGGTCTGCGCACCAACCCGACGATCGGGTCGAGCTCTTCGCGCCGGGTCGACTCGCCTCTGGACCGGGACATCACGAAGAAGGACCACTACCGCGCGGTCGATCCCGGTTTCGAGATCGGCGGCCCGATTTTGAAGGATAGGCTGTGGCTGTTCACAAGCTACATTCCCAGCTTCACGCGCCTGACGCGTACTGTGAATTTTTCGGGCAGCGATGCCAATGGCACGCCGTTTGGCACCCGCTCTTTTCCCGAGTCGCAGGACGTGCACAATGCGCTGACCCGGCTGGATTGGTCAGCCGCCAGCAAGATTCGCCTCCATGCTTCATGGCAATATGGGTACACGCGCATCACCGGCATGAACCTGCCCGATCCGGATCCCATCAGTCCCGCGCAGGTGAACGGTACGGCGGGTAACAATCCGGGTCAATACAATGCAGACCGTGGCAGTGTAAACCCGAACTCGGTGTACAACTTCGGCGGAGACATAAACGTCACTTCGAAGCTGGTCGTTACCGCCCGCTACGGCTACTGGTACACCGACCTCCAAGACCGCGGTGTCATCCTGGGCACTCCTAGATTTTTGTGGGATTATGCATCAACCGGGACCGCGTTCGCGGGTGTTCCGGCGCAGTTCCAAAAAAACGCCGGTTTCCAGAACGTCCCCGCGAACACCATCCGCAACTTCGACATCAACACGCGCCAGGGCTTTAACACCGACGCGGCTTACTTCTTCAAGGGATGGGGCACCCACAATATTAAGGGGGGCTACGGGTTTAACCGCCTTGCGAATAATGTCAACACGGGCTTCTCGGGTTCCTTTGTTCGCTTGGAGTGGGGCCAGTCCTACGGCCCCTTGGATCCCAACGCTTGCGATGTTGCAGGCAAACCGGCGTGTTCAGGCACATATGGTCACTTCCTGGTTCGTGACGGAGTGGACACCATCGGTGAAGTCAGCAGCAGGAACCATACCCTCTTCATTCAGGACGCATGGACCGTGGGCCGTGGCTTGACGTTGAACGTGGGCGTGCGCCTTGACAAAGAACATATTCCGGCTTTCGTGCCTGACGCTCCTGTAGTGAACTTCAGCTTTGCGGACAAGGTGGCTCCTCGCCTCGGTTTTGCTTGGGATGTGCTGCGCAACGGCAAAATGAAATTGTTTGCCAGCTATGGCAAGTTCTTCGACATCATGAAGTACTCGTTGCCGCAGGGTTCCTTCGGTGGCCAGTACTGGCATGACTGCGCATACCAACTGAACGACCCGGATATTCGCAACATTAAGCCTGTTAGCTCCGGTCCCGGCGTGCATTTCTGCCCGCAGTCGGGGCCAGCGGCAGGCACGTTTTCGACCAACACCTTCCTCGAAAACGTCAACTATCGGTCGGTCATTCTGTTCCCCACCGATCCGGGTGTGGATCCCAACCTGAAACCGTTACAGCAGCACGAAATCACGGTAGGCGCAGAATACGCGCTCAAGAGGAGCACAGGTTTGGAAGTTCGCTACACCCGCAAGCGTCTTGATTATGCTATCGAAGACGTCGGCGTGGCGGTTCCCGGCAACGAGCTGTACTACATCGGCAACCCCGGCTACGGCATCGTCAAGAACTTGCTGCAGCGTACAACCTACGACTCCAGCGGTCTGCCCATCGTGCCCGCGGTGGCTTACCCGGCGCAGTGCGCAGATTGCCCTTTTAGTCCCAAGGCGGTGCGCAACTACGACGGCGTGGAGGCACGCGTTATTCAGCGCGCTTCTAAGAACTGGTTCGGTATGGCGTCTTACACCTACAGCCGGCTTTGGGGTAACTACGGCGGCTTAACCAGCACGGAAATCTCGGATGGTAATGGTGGCCGTCACGGACCGAACAACAGCCGCTACTTCGACCTGCCAAATATGGCTTGGGATGCTCATGGCCATCCGGCGATGGGCTACCTTCCCACCGACCGGCCGCATACGCTCAAGCTGGTGGGCTCTTACACACTGAGATGGCTGCATCAGGAGACCACCTTTGGGATCTTCCAATCGGCGTTCTCCGGCACCCCGCTCACCACTTGCTGGCCGTCGGCCAGCTCGACGTCATCGTGTGAGTACGTTGAAGGTCACGGTGGTTGGGTGAACCTCTCGCAAGATCCGGCGACAACTATAGGTGCTGCGGCGGCGGGCTCCAACCCCATCAAAGTGGTCAGCATCGAGCATGGGAAACGTACAGAGATGTTCACGCAGACCGACTTCAGCATCCATCACCAGTTCCACGTCAACAAGTCCAATGAAGCCATGACACTGGGATTCGAAGTCAATGCTTATAACCTGCTCAACCAACATGCTGTAACCGCGCTGCGGGACACCCCATTCGCTGGCTCGCAAATCAGCACTCCGCGCGTCGGCGGCGGGAACAGGGGTTCGACAGATTGGCACGCCCTGACCGACAAGGGTTGGGACTACATCGCGACGGCGAATCTGATTCCGAGGAACACAGTTGACCCCTTGAAAGATTGCCCAACTACACCAACGGCGGGCAATTGCTCTTCGGGTGGCGCAGGGTACAAGGCGCTGAGCTCGATCTATGGGCAGCCGGCGCTGTGGCAGGGCGCGCGCACTCTGCGTCTTGCGGTCAAGTTCACGTTTTAGCTGTGGGAACTTGATTTTGGGGGCCGGGCAACCGGCCCCTTTTTCTCGTCTGGGTTTCGTATATTTTACAATGAGTGGAGCCCCAACACCTCGCGGGGTTGTCCCCAATTTGTCTCAAGCGCGCGGTGCATATGTCATAACTGACTGGCGGCGACCGCGACCGCTGGCGGATAACGCGCTCTCTGCCGCGCTATAATCAACGCTCACGGACATACTGCCTCAGCTTCGCGTACACGGAGGCCGCGTGCTGCTCCGCACCACATCGCTTGTAATGTTCATCGTGACCGCCAGCCCAGTTCTGGGACAGCTCAGACTGCAGGTCACTCCCTGCAGAGTCCGAATCGTGGTGGTTGACCGGACCACTAACCGCGGGATCCAGGACGTCACCGTGCAATTGATGGACGCTGTGGGGTCCTCTTCCGCACAGAGCGAGAGAAATGCCGATAGCGCCGGGCAGGCCGAATTTCAGAGTTGGACGGGCACCCATCGAGTCCGGATTTATGGCCCCCAGGTCCACGAGTACAACGGCGACTTTGATA
>WNFI01384485.1_pt1 | contig 10360 bp, 2 predicted proteins | sample 5400471 | NCBI WGS metagenome assembly WNFI01 (sample SAMN13153348, study PRJNA577476) | soil metagenome | isolation source: 100 cm saprolite on Douglas fir-dominated hillslope | place: USA:California | collected 2013-09-17 | reverse complement strand
GCGGACGCCTGGAAGGTGGTCTGGAGCTTCAGCCACCTGATCCTCGACGGCTGGTCGATGGCGGTGGTGCTGGGGGAGGTGCTGGGCGCCTATCGCGTCCTGTCGCAAGGCGGCGAGCCGCGGCTCGAGCCGGCGCGCCCCTACCGCGATTTCGTGGACTGGCTGCAGCGCCAGGATCCGGCCCGCGCCGAGTCGTTCTGGCGGCGGGCGCTCGCCGGTTTCGCCGCGCCGACGCCGCTGCCGTTCGACGGCAGCGGCCGGGGCGCGGGTGCCGGGCGGGACGCGGCCCAGGAAGCGGCGGTCTTCGACGAGGCGGCGACCGGCGGGCTGCGCGAGCTTGCCCGCCGCCACCGGGTGACGCTGAACACCGTCCTGCAAGGGGCGTGGGGTCTCCTGCTCGGCCGCCTGGCGGACAGCGGGGACGTGGTGTTCGGCGGCGTCGTCTCCGGCCGGCCGCCGGAGATCCCGGGGATCGAATCGATGGTGGGGCTGTTCATCAACGCCCTGCCGGTGCGGGTGTGGATCGACGCCCCGGCCGCCGCCGGGCCGTGGCTGCGGGAGCTGCAGGCGCGGCAGAGCGAGCAGCGGGAGCACGAGCATTGCCCGATCGAGCAGACCCATGCCTGGAGCGAGGTGGACCGGCGGACGCCGCTCTTCGAGAGCCTGCTGGTGTTCGAGAACTATCCCACCGACGGCCTGGAAGAATCCGCCAGCCTTGGCTTCCGGGTACTGCGCGTCGCCCTCGCCGAGGCCAACAATTACCCGCTTTCCCTCTACGTCATGCAGCGCGGCGCGAGGCTCGAGCTGAAGATCGCCCATCACCAGGCCCGCCTCTCCTCGGCGGCGGCGCGCCACATCCTGGAAGCGCTCGAGGTGCTGCTGCGCGGCCTGGTGGAGCGGCCGGAAGCGCGGCTGGGCGAGCTGCCGCTGCTCTCCGCGGCGGCGGCGGCCGAGCTGCTGGCGGCCGGGGGCGGACCCCGAAGCGGCGAGCCGGAAGGCGCCTGCGTGCACGAGCTGGTGGCGGCGGCCGCCGCGCGGTTCCCCGATGCGGTGGCGGTCGAGCAGGGCGAGGTGCGCGTGACCTACGTCGAGCTCGCGCGGCGGGCCGGCCTGCTGGCGCGTTACCTGCGCCGGCTCGGCGTCAGGCCGGAGGTGGTGGTGGGCCTCGCCGTCGAGCGCTCGCCCGAGATGCTGGTCGGCATGCTCGGCGTACTCGGGGCGGGCGGCGCCTACCTGCCCCTCGATCCCGGCTACCCGCGCGAACGGCTGGCCTTCATGCTGGCCGATTCGGGAGCGCGCCTCGTGCTCACCCAGGAGCGCCTCGAAGGCCGCCTGCCCGGTGGCGCGGCCAGCGTGGCGGACGCGGCCGGCGCGGCGGGCGCGGCGAGCGCGGCGTGTGCGGCGGGTCCGGTGGACGCGGCGGCGGACGCGGTGGGCGCAGCGGACGCGGCGGGTGCGGCCGGCCCATCGGACGCGGCGGGCGCGGCGGACGCGGCGGGCGTGCCGAGCGCGGCGACAGGGGCGGGACCGGCGGGCGTGCCGGGCGCGGGGGGCGCGGCGGGCACGGGGAGCGCGGCCGGCACGGCGGGCACTGGGGGCTCGGCGAGCGCGACGGGACCGGCGGGCATGGCGAGCACGGCGGGCACTGGGGGCTCGGCGAGCGCGGCGGGACCGGCGGGCATGGCGAGCGCGGCCGGCACGGCGGGCGCGGTGGCGGTCCTGCGGCTCGACGCCGACTGGCCGCGGATCGCGGCCGGCGGCGGCCCGGAGGCGGTGGCGGCGGCGGAGGTGGTGGCGGGACACCGGACGGTCCTGCCGCAGCACCCGGCCTACGTGATCTATACCTCCGGCTCGACCGGCCGGCCGAAGGGCGTCGTGGTGCCGCATGCCGCGCTGGTCAACTACGTCCGGCACGCCGCCGGCGAGTACGGCATCGGCCCGGGCGGCCGCGTGCTGCAGTTCGCCTCGATCGCCTTCGACACCAGCGCCGAGGAGATCTATCCCTGCCTGACGGCCGGCGCCACGCTGGTGCTGCGCGACGAGGCGATGATCGGCTCCACCGACCGTTTCCTCGCCGAGGTCCGGCGGCTGCGGATCAGCGCCCTCGATCTGCCGACGGCCTATTGGCACGAGCTGGCGGCCGAGATCGACGAGCGGCAGCTGGACCTGCCGGAGGATCTGCGAGTGGTCATCATCGGCGGCGAGGAGGCCCTCGCCGGCCGGCTGGCCGGATGGCTGCGCCGGGCGGGCGACCGCGTGCGGCTGGTCAACACCTACGGCCCGACGGAGGCGACGATCGTCACCACCAGTTTCGACCTCGCGGCCGCACACGCCGGCGCGGGCCAGGCGCCGGCGCGCATCCCGATCGGCCGCGCCGTCCCCAATGCCCGCGCTCACGTGCTCGACCGCGGCCTCGGATTGCTGCCGGCGGGGATCGACGGCGAGCTCGTGATCGGCGGCGCCGGGCTGGCGAGGGGCTATCTCGGCCGCCCCGACCTGACCGCCGAGCGCTTCGTGCCCGACCCCTTCGCGCCGGCCGGCGGCGCCGCCGCGGGCGAGCGCCTCTACCGCACCGGCGACCTCGCCCGGCGGCTGCCGGACGGCACGCTCGAGTTCCGCGGCCGCGCCGATTCCCAGGTCAAGATCCGCGGCTTCCGGGTCGAGCTCGGCGAGATCGAGGCGGCGCTGCGCCGCATCCCCGGGGTAAGAGACGCCGTGGCCGCCCTCCACGGCGAGCCCGGCGACCGGCGGCTGGTCGCCTGGGTGGCGGCGGGGGAGGCCGGAGCCGTGGTCGGCGCGGTTGGCGCCGGAGGGCTGCGCGCGGTGCTCGAGCGGTCGCTGCCCGGGTACATGGTCCCGGCGGCGTTCGTCGTGCTGCCCGCGTTGCCCCTGACTGCCAGCGGCAAGCTGGACCGGCGCGCGCTGCCCGCGCCGGACGGCGCCTGGCGTGACCATGCGGCGGACCACGCGGCTCCCCGCGGCCCGGTGGCGGAGGTGGTGGCGGACGTCTTCGCCGAGCTGCTGGGCGTCGAGCGGGTCGGCGCCGGCGACGATTTCTTCAAGCTCGGCGGACACTCGCTGCTGGTGGCCAAGCTGGTGGCGCGGGTCCGCCAGGCCTTCGGCGTCGAGCTATCGCTGCCCGAGGTGTTCAATCATCCCACGGTCGCCGGGCTGGCCGCCGCCATCGCCCGGGCCGATCGCGGCGGCATCGGCGCCGGCCTGCCCGAGCTGCCTCCCATCCAGCGCGCCCCGCGCGACCGGCCGATTCCGCTCTCCTTCCCGCAAGAGCGGGTATGGTTCCTCGATCGGCTGTCGCCGGGCGGCAACATCGCCTACAACTTCCAGGTCACGATCTGGCTGCGGGGGCCGCTCGCGCCTGCGGTTCTCCGCCGCACCCTGACCGAGGTCGTCCGCCGCCACGAGGTGCTGCGCACCAGCTTTCCGGCGGTGGACGGCCAGCCGGCGCAGGTCGTCCATCCGCCCGGCCCGGCCCTGGTCCAGGTCGAGCACCACTTCGTCCACGACGGCTGGTCGTTCGCGCTGCTGCTGTCGGAGATCAAGGCGATCTACCCGGCGCTGCTGCGCGGCGAGCCCTCGCCGCTGCCCGAGCCGGCGGTGCAGTACGCCGACTTCGCGGTCTGGCAGCGGCGATGGCTGGAGGGGCCGGTGATGGACCGGCTGCTGGCCTCCTGGAAGGCGAAGCTCGCCGGCGCCCCGCCGGGTCTGGAGATCGCGACCGACCGGCCGCGCCCGGCGCGCCCCTCCTTCGCCGGCGACGTCGAGCTGCTGCCCCTGCCGCCGGAGCTCTACGAGGCGCTGCGCAGGACGAGCCGGCGCGCCGGCTTCACCCTCTACATGACCATGCTCGCCGGTTTCTTCGCGCTGCTCGGGCGCTACACCGGCGCGCTCGACCTGGTGATCGGCACCAGCAACGCCAACCGCCGGGCGCGCGAGCTCGAAGGCATGATCGGCATGGTGGTCAACAGCCTGTTGCTGCGCGGCGACCTGTCGGGGAACCCGACGTTCGGGGAGCTGCTGCGGCGGGTGCGGGAGCTGACCCTGGAGGTATACGCCCACCAGGACATGCCGTTCGAGCGGCTGGTGCAGGAGCTGCGGCCGGAGCGCCGGCTCGGCCGCAATCCGCTGTTCCAGATCATGTACAACTTTCACGATGCCGGCGTGCCGGACCTCGAGTTCGGCGGCCTCGAAGGGCGCTTCCTGGTGCGCGGCAACCGCTCGGCCAAGATGGACATCAACGTCATCGTGGTGCCGCGGGCCGAGCAGCGGGTCGGCCTCGGCGAGCGCGAGGCCGACCGCCGGGCGCTCCTGCACTGGGAGTACTCGACCGACCTCTTCGACCGCTCGACGATCCTGCGCATGGTCGATCATTACCTGACGCTGCTCGGCGGCGCCGTCGAGGACCCGCGGCGCCCGCTCTCCGAGCTGCCTCTGCTGACCGCCACCGAGCTGCGGGAGCTGCGCGCCGCCGGGCGGCAGGCCGCGGTCCGGCAGGCGGCGGTGGGGGAGCCCCTCCACCGCCGCTTCGAGGCGCAGGCCAGGCGGCGGCCCGATGCCGTGGCCGTGAGCATGGGCGAGCGGCAGCTGACCTACGGCGAGCTGAATCGCCGCGCCAATCGGCTCGCCCGCCGCTTGCGGGCGATGGGAGTCCGGCGGGAGACGGCGGTGGCGCTCTGCGCCGAGCGCTCGCCGGAGCTGGTGGCCGGCATCCTCGGCATCCTCAAGGCGGGCTGCGGGTACGTGCCGGTGGATCCGAGCTATCCAGCGCAGCGGATGGCCTGGATCCTCGAGGACTCGAGGGCCGGCGTGCTGGTCACCCAGGGCGATCTCGGAGCCGTGGCGGCAGTGGCGACCGCGGCGGCCGTCGCCGCCGGAGGCCGCACCCGCGTCCTCCGCCTCGCTGCTCCGGAGCCGGCCGGCGGGGAGGGCGAGTCCGGGAGCGATGCCGACCTCGAGGGTGGCGCCGGCCCGGAAGACCTCGCCTACGCCATCTACACCTCGGGCTCGACCGGCAAGCCGAAGGGCGTGCTGGTGACGCACGCCAACGTGATCCGGCTGATGCGGGTCACCGAGCCCCTGGTCGGCTTCGCGCCGGACGACGTCTGGACTCTTTTCCATTCCTTCGCCTTCGACTTTTCGGTCTGGGAGATCTGGGGAGCGCTGCTGTACGGCGGCCGCCTGGCGGTGGTGCCCTGGGAGGTGAGCCGCACGCCCGAGGCCTTCCACGACCTGCTGGCCGCCGAGCGGGTGACGGTGCTCAACCAGACGCCTTCGGCCTTCGCGCAGCTGGCGCGGGTCGACGAGCAGCCGGCACGGCGCGGCGCCCTGGCCGCCCTGCGGCTGGTCGTGTTCGGCGGCGAGGCGCTGCAGCCCGCGAGCCTCGCGGGCTGGTTCGACCGCCACGGCGACGAGCGGCCGCGGCTCGTCAACATGTACGGCATCACCGAGACCACGGTGCACGTCACCTGGCGGCCGCTGCGCGCGGCGGATGCGCGGCGCGGCGCCGGCCTGGGCACCCCGATCGGCACACCCATCCCCGACCTTGCGGTGTGGCTCCTCGATCCGGACCTCAACCTGGTGCCCGCCGGAGTGCCAGGCGAGATCCACGTCGGGGGCGGCGGCCTGGCGTGGGGCTATCTGGATCGCCCCGAGCTCACCGCCGAGCGGTTCGTCCCCGATCCCTTTGCCGAGCTGCCGGGGGCGCGGCTCTACCGCTCGGGCGACCTGGCGCGGCGGGTCGCCGGCGGCGACCTCGAGTACCTCGGCCGCCGCGACCACCAGGTCAAGGTGCGGGGCTATCGCATCGAGCTCGGCGAGATCGAGGCGGCTCTCGCCCGCCATCCGTCGGTGCTCGAAGCGGTGGTGATGGCGCGCTCCGCGGCCGGCGACGCACCGGCCGATGACGGCGGCGGGCTGGCCGGCGCCGAGGCCGGGCTGGCCGGTGGCGGGGGCGGGTTGGCCGGCGCCGGCGGCGAGACCTCGCTCGCCGCCTACCTGGTGGCCGCCACCGGCCCGGGAGCGGCGGTGCCCGGCACCGCGGAGCTGCGGCGGTTCCTGGCGGCGAGCCTGCCGGAGCCGATGATCCCTGCCGCCTTCCTGTTCCTTGCGGCGCTGCCCCTGACCGCCCACGGCAAGGTGGACCGCAAGGCGCTGCCGGCGCCCGCGGCGGCGAGGAGCGCGCCGGAGGCGAGCTTCGTGGCGCCCCGCTCGCCGGTCGAGGAGACGCTGGCGTCGATCTGGCGCGAGGTGCTGGGAATCGACCGCCTGGGGGTGCACGACGACTTCTTCATGCTGGGCGGCCACTCGCTCTCGGCTGCCCGGATCCTGTCGCGGGTGCGCGATGCGCTGCGGTATGAGCTCCCCCTGGCGGCGATGTTCGAGACGCCGACCATCGCCGGCCTGGCCGCCGCGCTGCCGCACGCCGTCGCGCTGCCGAACGCCGCCGTGCTGTCGGATGCCGGCGTGCTGCCGGATGCAGTGACGTTGCCGCCAGCCATCGGGCAGCCGCCAGCCATCGGGCTGCCGCCAGCCGTCACGCTGCCGCCTGCCGCGTGTGTTGCAGCCACCGCTCTGCCGCTTGCCGCCGCAGCCGCTGCGGCCGTCGCGGACGAGGAGGCTTTCCTGGCCGCGGCGGCGGCGCTGCCGGACGCCGAGCTGGACGCGCTGCTGGCGCGCATGGCGGCCGAAGGGGAGCGGGCGTGAGCGGCACGGCGCCGGCGGCGCTCGCGGGGCTCTCCCGCGAGGAGAAGCTCGCGCTGCTGGCGCGCCTCTCGCGGGCGCGCTCGCTCCCGCCGGGGACTGCGGCCGATGCCGCGGGCCGCGAGGAGCCTTCCGGGCGCTGCGGCTGGGCGGCCCCCTGGATCGGACGGCGCTCGCCCGCTCCGTGGCGGAGCTGGCGCGGCGGCATCCGGCCCTGCGCACGCGCTTCCCGGTGGCCGACGGCGAGCCCCGGCAGCTGGTCGAGCCGGAGCTGCCCGGCGGAGCGCCGGGCGCCGCGCTGGCGGATCTCTCGCGCCTGCCGGCGGCGAGGATCGAGGCGGCGGCTGCCGCGCTGGCGGCCGCGGAGTCGCGGCGGCCGTTCGATCTCGCGCGCGGGCCGCTCTATCGCGTCCGGCTGCTGCGGCTGGGAGGCGAGGATCACGCTCTCCTGCTCGCGATCCACCACATCGTCTGCGACGGCTGGTCCCTCGGCCTGCTGCTGCGCGAGCTGGCGGTCCTCTACGGAGCCTTCGCCGCCGGCCAGCCAGCGGCCTTGCCGGCGCCGCGCGCCAGCTTCGGGGATTTCGCCAGCCGGCAGCGCGAGCGGCTGCAAGGGCAGGCGCTGGCCCAGGAGCTGGCCTTCTGGCGCGAACGGCTGGAAGGCGCGCCGGCGGTGCTCGAGCTGCCGGCCGACCACGCCCGGCGTCACCTCGCCTCGGCGCGCGGCGACGTCGTCGCCTGCGAGGTCCCCGGGCCCGCGGCCGCGGCCTTCCTGAGCCTCGCCCGGGAGACGGGGGTGACCCCGTTCATGGCCCTCCTCGCCCTGTTCGACGTCCTGCTGTTCCGCTACACCGGGCAGGGCGACGTGGTGGTGGGGGTGCCGGTGGCCAATCGCCATCGCACCGAGCTCGAGAGCGTCGTCGGGTGCTTCGCCAGCACCGCGCTGGTGCGTGCCGAGCCGCGGCGCGGCATGAGCTTCCACGAGCTCCTGGCGCAGGTGCGCGCCGACGTGCTGGCGGTCGCCGCCCACTCCGAGCTGCCGTTCGAGAAGCTGGTCGAGGAGCTGCAGCCGGAACGCAACCTGTCGCACAACCCGCTCTTCCAGGTCATGTTCGCGCTGCAGCAGGCGGCCGCCGGCGCGCTCGCCATGCGCGGCCTCGCAGTCGGGGCGCTGCCGGTCGCCAGGGGTCTCGCCAAGCTCGACCTGACGCTCGAGATGGCCGTGGCGCCGTCCGGCCTGGACGGCTATTTCGAGTACAGCACCGACCTCTTCGAGGCGGCGACGATCGCGCGTCTGGCCCGGCATTTCGCGGCGCTGCTCGCCGCCGCCGGCGCGGAGCCTGCCCGCGGCATCGGCGACCTGCCAATGCTGCTGCCGGGCGAGCGGCGGCAGGTCCTCGAGGACTGGAACCGGCCGCCGGCTGCGGCGGCTGGGCGTGGGACCGGAGGTGGCGGTGGGGGTGTGCCTCGAGCGCTCGCTCGAGCTGCCGCTCGTCCTGCTCGCGGTGCTCAAGTCGGGAGGAGCCTGGGTGCCGCTCGATCCGGAGTACCCCACGGAGCGGCTGCGGCTGATGATCGAGGACGCGGGCGTAGCGGTGCTGCTCGTCCAGGCGGGTCTGGCCGAGCGGCTGGCGGCCCTGAGCATCGGCGGCGGCCCGGCCGCGGTCTGCGTCGATCGCCTCGACCTCGCGGCGGAGGACGCCGCCGATCCGGACTGGCCGATCCATCCCGAGAGCCTCGCCTACATCGTCTATACCTCGGGCTCGACCGGGCGCCCCAAGGGCGTCGCCGTGCCTCACCGCGCGATGGCCAACCACGTCACGATCTGCGCCGAGCGCTACCGCCTCGGACCCGCGGACCGCGTGCTGCAGTTCACCTCGATCAGCTTCGACATCACCTCGGAGGAGATCTTCCCCGCCTGGCTCGCCGGCGGCGCGGTGGTGCCGCGGCCCCCCGGCCTGTTCCCGTCCTTCGCCGAGCTGGAGGAGCTCATCGCGCGCCAGCGCATCACGGTCGTCGATCTGCCCACCGCCTACTGGCACGAGTGGGTGGGGGAGATGTACCGGGCGGAGACCCCGCCGCCCGAGCCGCTGCGGCTGGTGGTCATCGGCACCGAGCAGGCGCTGCCGGAGCGCGTCGCGGACTGGCTGCAGCTGGCCGGCGAGCGGGTGCGCCTCGCCAACAGCTATGCCTCGACCGAGGCCACCGTCACCGCCGGGGTCTACGAGCCCACCGCTCGGGACCTGGCTCGTTTCCGCGCCGGCGACCGGGTGCCGGTGGGCAGGACCCTCCGCAACTGCCGCGCCTACGTCCTCGACGCCGGCCTCGAGCCGGTGCCGGTCGGCGTGCCGGGCGACGTCTTCATCGGCGGCCCCAACGTCTCGCGCGGCTATCTCGACTGGCCCGGCCCCACCGCCGCGAGCTTCGTGCCCGATCCCTTCGCCGCCGGCATGGGCTACGGCGGGGGCCAGCGGCTGTACCGCCAGGGGGACGTCGGCCGCTGGCTGCCCTCGGGCGACCTCGAGTTCCTCGGCCGCCGCGACGACCAGGTCAAGATCCGCGGCTTTCGCGTCGAACCTGCCGAGGTGGCGGCGGCGCTGGCGCGCCATCCGGCGGTCAAGGACTGCGTCGTGGTGGTCAGGAGCGGCGGCAGCGTGGGCCAGCGCCTGGTGGGCTACCTGACGCTGGTTCCCGGCACCGCCGCCGCGGTCAAGGAGCTGCGCGATTTCCTGCGCGAGACGCTGCCCGAGCACATGCTGCCGGCGGCGCTGGTGCCGCTCCCGGCGCTGCCGCTGACCCCGAACGGCAGGGTGGACCAGCGGGCGCTGCCCGACCCCGCCGCCGAGCCGGCGCCGCTCGCGGACGGCGCCGGTGACGGTCGCGGCGAACCGCGGACCGCGGCCGAGGAGATCGTCGCGGCGGTCTGGTGCGAGGTGCTGGACCTCCCGCGGGTCGGCGTCGAGGACAACTTCTTCGACCTCGGCGGCCATTCGCTGCTCGCCACCCGGGTGATCTCGCGCCTGCGTGAGCGCCTGCGGGTGGAGCTGCCGCTGCGCGCGCTGTTCCTCGCGCCGACCGTCTCCGGGCTGGCGCGGCGCGCCGAGGAGCTGCGGCGGCACGGCCCGGCGGCGGCGCCGCCGCCGCGCATCGAGCCCATGCCGCCGGCGGCGCGCGGCGAGCCCCTCGAGCTGTCTTTCGCGCAGCAGCGCCTGTGGTTCCTGGACCGGCTGGAGCGGGGGAGCGCCGCCTACAACATCCCTCTGCCGCTGCGCCTGCGGCTGGTGCCTCCGGCGCCGCCGGCGGCGGGCCCAGCGGCGGAGCTGGACGTAGCCGCCCTGGCCGCGGCGCTCGGCGAGGTGATCCGCCGCCACGAGGTGCTGCGCACCACCTTCAGCGCCGGCGCCGGCATGCCCCCCGGCCAGGTCGTCCATCCGCCGCGCCCGCTGCCGCTGCCGGTCGTCGACCTGACGGGCCTCGCTCCCGGGCGCCGGCAGGCGGAGGCGAGGCGCCGCATGGCCGCGGAGGCGGGCCGGCCGTTCTCGCTCGCCAGCGGCCCCCTGCTGCGCGCGGCCCTGCTGCGCCTGGCGCCGCCGGCCACCCGCCATGCTGCCGGCGCCGGCAGCGAGGACCTGCGCACCACCGG
>WNFI01180128.1_pt2 | contig 10360 bp, 8 predicted proteins | sample 5400471 | NCBI WGS metagenome assembly WNFI01 (sample SAMN13153348, study PRJNA577476) | soil metagenome | isolation source: 100 cm saprolite on Douglas fir-dominated hillslope | place: USA:California | collected 2013-09-17 | reverse complement strand
TTGTGCACCTTGGCTATGGGGAATGTCAGCTGGCGCCGGCCCCAATCCTCGAAACGATGCACCGCACCGCCACCGGCACTGATCATGCCCTTGTAGCGATCGACCATCGCAGGAACTTGTTCGCTCTGATCCGGGTGGACCAGAAGCACGATTTCATAATGCCGCATTGTAGGCTCCCTTTGGGTTAAGCCTCCCGTTGCGAGCGGTGAGGCAAGGAGTAAAGCCGGTCAGCCGGCGAAAAAGAGCGCGAAGGATACTCGTTCGGGGTAGCCGAGGTCAACTCATCCGCTGCCGGCGTGCCTCGAACAGGGCAACCCCCGCGGCCACCGACACATTGAGGGACTCCACCTGGCCGGCCATGGGGATGCGCACCAGAAAATCACAGCGCTCCCGGGTGAGGCGCCGCATGCCGGTTCCTTCGGCGCCCAGCACCAGCGCGAGCGGCCGTTTCAGATCCGCCCCGTACAGGGTTTGCAGCGCCTCCCCGTCGGTTCCCACCACCCAGATGCCGCGCTCCTTGAGCATGTCGAGGGCGCGCGCCAGGTTGGTCACGCTCGCCACCGGGACGAATTCGGCAGCGCCCGCCGCGACCTTGCGCACCACCCCGTCCACGGCGGCGGCGCGATCCTTCGGTATCAGCACTGCGTGCGCGCCCGCGGCATCCGCGGTACGCAGACAGGCCCCGAGGTTATGCGGGTCGGTGACGCCGTCGAGAATCAGCAGCAGGGGATCCCCCGCCACTTGACTTAATGCGTCCAGTAGATCGTGCTCGTCCCAAGCCTTGAGCGGCCGCACCGCCGCCACCGCTCCCTGGTGGGCCACTTCCCCCACCAGCTTGGCCAGGGCCTCGCCGCCCACGGACTGAACGCGCACGCCCGCGCGCTCCGCGCGATCGCGCAAATCGCGAGTGCGCGCATCATCACGCGGCTGCGCCACCCAAAGCTCCAGCAGGCGCTCGGGCGCCCGCTCGAGCACCGCGTCGATGGCATGGAGACCGTAGACGAAGTTGCGTTTTGAATCAGCCACGCCCGCCGCGCCCGTCACGGCCGCCGCGCCCACCGCGCCCGCCACGTTTCGCGCCTCCGCCACGTCCGCCGCGCGGTGCCCCCGCGCCTCGCCGCGGCGCTCGCACCGTACCCCGACTGGCGGACCCCTCCGCGTCGAGCAATTCGAAGTCGATTTGGCGCTGCGTGAGATCGACCCGGTTCAAACGCACCCGCACCGTATCCCCCAACTGCCAGCGTCGGCCCGTGCGCTGGCCCACCAAGCCCATGCCGCCCTCCTCCAGCTCCCAGTAATCCCCGGGGATGGCGGAAATATGCACCAAGCCGTCGATGGGCATTTCCTTCAGCTGCACGAACAGACCGAATTCGAGCGCGCTGGTGATGGTGGCATCGAAGGTCTCGCCGACGCGCGGTTGCAGATACAGGCACTTGAGATACCCCATCACATCGCGCGATGCATCATCGGCGCGCCGCTCGCGCTGCGAGCTCTCAGCGCCGAGCGTCTGCAATTCCGCCGTGGTGTAGCGATGCCCGGACGGTGAATTCGGCAGCACCGCGGCCTTGATCGCGCGATGCACCAGCAGGTCGGGATAGCGGCGGATCGGCGAGGTGAAGTGCGCGTACTCTTCGAGCGCGAGGCCGAAGTGACCGATGTTGGTCTGCTGATACACGGCCTGCGCCAGCGAGCGAATCACCAGACTCTCGAGCAGCAGACCGTCGGGACGTGCGCTCAGCCGCTCGACCAATTGACGAAATTCGCGCGGAGTCGGCTTCTCCGAAAACACGGCGCCCACCTGCAATGCGTTCAGCACCTTTTGCAGCTCGGTGACCCGCTTGTCCTCCGGCTGACCGTGGACGCGATACAGGCTGCCGGCCTTGGCGAGGCGCAGGGCCACCGCCGCTTCCACATTGGCGGCGATCATGCATTCCTCGATCAGGCGGTGCGCGTCGTTGCGCGTCACCGCATAGAATCCCTCGATTCTGCCGTCGTCGCCGATGCGCGCCTTGACCTCGCCGCCGCGAAAGTCGAGAGCGCCGCGGGCATCGCGCGCCTCTTTGAGCGCGCCATAGACCGCATACAGCGCCAGCAGCGACTTGCGAACCGCGGGCGTCAGATCATCGTCCGCGGCGCTCTGCGGATGCTGTAGAGAGGCCCAGGCCCGGTCGTAGGTGAGCCGCGCATGCGAGTGAATCACCGCCTCGTAGAATCGGGTCTTGCCCAACTTGCCGGTCTTGCTGACGTGCATGTCGCAGACGAATGCCAACCGGTCGACGTGCGGCATCAGCGAGCACAAATGATTGGAAAGATGCTCCGGCAGCATCGGGATGACCCGATCCGGAAAATACACCGACGTGGCGCGTGACCGCGCCTCGGGGTCCAGCTCGCTGCCATAGCGCACGTAGTTGCTGACGTCGGCGATGGCGACGATGAGCCGCCAGCCCCCGCCGCGCAGGCTTTCCGCATACACGGCATCGTCGAAGTCCTTGGCATCCTCGCCGTCGATGGTCACCAAGGGCACATCGCGCAGATCCTCGCGGCCTTCGCGGTCCGCCGCCTGCACGTCGGGAGGGAAGCGATTCGCGGCGCGAATCACCTCGGGCGGAAACTCCTGCGGCAGGTCATGTCTCAGAATCGCGAAGCGCGCCGCCAAGTCCGACGGACGCAGGTTCTCGAGCACTTCAACGATGCGCCCCTGCGCGGCGGCTTCACCTTGCGGGCGCTTGGTCACTTCGACGATGACGGGGTCGCCGTCTTCGGCTCCGTGCCGATCCCGCATGGCCACTTCGACCGAGTACCAATGACCGGGATCTTCCAATTCCACGCGGCCGGCAAAGTGGTCGCCGCCATGACCGGCGCGCCAGATGCCGCCGATTCGCGCCGGCGCATCGCCGACGCGGCGGATCAAGCGCGCGACGCGCCGCCCGCGTTCGTTCATGCCGACCGCGAGGACCTCGACCCGGTCGCCGTGCATCAGGGTCGCGGTGTCGGCTCGCGCCAGCACCAAGAGCGCGGAGCCGTCATCCGGGATCACCAGCACGTCGCCGTTGGCGCGGCCGCGCACTCTGCCGGCCACTCGTTCGCCCTCGCCCGCCGTCGCAAAACCGTTCGGCCCCTCGATCGCCTGGCCGTCGCGCACCATCGCAGCCAGACGTTTGGCCAGGGCCTCGCGTTGCGTGCTGGTATGCAGGCCGAGACGCTTGGCGAGACGCGCCGCAGTCAAGGGCTCCGGCGCCTCCGCCAGATGTTTCAGCAGCAGCTCACGGCTCGCGATGGGATCCGCATATCGCGATTTCTCGAGTTCTAAATTGGGGTCCTCGCCGCGCCAATCCGGACCGGACTTCGCCGCCCGATTTGCCTTTGGCCGTCGCGAGCCCGTGGGTCCACGTCGTGTCATAGAGTGTTGTTGCTATCCTTCGGTGGGTGCGCAAATTTCGGCGTCCTTTAAGAAGGGAAGGCCGATTGCTGAGGGCGGCAGGTTATCAGCTTTGCGCGTCGCCGGGCGCATATTGGGTCGGCGGAGCCTTGCCATGCCCTTCCGGGTGTGCATGGTTGACTCCAAAAAGCGTACGGCAATGCTCCGCAAATTCCAACGCCATGGCGCTCATGGAACGACCGCTCCAGGTGGCGAGAACGAGGCGGCTATTCTTGACCGCGCCGGTCAGCGGACGCGACACCAGCGCCCGGCCGTCGTAAGACATGTTGTTGGCCGGCTTCGTGGCCAACAGACTGTAGCCGAGCCCATGCCCGACGAACCCACGCACCATCTCCAGAGATCTCAAGCGATATCCAATCTGCGGTTCCAGGCCGCGATCTCGAAACAGCGACAAGAAATAGTCCCGGCTGGGCTCGACATCGAGCAGGACCAGGGACTCCTGCATCAAATCATCCAGCGCGACGCTGGACGCGGCAGCCAGCGGGTGCCCCTCGGCCAGCAATACATAGGGAATCAGTTCGGCGAGGTGTTCCACCCGCAAGTCCGCGCTCAGACCGAAATCGTAAAGCAGCGCAATCTCGGTGTCGCTGCGCCGCAGGCTCGCGATCAGATGTTCCTGGTCGGACTCCACCAGCGTCAGGTCGATCGCAGGGTGCAGTTTCGTGAGGCGGGCCACCAGCGCCGGGACGATGTACGGCGCGAACACTTGGTAGCAGCCGATGGCGAGGGCGCTTGCCGCCGCCCCGCCCCGTGGCGACCGCCGCTGGTGAAAACGCCGCGGCACTCCATAGGCGCGATTGGCATAAATCAACGGGGCGCCGGTGCCGCCCACGAAGATGTCCTGTACCGAGCCGAATACCACGAAGTGCGATCCCACGCGTTCGCTCGCCGTGACGCGGCAGTCGAACGCGACCAGGGAATCCACCACGCGCGGGGCGCCGGTCAGTTGCGTCGTCCAAGTGGCACAATCGAACTTGGCGGCGCCGCGAGCGCTGCTTCGCCCGGCAAAGTTGTCGGAAATATGGGACTGATCGTCGCGCAGCACGTTGACGCAAAACACCCCGTTCTTGAGCACCGCTGCGATCACCGGGCTCAAATGGTGAATACACACCAGCAGCGTCGGTTGGGGCGTGTCCGCAGACACGGAGACCATGGCGGATACAGTCACCCCATGACGCCCCGCAACGCCGTCGGTGGTGACCACATTGACAGTGCAGGCGGCATGACTCATCCCGAGCAGGAATTGCTGCCGCAGCGCCCGTTCCGTCGGCGTTGGCTGCGATTTACCTCCCGTACCGCTCATGCGTGACTCGTGCGGCACCCATCTTGCCCAGGTGGCGGAACTGGTAGACGCGCTGGTTTCAGGTACCAGTGGAGCAATTCGTGGAGGTTCGAGTCCTCTCCTGGGCACCATTTAAATCAATGTGATACGCGCGTTTCTTGATGCAATGTATTACTGCGGGATGGGACTGCACCGGCCCACGCCTTACTGCCGGAGCGCCCGCCGTGTGCCCGTCGTGCTGAGAAAGCTCTCATCCGCCACGCGCACCAGATCCCGCCCCTCGTTCTTCGCGATGTACAAGGCCGCGTCGGCACGCGCGATCATTTCATCCAGCGACCATCCATGCCTGAGGCTGGTCGCGAGACCCGCACTCAAGCTCACGCGCAGTCCCGCACCCGACGCGGGGAGGTGAATCCCAAACAGCAGCGTGCGCATTCGGTCCAGAGTCGCCTGCGCGTACTCCAATGTCGCCTCGGGCATGACCAGCAAGAACTCCTCGCCACCCCATCGCCCCAGGACATCCGAATCGCGCAACGCTTCGCGCCCGACGCGGGCGAATTCCCTCAGCACAAAGTCTCCGGTCGCATGGCCGCAGCGATCGTTGATGATCTTGAAATGATCCATGTCGATGATCGCGATCGTCAGCGGACTTTCCGTGGCGGTTGCGGTGGCCAGCGCCGCCGTTGCAAGCTCCGCGGTACGCCGTCGATTGGGCAGGCCGGTCAAGCCATCCTGACTCGCCAATTTCACGAGTTGCTGGCGATAGCGGCGATTGGCCATCAGAAAATAGATCAGCAGCGCGATCACCAGCACGCCCGATGTCACCACGATCGCGTTCCAGCGCAGCTGCTGCGCCTGGCGCTGCGACCGCTCCTGCGAAACTCCCAGCTCATGTTTCAATTGCGCATTGCGCTCGATTTCCCGATCCGTCTCGAACCGCGCGCGCATTGCCGCTGCTGCCGGCTCGGCAGCAAATCCGCTCCGCCCTGATCGAGTACCTTGTTGAGCGTGGCGAGCGCCTTGTCGGCGTGACCATTGGCCAGATCGATGCGGGCAAGCAGCGCCAGGGTATCCTTCACCTCGTCGGCGGAATGCGCTGCGGTAAATCCGCGCAACGCAAGGTTGCACTCCAATGCAGCGCGCTGGAGCTGACCCAGTTCGACCCGCGCAGTGCAATCGTGCAGGTCGGCAAAGGCCACGCCCTGAGTATCGTTCAACTGCACGCTCAGCCTGCGCGCTTCCGCGAATTCCCCGATCGCGGATTCATACTTCCCCATCAAATTCAAAATCTTTCCGCGCAGGAATCGGTCGACGGAAAGACTCAGCGTCGCGCCATGCTCGGTGTCCCAGTCGATCACTTCCTGATTCAGCGCCAACGCCTGCGTGTAGTCCCCCATGCTGCGCATCACCGTGGATAACTCCGCCGCGGAATTGATCCGCGCCCTGGCGAACTCGGGCGCCGTGCTGGCGTGATACGCCTGCGTCAGGCTGCCGATCGCGAGATCAGTCCGATCCTGCCGCCGTTGCACGACGCCGCGGGTGATCAGCAGACAAGTATCGGCGAGGGATCCTGCCGGTTGCGAGGCTCGCGCTTCATCGACGGTTTTGAGTGCGGCATTCATCCCCGCCGCGTCGTAGACGTTTTCGGCATACGCAGACAGCAGATCGAGGCGCACCGGATCGCTCGTCCGGGTCGCGAATTGAAGTCCCTTCGAGGCGGCCTTCTTCGCGTCGTCATCGAGCTCGAGCATGCTGTAGGCCTGCGCCTCCACGGAATACAGAGACGCCAGGAGCTCCACATCGGGCTGCGGCGCATGCTCCAGGGGCTGCAACCGGGCTGCCACTTGCTTCAGCGCCCGTGCGGCGTCCTTGTCGACCAAGGTCTGCAGTTCGCGAATGGCCGGATCTTTGCTGATGAGACAGGTTGCGAAAGACTGCGCCGCGCCCATTGTCCACGCGATCGCAAGGACGGAGCACAGCCGCCAACCTACCCTGTTGGAAGCGTGTCGGCCCGAATAGCTGGACGTGCACATGGGGACGCGAAAATACGCGTTTCTGGCCGGCCGATCGACACCGACCGTCACGGTTTTCAACTTCGTCGGGAAAGCGCGACGGCGCCGCCCGCGGCGGGCCTTTGGCGTGACGCGGCGGGCCCTTGGCGTGGCCGGGATTGTGACCGGATTCGCAGGCTGCGGAGCCGCCCTGTGTCCGTGTCACGAGGTCAGTTAGTGACAACGCTGACCACAGCGGGCATATTCCTGAACCTAAGCGGGCTCCTGAACTCAGCGGGCATGTTAAATGAGGATTGCCCCTACGATGAATGACCGACCGCGCTATGCGACATCTTCCTCATTGGAGCGTCAGAGCACCGTCGCGCCGCCCGGATTCAATCGTTTTTTGGTTCCCCCCGCCGCTCTCGCGGTGCATTTGTCGATAGGCCAGGTCTATGCCTTCTCGACTTTCAATCTGCCGCTGACCAGGGTGATCGGACTCACGCATCGCGCACCCGCCGATTGGGATCTGAAAGAGATCGGCTGGGTCTTTTCCATCGCCATCGCCATTCTGGGTCTGTCCGCCGCCGTGTTTGGCCGCTGGGTCGACAGGGTCGGGCCGCGCAAATCCATGTTCACCGCCGCCCTCTGCTTCGGCGGCGGTTTCATCGTGTCGGCATTCGGAATTCACCTGCACCAGCTTTGGCTGCTCTACCTGGGTTATGGCGTGTTGGGAGGCTGTGGGCTCGGCATCGGCTACATCTCCCCGGTCTCGACGCTGATCAAATGGTTTCCCGATCACCCCGGCATGGCGACGGGCATTGCCATCATGGGCTTCGGCGGCGGCGCCCTCATTGCCGCGCCCCTCTCGGTGCAGCTGATGGCGCACTTCAAGACGGCGACATCGAATGGCGTGCTCGAAACCTTCGTCACCATGGGCGTCATTTATTTCATGTTCATGATGATCGGTGTCTACGCGGCGCGCGTGCCGGCGGCCGATTGGAAACCCGCGGGCTGGATTGCCCCCGCTCAGCCGAAGCGGCTGGTGACCACCGCCGATGTGGCGGTCGACGTGGCCTGGCGCACGCCGCAATTCTGGCTGCTGTGGGTGGTGCTGTGCATGAACGTGACCGCGGGCATCGGCGTGCTCGGTCAGGCCTCGCCGATGATCCAGGAAATTTTCCCCGGCCGAGTGTCGCCGGCCGCTGCGGCGGGTTTCGTCGGATTGATCAGCCTGTTCGACATGGCCGGTCGATTCTTCTGGGCCACCGCCTCCGATTACATCGGACGGCGCAACACCTTCATGGCGTTCTTCCTGCTCGGCATCCTGCTGTATTCGACCATACCGACGATCGGGCAGCTCGGCTCCATCCCTCTATTCGTCGCGGCCTCCTGCATCATTCTTTCCATGTACGGCGGCGGTTTCGCCGCCGTCCCAGCGTACTTGCGCGACCTGTTCGGCACCTATCAAGTCGGCGCCATTCATGGCCAGCTGCTGACCGCCTCGTCCGTCGCGGCGATAGTGGGTCCGGTGCTGGTGAACTACCTGCGGCGGTATCAGATCGACCATGGCGTATCCAGAGCGCAGGCGTACTCGTTCACCATGTACATCATGTGCGGCCTGCTGTTGATCGGATTCTTGTGCAATTACGCGATGCGTGCGGTCGATGAGAAGTATCACTGTCGCGGGGACACTCGGTCATGAAGAGGCGTCTGATCATCCTGTGGGTTGCCGTTGGAGCTCCTCTGGTGTGGGGCACACTGAAAACTCTCGAGGACGCGTTGAAATTGTTTCAATAAATGCCAGAAGTAAGGCAAACCCCAGCGGGTGCTTCTAAATGACTCCGGCCAAGGCAGTGCCGTTCGGACTGCCGAGGCCGGTGCATGCATCCCAGCCCTCGGTCGCCTCGTAGTCGCCATTGTTGCCGCTGGTGATGTCGCGCAGCGCTTGCCGGTTCTGGTACAGGCTTGGATTAAGATAGCCCCCGGGTTTCCCCGACGCTTGATTGATGAGAGCGATCAGCGCCGCCCACAGGGGCGCGACGGCGCTGGTGCCGCCGATCACGGTGTCCGTGCCGTCGATCCGCACGGCATAGCCCGTCTGCGGATCGGCATTTCCCGCCACGTCGGGCACGCCCCGCTTCGCCAGCGCGGTTGATTGACCCTGATTGTTGACGGCGTTCAGGCCCGTCTGCCAGCTGGGCAAGGGGAAGAAGCTGCTCACGCCGCCGCCGGTGGCTCCGTTGCCGGGGCCGTCATTCCACACGACTTCACTGCTGATGGTGCTGCCGCTCGCCTGAAGAGTGGTGCCGCCGCAGGCGAGCACGAAGGGACTCGAGGCTGGGAAATCCACGTGATCGCTGCCGTCATTGACGCCGTCGCTCGACCCGTTGTCGCCGGAGGCCGCGCACACCGTGATGCCCATCGTGGCTGCCGCCTGAAATGCGTCGTCCATCGCCGTCATTGCCTGCGCCGTCCACGACGGCTCGGGGCCGCCCCAGCTGATGGAGATCACCGAGGGCTTATGGGTGGTGTCGTGAATCGCCGTGGTGATCGCGTCCAAAAAGCCCGCGTCGGTGTTGGGGGCGAAATACACCACGATGTTCGCCTGGGGCGCGATGGCCCCCACCACCTCGATATCGAGCATGACTTCGCCGTCCGGTCCGGTCGCATCGTTCGTCGGACTGTTCGCCGCGTGGTCCACGGACACGGCCACCACCGAGGGCGTCGGGACGCCCAGGCCGTTGAAATACGTATCCAGATCCGCCAGCTGAAATCCGCCGCCCAATTCAATGATGGCCACGCACTGGCCCTGGCCCGTGCCGCTCGGAAATCCGTAGGCAGATGCCACCTGTATCGGCGTATACGACACCGCTGCGCTCGCGGCCGGCCGAAAGTGCGGCGCTGCTTGCGGGCGGCTATCCAACCCCAAGACCGCCTCGACGATGCCATCCAAATCGGCGGGCAGGAGAATGGCGCCCGTGCGGCCGCGGTAGCTGCGTCCGGCATGGGACATCTGGTGCAATTGAACGTTGAAGGCGGCGCTGAATTGCGCCACCGTTCCCGACAGCACCACGGTGCGGCGAGCCCCATCTTCTTGCTCCACGGCGAGACCGTGCGCGGCCGCGAAGGCGCGCACCGCGGCCAGGTCGGGCGCGTCGGCACCATGTCGTTTGGCAAATTCATCACGGCTCAAAAAGGGGCCCGGCGCGCGGCCCGATACGCACGCGGCCACTCTGGCCGCAAAATCCTGCCGCGCGCGCCGCCGCACGAGTATCGTCACTTCCAGGCGCTCGGTCGGATCGGCGGGTGCGAGCGCACGGGCACCGCGCATCGCGACGCGTTCGCTGCCCTTGAGAGGTATGGTGGTCATGGATAATTCCCCGATGGTTGCGCGACAGCTCTGAGCTCGATGTGAACTATCAGTTGAAGAGACCGCGGGGAGTCGTGGGGGTTCCCACCGCGAACTTTAGTTGCGTTTAGTCGTCATAATCTCTATAGCTAGGCTCACCTCTATAGCTGGGTTCATCGGTGAATGTAACACCCTCCAATCAGACGCTGATACTCGCGGGCGAACCTCCGTTCGGCCGAGCCGCCCGGCTGGTCGCGAGCGGCGCCGCGTCGAAACGCGTTACGATTCTTGCGGCG
>WNFI01151632.1_pt1 | contig 10360 bp, 9 predicted proteins | sample 5400471 | NCBI WGS metagenome assembly WNFI01 (sample SAMN13153348, study PRJNA577476) | soil metagenome | isolation source: 100 cm saprolite on Douglas fir-dominated hillslope | place: USA:California | collected 2013-09-17 | reverse complement strand
GGGAATTTGACCGAAATTTTCATTCCTCCATTGGGGAGGGCTTCGGCGTCGAGGTGACCGTGGTGGGCGTTGACAACCGAGGTGACGATGGACAGTCCGAGCCCGGCGCCTTGGCCGTTGCTGACTCTTCCCTCCAGGCGCGTGAAGGGTTCGAACAAGGACGTCACCGCTGGCTCCGGGACGAGCGGCCCGCTGTTGGTGACGGTGATGTATGACACGTCGTCGTCGGAGCCGGTTACGACTCTTACCGAGCCTCCGGTGAGGTTGTAGCGGACGGCGTTGTCGAGCAGGTTGGCGACGAGGCGCTCGAGCAGGACCCGGTCGCCGAGGGCGGGGGCGGGTGACAGGTCGGCGTCGATGACGATGTTCGACGTTCTTGCGGCGGTGCTGGCGTGGTCTATTGCGTCTTGGGCGGCGGCTTCGAGGTCGACGAGCTCGTGGGTGGTCAGGCCCTGATCAGATAGAGCCAGGGTCAGGAGCCCGTCGATGAGCGCATCGGATTGGTCGATGGCGTCCCGGACGCGACCGGCGAGCACCTCGAGCTGTTCGGTTGTTCGGGTGGGCTTGGCCATTGCGACGTCAATCAGGGTGCGCATGGAGGTGAGCGGGGTTCGCAGTTCGTGCGAGGCGTTGGCGATGAATCTGCGTTGGCTGGCGAAGGCAAGATCGAGACGATTCAGCATGTCGTCGAAGGTGTCTGCTAGCTCTTTGAGCTCATCGGCGGGTCCGTCGAGGCTGATTCGCTCGTCGAGACGCTCCCGGGAGGCTCGCCGGGCGGCGGTGGTGACTGTGTGGAGGGGGAGGAGGATCCGCCGTCCTATTGCCCACCCCGAGATGCCGGCCACGATGGTGGCGACGCCTAGACCAGCCAGGGACCACAGGAGCAGTTTGTGAAGGTCATTGGCGCGCTGATTGGCGGCTCCGAGGAAGTATTGGCACTGGGTCATCAAAGCTTGGTCGAGCTTGAGGGTGTGATTGGCTTCAGCCGTCTGGCAGGTGCGGACCAGGCCGGCCGGTATGGAGCTGGGGGGAGGGGCGGGGCCGAAGCTGCGGTCAACCACCGTGTAGATGGCGGCGACGAACGCTGCGGCAATGACGAGGAACAGCCCCGCGCTGGCCACCGCGATCCGGGCCCGCACGCTGCGGCGGCCGAAGATTTTGCGTCGCAGCCGGGCTAGTGTCATGGCTAGGGGATCCGGTAGCCGCCGCCGATGACCGTCTCGATCACCGGCGGCTCGCCGAGTTTCCGCCGCAGGCGCAAGACGGTAACCGCGACGGTGTTGGAGAACGGATCAGCGTACTCGTCCCAGACCTGTTCGAGGAGCTGCTCGGCCGTCACCGGTGGAGGGGCTGCGGCGGGCCAGCGCGCGCACCCTGGCGACCAGCTCACAGAAGTCGAACGGTTTGGCCAGATAGTCGTCGGCACCAAGGTTCAGCCCTTTCACGCGGTCCTGGACCAGAGCGGCGGCGGTGAGCATCAGGATGCGGCTCGTGCTCGGTGAGTCCACGATCTGCTGGCAGAGGGCGTCACCGTGGAGCCGGGGAAGATCGCGGTCGAGAACGATGACGTCATAGGTGTTCACGGTCACCTTGTCCAGCCCGGCCGGCCCGTCGTAGGCGACATCGACCGCTATCCCCTCGTCGCGCAATCCCTCGGCTACGGCGTCCGCTACGACCGAGTTGTCCTCCACGACCAGCACCCTCATGAGCTCCATGGTGCCTCACCACCGATGACAACCAGATAACGCTTCCCGGGAGCAGGGTGTCCCTCGCCCGGGCGGGCGGGTGGCGTTATCGCAGTGTCATCGGGCCGTTCGTAGCCTCCCACTATGAACAGCCGCAACGCATGGCCCGATCAGAGGAAACGACCAGACAGCAGCGGGCGCTGCTGGAACGGTCGTGCCGCGGACGGGGCAGGCCTGGACGAGGGAGAGATCATGGCACCATTCAGCAGCGGGCTGCGAGATTGTCGTGAGCGCCGCGACAGCTCACGCGATCGCCGTGGCGCGGCGAGCAGCGAAACGGAGGGTGCGGCATGAACGTCATCGAAGCCAGTGCCCTCGGCAAACGCTATGGGAGCACGTGGGCGCTGCGCGAGTGCACGCTGGCCATTCCCGGCGGGCACGTGGCCGCGCTGGTCGGACCGAACGGCGCCGGCAAGACCACCCTGTTGAACCTGGCGGTCGGCCTCACCGATCCGACTGCTGGCACCGCCGCGGTCCTCGGCGGCAGGCGGGCGGGGTCGCCGGCTGCGCTCGACGGCATCGCGTTCGTCGCACAGGACGCGCCGCTGTACAAGAACCTGTCCGTCGCCGACATGCTGCACCTGACCCGCAACCTGAACCGGCACTTCGACCAGGGATACGCCGAAGCCCGGCTGGCCGAGCTGGGCGTCCCGTTGAAGCGCAAGGCCGGCAAGCTGTCCGGCGGCCAGCAAGCGCAGCTCGCATTGACCCTGGCGCTGGCACGGCGGCCTCGGCTGCTCGTGCTCGACGAGCCGATGGCGATGCTCGACCCACTGGCCCGCCACGACTTCATGGCCACGGTGATAACCGCAATGGCCGAGGACGGTGTGTCCGTGGTGTTGTCCTCGCATGTGCTCGCCGAGCTCGAGCGGGTGGCCGATTACCTCATCCTGGTGTCGCGGGGCCGGGTGCAGGTGGCCGGCGAGGTCGACGACCTGCTCGCCCGCTACCGCGTGCTGACCGGCCCGGCCGCCGAAGCTGACAGGCTCGCCGAACGACCGGGCGTGGTGCGCGCCTGGCGCGGCGGGACACAAGCTCACCTGTTGATCAGGACGAACGCAACCACCTACCCGGTGCCGCCAGGCTGGCAGGCGCACCCGGTGAGCCTGGAGGAACTCGCCCTGGCCTACCTGCGCGAGCCCGGCGCCGCCGCGCGGCCCGGCCCGGCCCGCGGCCGGGACGCCGAACCGTCGGAGGTGACGAGATGACCGCGCTGACCGAGCCCGCCCGTCTGAAGGAGAACGCGAACTTGCGGCCGGTGCCGTGGCGGCGGATGGCCTGGGTCACCTGGCGGCAGCACCGGATCGCGCTGGCCGGCGTGGCCGCGTTTCTGGGCGCGCTGGCGGTCTACGTGTGGATCGCCGGCCTTCAGCTGCACCACGCCCATGCCGCCGCGACCGCCTGCCACCCGGCCTCACCTGCCTGCGCGGACCCGGCACCTTCCGCTACGCCTGGACCCAGGGGTTCGGCCGGTGGCGCTGGACGCTGGCCAAGCTGGTGCCGCTCGCGGTCGTGGTGGCCGCTGCTGCCGCTGCGATCAGCGTCCTGTTCTCCTGGTACTACCAGCCGTACTTCGCCACCGGCAACCAGGCCCTGTCCCTGTCCGAGGCGCCCCCGCTGGCTGCCGGCCTGTTCGGCCTGCGCGGGGTCGCGTTCGCCGCCTGGACGCTGGCCGCCTTCGCGATCGGCGCCCTGGCCGGCATGCTCATCCGCCGGGTCGTCCCCGCGATCGTCGCCACCCTGGCCGCCTACACCGGGCTCGCCCTCGTCGCCGGGAACTTCCTGCGCCAGCACTACCTGACGCCGCCGCTCACCAGCAACCCGAACGTGCCCGGTTCCGCGCTTGTCCTGAGCCAGTGGTGGACCCATGGCGGCAGATTCGCGTTCGCCGGCCAGCCCCCCAACGACCTCCTCATGCGCTTGTGCCCTAACGCTCCCGCGGGGGTGCTTGGCAAGCCGTTGCATCAAACCTTCTTCCAGTGCCTCGCCCAGCACGGCTACAGGACGTGGACCAGCTATCAGCCGGCCAGCCGGTTCTGGCCATTCCAGTGGATCGAGGGCGGCTGGCTGCTCGCGCTGTCGGTGCTGCTCATCGCCGTGACCGTCTGGCTCGTCCGCCGCCGGGTGGCCTAAACAGGGCCGGAGTTCCTCAAAGACGGACAGGTCGTCCAGGTCACACGATCGTCCCCAGGACTGCACCGTCCACGTCGCCGCCACTCGATCACACGACGACGCCCCTGCACAGCGCGGCGGCGGATGTGCTCTTCCACCGCGCGGAAGCGAACTGAGAAGGAGGTATCGCGAAGATGAAGGTGATTAGCAAGCTCGAGAGCACCGGTAGCCGCCATACTTGCACTCGCCGCCATACTGCTCTCACATTGCCGCTCGGCGCCGGGCCGCACACGGGCTGGCTGCCCCCGCCAATCGGCCGCGACCAGCACGGGTTCATCCTCACCGGAAGCGACCTCCCCGACCGCCGGAACCCAGCAGCCAGCAGGACACCATCGCGCCCCGCTGGAGTCCGCGTGGCGCCCGACCTGATTTCGTCGGCGGCTGGCGGGCTGGCAATGAAAGCGGCTCGTGGCGCTGCTCCAGGCGCCGCTGCCGAAGCTGCGGCCGAGAGCGGGAGCACACAGGTGAGCATTCTGGGACTACGCCGGGTGTCAAAGACCTGTGGCCAGGGCGCGACGTGTCCTGGGCTGCAGGCGATCGCGGTGGCGGTGGCCGTGGCCGTGACGGGTCTGCTCGCCGCGGCGTGCGGGCCCGGGCCGCGGGGCGGGAGCGCTACCGCTGCCCCGCCGGCCGCCACCGCGGCGCCGCCGGCCGCCACTTCGGCGCCGCCGGCCGCCACTTCGGCGCCGCCGGCCGCTCCGGTCGGCGGGACGGGTGATTGTGATTCGGTGACGACCTGCTATACCCCGCGCCAGCTCGAGGTGGCCTACGGCATCAGGCCGCTGCTGGAGCGCGGGATCGATGGCCGCGGCCAGACTGTGGTACTGCCCGAGCTCGCCGAGTCCCAGCAGTCCCCGCCCCCTGGCGGGCTCAGCGACCTGCGCCAGGACTTCGCCAGCTTCGACCACCTGTTCGGCCTGCCCGCACCGCAGCTGCGGGTGGTGAGCACCTTCGCCGGGTCCGCCGATCCCTGGCTGGCCAACGGGGAAGAGGTGCTGGATGCCGAGATGGTGCACACGATCGCCCCCGGTGCCGCCCTGACCATCGTCCTGGTCAGGGGAACGTCGCTGGACAGCGCCGCCAGCGCGGTCGCGGCGTCCGTCGCCGCGCTGCGCCTGGGCATGTCCCAGGGCGGCATCATCTCGCTCAGCCCGGCCGGGCAGATCGGCGGGGAGCACTGCGTCAGCCGCACGCAACTGGCCAGCCTGAACGCGGCGCTGCAGGCAGATGCGGACCACCACGTGACGGTGGTCGCCGCATCCGGCGACGCGGGCGCGGCCGGTGAGCCATGCGCGCTGATCACCGCCCTGTTCGGCATCGGGACCTTCCCCCCGCCGGTCAAGGAACTCGGCCTGGTCGCCTCTGACCCGCTCGTGCTCAGCGTCGGCGGCACCACCCTGCACGCCAGCCATACCACTGGCGCCTACCTCAGCGAGACCGCATGGGGCCTGCCCTACGGCACCCCGGGCACCTGGGTCCAGGCCTCCGGCGGGGGCTTCAGCCACCTGTTCACCCGGCCCGCCTACCAGGACGGCGTGCCCGGCATCGGCGCCAACCGCGGCGTGCCTGATGTGGCCGCCGACGCGAACCCGCACACCGGCATGACGATCGTCATCAGCGACGGCCGCGGCGGGTACACGATCCGCAACAGCGGCGGCACCAGCGCCAGCGCGCCGACCTGGGCCGGAGTGATCGCCCTGGCCGACCAGTACGCAGGCCGCCACCTGGGCTTCGTCAACCCCGCCATCTACCGCATCGCCCTTTCCCACCACCAGGCCTTCCACGACATCACCGCGGGAAACAACACCGCCTCATTCCCTCCCAAGACGATCATCGGCTACCGGGCAGCACCTGGCTGGGATCCCGTCACTGGGTGGGGAAGCCCCGACGCCGAAGTGCTCGTCCCCCTGCTCGCCCGCTACGCCAGCCCCTGAGCCCCCGGACCCGGCGACCGCCGTTGACTGTGCTCCTCGCGCCGGGAAACGCCGGCGCGCCGGACGCGACCCCGGCGAATACCGGGCCATCACCCGCAACCTGCTCCACCTCGGCGGCCACATCACCTGCGCGCCCGCCGCGATCACCGTCACCCTGGACACGCCTGCCCCGCCCCGGCTCGCACGCGCTGTCGCGATGCTCCTGGATGAGATCAACGCCGCCCCGCCCCGCATGCCCGGTGATCACCGGCCTATCACCTACCGGCTCGGTGTCCCTGGCAACGACCGACCGGTAGAAAGGTGACATGGTCGCCCGGCTCGTTACGCGGCATTTCCCGGCCGGCCCGGGTCCGGGTGCCGGCGCTGGGTCCGCGCGCTCCTCATCGCCGGCCCGGCCGGCCGTACATCCGGCGGATCCGGTTCGAACAGGCCGGCCCCCCGCCGAGGTGCCTGAGGCTGGAGTTGGATGGCAGCTGGCGTCTGATGGCTGTTGCCCTAGGCCTCCAAGAACGCGACTGGGGCTGGCGAGGGAAGGTGGGCATGCGCAGGCAGATGGGCTTGACCCGGCTGGACCGGCCCTGGCGCCGGCCAGGTGCGGCGTGGTATGCGCTGTGTCGGCTGCGGGGGCTGCTGCGCCCGCCGGTGGATGTGTATGAGCCTGTTGCGGGTTCGCTGCCGGTGTTGCGGGACCTTCCGGTGGTGGTGCGTGACGGCACGACCTTGCGGGTGAACGTGGTCGTGCCGGCCGGGGCCGGGCGGTTCCCGGTGCTGATGTCGGCCCACCCCTACGGCAAGGACAACCTGCCCGCGCGGCGCGGCCGCGGCTGGCGGGTGTCGGTTCAGTACCGGCTGTTGCGGCAGCCGGAGCGGGTGCGGTTTTCGTCCCTGACGGGGTGGGAGGCACCCGACCCGGCCTGGTGGGCGGCCCAGGGCTACGCGGTGGTCAGCTGCGACCTGCGCGGCGCTGGCACCTCAGACGGCGAGGCGAGCTTGCTGTCTGATCAGGAGGGCGAGGATGTCTATGACCTGATCGAGTGGGCCGCGGCGCAGCCATGGAGCACCGGGGCGGTCGGCATGCTGGGGGTGTCGTACCTGGCCATCTCGCAGTGGAAGGCCGCGGCGCTGCGGCCGCCAAGCCTGAAAGCGATCTGCCCGTGGGAAGGGTTTACCGACGCCTACCGGGACCTGCTGTTTCCGGGCGGCATCGCAGAGGCTGGCTTCACCCGGCTGTGGAGCCTGGCGCTGCGGCGGGTGCGGCAGCGCTACCGGCTCACCGCGGAGCAGCGCCGCCACCCGCTGCGTGACCAGTGGTGGGCGGGGCTGGCGCCGGCCCTGGAGAAAATCACCGTGCCCGCGCTGATCTGCGGCAGCTTCTCCGATAACAACCTGCACAGCCGCGGCTCGTTCCGCGGCTGGGAAAACGTCTCCAGCACCGAGAAGTTCCTCTACACCCACCGCGGCGGCAAGTGGGCCACCTTTTACTCCGCCGAGGCCCGCGCCGCCCAGCTGCAGTTCTTCGACCGGTACCTGCGCGGCCAGCCTGTCCCCGCGCTGCCGCGGATCCGGCTCGAAGTCCGGCAAAGCCGCGATGTCATCACCGGCGTGCGGGAGGAGGGCAGCTGGCCGCTGGAGCGCACCGAATGGAGGCCGCTGTACCTGACCGGCACCGGGCTCATCGCCACGCCCCCGTCAGCGGCTGGCCAGATCACCTTCGGCACGCGCACGCTGGGCGCGTGTTTCGAGTGGATCATCCCCGCCGACACAGAGATCACCGGGCCGATGGCGCTGCGGCTGTGGGTGGAAGCCGACGGCACCGGCGACATCGACCTGTTCGCCGGGGTGGAGAAATGGCACGGCCGAACCTACATCCCGTTCGAGGGCTCCTACGGGTTCGGCCGCGACCGGATCACCACCGGCTGGCTGAAAGCCTCCCTGCGCGCCCTCGACGGGCAAGCCTCCCGCCCGTTCGACCCGGTTCCCGCCTTCACCCGGCCCCAGGCGCTGGCGCCCGGGCAGGTCGTCCCGGCGGACATAGCCCTGGGCCCGTCCGCCACATTCTTCAAGGCGGGGGAGACCCTGCGGCTGGTCGTCGCGGGACGCTGGCTCTGGCCACGCAACCCGCTCACCGGGCAATTCCCCGCCGCCTACCAGAAAGGCACCAAAGGCCAATGCACTCTGCACTGGGGCCCGCAACACCAGGCACGCCTGATACTCCCCATCATTCCCTGACCTAGTCGATGGCCTCGATTCCCGGTCAAGTAATTGAGTTGAGGTTCCCTGGGGTCTGGTGATCATCGTGGCGGGAACCGGAACCGCACTGTGCGGCCGTCCCACCAGGGGATGGGGATTTCGAGGTCGGCGAAGCCGGCGTCGATCAGGACCGGGTGGTGGCTGCGCAGGTTCAGCGCGCAGGTGACAGCGTCTTCGGTGATGTGCAGGGTGCCGGTGGCGTCCAGGAAGTGCTGCCAGATCCGGTCGGGGGTGGCGGTTTCGTAGCGGGGCAGCTTGAGCGCGAACAGCCGGTAGGGGTTCCCGGCGACGACGGTCAGGGTGGTGTCCAGGTCCACGTTGAGTGGGACGCCGCCGGTGAGGGCGTCGAGGTGGAATCCGCCGATGTAGGCGTCGAGCTCGTTTTCGACCATCATCCGCTCGGCGTAGCGGGCGAACAGGTCTTTGGCGGGGTGGCCAGGTCGTGGGTGATCAGCAGGGTGGGCTCGTCGCGGCCGATGTCCTTGATGGCGATCTGGCGGACCTTGGCGCTGACGTCCCTGATCTTGATCATGTCTTCGTGCAGGCGGGGCCTCAGCCCGCTGGACCCGCCTACGGATTTCAGGTCCGCGGTGGCGTGGAAGGCGAGCACGGAGATGAGCAGATGCTGATGGTCCTCACGATCGTGCTGCTCGCCCTGTCGATCATCAACGCGGCCTGCGCCACCTGGTCGACGGTGCTGGACACCAGCCGCGCGTCGGCGTTGGCACGCGCGCTCGGCGTGACCCCCCAGCAGGTCAGCGCCGGGCTAGGGGCCGCGCAGGTGCTTCCCGCGCTGCCGGGCGCCCTGCTCGGCGTCCCGCTGGGCATCGGTCTGTTCGCGGCTGCGAACCACGCCGGGATCGTGACCATTCCACTGGCCCCATGGCTGACCGCCGCCGTGCTAGGAACCCTGGCCGCGGTCGCCGCGCTGACCAGCATCCCAGCCCGCATCGGCGCCCGCCGCCCGGCGGGCGAGATCCTCCAAGCCGAGACCGCCTGACACCCGCCTGCCTGCGACGCTCCAGCCGCCCCGGCAGCAAACGCCGACAAGGCTGACCCGGCCAACACCGCATCCAGACCGCCACGATCTGCATCCCCGCGCAGACTCCGACAACATGCTCGACGTCGCGCCGAACTATCCATCTGGAGCGACGTTTGCTGCTCATGGCGAATGAACGCGCAACAGTCAGTGACGGGCGTGGCACGCGTTCGTGTCTTACGCCGGTTACTGACCGGCTTCGGGTTCGGCGGCGTGGCCCAGGCCCGGCGCGGGAGGCATTTCCGGCTCGGGGGGCTGGAGGATGGCGTCCCGCTCGAGAGGTGCCAGCGCGGGCCATGCTGGGCCCTGGTCGCCGTATTCGGGGTCGGGGTCGGGCACGCGGACGCTGTGCCGCTCGGCGAGTTGTTCGCGGAACGTCGGCCGGGCCTGGGCCATCTGCCTGACCCATTGGGGGGACTCGTGTTCGCCGCCGCGGGCGTGCGCGTTGTCGAGTTCGGCCCGCTCGGCGTCGGTGGCGGAGGCTGGTTCGGCGGTGCGCAGCGGCGCCAGGGCGCGACCTGGTTCGCGGCGGCGGAGCTCGGCGTCGGCGGCTATCGCGAGTCGGCGTGAGCCTTCGGTGGCGTGTTCCCAGTCGCGGTAGTCCTGGTCGGCCTGCTCGAGTTCGGCGGAGCGGGCCTGGTACCAGTCGCGTAGGGTTTCCGCGGACCGGGCGAGGCCGTGCTGGCGTTCGGCCTGGTCGTGGTCGCCGCGGGCCCCTGCGGCGCGTGCTTCGGCGGCGGCGCGGGCGCGGGCCAGCTCGGCGTCTCGAGCGCCGACTCGGACCGACCGCAGCTCGGGGCCGACGAACCGGGGTGCCCAGGCCGTTTCGGCCTCGTAGGTGTCGCGCATCAGCCACAGCGACCCGCTGTCGCGGGCCCGGATGTCGGGCCCGTCTGCCGGGCGGCCGAGTGCCTGGGCTGCGGCGTGCCATGCGGCTTGTTTCTCGGGTGTGGCCATGGTCGGCTCGGGGCCGATCGGCTCGGACGGGTGGTCCCAGAATCGCTCGCGGTACTTCTCGACCTGCCCGGCCTTGCGTTCCCATTCCGTCCGGGCCCGCGGGTCCTGCGGGACCTCGCCGAGGGTCTCGATTGCCCACTGCGGGCGCTGCCCGGCGATGTGCGGGCCGAGCCTGTCCACCCGGGCGTCGGCCGCGGCCGCGAGCTGCCACAGGTACTTCTGCTCCGCCGGGTCGTCGACGAGCGGTACCCGGTCCGACCAGC
>WNFI01692959.1_pt1 | contig 10361 bp, 10 predicted proteins | sample 5400471 | NCBI WGS metagenome assembly WNFI01 (sample SAMN13153348, study PRJNA577476) | soil metagenome | isolation source: 100 cm saprolite on Douglas fir-dominated hillslope | place: USA:California | collected 2013-09-17 | reverse complement strand
ATCTGCGCGCCTTTCACGACCAGTTGCTGGGCCGGGGCGCGGTGCCGCTCGACGTGCTCGCCGCCGACGTCCAGGCCTGGGTGGCGCGGCGCAAGAGCGCTGCCGCGCCGTGAACGGACACGGGTCCCCCCTTGATGGCCGGCGGGCCCTCCCCGGCTCCAGGCGGTGTGATACAAGAACGCAGCAGACCAGCAGACACCCGCAGCAGGGAGAACCGAGGAGGTCCCGGTGAAAACTCGCCGCGTCGCCGTCTCGTCGCTCGCACTCGCGCTCGCGTTGCCGCAGGCTGCCGCCTTCGCCTGGGGACCGATCGGGCACCGGGTGGTGGCACGCATCGCGGAGCGCCATCTCTCCGCGGCGGCGGCGCGCGGGGTGGCCGCCATCCTGGGCGCCGAGAGCCTCGTCCAGGCCGCCACCTGGCCGGACGAGATCCGCTCCGATCCGGCCTGGGACCGGGCGAAGCCCTGGCATTTCGTCAGCCTCGACGACAACGAGACCTACGAGACGGCGCCCAAGAGCGCCGACGGCGACGTCGTGGAGGCGATCGGGCGCTTCACCCGGGTGCTGCAGGACCCGGCGGCGGAGGCCGGCAAGAAGGCCGAGGCGCTGCGTTTCCTCGTCCACTTCGTGGGCGACGCGCACCAGCCGCTCCACGTCGGGCGGCGCGACGATTTCGGCGGCAACGGCATCAAGGTGACCTGGTTCGACGGACCCACCAACCTGCACTCGGTGTGGGACGAAAAGATCATCGAAGCGGAGAAGCTGTCGTTCTCGGAGCTCGCCGAGCTCGTCGATCATCCGACGCCGACGGAGATCAGGGTCTGGCAGGGCGCGGGCGTCCTCGACTGGATCAAGGAGTCGAAGGCGGTACGGGCGCAGGTCTACGAGATCGGCGACAAGAAGCTCGGTTTCCTCTACGCCTACCAGAACGGGCCGCTCGTCCAACGGCGCCTGCTGCAGGCCGGCGTCCGCCTGGCCGGCGTCCTCAACGCGCTGTTCGACTCGCCGGGCCCCTCGATTCCCGACCGGCCGCCGTTCGACAGCCCGCCGGCCACACCGCATCCGGGTCGATGACCGCCGCGTGACGCGCCGATCGGCGCGCCGCGGCCCCAGCGGAGGCGAGGTTGCCGTACACTCGTCGCGAGCGTCGCATGGCGCAGGGCCGAGCCGGCCGGCTGCCAGCGCGGCGGCAGGCCGGGCGCGGCGGCGGCACCGGCGAGGAGAACCGGAACCATGATCGACCTGGGAGCGGCGATCGCCGAGTACGGCGTCGGCTTCGTGTTCGCCAACGTGCTCATCGAACAGGCCGGCCTGCCGGTGCCGGCGGTGCCGGCGATGGTGGTCGCAGGCGCGCTCGCCGCCGACGGCAAGCTGTCGCCCTGGGCGCTGCTCGGCGCGGCGGTCGCCGCCGCGACCCTCGCCGACTCGCTCTGGTACAGCCTCGGGCGCTGGCAGGGGCGGCGGGTGCTCAAGACGGTCTGCAAGATCGCCGTCTCGCCGGATTCCTGCGTGCGCCGCATGGAATGGCTCTACGAGCGGCTGGGGCTCAGGTCGCTGCTGTTCTGCAAGTTCGTGCCGGGCTACTCGACGATGGCGCCGACCCTGGCCGGCACCCTCAGGGCGCCACGCTGGCGTTTCCAGCTGTTCGACGCGCTGGGCGCGGCGATCTGGGCGGTGAGCGCGATCGGCGCCGGCGCCCTGTTCCATCGCGCCGTGGACCGCGTGCTGGCGGTGCTCGACGGCATGGGATCGCTCGCCCTGGTGGCGCTCGCCGCGGCGCTCGCGGCCTACGTCGCCTGGCGGTTCGAGCAGCGGCGGCGCTTCCGGCGCGAGCTGCGGATGGCGCGCATCTCGGTCGAGGAGCTGACTGCGCTACGCGGGCTGCCCGAGCCGCCCTTGATCGTCGACGTGCGCACCCGCGGCGCGGTCTGGCTCGACGGGCGGCGCATCCCTGGCTCGCTGCGGCTGGCCTACGACGAGATCGAGGAGCGCCTCGGGGAGCTGCCGCGCGGGCGCGACATCATCCTCTATTGCACGTGACCGAACGAAGCCTCGTCGGCCCGGGTGGCCAACAAGCTCAGGCAGACCGGTTTCACGCGCATCCGCCCGCTCGCCGGCGGGCTCGACGCCTGGATCGAGGCCGGCATGCCGATCGAGGACGATGCGCCGGAGGGCGCGCCGCAGGCGGTCGAGGAGAGCGCCTAAGATGCCAACAACCCAAAGCCCGGAGGTCCCCGATGTCTACTGCAACCGCCCGCACCGTCTCCGGTCCCCGCTGGATGCTCTGGACCGGCCGGCTCCTTTCCTTTGTCGTGGTCGCGCAGCTGCTGAGCAGCGCTTGGTTCAGGGCTACCCACCACACCTTCGCGGTGACCGAAATTGTTGCGAGCTATGGCTATCCCGAATCAGCCATCGTCCCCATTGTCATCGCGGAATGCGCCTTGGTGGCGCTCTATCTTGTCCCGCAAACGTCTGTCCTCGCCGCAATCGTGATGACCGGCTATCTCGGCGGCGCGGTGGCCACTCATTTGCGGATCGCAGACACGGCGCGCGCGGCGATTCCGTTGGTCGTAGGAATTCTCGCCTGGGGCGGCCTGTACTTGCGGGACAGCCGCATCCGCCAACTCATTCCCTTCCGCCGGTCGGCGTGAGTCCGGGGCCGGCCCGGCTGCGAACCAATTCGGGACGTTCCCGTTAATATAGCGGCTGGAAGAACGCCGAGAAAAACTCGATCACGCGCTGGGGGAGGCGGCGCTTCTTCCAGGCTTCGTAGGTCACCTGTTGGCAGTGCCGGAGGTCGGCGTCGAAGATCGCCTCCATCCGCTCGGCGAAGGCGCGGTCGTAGATGGCGAGGCTGTCCTCGGCGTTGAGGCGCATCGAGCGGGCGTCGAAGTTGATCGAGCCGACGGTGCTGAAGATGCCGTCGACGATCGCGGTCTTGTTGTGCAGCATGGTGTCGGTGTACTCGTAGATCTTGACCCCGCCCTCCAGCAGGTCGCCGTAATGCAGGCGCGACGCCATGCGCACCACCGGGATGTCGATGTGCTTGCCGGGCACCATGACCTTGACGTCCACGCCGCGGCGGACGGCGGCGGCGAGGGCGTCGCGGACCTGGTCGTCGGGCAGGAAATAGGCGTTCTGGATGTGGATCGACTTCGTCGCCGACTGGATCGACATGAAATAGAGCATCTCGGCGAGCGAGGAAGAGTCGCCGCGCGACACCTTGATCGCCTGCGCCTGCAGCTTCCCGGCGGGTTCGATCCGCGGGTAGAACTTCTCGCCGGCGAGGATCTCGCCGGTGGTGTACGTCCAGTCCTCGGCGAAGATCGCCTGCATCTGCGCGGCGACCGGGCCCGCCACGCGCACCTGCACGTCGCGCCACTCCTGCGGGTTGCGGGCGTTGCCGAGCCAGCGCTCGTCGATGCCGAGGCCGCCGGTGAAGCAGACCTGGCCGTCGACGACCAGGATTTTGCGGTGGGTGCGCTGGCCGATGCGATAGATCGTCAGCAGGCGGACCGGGTGATAGATGCGGGCGTCGACGCCCGCCTTCTTCATGACGTCGAAATACTGCCCGGCGCGGCCGCCGGTGCCGTCCACCAGCAGGCGCACCTCGACGCCGCGTTTGACGGCCTCGATCAGCGCGTTCGCGACCAGGCCGCCCGCCCGGTCGCCGGTGAAGATGTAGCTCTCCAGGTTGACGGTGCGCCTGGCGTCGCGGATCGCCTGGACGAAGGCCGGGAAGATGGCGTCGCCGTTGTTCAGGATCTCGACGCTGTTGCCGTCGACCATGGCGTTGCCGAAACCGTCCAGGGAGCGGCGGAAGGCGGGGTCGGAAGGCGGGAACGGGTGGTTGTAGTGATAGGTGTCCCGCTTGGCCCGGAGGACGCTGCAGCCGGCCGTCGGGAGCAGCAGGGCCACGGCGAGCAGGCAGGCGAGGCGCCGGGCGCCTGAGACAGTCAACCAGAGCTCCCAAAGCATCGCTGCGGCATGTCGGTCGCCCCCTGGTCGTCGGATCCTGGTGTCGGTGAAGGTTCCTCGCCGGCTGCGCCGGTGCGGTGCACGGAACATGCCACGGGCTGGCTGATCCGGCGGCTCGCCGCGGGGCCGGCGGGCGTCGGGCGTAGGGTGGCCGCTGGAGCGCGGGGTATACTCGCGCGCGTCTCGAGAGGAGTGGCTGCATGGATTCAGAGCGTCGTCGTTCAGCGGGGGCCCTGGCTGCATGGGCCGGGTTGGCGGGGTTGGTCGGCCTGGTCGGCCTGGCGGGTTTGGCAGGTGTTGCGGCGGCCGGAAGCGCCGCGGCGGCGGCGACCGAGACGAGCGCCGCGAGCGCCGGATCCGCCGCGTGGACGGAGGCGGGGAGGCGCTGGTGGGCGCACGTCCAGTACCTGGCGGACGACCGCTTGGAAGGGCGCCTGACGGGGAGCGCGGGCTACCGCAAGGCGGCCGCCTACGTCGCCCAGCACTTCAAGGAATATGGGTTGGAGCCGGCGGGGGAGCGGGGGTACTTCCAGCCGGTGCCGTTCGAGGTGCAACGGGTGATCGCCGCGGAGTCGCGGCTGGCGCTGGTGCGCGAGGGTCGGACGGTGCCGCTGGCGCTCGGCGAGGACGCCCTGCTGAGCGCGCGGCTGCCGCAGCCGAGGAGGCTGGAGGCGCCGCTGGTGTTCGCCGGCTACGGCTTGCATCTGCCGGAGGCGGGCTACGACGACCTGCCGGCGGCAGGCCTCAGGGGCAAGGTGGTGGTGTACCTCTACGGCGGACCCGGCAACCTCTCGGGCGCCCTCAAGGCGCACGCGCGCGCCCCGCAGGAGCTCTACCGGGCGCTGGAGGCGGCCGGCGCGCTCGGCGCGATCGCCATCCAGAATCCCCGGTCGATGGACATCCCCTGGTCGCGGATGGCGCTGGCGGCGTCGCAGCCGGGGATGTGGATCGCCGAGGCGAGCCTCGAGGACACCCGCGGGCCGCTGCTCGCGGCGCTGTTCAATCCGGCGCGGGCGGAGACGCTCTTCGCCGGCTCGGGCCATACGTTCGCCGAGCTGCTGGCGCTCGCCGACGCGCATCAGCCGCTGCCGCGATTTCCGCTCGCGGTCGCGCTGCGGGCGGCGGTGGCGACGAGGACCGAGCAGGTGACGTCGCCGAACGTCGTCGGCGTGCTGCCGGGGAAGGATCCCAAGCTGGGCTCCGAGTACGTGGTGCTGTCCGCGCACCTCGATCACCTCGGGATCGGCGAGCCGATCGGCGGCGACCGGATCTACAACGGCGCCATGGACAATGCGTCGGGGGTGGCGGCGCTGCTGGAGATCGCGCGCAGCCTGCAGGCCGATCAGGAGACGCCGGCGGGGGCCGGCAGGCCGCGGCGGTCGATCCTCTTCCTGGCGCTCTGCGGCGAGGAGAAAGGGCTGCTCGGGTCGCGCTACTTCGCCGCCCATCCGACGGTCCCGGCCGGCGCGCTGGTGGCCGATCTCAACATCGACATGTTCCTGCCGCTCTATCCGCTGCGCTACCTCACCACCGAGGGGCTCGACGAATCGACGCTGGGCGACGAGGCGCGCGCGGTGGGCAGGGCCGAGGGCGTCGAGATCGTTGCGGACCGCTTCCCCGACCGCAACCTGTTCATCCGCAGCGACCAGTACAACTTCATCCGCAAGGGCGTGCCGGCGCTGGCGTTCGGGTTCGCCGGCGCGCCCGGCTCGCCCGAGGAGAAGCTGCAGAAGGAGTGGCTGACCGCTCGCTATCACGCGCCGTCGGACGACACGAACCAGCCGGTGGACCTGGCGGCAGCGGCCCGGTTCAACCGGCTGATCCTGAAGCTGGCGGAGCGGGTGGCCGACGCCGACGCCAGGCCGGCCTGGAAGGAGACCAGCTTCTTCCGCAGGTTCGCTGCAGGCAGCGCCCGGCGCTGAGGGCCCGCCGGCGGGGGCGCGCATGATCCCGGAGGCTCCGCACCCGTCGAGCGTGGATGAGGAGCACCTGCGGGTGCTGTCGGTGCTGTATCTCGTCTACGGCGGCCTGGCGGCTTGCGTCTGCCTGGTGGCGGTGGCCTTCCTGCTGGCGGGCGGCGTCGCCGTGGCCGCCGCCGCGTCGAGCGCGCAGTGGAACGCGGTCGGCGCCGGCGCCGCCGGCTGCGTGTTCGGAACGCTCGGCGCCGGCCTCAGCGTGCTCTTCGGGACGGCGGCGGCGCTGCGGATCTTCACCGGCTGGGCGCTGCGCCAGCGCAGGTATTACACCTTCTGCCTGGTGGCGGCGGGCATCACGGCGATGGGCATACCGCTCGGCGCGCTGCTCGGCGTCTCGACGCTGATCGTCCTGCTGCGGCCCGCGGTGGAGCGGATGTTCAGCGCGGCGGCCTAGGCGGCTCGACGACGACGAGATCGCTGAGACCGCCCAGCGCGGAGTGCGCCAGGTAGACGGCTCCCTGGTCGGTGACCGCCGGGTTGCGCGCGCCGAGGTGCGTCGGCACCGCCGCCACCAGGGTCAGCTTGCCGTGCGCGTCGGCGCTCGCGATGGTCAGCCGCCCCGCCCTGGCCGCGCCGGCGTAAAGCCGGTGCGTCGCCGGCGAGTAATCGATGTCGTCCACCCCGTCGCCGGTGTCGAGCGACGACAGCACCGCGCCGTCGTGCGCCGCGTCGAGCACCTCGACGCGCGTGCTGCAGGCGACGAAGAGCTGGCCGGCCGCCGCGTCGACGCGCAGGCCGTGCGGACCGTCGGCGCCACAGGCCGGGTTCCAGGTCGCCAGCGTCTTGTGGGTCTTGACGTCGAGCGCCAGCGTGCGGTCCTTGTCCTCGAGGTTGGTGTAGAACCGGCCGCGCTTGCCGTCGACGGCGAAGCCCTCCGGGTTGCCGTCGAAGGTCAGCTTCGCCTTCTCCTCGAGGGTCGCGGCGTCGAGGAGCCGGATCGATTTGTCGCGCGGCGTGGTGACCCAGACCTCCTTCGTCGCCGCCACGTAGGCGAGGCCGTCCGGCATCGAGTCGAGGCGATGGCAGGCGCCGCGCGCCAGCGAACGCGGGTTGAAGGCGCAGACCGTCGAATCGCCGCGGTTGCCGACGTACACCGAGCCCTCGCCGACCGTCACCGAGCTCGGTCCGACCTTGCGCCGGCGCTCGCCCGTCCCCATCTCGGCGGTGGGAAAGCCGTCGATCTGCCGCACGGTGCCGCCGGCGGTATCGATCACCGCCACCAGGCCCGTGTTGCCCGCCGGCGCCCACACCGAGCGGGTCGCCGGATCGAAGGCGATGTAGTCCATCAAGATGCCGGCGCCGCTCGCTCCCGGCAGGGGCTGCATGCGGACCGTGTAGGGAGCCTCGGCGGCGCGCGCGCTGCCGGCGGCGGCGGCGGCGGCGAGCGACGCGGCGACGAGGGCCAGGACGGCGAGGCGGGCGATGGCGGGGGCCTTGGATGAGCGGGATGATTGGGTCATGGCCGCATCCTTTCATCGCCGAACGGCGGCGCGCAACCGGGCGAGGGTGAAGAAGGGCTCGGGCGCGCGGCGGCCGAGGACGGTCTCGGCGACCTGCTCGCCCCAGGCGGGAGCGAACTTGAAGCCGTGGCCGGAGCCGCCGCCGACCAGCCAGGCGTTGGCGGCTTCCGGATGGCGGTCGAGCACGAAGTGGAGGTCGGGGGAGTTCTCGTACTGGCAGACCCGGGTCTCGACGAGCGGCGCGTCGGCCAGTGCCGGGAAGCGGCGGCGGCGCGCGTGTCGTCGGCGACCTTGAAGCCGCGGCGCTCGTTGCCCGGGATGCCGTAGAAGAGGCGCTCGCCGACCTCGATCCACACCGGCATGGCGGGCGGCTCGAAGCGCGCGTCGCCGGCCGGCACGCCGAAGAAGAAGACCTCCTGCCGGGTCGGCGCGATCTTTGCGCCGAGCACCTGGGGGAACAGGGCGCCGAGCCACGGTCCGCAGGCGAAGACGTAGCTGTCGGCCGCGACGCTCGAGCCGTCGCTCAGGCGCAGCGGCGCCATGCGCCCCGCGGCGACGGCGCCGGGCTCGACGCGCGCCAGCCGGTACTCGCCGCCGTCGGCGACCAGGGCCTCGACCGCCGCGGCGCAGGCCTGCCGCGCCAGCAGGAAGCCGGCGCGCTCCTCCCACAACGCCCAGCGCACGCCGTCGAAGGCGATCTGGGGAAAGCGCCGCGCGGCGGCGGGCGTCTCCAGGCGAGAGAACGGAAAGCCCACGGCGCGCAGGTTCTCCGCCGCCCTGGCCACGAAGTCGGAGTCGTCCGCCACCAGCCAGAGGGCGCCGGTCGGCTGGAAGAACTTGCGCCCGGTGCTGCGCTCGAAGTCGGCCCAGCGCTCGAAGGCGCGCGCCGCCAGCTCGACGTAGATCCGGTCGGCATAGACGCCGCGGAGGATGCGGGTCTCGCCGCCCGAGCTGGCGCGGGAGTTGCCGGGCCCCCAGGCGTCGAGCAGGGTGACGCGCGCGCCGAGCCGCCGCAGGGCGAGGGCGGTGAAGGCGCCGAAGGCGCCGGCGCCGACGACGGCCACGGAGGGGCCGGAGGAGGACGGCGCCGGCCGCGCCGGGGAAGTGGCGCCGGGCGGTGGCGCCGGGGCGGCCGTGGCCTGGGGTGGCGCCAGGGCGGCGGCCGCCGCGGTGGCGGCCAGGCCCCCCAGCAGGGAACGCCGCGAGATCGCCGTCGGATCGTCAGCCATGTGGAGCTCTCCCTTGGACCGGTCTGCGCGGAATACTACCTGGCTTCGGCCACCTCCACGCCGCCCGACTTTGACAGCCGCACCGGCGGATGATCTACAATTGGGCAGGAATCTTCGCGATCGAGAAACTTACGAGGCACCGCCGTCTCTAGGAGGCAACGCCATGCTCAGGCTCATGCGGATCGTCCTGCCGCCCGCCGCTTTCCTGCTCTCGTCCGTCGTCCTGGCCCAGGCACCGGACCCATCACCGGCCACCCCGGCTACGCCACCGGCGGAATCGGCGGCCGCCCCGGCTCCGGCACCGGCCGCGTCGCCGGCGGTCGCGACGGCGGCACCGGGCACGTTTCCCGGGACGTGCCCGAACGGCGCGCCCCTGCCTTTCGCCGCCATCGCGGTCCAGCATCCGATCGACACCAGCTGTCCGGCGCTCGCCGGCGACCCCACCGCTCCGGCGGTGAGCCAGACGCAGAACAAGGTCAAGAACAATTTCTGCGCCGACGCGACGCAGCCCAAGCCGTTCACGCCGCAGATGCTGATCGAGCGGCAAGCCGCGGCGGCCGCCAAGCCCGTCACCTTCGGCCGCGGCAACGAGCCGGCCGATCGCGGCGCGCTCGGCGAGCTGGGCGAGGGATCGGTGGTGCGCATGAAGGCCTACCTCATCGAGTCGCATTACGCCGACCTCGGCGGCGGCGAGAGCGTCAACTGCCACCGGCCGACGGAGGACGAGAACGACGTCCACATCGCATTCGGGCCGGCGCCCGACACCCGGGAATGCGCCAGCGTCAGCGCCGAGATCACGCCGCACTACCGGCCCGCGGCCTGGACGGCGTTCGGGAAATTCGAGACGTTCAACAAGACCACGAAGAAGAACGTCGTCGACCCGCAGGTCGCGTCGCGTCTCCAGGCCCATCCCTACCGCGTCACCGGGCAGCTGTTCTTCGACGCCAGTCACGTGCCTTGCCCCTGCGGCACCACCTGCAAAAGCGGCAACCCGCTGCGGGCCTCGCTTTGGGAGATCCACCCGGTCTACAGGATCGAGGTTTGTAAGGCAGGCGCCGCTTGCGACGCGGCCAAGGACGACGATTGGATCGCTTTCGACGCCTGGTGGAACGGGCTGGCGCCGATCCAACCGGTGAAGAAGCCGCACACCCACGCGGCGCACGAGCCCCGGAAACCGAAACCGCCAAGCGGCGGCGGCTGAGCGTCAGCGCTGCCGCGCCGCGACGATCGCCGCTGCCATCGCGACCTTGTGATCCTTGCCCCAGGGCGGCCCGATGGACCTCCTCAGCTGGAGGAAGTGGGCATCGAGGTCCTCGATGCGCAGCGCCTCGCTCGCTGCATCGAACACCTTCTTCGGGTCGTACCAGTGGACGGCCCAACCGCGCGCCTCGGCCGCGACGGCTAGCGCTTTGCGGTACATCACCCAGTCGGCGACGTTCTGCGCCCGATAGTCCTTGATCCGCTCGGCAATGGTTGGTGGCAGCCCTGGGCACTGGCGAAGCGCAACGCCGAGGAGGCGCCCGGGCACCGTCATCGCGACGGCGTCCAGGCCGAGCTTCGCGTGCCGTTCCGCCGACACCCGCACGCGCTCCACCAGCGCCACTGCCTCATGGAGCGGTAGCGCCTGCCCTTCGCTGTGGTGCGGAATCTTCGGCAGGTCCTCGTCCACCAGTTCGACGCGGCGACGGTCGAGGAGCGTCCCGTCGCCCGCGACCGTC
>WNFI01390122.1_pt1 | contig 10361 bp, 13 predicted proteins | sample 5400471 | NCBI WGS metagenome assembly WNFI01 (sample SAMN13153348, study PRJNA577476) | soil metagenome | isolation source: 100 cm saprolite on Douglas fir-dominated hillslope | place: USA:California | collected 2013-09-17 | reverse complement strand
CCAGATTTTCTTCCTTTTGCGATGGCAAGTGTATCAGCAATATCTGCAGGCCACGTTAAATGCGTCTGGCTCAAGGGAGGTATTGACTCACGATGACCGCCGTACCTGCTGTAATCCACAGAAACAGCAAGAGATACACAGCTAATAAGGAGTCCACACCATGGAAAATCTGCAGCCATGCGTTTCAATATGACGTGCTGCACCTCAGAGAAGAGGCATTACCTGCAGTCTGAGACAAAACTTTGGGCGAGTGGATCTCGGAGTAGAAATTCGTCAGAGTCTTCTCATGGCTGATGAGACACCCATACTCGGGATGTCCTAAAAATGTCATTAGGAAATACATAGATATAACGAAATCATATAACTGACCAGCATTCATGACCCGAAGGAACTGATTGGCTTTCTGTTCTTCCGTAGTGATAAAGAGGTAATCATCCACCCAACGCAAAAGCAACTTGTGGACACGTGTCAGAACAGGTCCTTGCACTGCACGTAATCCAGAATACCGCATTCGGATCTCCACTGAAATTGAGATGGTTTCTCTCGAGATCTCCGTAGAAGAAGGAGCACAAGATACTGGAGAGAATTGAGCCTTGTGGAATCCCAACTTTTTGCTGGAAGAAATTCTGTCCGTGCTAGACTAATGATCAGTCAAGGGCCAATTCAGCGATCGTCTTGACCTACCATGATGACATGCTGTTTGATATGCTCCCTCAGAAGGTCCAGGACATCCCGTGTATTCTCCTCATCATACTCGACCTATGGGCAATATCTCACATGTCTATCTTCACGCAAGGGAGCATCAGACACTTACTTCATCAACGAAAACAGTGTGGCGAAACGCAGCAGCCATCTTCATGGCGATATGAATGAAATGGAAATCTTCCTCTGAAGAAAAGTCAGGATCGAGGATGATTTGACTTCTCAGATGAGACTCACCATCTGCTACAGCGGCCTGGATATGTGTGGTCCTGACTTTTTCGTCATGATGAGTGATCCGGCAGAACTTATTGATTTTGTATGATTCCTAATATAACCGTCAGTAGCCGTTCAATCGCTTCCAAACTTTGCTATATACACTTGACAGGATTTCCTCGAGAATTTCAAGCAACTTGTCTTGATTGATAGAATCAAAACATGCTTGAACGTCGACCTTGACAAAGTAAAGACTTGGCCTGTAGCGCCAAGGCACCTGTTCAAAGTTGATGCCATCAGATAGCGCAAAATGAACGTACATGGATCCGTAGGATTGCTTCAACGTGGCCTGAAAGGTCTTGAGCTTGGCGTACACTTCCGAATGTCCGAAGACGGCTGCGCCAGTAAGGCTAGGATGCTTGTTCTAAGAACGATTGAGTGAAGCTCATGTATCTAAGATCCTATCTCTTGCCTTCTCATATGTAAGAATATGAAATGCCGCCTTTAGAATATCATTTATAGAGCCGCCGTTTGCGCGTTTGCTGAGATTGACAATCGGTCGGATACCGGTCTCCTTCGGCAACATCCTGATAGATGCCGATCGCAAAGATTTTTGCTGAAGTTTGTGGCGTATCTCGGTCTATATAGTCTAGTGAGGGTAAGATGCTTTGGTTGCTGGGAATGATGCTGACCGGTTCGCCTTGAATCTCTAGAAACCGTTTGGACATCAGATCACGAACCAGAGGCTGGCACAATCGGTCCCAGTCATCATGGCGGAAGTATAAAATTCGGTTCTTGAAGGCCCCCGAATCCGTCACATAGAAAGTCCCCTGAAGTTCGAATTTAACACGGCTATCAGGACATCTATTCGGCCATACCTTCAACAATGGAATAGCAAAACTCTCGTAGAGCCAGTACATGAACTCCTCCAGGAGTTCCCGACGCTTGAGTGCATCAGAAACAGAACGCCTTTGTCCATCAGCTCTCACCGAAGCGCGCGACGGTCCCCCAAGCCAGGAGTCACACTCAGATGTGCGGAAGTTCTGCAAGACATGATGAAGCATGAGTTTCTCGTGCCTTCTAGAACGAATGATATCGTATATGTCTATGAAGAAATGTAGAATCAGACATTGGAGATACAACGGATGGTAGCCATACAGGTAATTACGAGTTTGAAATTAAACCTGCAGCCCCAGAAGCTGTTGGGTATCACGGCATGGACAACCTCGACAACGAACTTCAGGACCTGAGAGAAGTTGACTGGAGGAACGCAACGAAGTCACCCGCCAAACTGACCTCAAAATGACTGCAGGCATATTCGGTAAATCTAGGCTTGGCCTTTGACAATTTCGATGCTTGTGATGCCCCATGGGAAATAACGAGACTCGGATGCGATACGTCCAGCGAACTGTTAGACAGTGGCTGCGATATTACTTCAGAGACAATCTCAAGAATCATTTTACTCGGTATCTCTGCTTCTTCGAGAGGATAAAGCGGTCCTTTTTGTTTGATCTATGGGTACTTACTTCGGGACTCCGTTGTTGCATCAATGAAGCTTACAAGCACTCACCTTTGATGGACATACCCTATTTAATATGCGCGGATATGAGCATTGGCTGTGCCTTCTCAGGAGGTCCACAGCGAAGGAAAGCACTCCTTTCAAGCGACGCGGGGTTGCACATTTGCCTTTGTGCTATGCCGAGAGAACGATAAGACCAGTTGATTTGCAAGACCTTCATCACCTACTGCTATGCTTATTTCCTTCATTTTCCATGTTGGCGCCTCGCGTACTCTGTAGACGGTAAAAACGCTCCTTATTCCGTATTGGCGAGGGAAAATATGTTTCAATAAATGCCGTCCATGTTGCTCTAAATCGAGCTCGTCTGCAGATATGCTCGTATTCTTTGGCCCTGCAGGCTGTCCGAAAGGGTTTATGGGCATGCTCTTACTAAATGCTCGTCTTCGCTCATCAAAGGCACTCAGAACATCTAGAAGGAGCTCAGATACGGACAAATGGTGATAGCAGGGAAACTTACGGCTAGTTGGAAAACCAACCTTAATTCCCGACGAACCGATTCGAGTTGGCCGCGAAAAGAAAATCAGATAACGTGGAATCGGTATATCCATCGCGCTCCTCGGCGCATTCTTTACCGAGGCACCTTTTCGTGCCATTCCTATGCCTTTGTTGGCCGCATTGATCGCGTCTTGTGCTAGCATTTCTTCATCTTGCCTTTTCCTTTTGACCGGACGCGAGGGGTGCATGTCGGATGACTCGGTAGGAAGCTTCCTCTTGAGCTGCCATTGGCCATCGCCAGACCACGCATGCCTGGTCGAAATTACAAGCTGAATAGGCTTCCCGGCCAACTGTACATAGGAAGAATTCGGCAAGCAACGGAACAAGCTTGTTGACTTGAGCAGATAAGTCATTGCTTGCTCACCGACCCTTATCAATGGTCAATACTGAGATGGTAATCTATCATATGGAGTCACCTTAGATGCAAAAGCTGCCATGACACAGAACCGAAAACGTTTAATGTAGTGTTCGTGAACTGGCGCTGGATGCCGCGCTCCGGCGTCTGAGATGACCGAACATACCACCGATGAATAAATGGCCGGAGGAGAAGGGATAGGTTGTGCCTACTCCATAAAGTCCCAGCGTCAAGACATTCATACGTTCTCCGTCATATCTATTACGAGGTGCTCCGAGTATTGACTGAACCTTGGTCAGAGTCTGCTGGATCGTGAGATGCGTATCGAACTAGCTATGCTTATGGCACACCTTCTCCATTGTAGTCTCGTGTGGAAGTGGAGTGAACCTCAACCTGGGGTGAATCGTTCCCTCGAACGCCACCAAAATAGAATCAAGCAAGTCGATGTATTGCGTGGAGTCTCCATCGTGGATGAGCGCGTTCAATTCAACTATTTGCAGAAGGAACGTTTTAAGAGATAAAATCGAAGGATAACATTGTCGAAGGACAAGGTTGGGTGTGTCCATCATGACCTGTATATAAAGGATAGCTATTGCCAGACAACAACATCCTAATGGTTGGTCGGTACTCGCATTTCAATTCATCGGGGATCTCCGAAGCCAACGGATTTGCCCTAGACCCTTTGGGGCTCTTCTCACACTTCTCTAATCCGCGATAATTGCGAGAGTGATCAGAGAAGGTATGAACTACCCGACAAAACCAACCCGACAACACCCCCAGCGCACCAGAGAATCCGAAATAACCCAGCCCTAACTAGAAATCATGTAGGATGAACCCCATGTAACTTTCATGTAATACGGGGCTCGCCGCTCTGCCGCGTTGTCACGCGGCCGCGGGTAGATTCATCATCAAGGTATGAACTAGGCGGAAAAAACAAACAAACAAATGACAGTAATGACCCAAAAAAATTACAACACTCAAGATTCCTACGTACTCCCCTAACCCAAGGTACTAACTTTCCGTTGTTTTAGCCAGTGTGTTCTTGGACTACTGTCTAATGGCAGGGTATATACAACCGATGCTGATTTCGAGGGGCTGAATATTAGTTGGATAAAGCCAAAAACTTGTCTATCACTAGTCCTCTGGGGGTCCCCACAAGACACACCTGCCACGAGCATTCCCGCTAGCAGCGCGCTCCGCAATCGAAGGATGTGACGCTGTCACAGCCTGAACGGCGCTTACCCTACAGGACGAACGTTAGTCTTAGGGCACGTCATTCATAGTGCGTTGTTATGTTACTTGGAGGAATCGGCGAGCTTCACAATCCCTTCACCATTGTATGCAATGATATCCAGAGAATGATTCATCGATCCGACCTGGAGAAGATCAATTATCAGTCAACCGGATTAATTATTACGAACTGACTGTAAAGTGGGCTGGTTCGTCCAGATTTTGACTCCACTGGGCCTTCAGCAGACTAACCCATTGTCCGGTCTGGCAATTATGGGTTATTTGGTGGGTAGGTTTTAAATGGTCTTTCGGGGCCAATCTCGACAACCAAGGGATCAAATTCCAAACTGGTTTCACATGCATTAGTGCGGACTAATTAATTGGAAAACGGCTGGACTGACTTCGTAAATTATTGTCATAACTTGTGCTCACGATTCGCCCCCCTCTAGGGTCCCAGAAGGCTGCAGTGGCACTCTGTTTATGCTCAAACCGCCCGAGAATACACCTGTTCCCGGACTTCGATGACAAGAAGTTTGTGACGACCTCATTATCGGCTTCGAGTACGAACGGCGGTTTCACTTTGAGTGATCTTGAACCATCGTCATCACCTTCAATGACTGCCCCAGTTTCAATCAGCATGAGCTTCCGAATGTCCCATATCCTAAGACCAGGAAACGCAGTATAGAACTGATGGTGCTTCTCATATTCCGGTGCTTACTTGAGAAAGTGATCATTGCTTGCTGTGCACAAAAAATGACTCCTTCCAGGAGCAGGGTTAATGCTGACGCTGCCGATCTTGAACTTGGGATTCACTTGTCGCCTTGATCGACTATTCTCCCGGATATCCAGAAAGCTTAGTCCTCCTTCAGCATCAGAAATCCATATTTCATTTCCGTGTGGTTCGACATCGAAAGATGTGAGAAGCGTGGACGTTGAGGCAAGGGAAAAGAGTTCCGTAGATTGTCCCGATGTGAAGGAGGTCACGCGCAGCGTGCAATCATAAGATGTCGTTAGTACCTGTGTATATTGATAAGACGAGAAATTTATGTCTGATGATGATGCGAACTTACACTATGAGCATCCGTTGGGCTGAATTTAACGCTAGAAATTGAACTTTTTGGCGATTTTGGCCAATGAGGCTGCAAACGCCAGTACCTTCCCCCTTCTTTTGTATCGGAATCTATATCCTCGTCCTCTTCATCCTCTTCTGGCGAGGCAAATGCATCCCAAATGCCAAGCTGACCATGCTTGTCCCCAACGAAGATGAGGTCCTTGGTTTTCTCTGGATGGTAAGCCATGGAATAGACACGATCCCGAGTAACCCTAGCTCGTGATCGGACAACCATGCGAGAAAGTCTTTTGCGAAGATCATTAATTTGGGGGTCAGCGTTGGGCAGCTCGGACTTCTCCTCCCGCTCGCCCGAACTCTTCAGTCTCATGCCTGCAGAGTGTATTTCCTTGCATGCCACATCGAGGGCGACTCTGAGCGATACGATTGATTCTTTCGTGTCCTCATCATCAACAAGGTCATCCAGAGATAAATTACCGTGCCTTGGCCGTTTCGACACCCGCTCGAGCTCCAGCGCGACACGTCTCTCCTCTTCCTCGCGTTCCCTTTTCGCTTCAAAGTCTTTCTATAACAAACGAAGGGAGATATAGTCATGACGCGTCTGATACGCGTCTGACGCGCTCAAGCGAGTCACATCACATTGCTTGAAAGATTTCAATTACTCACCAGTCTCTTCGTTTTTTGTCCTCGAGTAAGGCCCGGACCCGCATGTAGACTCGAAAGCCTGGGAGACTGTCTACGCAGAGCAGGTGAGTCCTCCTTGATCCTCTCTGATCGCCTCTTCGGTTGCACTGGAGGAGCTTCTCTCTTCTTTGAAGTCTTGCTTTTCGCGAGCTTCGCAGGCACCATCCCAAGAGCGTCCGAAGCACTCTTCAGGTCCAATGAAGCCAGAAGTGCCTCATTTTCTGCGATGTTTTTTCGACGAATCTCTTCACTTTGGAAACACTAAATCACAGATCGTCTTCGCCTAGGAGAAAACTCACTAGTCGATTTCCTCATCCATGGTTCACTCTGCAGTCGTGGACTTGAGGAAACTTCGGAGATAGCAACTATGATTTATCTGGGGCCCAAACAAGGATAATAAGTCACCGCGCCAGTGAGGTCAGGTGATTTAGTCATACCTCCTTTCCTTTCTTCTCCCAATTGGCCAATATGACGGTCCAATGCGGTTGATTCTGATACTCTGCCTAGTGCGGAGTTGGTCGATCCGGTACTCTGAAACCGGGTGATTCATGCTCAGAAATTGGTTCAATATCAGTACTTGTTTCGGGCTAGTTGCATCACACGCTAAGTTTGGCTAAGACCAACGCAGTCATGTACCGGGTCAACTCTATCAGGGGTAGGGCTCACTAGAACGTGGATGACACCTCGGGGAAAGTATCGCTCACGTAGTCAAAGCCACCTTCTCCCAACCGAGGCAAAGAATTAGATCATGCCTACATCTCAAGTCATTTTCTTAGAAGATAGAAAATGGAATGCGTCGCCTCTTACCTTTCCCATTACAATCATATATAAGGTAGCACCAACTATTTGAGGCACAGGAGGGCATATCCCCCTCCACAGAAGACATGGCACTCACAGAATGCAAAACAAATTGTGCATCAAAACGAGTGAGCGACCGAGCTGACGAGTAATGGAATGCTAGCTCCAGTCCATTGTATGTCCCCCGCCCGATGTCATATTGACACTTATGGCGAATATTTGGAGCCAGCGCCATGCAGCAGATAAGGGCGTGTTTGGAGGGCATTGTAGATCGGAGGCTGGAAAATGGCGAGCCGCCAGCACTTGGTGATGAGCAGCTACAGGTGATGGGTTTTTAAACACTGGGCCCTAGGACTGGGGGTAATGCGATCTGATTTGGCAAATACCAATACCTCCAGGCCGGCGAGCTCATTGTGTCAGAATTATGGTGCTATACTTATCAAGTCACATCCATGCGAACGTCGAATCAGGAGTCTATAAGGGTGGTATCTGAAAGTAACAATACTTCTGTACATAGGCTTACATCTGAGACAATGCACTCGTGGATATGTCTATCGAAAAAGGTTATGCCACGAAAAACGTCAGTCAATTTGGATGAAAATTTTTACAGGAAACGGAGCAAAATGAAAATGAACGGAGACAAGCCATGACAGACATATCATGAAGGTATATAAGGTCGGAAATGGCTACTTTGGAAAATCAAAGGAATGATTTGTGCTATGCACATCTAAACATTGCGGTAATGAGAACCTGATTATAAGACCAGATCTCTGTGACTTACTCCATGATGCTTGTCTCTATAACTCTAAACTTCTGCGTATCTTGACTTCCTGGACTAAATCCAATAACACTCTTCCAGCCTTTCGCATCAGCCTCCTTCTCGCCAGCGTCAGCAAATTTCACCATTTCTTCGTCGCTAACTCCCCGCCACATCAGGAAAATTCGAGTGAACACGCATGGGTCGGTGGTCACAGAAAGTTCGATTGCCGCAGACAGACGATTGGGTTGCATGAAACGGTATGCAATGTTCTTATGATTCGCGAGATTCGTCACAGCATTACTAAAGTGACCGGGATGAGTCGGATCGTACATATGGAAGAGTAGCCACACCCACCTGATGAAGATAGTTCTTCCGGGGATGGAAAGCCCGAGATCATCGAGCACTCTGCAGATGTGAGGGATAAAGGATGAAAATGGCATGGCAAATCCATTAGAAGGTGATATATATGAAACCGGATCCATCTGCGAAGTATCTGGCCTATATGAAGTCTTTAGGATCGGCGGCACACGAGATAGTAACAAGTCATACAGAGCCTCGTAATACAATGACGTGACCACCGCATTGGACTCGAAATGTTCGAGATATCCGTCTGGATGTATTCTCAAAAAGTACTTGGTTGCCAAAGGTTAAAATTGCGCGTCCACAATATGACAACAATTGCTTACTTTGACTTTATTATCTGCCACAGACTCCGCAGTGGGGTATGTAGTACCGAACCTCCACATTGACGTAAGATTGATGTTGACATCGCAGTACTGCTCACTCGGTGCAACTACTGTAAGGTTGCACTTCGCTGTTGTCGGCCTTGCCGCCACCATCATGAGTTTCGCCATCGCTCTGGAGTCGAAGAAAAATTCGTTCGGCACGATAGGGGCCGTAGCGGAGGCCGCACCTAGTCGAGTACCTGAGAAATCAATCGAGTGGTTCTCATCTTGATGTGTGATTTTCAAAACCCCCCAGAATGATCCATCGACTAAGGTACCATCATCCGTACGCGACATGTCTAGATCATCCGATTCACAGTTGGCCTCTAATGCCACCGTCCTTCCTGGAGTTAGCTCCAAATTAAAAGTGGCGGGCATCTCCAGAACCGGAGTAGGGCTAAATTGATGGTGGCCGATATTAGTACGCAGGCAATTGATAACTGATCCTCAACATACGGAGGGGTCAGCTCACGTTCCACTTCCGGGGGTGGTGGTGCGTCCGTCACGATTTCCATACGTAAGCCGTGTGACGTTTGAGCGAGGACATAGGTATCATCAGTATCGATGTAGAGGTATGGTCCTTTTAACAATGTAGAAACCGTACGAGCATCCTACACCGTCAGGAAATAAAGTTCGCAGGGAACGATTTACTACCAACCTTGAAGGAGTCTAGTTGCCTGAATGGATGCGTATTCAACCGGAACTCGTAAGTGGAAGGATGCTCCGGGTGTGGGTTTGACCCATTCTCTAGCAACAGCAAGAGCATCCTGTGGGTAAGCCAGGGGGACACGTTAGATTTGATCATATGAACGCATTTGGAGACATGTGAGCCTATGCAAAGAAGCCTCAGGCATCCTTCTGACGCATATAGCCGCGGGCTACATGCGAAATAATAGACACGAGGCACGGCCGAATCGAAAGGCATAAATAATGGATCACACTCACCGCAAACGTTGGGGGTAAAATCTTGATCGTCTCCCTGTCCTCGTACGCCAGAGTCAAATAACGTTGCTGTGCCATCACCCTCATAGGGGGGTAATTGGGTTGCGGAGACTGATAACGAGAGAGGTACATTGTGTCAATATCAGGTTGCTACCCTTCCCAAAGACCCCGTGAAGCTATAGAAGAAAGAAAAGAGTCGTAGCTGATTGAGGAGAGAGGAAGGGAGCACGAGAAGGGTGGCGACTATTTCAATCGATGATGATCATATAGATATCGGAAAAGCGAGGAAGTGGGCAGGCAGACAGCATGCAGGCGCGGGATCTGTTACAACAACACTTGACTCACCTCCCATTCATTCTGTTGTCTTTTTTTGTCGTAATGCTGCCGGTATACCTGCGTCGTTGATGTCGCATTTGAGCGTAAAGTTGCATTTGTAGGCGTTGGTGAAGCTGGCGGCAGATTTGACATGCCCGGGATGCCTCTCTTCATCGTAGTGAGTTGCAATTGACCACCTCAGAGGTCACAGCAATATTGGGTGTTTAGAAGGAAATTGAGCTTTTACGTTCAGGTGCGATGAGCAAATCAACGCGAAGCGTGGAAAACACGAGGCGCGCAGTCCTTGATTTGGGATGGAATCAGCTCAGATACTTCCTTGACTGATTTGAACCCTGACAGGGTCTGGAAGCATGAATGGACTTGTTGGCAAAGCCGAGTGCGTCTACCACCCTCAGAGCCTCAGAGGCGCCTATCTCGAAGGCCCAAATGAAAGAGTTCAATTCCGGCCCAATTTGTCAACACGTCTGGAAACA
>WNFI01390011.1_pt1 | contig 10363 bp, 7 predicted proteins | sample 5400471 | NCBI WGS metagenome assembly WNFI01 (sample SAMN13153348, study PRJNA577476) | soil metagenome | isolation source: 100 cm saprolite on Douglas fir-dominated hillslope | place: USA:California | collected 2013-09-17 | reverse complement strand
TGGGCGGCTTCGGCGATGTCCGCCAGGCTCGTCTCTCTGAAACCGTTCCGATACGCCAGCTTCATGGCGGTCTCAATCAGCCGTGTCCGCTTGTCTGGTTGTGGTTTCCCCATGCCGGTTGTGAGTCAGTTGACTAACTCTGAATATAAACCCGTTTCCCCCGTGTTTTCAACCCCCGCCGCGTGCCAATTTGTGCCTGACGCGAATCATGCCGCCTCCGTCGATACGCTTGGCCCGGAGCCAGATCGCTCTCTCGTCATGCTCCAGAGCAAATCCGTTCCGCTGACTGTCTCGGGACAATCGCTCAAAGCCGCATGGCAAGAAATCAACCAGAAGCTCTGGGAGGGTTTCTCGAAGTTCTCGGACTCGGATTGGGCGCAGCGGCATACTGCGGTGTCGGAACAGGATTTCGAGCGGGAACCGCATCGGAATCGATTCGGGAGCACGACCCAAAGCCCCTGATAAGGGCGAGGTCGGTGGTTCAAGTCCACCCAGGCCCACCATTCAAATCACCAGTAAATAAGCGAGTATTTGCAGTTTTGCTCTTTTCGGGGATCTCCCTCAAAAAGCCGTTTTGTCAACCGTTTGTCAACTTCCCGTTTGGCCGGATGCGATTGCACTCAGGGCGTTCCGAGGCAACGTAACAGGATGCAGCAACACAATCTCAAAGTTGACGCAGGGATGAGATCAAAGACTCGAAGTAACGCCCGCGGGAAGTATCGTGATGAGCCAAATCCTAATACGAGCACAGTCGCAAACCGAGCCGGCAAAACAGAATCGGGGGAGTGGCCGATAGCCCAAAGGCGGCGGTTTGCTAATTTTCCCTGTCCTGTTCGTACTCACCAGCATTGGCGTATTTTCAATTACTTAGGGTGCTGTCATTTGCGCCAGAGGACTTCATTTGCAAGCGGTTGTGCACCAACCGTGCACCAAAATTTGGCTCTGAAACCCTCGCTGTTTCTAAACATCACTTAGACGAATTTCGCCGTGTGGCCCAAGATCTTTCGCGAACAGATGATGCAACCCTTCGGTTGACAGCCGAACAACCAATTTAATCAGAACTTGCCGGAGTTAGTGCTAATCGAGGGAATTCAGCAAGTTGCGATGAAACGGGACGAATCACTTTCTCCTTCTTTATTCACCTTTCGTTCGCGTTTTGCCGCCATTCACCACCATTGGTATTACAATTTTATGACGGCGCGCCTGCCTTGGGCGCACGACACTCGACTCCAACAACTCCTTCCCCTACTTTTAACTAGAAGCCATCTCATAAATGCCTCAGGAGGATGATGGCGCAAGCGAGTTGGACCATCCCGAGGAAATTTTCTGGGTAGTATTCCCAGCGAATGAAGGTGCGACGAAAGTTATGAAGCCAGGCGAACAGACGTTCCACTTTCCAGCGACGCCGGTAGCGGCGCAGAACCCGGCCGTCCTGCGTCGCCGCTGCGACGCGCACGAATTTGTGGGGCGCGATGAGTTGCACGCCGTATCGTTCGTGGATGCGCTGGTCCAGGGGATCGCTGTCGTAAGCGCGGTCGCCGATCATGCGTTCCGGGGCTTGGTCAAGGAATCGCTGGTCAAGCGTGGGTTCGACGAGCTTAGTTTCATGAGGCGAAGCGCTGGCCACGTGCACGGCGAGAGGAAAACCATGGCCGTCTGCGATGGCCATGATTTTGCTGCCTTTGCCGCGTTTTGTAGGGCCGACACCAGTGCCCCTTTTTTCGCGCCGCTGAAGCTGGCGTCGATGAAGCATTCGCTCAGATCGAGCTTCCCTCGGTCTCGTAAGTCTTCGGCCAGTTTTTGCAGCAAGCGCGTCAGCAGCCCGCTGCGCTGCCACTGTTGGAAGCGTCGATGACAGGTTTGGTAAGACGGATAGCGAGACGGCAGATCGTGCCAAGGAGCACCCGTGCGTAGCACCCAAAAGACTCCGTTCAGTACCGCACGCGTATCTTGCCACGGTCGCCCTCGCCCGTCGGCGCGTCGCTTGGGACGAAACAACGGTTCGAGAACCGCCCACTGGGCGTCGGTTAGGTCCATGTTCTCGATTTACGCCGTTTGCTATAAGTTTCAACCGCTCAGCCGCTTCAATGTGTTTATGAGATAACTTCTACTAACGTTTCCAACAAATCGGGGAATCAGCTTTTCGCTCAAAGGTAACCCGAATGGGATGAAAGCGTTGGATTCTGACACAGTCGGTGCACAGTGGAGCGGATTCGGGGCATTCGGTTAGCAGTTGGGAGGACAAAAAATCTAAGCGCCAATCTGGTGTCGCTTACAAGAACTTGGCTCTCTTGAAGAGTTGCCGCTTACATCCGATATCAATACCGGATCCCGAATTGTTCAAGAATTGGCAGTCACTGAACGACATGTTTGGAGATTTCGTACGAAACTGCGCTGGTTCTATGTCCACACTTGTGCCGGGTGGATCAAATCCGTACGATCCGCAACTGCGCCCACCTTTTGCGTGTCAGTACAAGAGTTCAGTCCACGTGTCACCACGCAATCGCGGCCCGTGCATTAAAGAAGTTCTTTCCCTGGGCGTCGCATTTTCCCACCGTGATGCTGCATCGCGTAAATCGCCACCGCTCCTAACGTTCCCGACGCCACCATGATCTTCCACGCCAAGTCGTAACTATGCCGTGCATCAAAAATCTTTCCGGCGATCATCGGGGCTCCCCACTGGCCAAGTGAGTAGCCCATAATGATCAGCGCCAAAATTTTTCCCAGCGAGGCGGTACCAAAACGCTCTGCCGTTACCAAAGGAATCAGCATGTAATCCGCACCCATGGAAAATCCAAAGAGCGCCACAAACATCCATAGGGACGCCGGTTGCTGCGCCATGCTCAACAGCAAAATGCTCGTGCCAATCAAGAAATAGAAGAGCGCCATCGTATTTGCCTTGTTAAAGCGGTCCGCCATGTATCCAACAACCACCCGCCCTCCCAAGCTGGCCACCTGTACGGCCGTAAAGAATCGTGCTGCGGCGGTCGCCCTGTAACCCAGATCCTTGAGAAACAAAACAAAATGCTGAATCACTGCCCCGATCGCGCCAATCACTAACGTCGAACCGAGCAAGATAAGCCAGAAGTTTACCGACCGCCCCGCTTCGCCCACACCCCTATTCACCATAGCCACGTTCGGACGCGCCGCTGCCGAGCTGGCCTTGTTCGCTCCATCTGGCAGCAGGCCTATTTCCGCTGGATCAGACTTCGTGATCCAAATTCCCACTGGTAGCAGTACGCCGGTAATCAACAAGCCCACAATCTCAATCGCATTTCGCCAGCCGTATCTTCCGATTAGATGGTTGACCAGCAACGGAGAAACTACTCCGCCCAATCCCAATCCCAGATACGCATAACCCATCGCCTGCCCGCGCCGCTCCTTGAACCACCGCGCCACCAGAACTTGATTCGCAATTGGTCCGGCCAGAACGTAGCCCAGAACCTCGAGAATGCAGAGAGCTTCGTAGTGCCACAGCTTCGTGATTCTCGCCATCAGCACTAGTGAGGCGCCCACAAGTCCCGCTCCCACCAAAATTACCCAACGCGCCCCAATGCGGTCGATCAGCACCCCCGCCAGCAAGCCACATGGCAATCCGACAAATAGGAATCCGTGAAAAAATCCTTGCGTCAGTTGGGCCCGCGAAAACCCGAGCGATTCGACAAGCGAGGGATAAAAAACTGGAAAGCCATAAAAAACGATTCCGACAGCGAAAAAGAGGTTTAAGAACGCAGCAACAACAATCCACCAACCGTAAAAAACGCCCTCAGTTCGACCATTTATCACGCGAACCTCAGCCTCTCGAGACGGGGTGGAAACCGAAACGTCCGGCGAATGCCCGGTCAGTTCCGGCCGTGCCACCAGGGTCTCTGTCTTTGTGCTGCGCGATAGCCAATGGACCAATCCCAGCTGGCAAACAGAGGGGGGAAATGGCTCCCTACCCGTGAGCGATCTCATTTTTTAGCTCGATGTATCGCCGACTGGCAGGGTCGAACGCCGGTTCGCAGTATCGAGCGCCAGGCGGACGGCACCCAGCAATTGGGCATCTACTCCCAGAGCGCTGCGCATCAGCCGCAAAGGTGCGCGCGCACTCCACCGCTCCAGGAATCGTTCGGTCGCGTCAAATAGCGCAGGGTGTATTCCCACACGCCCACCCAGCACAAAGAGTGGGCAATTCAACACCAGGGTCATGTTGTAGATTGCGGCAGCCAGCATTCGCGCGGACTGCTGCAGGATGATCTGCGCCTGCGGATCGCCTTTCATAGCGCCATCGAATATTTCCGTTGCCCTTAGATTCTCCGGCAACGTGGTGCCTCCCTGTTGCCACAGCCGCTGCCACTGCGCCTTGATACCTTCGCCTCCGATAATGCCTTCAAGCGCTCCCGGCTCGCCGCGTTCAACCGGCTCATCTTTCGCTCCTGGGACAAGCATATAGCCGATCTCGCCAGCGGCCCATCTGCTCCCCTGAAATGGTCGGCCGTTCAATACGATACCCGCACCGATTCCAGTTCCGATGGCAAGGAAAACAAAGTCGGTCGCTCCCTTCGCCGCGCCAGCCCAACTCTCGCCAAGCGCCGCGAGATTCACGTCGTTGTCCACCGCTGCCGGCGCACCCAAGGTGGTTTCGAGCAGACTGCGCAGCGGACCGTCCCGCCACCCCATGAGATACGACGTAGCGACTACGACGCCCGCATCAACATCCGTTACGCCGGGCACGCCAGCCGCAACTGCTCTTAGTACACTCCACGGGAGAGACACTTCTTGCAGCAGGTCTCGCACACCCCGGTGAATCATGTGCGTGACCACTTCTGCGCTTCGACTATTCACCGTCGAAGAAGAGGACCGGGCCAGTACAGCGCCGTCCATGTTCGCAAGCGCCAGCCGTAGGTTGGTCCCTCCGATATCCACGCCAACGACGTACCCGCTATCTGCTGTCGTCGATAGATTTTGCTGCTTCGTCGTCGTTAACTTAGTCACAGGTGAACAACTAAGTGTTGCCGGAGTTTCTGTCATACGCTGCTCATTCATTGTGTAACCACATTCGGCGAGGCGCTGATGCTTTCCAGTTCACGCCCTTTCGTTTCCGGCACAATAAAGCGCACGAAAAACAGCGTGAGGATACAGAAGACTCCATAGATGATGAAGGTAAGCGCATTGCCAATAGCTTTGATAAGTGACAGAAATGTAAGCGAGACCAGGAAGTTTGAAGCCCCGGAACCGAGCGTCGCCGCGGCGACACCGCGGGCGCGCACCGGCAGCGGAAAGACCTCGGACACCAGAATCCAAGCGATCGGTCCCATGCTGAATGCGAAGCACGTGATGTAAACCATCAGGCAGACGGTGGCAACGATCCCAAGCGATAATCCGAATGCGCCCTGATTGTGGAACGCGTAAGCGAGCAGGAAGAGAGAGAACGTCATTCCGCCGACACCGGCGTATAGAAGCGGCTTGCGGCCTACCCGGTCAACGAGTACAAGCGCGATGATCGTCGCAAGCATATTTGTGACTGCCACGATAAGTGTGGCAAAAATCGCGCTTTTGTTTGAGCTGATTCCGGCAAGCGCAAATATTTGCGGCCCATAGTAGATGATGGTATTGATGCCGGTAACCTGCTGCAGAACGGTGAACCCCACGGCGATCAAGAGCGACTTGCGCACTCCCGGGCCCCAAAGAGCGCTCCAGCGCTTGTCGACTTTGGTCAGCAGGGCAGTTCGAAAGTCCGCCAATAGCACCTTCGCCCCAGCCTCATCGGTATAATTCTTCAATACTGTCTGTGCTTCGGCTAAGCGGTTCTGCGCAAACAACCAGCGCGGACTTTCCGGAAGAGCAAGTATCATGATGAGGAAAAGAACTGCCGGAACGGCTCCGATCCCGAACATCAGCCTCCACGCTTGCTGCCCAGCTAGCCAATAGCCCGCCACGTTGGCCAGCACAATGCCCGCAGTAAGGGCGAATTGGTACAAGCCGATGAGAGTTCCTCGCGACCGCGGCGGAGCAAGCTCCGAGACATACACCGGCGCAGTCACCGAGGTGAAGCCGATGGCCATTCCCAACAGCGCACGAGCAACGATCAGCGTGGCTACATTTGGCGACAGAGGAGCGAGAATTGAACCGACAATGAAGATGCCTCCTCCCCAGACCAGCGTAGCGCGCCTGCCGATGCGATCGGCGATGCTTCCTCCCACCAGCGCACCAAGCATCGCGCCGACGAGCACAACGCTGACTACCACCTCTTCCATTCGCGTTGACAGCCTGAATGAATCGCGCACAAAAATTAGCGCCGCAGCGATGATCCCCATGTCGTAGCCGTAGAGAACGCCTCCCAGTCCGGCGATGAAGGAGACTTTCCAGATAAAACCGCGTTTCACTTTTGTCTGCGAAGCGACTATTGAATCGGACAACGTTGCCTCTCGGTTGGCGAAGATACAGGCCGTTTCGATGTGAACAAATCCGTTAGTTGGTGCACACCCTTGTCCTTGTTGACTACGAGATGGCAAAAGTTAGCCATCGCTACTGTTCCATTACACCGTACTGAAATCGCGGTGGCAGTCGACAGCCGGTCCTTTCCACCATGGCCAGCGTGAGCGCTTGCGGCACTAAAAGCGACGTGATGCCCTCCCACGGCTCTGGGACCGCTTCGATCTTGACCGGGAATAGCTTCTCAGTAGCATCGTGGTTTTCAGTGGAAATGAGCACGATTCTACCGCCGCGCCTGCTGCATTCCTGCGCTAGCTTGACGCCTAGTTCGGCGACTCGACCTAGCGCGAAGATAATCGCCACATGCGATGCGTCAACATCCAGGTTAGGACCATGCCGAAAGCCGGCACCGGTATGCGCGGCAGCGCGATGGCCGCTCACCTCGCGGATGCACAGCGCACTCATGATCGACCCGCCGTATGCCGCTCCGCGGCCAATGATCTCAATGTTGGCAGCGTCCCGGCAGAACCGTTCCACATCCCCTCGCAGCGAAAAGATGGGATCGAGACTGGCGGAAAATACTTCCACAGCGCGTTCCGCGTCATCCTGCCATGGGCGGCCAAGAATTTCGGACGCAAGAATAATAGAGGCCGCGGTGGCGTTCGTGTAGGTCTTCGTCGCGTTGCCATACTCTGGCCCCGCTAAGACAGGGAGCCTGTTTTCAACCAGTCGCCAGCAAGTGCTTGCGGGGTTGTTACAAATAAGACCAAGAGGTCTGTTGCCGCGCCTCTTTACAAGCTCCACTAACTCCGCGCTTTCCCCGGAGGTGGTCAGCAATACGGAGATCGCAGCGTCATCCCACACACGCGGCGCATAGTGCAGCCACTCGCCCGCGTCCACCGAAAACGAGGGCCTTCCATTGGACTGCAAGAGATTCGATCCGCTGATAGATGAACAAAACGACGCGCCCATCCCAATGAAGAGCACAGGCCCAGCCTTCTTGGTCGCAAGATTACGGAGCACTTCGAGCTGAGAGCGAACGATAGGATCTCGGCTATAGGTTCGGATTAGGTCACGTAACCGCGCGGGCTGCTCGCGGCTTTCGATTTCCAGAATCTCGGTCCCACTGGCCGCGAGCAGTTCTTTAGATGGCTCGATGCCGGAGATCCAACGCGGCTCTGGTGTCTTATTTTCTTCCATTCGCATTTCTCGGTTTGCGACAACGTGCGCGTAAGCTCTTCTACAAACGCATACGCAAAGACCGGCCACATTAGGGCTGATGTGGCAGAGTCAGTACCGGGTTCTTGTCAAAGAAGTTGACCGGCCGAATCAAAAAGTCGTGCCACAGCGTGGGCATGATCGGCCAGTCCTCCAAGCGAACCACATGGTGGAACCCCAACGTATACCAGCCGACGATGTCCGTGTTCTCGATGGACCGATTCGCTTTAGTCCACGCCGGAAGCCCTTCGAGTCCACTGCTACTGGTGACATAAACTCCCGCAGCATAGAGCTCGTCAGGATTGTAAGGCGTCACCCACATCTGGTGTTCAGAGAAGGCACCTACCTTCTGTGCGGGGTCTTCCAGTGGCATATTGGAGACGGCCGTGGCGCCAGGCATGATTTCGTACCCGGTGGGATAGCCTACATCTCCGTGCTGTGTAGGATTGATGAAGTGCCACATGCTGGGCCGCCGCGGATCAATATCAAGAATCGCGTCCTTCTCGGTCTTCGCAATCGACGATTCGGCTACCCAAATACTCTTGCGGGCGTGCCCTGAGATCTGTTGAGGAACTAGCCGATCGATCATAAAACTGTTGTTCGGGCCGTCGACATCGAGATCGAGACGATACGAGAAATAGTGATCGTGATTTACCGCCACTACGTTAGGCGCCACCATAGTACCGTAGCTGTGCTGTGGCGAGCCGCCGACCATACGATCCGCAACCGTTTCTTTTACAGCCTTGGTTTCCACGATGCCGGTTGCACCGACGGCAACACGGATCGTTCCATCCTGCTGGAAGATCCAGTCGAGAATGTAATCGTAGTTGCCCACCACTGCGGCAGTCCGAAGCACCAGTTCGCGACTAGGACGGCCGCTGATCAGGCCATCTTCTGAGTGGCTCCACGCGGGGCTGTCAGTGGCGTGTTCGAAAAGGCATGCAAGCTGCGGCTTGAGAACCGGGGTTCCCTTGTCTGAGGGTACGACGCCGGTGAAGTACTGTGCATGGGCCGGACAGGCGTCCGGGCCGACAGGCTTGATCAGTCCCCCGAGGAGGAATTCACCCGCATCGAGAAAGGCCCGTGAATTCCACCACTCCTCCGGGTCCATGTAGGGCACGTACATCTCAGACAGTGAACCTTCGTAGAGGACGGATCGCAACTTGTCGCCGTCCTGATAGCGCACCAAGTTGACGACTGGACCCACCCGCGAGTCGAGGCGGAAGCGGAAGTGCCAGTTCTGCCAGACCACTTCTCCCTCGTCGATTTTATAGCCTGGGCCAAGAGGTTGGGTTACGAGTAGCGGTGTCACGCCTTTCCGCGGAGTAGCTTCAGCCTCTTCAAAGTTAACGTCACCCCTCGACATCGGCCGTGGTCCGCTGTCAATGACCTTCAGAATCTTCTCGCTGGTGAGGTCGGCAACGATATAGAGCCCTTCAATCCCACGTCCCCACGAGTGGTATGCGCCGTGAGAATCGGTGCAATCGCCGTAGCCGATCCGGCGGCTAGTCTGTTCAGGAAAGACGATGAAAGTAACCGGAATAGGCTCGCAGCGCACACGGCTCAAGTCGGTAACGCCGCGCGATTTCAGAGCAGCAACAACTCGAGGGTCCTTTTTGGCGACGTCACTCATGTTGTCGAGTTCACTCGCGGTAATAGGCGCCTGAACGCCCGGGACTTCCTTCCAAAACTCCATCTTGCGCGCTGTGATGTCCACCCGCGCCTCGATCGTCTTTCCCTCCTGCTCAAGAATCACATCGGCTTCGCGAGGGAGCACATCGCCGGGCTTCCAAGCCAATACTTTGTCCTTGACGGGTTCGTGAAGCAGTAGGCTTGAGACGAGGGTCTTGTCGGTCAGGCGTCCGCTCTCCTGCAGCGCGTCGTGAACCGTCCAGTATTCGTCCGTAGTGAGCGCATCGAGGGGGTGATGCGGCGACCCGGTTTGCGCGTCTACTACTGAAGTGAGGGAAAATGCGAAGAAGCCAAGAAGCAGGACCTTGCTGGTCATCTTCAAACCCCACGTCCTTTCCCGAATTGCCTTACGGTCGTCTGTAGGCGCTCTGTATACTTCGTAACGATTACTTAGTATCATTCAACTGCAGATCTAAAGCAACAACTTCGAGGCCTTCGATGCGAATTTGCCGATGGGGGCCGCTGATGATATAGCTAGGTTTCTGCCTCAACCATCAGCGTAGGGGAGGTTCCGAATGCGCTTGCGCCGACAACACGATCACTCAATGGGCTTGCGCCGCGTTTGCAGCCGGCGCGCCGGACCCAATACGCCCTGTTCCGCCGTCTCGAACTAAAGTGAAGAAGAAACCTATTCCGATCGGCCGGCCCTCCGTTTTGCGCCACACCAATGCACTTAGTATCCTCACGCTTTTGCGCGAGTGCGGTTCGTGTTCCAGGGCCGATCTGGTGCGCGCTTCCGGGCTCAGTGCTCCTACCGTCACCAACGTGGTGAAGGATTTGCTCGATGAGAACCTCGTCGAGCCTATCGGTGAGGGGGAGTCGAGAGGTGGTCGGCCGCCGGACATGCTCCGCTTCAAGGCAGAGCGCGGCTGCCTCCTCGCGGTGGAAATCTCCGCGGAAAACGTTTCATTCCTCCTTGCGGACCTTAACGGAAACGAACTAGACACGCTTAAGGTGCCGCTTGCAAAGCGCAAGACGACCCCTGCCGCCGTTTGTAACTACATAGATAAAAACCTGGATAGCTTACTTCAGAGAA
>WNFI01241029.1_pt1 | contig 10363 bp, 10 predicted proteins | sample 5400471 | NCBI WGS metagenome assembly WNFI01 (sample SAMN13153348, study PRJNA577476) | soil metagenome | isolation source: 100 cm saprolite on Douglas fir-dominated hillslope | place: USA:California | collected 2013-09-17 | reverse complement strand
CCCGCGCCGTGGTGTGGGCGCGCTCCAGCATGGCCGGTGTCATGTCGATACCTGTCGCGTGACGCACTACGTGCGCGAATGCACACACCACGTTGCCGCCGCCGCAAGCGACATCGAGCAGCGTATCGTCCGATTCCGCACCGACAGTGTCGATCAGCAGTTGGAGCGCCTTCTCGTCGGCGATGGTTTTTGCCGTCGAAAACGGGATTGCCTGCTTGCTGAACTGCTCGACGATCAGCGCCTGGTGTTCCGTGGTCTTCATGCTTGCTTTGTGTCGAGTCCTTGGTCCTGTTCCCTCAGTCCTATTTTCTCCCCGCCCTCCGCCCCGTAAAACATAGCCCAGGTACAGAAATCTTCGGTGAATTCTTCGAACCGGTGTTCGAGGCCCGCCGGAACGAACAGCAGGTCGCCGGCGTGAAATGAATGGCGCGCGCCGCCATTGACAAACCAGCCCGAACCACGAGCTATTACGTAAATTTCGTCGCGAGTGTGCGGTTTTTGCAGGTCCACTTTCGAGGGCCGATACATTTTCACCTGCAGCGTGCCATGCTCGAAGACGATTGCCGACGCAATGCCCTCGCGGATCTTCGCGACTGCGTCTAGCGCATCGGCTATGGTCGCGTGACGACTGTTCCTGGCAATCGTGAAGTTCTTCTCGGGTTTCACGCCTTTATTCTCCCTTTCCTCTCAAGCTGCCTCCATCGGAAGCAATCGACCGCGTGGTCGTTTACCATGCCGGTGGCTTGCATGAACGCATACACGATGGTGCTGCCGACGAACTTGAAGCCGCGGCGCTTGAGATCCTTGCTGATGGCGTCCGATTCTGCGGTGAAGGCCGGTACCTGCTGTTGCGATTTCCAGGAATTTCGGCGCGGCTTGCCGTCGACGAATCGCCAGATATAGGCATCAAAGCTGCCGAATTCTTTCTGCACCTCGAGGAAAGCGCGGGCATTGACGACCGACGCGGCGACCTTGAGCCGGTTGCGCACGATGCCGGGATCCTGCAGCAGTTTGCCGATTTTTGTTGCGTCGTATTTTGCGACCTTGCGCGCATCGAACTGGTTGAATGCCTCGCGGTAATTCTCGCGCTTGGCGAGGATTGTGGACCAGGACAGGCCGGCTTGAGCCCCTTCCAGAATCAGAAATTCGAACAGCGCCCGGTCGTCGTGCTGCGGCACGCCCCATTCCTCGTCGTGGTAAGCAACGTAGAGCGGATCGCCGTTTTCGGCCCAATGACAGCGGAGCAACTTTTTGCGTGGGGTCGTTGCCATGACTCGGCGTTGCAATGATATTGACCGGGCTATGTTATCCGGAATTGGCCGGATGTTCCGAGTCAGAGGTCGAGACGGATTTGTACGGATGCTGTGGTGGTGTACGAGCCGACACCATCAACCAGGTGCGCAGGTTCCTTGCTACAGGGGCAAGAGCATCAGGTGCGAGCGAGCTTGCGCTGCCGCCACTCGTGGAGGGCCAGTGCGAGGCCGGCCAAATACAGCGCCGCGACAATCAGCAAACGTTCATCGGTGATGGGTTCGCCACGGCCGAGCAGACCGCTTGCTGCGTAGATCATGGCGATGTGGCCGAAAATGATGGCCGCCTGGCTTGTAAAGGCAAGCATGCCCGCACGCTCGCCTTTCGCATAAAGCGCAACACCGCGCAGATCGCCCATGACCACGGAGAGCAACTGGACCGTTACACCTACCGCAGCCAGGATCGCAATGCCGCTCGCGGGCTTGACCCAGTCCGGCGCGACGGCAGAGAGCGGCAGGACCAGCAGATAGACCCCTGCAAAATAGAACGTGATCAGGATCAGCATGCCTGCGGCGAAGAGGAAGTTGATGCGTGCAAACACGATTGACGATACTCCATGAAAGCGACGAGCGAGCATCAGACCAAAGCCGCGGGGCGCCGTCAATCGAACTTACATGCAGTTTTCCAGGATCTGAGCACAATCGCGGCAGGCTGGCTGGTGTGCCGGGGTTATCGGTGCACGCAATCAGATGTTTAGCGTTGCCACGGCCAGTCGCGCGTAGTGCGTGATTTTCACAAGCGCGGCCAGGCGGAACCGGGCTCAATCGCGGATGTAGTTGGAGACCTCGATCAGGTTAAGATCCGGATCGCGGAAATAGACCGATAGCAGCGTTCCAACGGCGCCGGTGCGTTTTACCGGACCGTCGATGATTTCGACACCGCAGGCTTTCAAGTGCGCGACGACTTCCGGCAGCCCAGCCGATGTGATCAGGCAGATGTCTCCCGAGCCCGGCGTGGGGCGGTGCGCCTTCGGGTCGAATTCCTTCCCCAATTGATGCAGGTTGAACTTCTGCGACCCGAAGGCCAGTGCCTTGCGGCCCTCGCCGAAAGTGATCACCTTCATTCCGAGGGCCTTGCTGTAGAACGCGCAGGTTGAGTCAATATCCTTTACCGTCAGAACCAGGTGGTCGACCGCATCTATTTTCATGCTGTGCTTCCCGGGTGCGTCACACTGTTTGTCGATCCGGCAATGATAACCGCGTTGATGTAAGCTGGTTTGCGTGATGACCGGCAGGATCACCGGCCGCCAGATCCGTGCAGTGATACAAAGAGGGGAGGCAACTCATGAATTCTTCGTGGACGCGACGCGATTTCCTGATCAAGTCGGGAGCGGCCCTTGCCGCGGCACAGGCGCTCGAGCATTTCGATCCGTGCTGCGCGATGGCGGCCGATGCCAGTACCGCCGGCGAAGAACTGTTCGAGCTGAAGCCGGTTGCCGATGGAATCTACGCGGCGATTGCCGCGCCACGCTACAAGGTCAACTGCAATGCAGCCGTGATCCTCACCAACGACGGCGTGGTCGTGGTGGATTCCCATTCCAAGCCTTCGGCCGCGTTCGCCCTCTATCGCGAAATCCAGTCGGTCACCAGGCAGCCGATCAAGCGCATCATCAACACCCATTTCCACTGGGATCACTGGCAGGGCAACCAGGTCTATGCGCAAGCATTTCCCGGCCTTGAAATCATCGCCTCCGAGCGCACGCGCGAAAACCTGACGCGGCCGGGTGCCGGATCGGGTGGCATCGCTTACATCGAAAAGCAACTGCAGCAGGTACCCAAGGAAATCGAAAAGCTCGGTAACGACCTGGCATCAGCCACCGATCCCGGGCAGAAGGCGCGATTCGAGGCGAATCTGCGCCAGGCCGAGGCCTACCTGGAGGAACTGCGGCAGTTGAAGCCGGCGCTTCCGACCCGCACCGTCGACCAGACGGTCACGCTGAACGTGGGAGACCGCGAAATCCGGATCCTGCTCCTGGGTCGCGGCCACACCGACGGTGACGTATTCATCCACCTGCCGAAGGAAAAAGTCGTGGCGACCGGCGACGCACTGATCGACTGGATGCCGTTCATGAACGATGGCTATCCCGAAGACTGGGTGCGCACTCTCGATGCCCTGGAGAAATTCGACTTCACGCAGATCATCCCCGGCCACGGCGGCGTGATGCCGAAGCAACAGCTGACTTTCTTCCGAGGCTATCTCACCGACCTGATCGCAGCGATAAAAAAAGCCGATGCCGAAGGCGCCAGCCTCGACGAAATGAAAAAGACGCTGCCGGACCTGCTCGCCGCAAAATACGAACAGGGCATGTCCAGGCATCCGCTCGGCCAGTACCGCGACCGCATCGGCCTGAACATCGAAATCGCTTACCAGAAGGTCCTCGGCAGGACCTGAAGGGATTTACGGCAAAGTGAAATCTCACCGCGACGACACAAGGGACACGAAGGTTGAATAAAGAAATGCCAGAACCGGTCTTGCTGTTCTTCGTGTTACCAGAAGGGTACTCCACGTCATTGCGAGGGTATTCGTGATCTTCGAATTGTCGTGGTGAGCAGTAGACAAGAAGTGAATCAGAACTTGCGACAGACCAGTAGCACTTCATCGACGGCTTCGGCGTCGATCATGCCGGGCTGCATAATCAGTTTTTTCTGGAAGCGCACGCCGAGCGGCATCATCACGCGGTTGTACCACCACATCGCGCGTTCGCGATGGTGCGTCAGCCACCACATTCCCAAGTCGAGCAGGCGCGAGGATTTCGGCTGCATGCCATAGACTGCGCTGCTTTCGACGGTGAAGCCGTATTCGCCCAGCTTGTCCAGGAGCCGCTTTGGTTCGTAACGGCGGCAGTGGCCGACCAGATCGTCGAACGGCGTCCAGCGCGAGGGGTGCAGCGGCACCGCGATCAGCAGCAAGCCACCGCCTTCGCACACGCGCGACAGTTCGGACAGGGCGCCGTCCTCGTCATCAACGTGCTCCACGATGTCGACGGCGCAGACCAGATCAAATGCTGCGCTGGCAAAAGGCAGTGCGGTGATCGAACCGAGCGTCGCGCCGGCGGCGCGCGGATGGAGCTTCGCGATCGCGGGTGCGCTCAGGTCGACGAAATGCGTGCCCTCGACAGGCAGGCGGGGGCGCAGGCCCGGCGCGACTTCCAGCCGCGAGCGGGAGCGAAGTACCAGCGCACTCACCAGTGGCCAGGTATTGAAGCGCTGCGGCTCCACAAGCCGCGCGTCCCGCCACAAGGGGTCGTAGAAGCGGCGGTTGGTATCCTGCAATTGCGTCTTCGTGCGCCCGGAGGCCGATGCCGTATCCATGTCATCCTGGGTATGCTCTGCGGTCGGGATTTTCCCATTTAAACGCCGCCCACAGTGTATGAGATAGGCGAACAACGAGCTGAGAAAGAATCCTTCTTCTCCTGCCCGCGCATCGGATCATTTCCGGTCGCGTGACGCACCGACCGGCAAACTGGCCACGCGCTTCATTTCAGCGTTAGCGATGATGCCCGGATCGGTAATATAGGCCTCGATGAAATCCAGCGCGTCGGCACCCCAGAACAATTCATCGTCGACGACAAGGGTGGGCACGCCGAATATGCCGCGGGCCGCAGCCTGCTCGGTCTCCAATCGTAGTGCGTCCTTGATCGATTGTTCGCCCAGGCGCAAGGGATCTACGTCGAGCGAGCGCGCGAGTGCCGCGAACACCCGCTCGTCTGCCGGGTCCGCCCCTGTCGTCCACAGGGCTTCGAAGATGCAGCGGATGGCTGGCAGGGTATTGCCGGCGGCGATGGCAAGCCGCAGGTAGGGCAGGGGGTTGAAGGGGTGAACGGCCGGACAGCGAAACGCAATGCCCTGTTGTGCAGCCGACCAGGTGCACCAGCGATAAGTCCAGACCCGTTTGGCGGGAATTTCCGCCGGTCCTTTCTGTCCCCAATGATTGAGCAGCCCCGCGAACAGCACCGGCCGATATCGAATCCGGAGTTCTTTCGAAAGCCGGTCGAGACGGCATAGCCCGATGTAGGCAAACGGGGAGATGAAGTCGAAATACCAGTCTGCATTTTTCATGTTTCGTCCGGGACCAGCGCCAACCAGTTTATCCCACTAGTCGCCGCCAGCACCTGGAAAAACCGGATCGGAAGTTCTGCAGCCGATTGTACGGCGGAACGGAGAAATTCATGCAGTTCCCAACCTGACTGGTCCTGCAGTTGTTCGATGGAAATTCCTTTGCTTCCGGCGTGGGCAAGGATTCGATCCAGAAGCTCCATAAGCGCAATGCGTTCGTTCGCAACGGCCGGATCCGCCCGGCAGTTCATACAACGTTACCCCGAAGAGGGACGCCAGTTCCATGGCATTGCAATCCGTAACTGTCTTTGCCCAGTCGCCGTCCCGCGTTTCCAGATCGGCGTACCACGCGCCGTTCCAACCCAGGCGTTGCGCTGTTTCAGCTTGTGACTTTCCGGCCCGGATGCGCAGGGCGCGGATTCGGGCGGCGATTCCCAGCCCGGCTAAACGCGCGCGGTTTTCGGTCGCTTCAAGGAGGGCTCCTTCGCCCGGCGCGCGGTGCCGGCGATCATGCTCTGCAGTGGCAATGGCATGGATCTCCGACGCGGCGGACGACGTGCGTTTCAGTACCACGGTCTACTTGACGTACCGATCGAGGGGGTCTTTGGGCAGGCTGATGGAATCGGCGTACAGCCTTGGCTGCCGGCTCTTCAACATTGCAAGGCGGCCGGAGCATTCGATTTCCCGCTCATAGCTTCCGATCGATTTCAGATAGGGAGCGACTTTTTTACCGAGAGCAAGGCGAATTGGTGAATCAGGTTTGATCGCCTCCTGCAGCCCGGGGATCGGTAACTTCAATACGCTCCATCGCGCATATGCGGCATCGAGGTCGACCTTCGAGTCGCGAAGGATTTTTCCGCATTCATCGACGTACGTCGCCACTTCAGCGGCGGCCCATAGAATGCAGGCGTCAAGGTCTTTGTTGCAGTCCAGCGCCTGTGCAGACGCAGCGCCCGGCAACGTGACCCAAATCAAGGCCGGAACAATCAGGTGTCGGGTAAGAGGAAGTGCGTCACGCGTTGGCGCGCACCCAGGTGGCAATTGCAGCCGCGCCCATCGCGCCAGACTGGCGGGCAATCTCGCGGCCGCCGCGAAACAGGGCCATTGTCGGAATGCTGCGGATATTGAATCGCCGGGCGAGATTTTGCGCGACTTGCATATTGATCTTCGCCAGACGCGCCTTGGGTTCGAGCATTCCGGCCGCCTTTTCGAATTCGGGGGCCATCGACCGGCAGGGCCCGCACCAGGGAGCCCAGAAATCAACCACGACGGGCAGATCGTTGCGCGCGATATGCTGTTCGAATGCCGACTCATCCAACTCGACCGGATGGCCGTCGAACAGAGCTTGATGGCATTTGCCACAGCGCGGTCCGGCGCCGGCGCGCTCAGCAGGGACGCGATTGGTGGTGTTGCAGTGCGGGCAGACGATATGAAGGGGGTCGCTCATGGCGCATTCCTGATCGGATAACTCGTGGTTACGGCATATGGAGTCGGGCGGGCCGAATTAAAGAGCGTCCGCAAGTTATTCTGCCATCGGAACAGGGGCCGGATATGCAACCCGGCGAGCCGGTTGCCTCAGCGGGTCTGATCCAGGCCACCGTCCGTCGCGCCCGGCGGCCCGTAACGAGTGGCAGGTTTTACAGCCAGCGCCTTACTTGCGAGCAATACGCGACATAGCTTGCGCCGAAGAGCTCTGTCAGCGCGCGTTCTTCGGGAAAGATTTGAAAGCGATTGATATACCAGACAAAGACAAAAAGTAGCGCGATATTAATGGCGTTTCCAAGCCACACGGCAAGTGCGGCCAACACCAGCACGTCTCCAAGGTACATCGGGTTTCTGGAAATTCTGAACATTCCCGTCATGACCAGGGTCGATGCACGGGATGGTCGGAGCGGGTTCACCGTCGTCCTGGCTGCAATAAAGGAAGACAAAGCGGCGAACATCACCAGCAGGCCGGCAGCAAGCAAAACACCTGCAACCGGGGCCTGCAGTGCGGACTCGAATTTGCCGTATTCCAGCTTCCGATCAACGGCCCACATGGCTAGGCCAATAACTGCCACGATGACTGGCGGTGGAACCAGCGGATTCATGTCCCCCGTTTTCCGCCAAAAGGCAAACCCGGAGTCAGGCGGATCGCCACCGGCGATTCCGGCGGTGTAACGAAGAACTTGCCGATATCTTGGCGACGGAACCTGATAGTTACGACCTCGAAGTTGAAGCAAGTCTCGTAAGGGTCTTTTGGATCACGATCGCTCCAGCGCGGCCGGCGCATGTCGTCCGCGCTTCAGCTTGCGCCCGGCATTGCCGCAACGGCACCGCGCATGACGTTCGTCCTGACCCACCCTCCAATGTCATTTTCGTGCTCAGGTTAGTGCGCAGCGTTCGTTGGTGCGACAACGGCATCGCCTTGCACCGGATCAAGGGCGTCGCCGACCACTGGACGCGTGGCTCGCGTTAAGATGCACGTTATCTTGATCACAGATCTGCATGAATTTTTCGCCGATTCGGGCCCACTCGCCGGCGCCATTCCGGGTTATCGGCTGCGTCCGCAGCAAGTGGAAATGGCGCAAGCGGTCGCGCAGGTAATCGAGGACAACGGATTGCTCATAGCCGAGGCCGGCACCGGAACGGGAAAAACCTTCGCCTATCTGGTCCCGGCATTGTCCAAAGGGGGCAAGGTGATCGTCTCCACGGGCACGAAGACGTTGCAGGATCAACTCTACAACCGCGATATTCCCATGGTACGTAATGCACTGAGGGCGCCGGTTACGGTTGCGCTTCTCAAGGGCCGCGCCAATTACGTCTGCCATTACCATCTGGAGCGCGCCAAGAACGACGGCCGCTTCCTGGACCGCGACGACGTGGTCTATCTGGCGCGCATCGCCTCCTTTGCGAAGACCAGCAAGACCGGCGATCGCAGCGCACTGGCCGAAGTTCCCGAGGATGCGACGGTGTGGCCGCAGGTGACGTCGACCCGCGAAAATTGCCTGGGCGGTGATTGCCCGAATTACAAGGACTGCTTCGTCATGGAAGCCCGCAAACAGGCGATGGAGGCCGATGTCGTCGTGGTGAACCATCATCTTTTTTTCGCCGACGTGGTGTTGCGCGACGAAGGCGTGGCGGAATTGCTGCCGGCATGCAACACGGTGATCTTCGACGAAGCCCACCAGTTGCCCGAAACCGCCAGCCTGTTCTTCGGCGAGAGCGTGACCAGCAGCCAACTCATCGAGCTCGCCCGCGATACGCGTATCGAAGCCGCAACGTCCGCAAAGGACAATGCCGCACTGCCGGAGGCATCGGCGGCGTTGGAAAAATCAGCGCGCGATCTGCGGCTGCAATTTCGTGAGGAATCCGGCCGGCAACCTTACTCCGCAGCGCAGGACAATCCGGCTTTCACGGCTGCGCTCGGGGGGGTGCTGACGCGTTTGACCGATCTGACTGCACTGGTGGAGTCGCAGGCCGACCGCTCCGAAGGGATGCAGAATTGCTGGACCCGGGGCATGGACCTGCTCAATGGACTTGCCCGCTGGGAAGAAGATGACGACAAGGCATGGGTGCGCTGGATCGAGATCTTCGGCGGATCGCTGCACCTGAATGCGACACCGTTGTCGATCGCGGATATTTTTCATCGCCAGATCAGCGGTAATCCGCGCGCATGGATATTCACGTCGGCAACACTGTCGGTGCAGGGCAATTTCTCCCACTATCAGCGCGAGATGGGATTGGCGGATGCCGCGACCGCGTACTGGGAGAGTCCGTTCGATTATGAAAATCAGGCGCTGCTCTACGTTCCCGAAGGGCTGCCGGAACCGAACTCGGAAGGCTATACGCGAAAAGCAGTCGATGCAGCGCTGCCCGTGATCGAAGCGGCCGCGGGCCGCACTTTCTTCCTGTTCACCAGCTTGCGAGCGATGCGTGAAGCGCGTGAGTTGATGCAATCGGGCATGAAGAAGATGGGCATGGACTATCCCTTGCTCATGCAGGGCGAGGGGTCGCGCACGGAACTGCTGGAGCGCTTCCGCAAGCTCGGTAATGCGGTGCTATTGGGCAGCCAGTCTTTCTGGGAAGGTGTGGACGTGCGCGGCGACGCGTTGTCGCTGGTGATCATCGATCGACTGCCGTTCGCTCCGCCGGATGATCCGGTTCTGGCGGCGCGCATAGAGACGATCAACGCGCAAGGCCGCAACGCCTTCATGGAGTATCAGCTTCCGCAGGCGGTGATCACGCTCAAGCAGGGCGCCGGTCGCCTGATCCGCGACGAGAACGACCGCGGCGTGTTGATGATCTGCGATCCGCGGCTCATCACGAAACATTACGGCAAGCGCATCTGGCGCAGCCTGCCGCCGATGCGCCGCACGCGCGATCCTGCCGACGTGCTGGATTTCTACCGGCGTATCGCTGGCGCGGCTGCTTGATCTACACCAACATCAAATAATTTGCCACAGAGGACACAGAGGGAACAGAGGAAAACAAACAACGCGCGAATGGTTGCGGACCGATAGGGACTTCGCGTTCAACCAACAGTCACACTGACCGACCGGAGAATATTGCGACCTATCTCGTACCTGTTCTTCGCTTTCCTCCGTGACCTCTGTGGCAAATGCATTCAGTTATGCCTACTTCACTTGAAGGCGCGGACGAATCAGCCAACCCCACAGCGCCCACAACGCCAGGATCCACGACAGCACGATTGCAGCTGCCACAATCCAGTTGCGCGGCATCGGTCTATGTGCGTCGAGCCACGCCTGCGCCTTGGCTCGCGAATCGAGAAGCACCACTGGAGGCATCAGTTTCAGCACGAGCCAGATCGCGCCAGGCAGCAGAACGACCTCATCGAGGAAACCGATCACCGGAATGAAATCGGGAATAAGGTCAATCGGCGAGAGGGCATAGGCCCCGATGAATGCAGCCAGCCATTTTGCATACCACGGCGTGCGCGGATCTCGCGAACCGAACCAGAGGACGAGCGCTTCGCGCTTGAGGGCGGCGGCCCAGGT
>WNFI01095291.1_pt2 | contig 10364 bp, 7 predicted proteins | sample 5400471 | NCBI WGS metagenome assembly WNFI01 (sample SAMN13153348, study PRJNA577476) | soil metagenome | isolation source: 100 cm saprolite on Douglas fir-dominated hillslope | place: USA:California | collected 2013-09-17 | reverse complement strand
GAGCAGCGAGTGGAGAAGAAGCCGGTGATGTCGGATCTTCGAGAGTCTGGTGCAATTGAACAGGACAGTGACCTCATTCTCTTGATCTATCGGGAAGAGGTGTACGACAAAAACACGACGCGCAGAGGCATCGCGGACATCATCATTGCCAAGCAGCGCAACGGCCCGACGGGTGACTTGCAGCTCACGTTCCTGGGCGAGTACACCAAGTTCGAGAACTACGCGCCGGAGTCGTACGCCGAGGGTGTGTTTCGGTGACGCTGCTTAAGTACCCGTGATGCTGCCGAGGTTCCCGTGACTCCGATGGTCAGCGCGACGATCGATACCGGCGCGCTCCGCCACAATTTGAACGTGGTGCGGCAGTGGGCGCCGAAGTCGCGCGTCATGGCCGTCATCAAGGCCAATGCCTACGGCCATGGGCTCGTCGCAGTGGCGCGCGCTCTCGAGTCTACGGACGCCTTCGCGGTGGCACGGGTCGACGAAGGGCTCACGCTGCGATCGGCCGGCATCAAGACGCCCACGGTACTTCTCGAAGGCGTCTTCGATCGTGAGCAGCTCGACGCAGCGGCCGGCGCCAATTTCGAGCTCGTCGTGCACACCCCCGAGCAGATCGAGCTGCTGCGAACGGCCGCGGCGGGCGCGCGTTTCAAAGTGTGGCTCAAGCTCGACAGCGGCATGAATCGGCTCGGCTTCAAAGGGGCGGCGTTTGGCGCTGCGCACGCGGCACTGAGTGCCCTGGGCAGCGTGCAGTCGCCAGTGAACTTGTTCACCCATCTGGCCTCCGCGGATCTGCCGGAATTGCCCACCACCTCCGAACAACTGGCGCTGTTCGCCGCGGCGGCGGGATCCCTGCCCGGTGAACGCAGCTTGGAAAATTCCGCCGCCATGTTGAGTTTTCCCGATGCGCAGGCCGATTGGGTGCGCCCGGGCCTCCTGCTCTACGGCGTCTCGCCGTTCGCCGGCTCCATCGGCGCCGACTATGGTTTGCGGCCCGCCATGACCCTGCATTCGCACGTGATTGCGGTCAAGGAACTCTCGCCCGGAGAACGGGTGGGTTACGGCGGCGACTGGACCGCAATCCGTCCCACGCGCCTGGCGGTGGCGGCGGTAGGATACGGCGACGGATATCCGCGGAGTTTGGCCTCGGGTGCGCCGGTGCTGGTCAACGGCGAACGCGCGGGCCTGGCGGGCAGGGTGTCGATGGATATGATCGGTATCGATGTCACCAATCTTCGTCGGCCGCCGGCATTGGGCGACCCCGTCGTGCTGTGGGGAGAGGGGCTGCCGGTGGAGGAAATCGCGGTGTGGGCGGACACCATCCCCTACGAGCTGCTGTGTGGAATCAGCCAGCGCGTGGCGGTGACCTTGCGCTGAGCACCGAGTTTACGTTGCCGCTTAAGAAGCCGGCTTCGCGGGCGGAAACAGTAATTTGTAGCTGCGCAGATCTTCCCGAAACGAATTGCATCGGGTGAGCGACTCGCGCAATTGAGGTCGTGGTAACGAATAGTCAAATGCCGCGGACCATCGCTGCACGCGGCTTAAGGAACTGATGATCGGTTCGGCAATTTTATTGTGGCTCAACGCCTTGAGGGGCAACAGGTAGTCTTCTCGGTAGACCGTTGGAATGATGATTCGGCTAAAAGCGTGCGCACTTAGCATGCAATTCATGGCGAGCCGTGCCGTGCGTCCATTTCCGTCGCTGAATGGGTGCACTTCGGCAACCACGAACATGATCATGATGGCCTGCGCCAAGGGATGGCTCAGGGCCCGGATCCGTTCGAATCCTTCCCGCAAACTTCCGATAACGAGTTCCGGCAGGACAAAGTAAGTGCCGCCGGCTTGGTTCGGTCGCTCTTTCCATTCTCCGGGTTTTTTGTCCGCCCGCTGTTGCATTACGAGCGCGTTGACGTTTTGCAGCCAAACGAGAAATTCATCGGCGCTTTGTGGCGGGCGGTCGCGCCAGGGTGCGGTCGTGGCCGCACGGAAGGTGCCCAAAATGTCGTGTGAGTCTTCATTGCGGTTTTCAATGATCTTGCCGTCGAAGATGATGGCTTCCGCTTCCTCGACTTCGAACGTCGTGCCCTCGATGTAGTTGGAGAAATACGCCTCGAAGAAGGCGAAATCTTCGCGCGCGACACCGGTAGGCGCCGGATCTTGGATATTTTCCAATGTCGCCTGATTCAGCGCGGTGAAGAGCGAGTCAAAGATTTCCAGTCGGTCCGGGTCGTAGGGACGGCCCGCGGCGCGAGCAAGGGCTTGCTTGGCGGTCAAGTACTTCGCTTCGTGAGTACCGAGCAGCGCGCCGATGAGGCTTTCCAGGCGTTTGAACTGCGCGTCGTATCCTAAGGAAGGCGCGATATCGCGCGCGTGATCGCGCAATTGGTTCAGGCGCCGCGGACCGCCCACCATCAGGATGCGGTCGAGCGCCGCCTCGAGGGCCTCCTGCGGCAGCACTCGATGAGTCCAGCCACGCCCGCGCGTGAGATTCTCCAAGAATCGCCGGGGATCACTGGCCAGATACAGCGCACCGAATCGCGAATCCGGCGCGGGAGGTTCGAGACGCGGGCCCGCCCCGGGCACGATATGCACGGTGAGTCCCGGTAATCGCAAGTCTCGTCGGGTCTTGCCGCGAGTGATTGATAGACTGCCGTCATGGGGTCTGCTGTCAAATGCCGAACGATGAGAGATCACGCCTCCGGGTAGGAGATGTCCAACGATCGCCTGCCAGTGCCGCAAAACGATCGTTTCCGGCGGGCTGTCCATGTTGGAGGTGTATATGCTCGGGTACAATCGCCGCAGCGTGCCCTGCGCCGCGAGTCGGCGCGTGCGTCGGGCGGCCGCCGCATCGGTCTCGGCGACCAGGACGAGTTCGGGTATCGTGTCCGCCATGGAGGCCATTCAGGTGCTCGGAAGGGCAAGAATGTCCGTATTCTACCCTATTGGAAGCGTTATTGTCCGTAAAATAACGAATAGTCAGACTGAGAGCGACATAAAACGATCCTTAAATAGCTAATGCTCGATTTATCGAGCAACAGGGGGCCAGGCGCTGTCATGCGCTCTTGAAACGCTAAAGCGAGTCCGGCCGCGACAGAGGAATGGTTTTGCGTCCGTGGCGACGGTAGATATGGAAATCGGAATCCAGCGATAGCACTAGACACCGATCGTAAATCTCAGCCATCCGAACGAGACAGACGTCCGCCAGCGACGCGGGGACGTTGTAGTAGCGATCAAAGAGTTTGCGAACCGCCGTAAGTTCCTCGGCCAGACTCATCCCGAGTCGCAGCGCCCCGGACTCGACTAAGGCTAAGACGCCACTGGCGCCACCTCGATGTTGGCGGAGTAAGAAACACGCTTCCGAAATTACTGGCTCACAGGTCAAAAACGGCGCCGGAAGTGCGGCGGAACAGTCCGAATCGCCCATGTCACTCGAACCTACGCGCTGAGACCAGTGCGACGTTTCCGCGGAAACGTTAACCGCGTGTCGGACACGTCCAGATGGATCATCTGTGATCGAGTGCCTGAATGACGTTTGCGCGCGGAAACGTCTCTAGGCGTTTCCGCGCGGCATTTGCCGCCGCAAAACCGGAGCCGTCGTGGATTGTTGACGGTCGTGGCTCGGCGAGCAGCTGAAGTAGGCTCGGTATAGCCGGCAGAAGTATTCGGGAGATGAGAATCCGCAGGAGAACGCGACTTCGGTCACGCTGAGCTCCGTTTGCTGCAAGAGTTGATGGGCTTTCGCGATGCGGATTTGCCGGTACTGCTGCAATATCGAGCAGTCCAATTCATCTCGAAAGCGGCGTTCGACCTGGCGTAGCGAGAGTCCGATTCGGCGGGCGATTTCGCGGCAGGTGAGCGGTTCGTCGATGTGCGCCAGCATGATGGCGCGAGCCTGGACGACCGCGGCATCCGAGCTCGAGGGTGCGGGCGCTGCGGCGACCCGCTGTTCGGTCTCCGCCGCCCGCGGCCGGCCGAGCAGCAGGTGCTCGGCGACCTCGCCGGCGAGCTCGGCGTCCGCGTGCCACCCGATCCACGCAATCATCAGGTCGAGGATGGCCGACGCGCCTGCGCAGGTGATGCGCTCGCCGCTGCGCACATAGAGCTGGGTGACGGCTCGGGTCTTGGGATAGTGTTCCTGAAAGCCGATGGTATTGTCCCAATGCACGGCGACCGGATGTCCGTTGAGGAGCCCGGCCTCGGCAAGGACCAGGCTGCCGTTTTCGATCCCGCCGATCTCGACGCCGAACTTCGCGATGCGCTTGAGCCAGCGAACGACCTGCCGCTCGCGCAGGCTCCGTTGAGGGTCGAAACTCGCCAGGACGAACACGGTCTTGCAGTCCGCTGCAGAGCTGAGATCGCCGTCCACCGGCACCAGCCGGCCAGTGCTGGCGCGAACCGGCTGGCCGTCCGCGGAGATGATTTTCCAGTCGAACACCGCGCGCTGCGCCAGCCAGTTGGCGATGAACAGGGGCTCCGTCGCGGCCGCGATACCGAGATTGGAGAACTCCGGCAGGAGCAGAAAGGCCACCTTGCGCATAGGGCCACCCAAGTGAAAATTCGACATCATCATGACGCTTTTCAGCAGGCGAGGCCAGTGAATGCGGGAAAAGGCCAAGATCTTTTTCAAATCCTGGCACCTGGTCGCGCACGTCAATGAGCTGCGCGAACCGGGAACGTTCGTGACGCACCAGATTTTCGAGCAGAGCGTCCTCGTCGTCGCGGGGCGGGACGGTGAAATTCGCGCGTTTCACAATGTCTGCCAGCATCGGGGCAATCGGCTGGTCGAGTCGCGGCGCGGAAAAGTATCGATGCTGACCTGCGGCTACCATGCCTGGACCTACTCTCTCGACGGCTGTCTTCGCGGTGCTCCGAACACCCAGGGCGTTCCCGGTTTCAACAAGGCCGCACATGGATTGAAACCGGTCCAGGCTGCGGTGTTCGCGTCCTTCGTGTTCATCAACCTAGACCCCGCAGCGAAGCCGATTGCCGAAATGGCGCCCGGCGCGGAAGCCGAAATTCGCCGATTCATACCGGACCTCGATCGGCTGACGCTGCTCGAGGAAGTCGACGTCCCGGTTGCCGCCAACTGGAAAGTAATCCAGGAGAACTCCATCGAGGGATACCACTTCGATCAATCGGGTCCCGCGCACAAGCAATTGGTGCAGCTCATCGATTTTGCCGGCTACACCCTCAAGCCTCATGGAGACTGGTGGACCTATATCGGTCCGCCGAAGCAAGGCGCTACCCAGGCTTATGGGCTGCCGCTGGCCGGTGCGACCTGGCAAACCGATTGGTTCTTCAATTTCGGCCTCTGGCCCAACGCCACCATCTATGCGTTTCCCTACGCCGACGTGGTGGGCACCTTCATCATGAATCCGACGGGGCCCGAGACCTCGATGCTGCGATTTGGATATTACTCGGTTGAGGGCAGGGCGATTCCCGAAGTGACCAAGGCCTGTATCCGGTGGATGAACGAGGAGCTGGGACCCGAGGACATCCAGCTCAACAAATCAAACCAGAAGGGGCTGCGGTCGTTCGGATTCGAGCGCGGGCGCTATGTGATCGGCGAAGGCTTCGACAACCGCAGCGAGCACTTGGTGCGCCATTTTCACAGACTTTGCTACGACGCCATCCGCTCGTGACCGAGACGCACTACGACTACATCATCGTGGGCGCGGGTTCGGCCGGCTGTGTGCTGGCCGCGCGTCTGACGGAAGATCCCCGAATCCGCGTCCTTTTGATCGAGGCGGGACCCAAGGACCGTAGCTGGCGAATCGACATGCCCTCGGCCGTGGGCAGTCTATTGAGTTCCGACCGGTTCAATTGGAACTACGTGTCGGACGCGGAGCCGTATCTGGACGGCCGGCGCCTGACTCATCCGCGAGGCCGGGTGCTCGGCGGTTCCTCGTCCATCAACGGCATGGTGTATATCCGCGGGCACGCGGGCGACTACGACGGATGGGCTGAATCAGGGCTGTCAGGATGGGGATATGCGGATGTACTCCCCTACTTCAAACGCGCGGAGCAGCATCTGCACGGCGCCGATCCCTACCACGGCGGCTCGGGTCCGCTCGCGGTGTTCGCGCCCGATCTCAAGGCATCGCCGCTCGCCTCCGCCTTCGTTCAGGCGGCGGCGCAAGCCGGTTATGGCATATCCCATGATCCGAACGGCGAACGCCAAGAAGGCTTTGGCCGGGTCGATCGCACCACGCGCAACGGCCACCGCTGCAGCGCCGCCCGCGCCTACCTCGCGCCGGCACTGAGACGGGCGAATCTTGAGACCCTGACTGGTGCGCTGGTACACCGAATCCTGCTGCGCGGCGACCGAGCCGTCGGTATTGAGTTTGCTCGAGGCAATCGGGTCGCTCGAGGCAATCAAGGCGCGCAAGGCAATCCGGCGGCGACCGCTTACGCCGAGCGCGAGGTGATCCTATCCGCCGGCGCGATCAATTCTCCGCAACTGCTGCAATTGTCCGGCATCGGCGCTGCCACCCAGCTTGCCGCCGCCGGCATCGAAACGCGCATCGAGCTGCCGGCGGTGGGCGAGAACCTCAACGACCATCCGGATCTCGTCATCCAGCACCGCTGCCTGCAGCCCGTGTCGATATTCGGTGCGAATCGAGGCATTGGGAAAATACTGACCGGCCTGCGCTGGTTTGCCGGCCTCGGGGGCCTCGCGGGCTCGAATCATTTCGAGGCGGGCGGATTTCTGCGCAGCCGCGCGGGAATCAGGCAACCGGATCTGCAGCTCACATTCATGCCCTTGGCGATCAAGCCGGGAACGGTCGAAGATGTCGGCATGCATTCCTTTCAGGTCCACATCGATCTCATGCGGCCGAGAAGCTTGGGCCGCGTGACCGTCCGCTCGGCGGATCCCGCGGCGGCGCCGTCGATCTGCTTCAACTACCTCGCCGACCCCCAAGATCGAGAGGATCTGCGCAGGGCAGTGCGCCTGACCCGCGAGATTCTGGCCCAACCTGCCTTGTCCCCCTATCGAGGCGAGGAGCTGAATCCCCGCGCGGCGATTCAAAGCGATGGGGACATCGACGCCTGGGTGAGGCGCAGCGTCGAAACCTGCTACCACCCGGTGGGAACCTGCCGCATGGGCCTCAATCCCCGGAGCTCGGTGGTCGATTCGCAATGCCGGGTTCATGGCGTCGCCAACCTGCGCGTCATCGACGCCTCGGTCATGCCGGCGATCGTGAGCGGCAACACCAATGCGCCAACCATCATGATTGCGGAGAAGATGAGCGATCTCTTGCGTGGGAAACTCTCGTTGCCGCGCGAGCATCCCGCCGTCTGGACTCACCCCCATTGGGCGACCTCGCAACGTTGATTCGGAGCAGCAATAATCATGACAGCCGCATCTTCACCGACTTCCAACACATCCGCACCGACCTCCGCAACGCCCGCACCGGCCTCCTCAACATCCGCATCGGCCTGCGCAATGTCCGGGGCGGATCATCGAGCGGTTCGAATCGATCTGGCAGCCGCATTTCGCTGGTTTGCGCGCCTGAACATGCACGAATCGGTGGCCAATCATTTGAGCGCGGCCGTGTCCGCCGACGGTGCAAAATTCTTGATCAATCCGCGCGGCCGGCATTTTGCCCGCATGTGCGCCGGCGATCTCTTGCTTCTGGATGCGAATGACCCGGCCACGCTCGATCGACCGAACGCCCCCGATCCGACCGCCTGGCATCTTCACGCGAGATTGCACGCGCGATTGCCCGAGGCGCGGTGCGTGATGCACCTGCATCCCAAGTACGCCACGGCGCTTGCCTGTCTTCAGGATCCGACGATGTACCCCATCGACATGAACACCATGCGCTTTTTCGGGCGGGTGGCCGTGGACAGCGCCTTCTCCGGCATGGCGCTGTCGGACAGCGAGGGCGACCGCATGGCCGACTTGATGGGCGGCGGCAAGAGCGTGCTCCTGATGGCCAATCACGGTGTCCTGGTCATCGGTGCCACGGTTGCCGCGGCGTTGGACGAGATGTATTACTTCGAACGCGCGGCGGAGACACTGCTCACCTGTTATGCCACGGCCAAGGCGCTGCGCATCGTGCCGGACGCAGTGGCTGCTATCACGGAGCGCCAATGGCGCGGCTACGGACAGCTTGCCATCGATCATCTGGACAACATCAAGGCCATTCTTGATGTGGAGGAGCCTGCTTATCGGCGCTGAGGTCCATCATGCGTAGGATCGTGCCGCCGGCGCGGGTCCGGCTGCCGGCGCGGCTCTGGCTGCCAGCGCGGCTCTGGCTGCCAGCGCGGCTCTGGCTGCCAGCATGGCTCTTGCTGCCGGCCTTTGCCGCCGCCGCGGGCTCCACCGCAAGCGCTGCCGCAGATGCCGCTGCGGGCGACGCCGAACCCGCAAGCTGCCGGACCGTGCGCTTTTCCGATGTCGGTTGGACCGACATTACCGCCACCACCGCGCTCACCTCCCGAATGCTCCAGGCACTGGGGTATCGAACGATCACGCAAATCCTGTCGATCCCGGTGACCTATGCGTCGATCAAGAATCGTCAGATCGACGTCTATCTCGGCGACTGGCAGCCCAGCATGGAGGAGGACCGCAAGCCATTTCTCGCCGACGGCTCAGTGCAGGTGGTGCGGGCGAATCTCAACGGGGCGAAGTACACCCTCGCCGTTCCTTCCTACGTTGCGGCCGCGGGGGTCAAGAGCTTCGCCGATCTGCACACCTACGCCGATCGGTTCCATCATCGAATCATCGGCATCGAACCCGGCAACAACGGCAACCGCATGATCGGGTCGATCATCGGCCAGAACCGCTTTGGATTGGGCGATTGGACGCTGGTCGAGTCCAGCGAACAGGGCATGCTGAGCGAGGTCGACCGCGCGATCCGCAAGGGCGACTGGATCGTGTTCCTCGGCTGGTCGCCGCATCCGATGAATCTCAAGTACCACATCGATTATTTGTCGGGAGGCGACGATACCTTCGGCGCCGGTTACGGCGGAGCCACGATCTATACCGATGTGCGCACCGGGTATCTTGCCGAGTGCCCCAACGTCGGAACGCTGCTGAAAAATCTCGAGTTCACGCCGGACATCGAGAGCCGCATGATGGCGCTCATTTTGGACGAACACCTGGACGGAGCGGAGGCCGCCGGCCGCTTTCTCACCGCCCATCCCGCGTTTCTCGATGGATGGCTGAAAGGCGTGACGACGGTGGATGGAAGACCCGGGGCGGAGGCGGTGCGCCGCGCACTCCTCACCTCGGGATTGCACCGATTCGCCGACCGGCTCGATGCGGCGAACGACTGGGTGATCGGGCACAAGATCCCTTTGGGGATGTGGCTCAATAATCTGGTCGAATACTCGATGCATCACGCCCAGCGTTTTTTCGATGCCGTCTCCGCGGCGCTGGGTACGATGATCACGGCCCTGACGACATTGCTCATGCGCATCCCGGCGTTGTTGCTCATCGTCGTGTTGACCGCGGGCGCGTTTTTTCTGCATCGCTCCCCGGCGCTCACGGTCTTCATCCTAGGATCGCTGCTGCTCATCGATAACCTGGGCTACTGGGACGCGACCATCCAAACTTTCTCGCTGGTGCTGTTCTCAACCTTGGTGTGCGTGCTGCTCGGCGTGCCCATCGGCATCGCGGCCGCGCACCGGCCCTGGATCTACAAATTACTGCATCCCATTCTCGATCTCATGCAGACCATCCCGACCTTCGTGTATCTGATCCCAACCCTGGTTCTGTTCGGCTTGGGCGTGGTGCCGGGATTGATTTCCACCGTGATCTTCGCGATCCCCGCTCCCATCCGGCTGACGCATCTCGGTATTTCTTCCGTGCCCAAGCACCTGCTCGACGTGGGTGAGGCATTCGGCGCCACGCGCCGGCAGCTCTTGTTCAAGGTCGAGCTGCCGCATGCCTTGCCGACCATCATGGCCGGCGTCACTCAATGCATCATGCTCAGTCTCTCGATGGTGGTGATCGCCGCCCTGGTCGGCGCCGATGGGCTGGGCAAACCGGTGGTGCGGGCGCTCAATTCGGTGAATATTGCAATGGGGTTCGAGGCGGGTCTGGCGATCGTCATCCTCGCCATCATCTTGGATCGGGTTTTCAAACGAACACGCGGTAACCCATGACCTCTTCTGGGAGGCGCGCGTGGCTGATCGCGGGAGCATTCACCGGCTGCCTGCTGTCGGCGATTCAAATCCTCCACGATGCGCGGATCCCCGTGCGTTTCCTGCCCGGAGTCGCCGCGCGCGTCAATGGCCGGGATATCGATGCTGCCAGTGTCGACCGGACCGTCGCGGGTTTCGATGCGCGTCTGCGGAACTCGGAAGCGGCTGCCCGCAAGCGAGTGGTGTCGAGGATGATCGACGAAGAACTGCTG
>WNFI01006901.1_pt1 | contig 10364 bp, 4 predicted proteins | sample 5400471 | NCBI WGS metagenome assembly WNFI01 (sample SAMN13153348, study PRJNA577476) | soil metagenome | isolation source: 100 cm saprolite on Douglas fir-dominated hillslope | place: USA:California | collected 2013-09-17 | reverse complement strand
ATGGCGCCGTGGCCGTGGCTGAGGCCGGGACCGGGAGTGGCCACGGACGGGAACGCGAAGTTTGACTTGACGCAGTTCAACCAGCCGTATTTCGACCGTTTATTGGCACGGGTACAGCAATTGCAGGCGAACGGGATCTACGCGATCGTGGAGTTGTTCGACGGGAACCAGTTGACGAGCGCGCGATGCAGCACGGACGGGTACGCGTTCACGGGAGCGAATAACGTGAACGGAGTGGATGACGGGTACACGTCGGGGGCGGCGGGCGTGAACTCGGTCACGATGACGGCGAACAACGCGATCACCAACTTCCAGGATGCGTATGTGAAGAAGGTGGTGGATACGCTGAATAATCAGCCGAACGTGATGTGGGAGATCGCGGAAGAGCAGCCGGGAGCGTCGATGACGTGGTGGGCGCCGCACATGATGGGGTTGGTGAAGGCGTACGAAGGTGGAGGGGTATTTGAGGGGACGACGTACACGGCGAAGGGGTTCCAGCATCCGGTGGGGATCGGGTCGCTGAATTACTTCAACCAGAACGACAGCACGCTGTATTCGAGCATTGCGACGTGGGTAGCGCCAACGCTGGCGGCGAGTTCCTTCCCGTCGAACGTGCCGGTGAACAACCAGGGGAAGGTGGCGATTAATGATAGCGACCATTCGCTGGGGTACAAGGCGTTCACGAATGCGGACGGGAGCATCCAGGACCAGAATTTGAGAGGGTATATCTGGGAGAACATCACGCAGGGAGCGGAGGGATTGGTTTTCATGGATCCGTACGTGATTTATTGGCAGGGAAGCCCGGTGCGGGATAATTGTGTGAGCCCGGCGAATCAAGTGTGTACAGGCGGAGTGGACACGAAGTACGACAAGTTCCGGTCGAGCATGGGATTCGCGCAGGGGGACGTGAATGCGAAGATGGAGCTGTTGAAGGCGACGCCGCAGGGGAGCTTGTCGTCGACGGGATTCTGCCTGGCGGATAATGCGGCGACGGGAGCGGAGTATCTGGTGTATGCGCCGAGCGGAGGAACGTTCACGGTGAATCTGGGGGCGACGACGCGGGCGCTGAATGTGGAGTGGTTCAACCCGGCGACGGGAGCGACGACGACGGGGGCTGCGATCACGGGAGGCTCGACGAAGAGCTTCACCGCGCCGTTCACCGGCGATGCGGTGCTCTACATCGTCGATGCCGCCGGCCACAACTAACCTCAATTCAAACAGGGAAACTCAGGCCGGAAGATGGCTGTTTCGTCTTCCGGCGTTTTTGTTTCAAGCAGACCCTGTTTGACTCCTGCTCTCACTTACGAGTGAAGAATTGATCCTCGCCGAAGTCTGAACTTCAGATATGTCCGAAGAGAATAAAACGCCGAAGCTGGCGCCGCGGTGGCAGATGAACAGAGGTTTCTCGAAGAAAACATTCGCAACCCTATCTTGCGGGATTCAGCCGAGATCCTCCGGCGCTGAAATTGAAACTAGGGCTGTTCCGGGTTGCTGCAATCTGAAGGTATAGGCGGGAGGTTACTCTCCTTACGGCAAATCGCCACAAGATGTTGATAGTAAATAATTTAGTGTACTCCGCTCTTCTGAGATTGCCCTCTTGGACAGGAAGAATCGCGACCTCATCACTGGCCTCTTTTGCGCCCTCTGTCCAGTTACATTGAGTTCCAGTACCTCAGTACCCTTACTGTGCGTCGGGGGATTGCATACCGCAGCTCAAAGAAGCTGCAGGGGGAAAGAAAGATGTTGAATGCAGTTCGCTTTACACCAAAGACGGCAATTCAAAAATTGCAGGTATATGCACTCCTACTGATCGCGTTATCCAGCTCTGCGCTCGCAGGCTGCTCGGGATTAGTGACTGCTAATAATGGTGGCGGTTCGCCGGCCCCACTGACAGTTTCGGGCGTGCAGGCAGCGACGCCGACGACGAGCGGATTTCAGGTAAGTTGGTCCACAAACGTGGCCGCCAATTCCGCGGTTGACTATGGAACCACCGCGAACTACGGTTCGAGCACGGCAACCAACAGCACTCTGGTCACCAGCCACCAAGTGGCGGTGACGGGTTTGACCTCAGGAACGCTCTATCACTTCCGAGTACGGTCGACAGACGCGAGCAATTCGAGCGCTTCCAGCCCAGACATGACATTTGCCACCGCCGGCGATACGACTCCGCCGACTGTTTCGATTACTTCTCCCGCAGCCAACGCCACGCTTTCCGGCGTGATCACGGTATCCGCGAATGCGACAGACAATGTCGGGGTTGCCAGCGTGCAGTTCAAAGTGGACAACGCTAACACTGGTGCGCCAGTCACTGCTGCGCCGTATAGCTATTCGCTGAACTCCAGCACGCTCTCGAACGGGAACCACATCCTTACAGCGGTGGCGAGCGATACTGCTGGAAATACGGCGACGAGCGCGGGAGTAGCAGTAAAGGTCAGCAACACGGCGACGACAGTTCCGAGCATCACAGGCCTGAACCCGTCTTCGGGATTGGTGGGCACGTCGGTCACGATCGCGGGCGCGAACTTTGGAGCGACGCAAGGAACGAGCACGGTAACTTTCAACGGGACGGCGGCGACCGCGACGAGCTGGAGCGCGGCGAGCATTACTGCAGCAGTGCCGAGCGGAGCGACGACAGGTAACGTCGTCGTGACGGTTGGGGGCCTAGCCAGCAATGGGGTGAGCTTCACGGTGCCAGTTCCAACGCCGAGCATCACGAGCCTGAATCCGGTGTCGGGATTGGTGGGCACCTCGGTGACGATCGCGGGCGCAAACTTTGGCGCAACGCAGGGAACGAGCACGATCAAGTTCAACGGAACGGCGGCGACCGCGACGAGTTGGAGCGCGGCGAGCATTACTGCAGCAGTACCGAGCGGAGCGACGACGGGTAACGTTGTCGTGACGGTTGGCGGTGCAGGCAGCAACGGCGCCAGCTTCACGGTCCAGGCAGACACAATTCCACCGACGGTACCCACGGGCCTGACCGCCACAGCCATTTCTTCTTCGCAAATCAATCTGACTTGGGCTGCTTCGACGGACAACGTCGGCGTGACGGGTTACAACATCTTCCGCAGCGGAGTGAAGATCGGCACGGCGCCCAGCACTTCGTTTCAAGCTTCGGCGACGACGCAGGCGGCCACGAGCGGCGGGGGAATCCCATCAACGCTCGGTTGGTACCAGATTCCTAACACCAGCATTCAAGGGTTGTGCCCACCGTACACTGAAATTCAGGGTGCGACGGGGTGCAAAGCGGTCATGAGCGCATGGAGCGGAGGACTGTTCGATACCAAGCGCAACCGGCTGATCATTCACGGTGGCGGGCACACCGACTACTACGGCAACGAAATCTATGCCATCGACCTGAATGCGAATCCCATTGCACCGGTGTTGGTGAAGGACGCTTCTCACGGGACGGCCATCTCGAATTTATCGACATGCCCGGAAGCGTTCACGGACGGCACGCCGAACTCACGGCACATCTACAACGGGGAGTTGTACCTGCCGGTTCAAGACACCTACTTTCTGTATGGCGCGTTCAAGTCCACGTGCGGCAATGACACGGACGGCCAGTGGCAATACAGCGTTGCCTCGGGAGCCTGGACACAGCAGACTCCTGCGACGCACCCGAGTCACGCTGTGAACGGCAGCGTGCCGCAATTCGCGTATGACCCGACGACGCAGAATATCTACGAGGTCGAGGACAACACCGGCAATTTCTGGCAGTACAACGTGGCCACGAACACCTGGACGAATCTGAAGAGCGTCACGGCCTGCACCAACGTGCTCAATATGACCACGGCCATCGACGACGGCCGCCGCTTCTACTTCTGCATCGGCAATGGCGGATTCGGCAAGGTCAGCCTCACTGCGCCTTACACTGCGACGAAACTGACCGGCACCGGCTGCTCCGCGATCATCAGCAAAGCGGGCCCAGGCTTCGTCTACGACCCAGTGCAGAAACTGATGGTCGGATGGGCCGGCGGCGATACTGCGTACATCTACAATCCGGACACCGATTCTTGCAATGCGGTGACGTACTCCGGCGGGCCGACCGTCATTCAGGGGAACGGCACCTATGGCCGATTCAACTACTCGCCGGCACTCGGCGTATTCGTGGTGGCAAACTCGATCGACACCAACGCCTATACGCTGCGCCTGACGCAATCCGGCGGGACGGGCACGGGTTCCAGCGGACCGGTCATCTCCGGCGTGAGTGTGGGCAGCATCACCACGAGCGGCGCAACAGTTACATGGACGACGGATGTGGCCGCGACCTCGCAGGTCGAATACGGAACAACGACTGCGTACGGAACCCTGACGACACTCAATTCCAGCCTGGCGACGAGCCACACGGTGTCGTTGGCAAGTTTGTCCACCAACATTCTTTATCACTACCGCGTTCACTCGAAGAACTCGGGCGGCGTCGAAACCATCAGCGGCGATTTCGTGTTCCAGACGAACAGCGTTACGGACACCACGCCGCCGACAATTTCCATTACGGCTCCGGCGAATGGGGCGACGGTTTCCGGCACCGTTACGGTGTCGGCGAACGCCAGCGACAACGTAGGCGTGACTGGTGTGCAGTTCTTCCTCGACGGCGCGAGCCTCGGGTTACAGCTCGTTACCGGGCCGTATTCCGTGTCATGGGATTCAACCTCCACGACGAACGGTGCTCATACGCTGACAGCGCAGGCACGCGATGCGGCTGGCAACGTGGGCAACGCCGTGGCCGTGAGTGTGACGGTCTCCAATACCACTTCGACGGCGCTGCAAGACTTCCAGACGCGCTGCGCACAAACGGGTGTGATCGTCTGCCAGGGCTTCGATGACCCGGCGGTCTTCACTCCGGCAAAGTGGCCTGCGTCCGGGTTGTATCCCGACGCCAACGGGACGATTCAGGGCGCCATGGACACGACGATCGCTGCGTCCGGCGCAGGTTCGTTGAAGTTCACTGTGCCCTCGCTCGCTTCGGCCAACTCCTCCGGCTACTGGCGGCAACTCTTTACATCCAATCTGTCGGCTGGTCCAACGAGTGCGAAGATGTACGGCGCGAACTCCACGTTCTATCTCCAGTTCCGCCAGCGCTTCTCGATCGAATACCTGACGAACAACTGGGTGACGGGCAGCGGCTCGAAGACGTTCTGGAAACAGGACATCATGTCGAATGACAACTCGACTTGCGGGAACGTTGAGTTGACGACCGTCAATTGGAACCAGAGGCGGTATCCGACAATGTATAGCCAATGCGGCGCCGACGGCTTTGCGGTCAATCTAAACAACGGTGACTACCTCGAGGAGCAGGGAGACACTTCAACCACCGGCTACAACTGCCACTATCAAACAGCAAACAACACGTCGACCTCCTGCGCCATCTATCCGGCCGATACTTGGGTCACTTATTATTACAAGGTGAGCATCGGAAACTGGGGCCAACCGAACAGCACGATTCAGGCTTGGGTCTCGGTGGGCGGCGGACCATACACGGAGTTTGTCAACATGACGAATCACACTCTGTATGAAGATACGCCGGCCGGCGCTGACTATGACATGGTCACGCTGCTGACCTACATGACGGGTAGAAGCTCGACCATCTCCGCTGGGCCAACGGCATACACCTGGTTCGACGAGTTGATCGTCTCCGGTCAACCGATTGCGGCGCCCAACAACTAAGAACAACTCGATTCAAGAAGGCGCTGGTTTCGGTTTGCTCGCCGAAACCAGCGCCTTCTTATTTTCGGGCTCCTTGCTTTGAAGTCCATCCGCGTCAGGCCGTGACAGTTAGCGGTTTGCCCATCAGAAGCAAACTTCTGCGGTAACATCCCTTAAGCAGCAAAGTCTTGGATAAGAGAGAGATGGAGCATTCTACGGCACACTCCGCTGCGGCGCCGCTAACGCCGAAATTTGGAATTTCGATGTTTGCAAGAGTGTTCAGACTCAGTTCGATTTGTCATTGGCTCGTCTTGACGGCAATGCTTTGGCTATCACCTCTCGCGTGGGGGCAGGGCAAAGCCGCTGAAACCGCCCCGGGAGCGGGCATCCCGCCGAAAGCTGGCTGGTATGAAATCCCTAATACTCAAATAGCGCGACTCTGTCCCGCAGATCCAGCGATTGAAGGGAATAGCGGTTGCAGGGCAGTCGTTAATGCCTGGAATGGCGGAGTCGCGGATACAAAGCGCAACCGGTTGATCATCTGGGGCGGCGGGCATAGCGATTATTTCGGGAATGAGGTGTACTCGCTTGATCTGAACAAGTCGGCATTGTCACGGCTCACGGAACCGAGCCCGGTGGCGAATGTGAGGAGTTGTCCAGAAGCCTACACCGATGGCCGGCCATCTGCGCGCCATACGTATGGAGGGCTCGCCTACCTTTCAGAACAAGACAGCATGTTTGTCTACGGAGGCAGTAAGTCGGCGTGCGGTTATATGAGCGCGGCTACCTGGGTTTTCGATCTAGGGAGGATGGAATGGAAGAGTCTCGATCCTCACCAGGGGGACAGTCCGGCGAACAATCCAGGGGCAATTGCCGAGCATGACCCCAACACCGGCACGGTGATTTTAACGGATACAGCCAATCTATTTCGGTACGATCCGGTCAAAAACAGTTACAAGAAACTCAGGCCGCTCAGCGGTGTGGACTATCGGCTCTCTGGCGTGATTGATCCGGATCGAAAACTATTTTTCATGATCGGGGGACCGGGACAATTCTGGGCGATCGGCATCGGGAAAAATTCCAAATTTGAAGTCCAGGACTGGTCGCGAAAAGTCACAGGCTGCGATCTCCTGCGCTATGCACGCTCGCCAGGACTTGCGTACGATGCAGAACGAAGAGAGATCGTGGGCTGGGCCGGCGGAGATACTGTTTATCTTTTTCAGCCGGAGACGCGTACATGCTCCACTGAGACGTATCCCGGGGGGCCAGGAGCCGCGCAACCGAACGGGACGTTCGGACGATTCCAATATTTTTCAAGGTTGGGCGTGTTCGCGCTTGTGAATGACTGGAAGCAAAATGCCTTTCTCCTGCGACTGACACCGAGGACAAAACCAGTTGCGACTCCTGTCCCGCAAAGCAATAATTCAAGAACACAGAAGAGTGTGAGACCGGCGGAACGATGAAAGCTTTCAGAGTTGCCGTGGCAGCCGGGCTGTTTGTCTTTGGCATCGCCTTCGGCAAAAAATCCGGTCAGGAACGAATCGCCAGGAGCGTCGCGTTACAGTCGCCAGCGCAGGCCCAGGAAGCGGAAGTTCAGGAATCTGCAAAACAAGGAGCTGCGGAAAGCCAACCACAGGACTTCAATACACGGTGCCACTCAGCCGGAGTTGTGGTCTGCCAGGGATTCGATTCGCCTCTGATTAACATCTCGGCACGGTGGCCTGCCCCGGGCCTGTATCCCGGAGGCGACAGTATGATTCATGGAAAATTCGATCGATCCGAAAAGGCTTCGGGAGAAGGTTCGCTGCGCTTTGAGATCCTCAGCCATACCGGCCAGAATGCGGGAGGGTCCTGGCGGCAGCCTTTCGGCAGAAACTTTGGTCCCGGGTCCACGTTTTATGTGCAGTACCGGCAACGATTTTCGCCCGAGATGCTGAAAAACGATTGGGGCGACACGACGTGGAAGCAGGTCATTTTTCACAATGAAAGCGCCACCTGCGGGGAGGTGGAACTGACAACGGCGCAGTACTATCACGCGGGATTTCCGATCATGTACACGGAGTGCGGCGGGCGCGGCCTCGTGACCAATAATGGCAACCCACCCTACAAGCTGGAGCAAGGGGACTACAATTGCTGGTACGGGAAGACCAATGCGAAAGATTGCTTTCTATATCCCGCGAATCAATGGGTGACGTTTTACTATGAAATTTCCATTGGGCCCTGGGGCAAGCCGGAGAGCTCGATCAATGCGTGGGTAGGTCTGGATGGGAAGCCGCTGCGGCAGTGGATCAAAATGCAGAATTTCGTGTTGAAGAACGATCACTCCGGACACGATTACGACTGCCTCACGCTCCTCACGTACATGACGAACAAGGATGCGGGGAGGAATCTGCCGACTGCCTATGCCTGGTACGATGAGCTGATTGTTTCCACGAAGCCGATTGCGCCGCCTGTTCCCACGGCGGCCCCATAGAGAAGGCCACAGCACTATCAGCAAACGCTGACCGTGAACCTGCTACACAACCGCTACATGTGACCGGCGTAAGCGATTTGAGGCGTCCGAACGGATTCCCATTCATTCCCATCCAGAATGATCTGGCACCAGAGCTCGAGCATGACGAGAGCAAGCAAGTGATCGGTGTGATCGCTGCGTTCTGCCGCGTGATCAGAAATCAACCGCTGAATTGCCGGCCAGTGGAAGAGTCCACGTCGGCGGATTTGATCCTCGGAAAGTAGTTCCGAAACCATTGGCTGGAGATCCTTGCGAAGCCATGCGCCAATCGGTGCACCAAACCCGCGCTTTTTTCGCTCCAGGATTTCGCGGGGCAGCCAGGGCGCTACCGCTTTCTTCATTAAATACTTCATGGTGAAGCCGCGGACCTTGAATGACGAAGGCATGCGGGCCATCAGTTCGACCAGTTCGTAATCCACGAGCGGTGCGCGGCACTCGATCGACGCCGCCATGCTCATGCGATCGGTCATGGCCAGGAGATCGTCCGGCAGGGAAGTCTTAAGATCCGCGTAAAGGACGCGGTTGAGGCTGTCCGGATCAGTGCAGCGGGTGAAGCAGTCTTGCAGCGCAGCCGCAGCCAGATTCGAGATGCGGGACTCCATTGCCGTTTCGCGCTGGAGTATTTCGTGCTGCACCTGAGGAGCGAACAGGGTGACGTAGCCCATGTAACGCGAAGCGGGCTCCAACTCGGCTGACTTCACGAATGCCGCCGCATACCGCGCGTAGTCTTTCCAAGTGGAATGACGGTCTTGAGGGATCCGATCGAGCAGCGCTGGAAGCCATTTTCTGCGCACGGGTCCGGGAAGGAAACTGTAATAGCGCATCAGACTGTTGCCGAGGTAACGGCGGTAGCCACCGAAGAGTTCGTCGCCGCCTACGCCTGAGAGAATCACCGTCACGCTTTCGCGCGCGAGTTTCGAAACGAGATAGGTGGTGAGGCATGCGGAGTCGGCCACAGGCTCATCGAGATGCCAGACTAGCTTTGGCAGGAGTTCGCTCACAGTGGGCTGCACCACTATCTCGTGATGGTCGGTGCTAAATGCTTTTGCGACAACACTCGCGTACGGAAGCTCGTTGTAGTAGCTGTGCTCTCCCTGATACCCGATTGAGTATGTCTTCACGGGCCGGCCGGTCAGGCCCGCCATTACGGCGACGATGGTGCTTGAATCCAGCCCGCCGCTCAGGAATGCACCCAACGGCACATCGCTGACCAATTGCATCCGCACCGTTTCTTGAATCTTCGCGCGGATTTGTTCGATCCATTCCTCTTCACTGTGTTTTTCCGGCTGGCCAAAGGGCACATTCCAGTATTCGCGGATTTCCGTGAGGCCTTTTTCGGCAACGAGATAGTGGCCGGCCGGCAGCTTTTCCATCCCATCGAGGAGACACAACGGGGCCGGTACATAACCGAGGGCAAGGTATTCTTCGAGGGCGGCGTGGTTCAATTGCCGCGAAACACCCTCTACCTGCAGAATGGACTTCAATTCCGACGCAAAGAGGAGCCGTCCCGGCTCGCGGCGGATATAGAGCGGCTTTTCGCCGATGCGGTCACGCCCGAGGACAAGTCGTTCGCGTTTCGCATCCCATATCGCGAGGCCAAACATCCCGCGGAGGCGCTTGAAAAACTCAAGGCCCTCTTCTTCGTAGAGATGGACGATCACTTCGGTGTCGGTGCGCGTGCGGAAGCTGTGGCCCTTTGATTCCAACTCGTCCCGAAGCGATTGGAAGTTGTAGATCTCGCCGTTCAGGACGATCCAGATGCTCTCGTCCTCGTTGCTGATGGGCTGGTGGCCGCCGGAAACGTCAATGATGGAAAGCCGGCGCATGCCCAGCCCGACGCCGCGGCCGCGGTATTGTCCGAAGTCATCCGGACCCCGATGGGTGATGACTCCGCCCATGGCAGCGAGAATGGAGTCAGATGGCTGCTCAGGCCGGTCGAAATTCAGTACGCCGTAGATTCCGCACATGGCTGGTCTAGTGTTTCAATCTTTTTCATTGCGATGATAAACCATTACGTTGCAACCGTCTCGATCCGTGCCTTTTCCTCGTAGCGCCCTTTGTTCTTCAGTTCATCGAGAACCTTTGCCAACTGGCCCGCTTGAGCTTCGCGAGTATAGCGTTGGATCTTTTCCTTGTCTGGCACCGGATGAGTGCCTACACGCAAAGCATCCACAAAGGACCAGAGTCCTTCATAAATCTCGTCTTC
>WNFI01561754.1_pt1 | contig 10365 bp, 11 predicted proteins | sample 5400471 | NCBI WGS metagenome assembly WNFI01 (sample SAMN13153348, study PRJNA577476) | soil metagenome | isolation source: 100 cm saprolite on Douglas fir-dominated hillslope | place: USA:California | collected 2013-09-17 | reverse complement strand
TGGGCGAGTTCATTCCGGGCGTGGAGATCCACGCGCAGGTGATCGAGAACCTCTTCAACGGCGTGGCGCTGGTGCGCCCGCATGCCGCGATCCGCTTCGAGACCGCGGCCTTCGTCCTCTGCGGCTTCATCCTCATCGTCTTCATCCCGCGCGTGAGCGCGCTGCAGGGGATCAACCTCGCCGTGGGCCTGGTATTGCTGCTGCTCTGCGCCGGGATCGTCGCCTTTCGCCACTTCCACATGCTTTTCGATTTCGCGTGGCCCGCGATCGGCACGATGGCCATCTTCGGCAGCACGGTGGTGGGAACGCTCTCCGAGGCGGAGCGGCAGCGCCGGCAGCTGCGCGACCAGGCGGCGCACATGCGCGGCGAGGTCGATGCGGCGCGGCGCATCCAGATGGGACTGCTGCCGGATCCGCGCGAGACGCTGTCCAACGATCGCCGCTTCAAGTTGGCCGCCCTGCTCGAGCCGGCGCGCACGGTGGGAGGCGACTTCTACGACTGCTTCATGATCGACCGGCGGCGCCTGTTCTTCGTCGTGGCTGACGTCTCGGGCAAGGGGTTGCCCGCCGCGCTTTTCATGGCCTCGGTGAAGTCGCACCTGAAGAGCGCCGCGCTGCGCGGCGGCGAGGTGGGCGAAATGCTCGGGCGCGCGCAAGCGGAGATCGGGCACGAGAATCCCGAGCAGCTGTTCGTGACCGCGTTCGCCGCCGTGCTCGACATCTCCTCCGGCGAGCTCGATTTCTGCAACGCCGGCCACGAGCCGCCGTTCGCGCGCACGCCGCGCGGCGCCCCGGAACGCTTCCCGCATTCCGACGGCCCGCCGCTGTGCGTCGTCGAGGATTTCGAGTACCCCACCGAGCGCCGGCAGCTGGAGGCCGGCGAGTGGCTGTGCGTAGTGACGGATGGCGCCACCGAGGCGATGAATGCCAAGCGCCAGTTCTTCGGGCTCGAGCGCCTCAGGGGGTCGCTGTCATGGATTCCGGGAGAGGTCGATCCCGAAGAGCTGCTGCGCCGGCTGCGCGACGACTTGAAGCGCTTCACGGGCGATGCGGAACCCGCCGACGACGTCACCCTGCTGGCATTGCGCTGGGACGGGACGCCCGAATAACCCTCTCCCCCCGGGGGGCTCTCCTACAGGGAGAGGGAGCAAACGTGGGACGCGTTTGCGCGAATCTCATACGTCTATCTAATGTTGATCTCCACGCGCCGGTTGCGCGGTTCGGAGACGTTGTCTTCGGTGGGCACCAGGAGCTCGCGCTTGCCGCGGCCGGCGGCCGCGACGCGCTCCGCGGGAATGCCCAGGCCCACGAGCATCTCGCGCAGGCGCTCGGCGCGCGCGAGCGACAACTTGTCGTTGAACGCGAGGTTGCCCACCGTGTCGGTATGGCCGATCACCACGATGTCGGGAAGCGGCCGGAGCTTGATCTCGGCGAACACCTTGTCGAGCTCGGCCATCGATTCCGCGGTGAGCTCGTCGCGCCCCTCGAGGAAGTAGAGCGTATAGCTCACCGGCCTGCCCGGAAGCGCATCGAGGGTGGTTCCGAAGGTCTCCCGCACCTGGGCCGGGGTGAGCGTCGCCGTATCGGTAAGCCCGCTGCCGCGGATGTGCTGGGCGCCGTACGCCGAATCGAGGACCTGCTCCGTCCACCAATGCTTCACGACGACGGCGCCGATATGGCCGTCACCCGCCGGCACGACCGCGACCAGCTGGGGAGTAGCGCAGCCCGCCAGGACCGCCGCGGCGGAAAGCGCAGCGAAAAGCTTCAAGGCGCGATCAGGGCTTGGCGTCGACCTGCACCACGAACTCGGTGCCGCGCACGCCCATGATCGACGACGGCGTGCGGATCTTCATCGATTCGGGCGACTGTTTCACCATCTTGCCGGAGACCGCGGCGAGGCGTCCCTGCTTGAGATTGCCCAGGAACTCGCCCGCATGGGTCGTCGAGTCGAAGCTGTACTTGTCGATCGCGAAGATGCTGCCCGGGCCGACGGAAACGAGGCTGTTGTCGGTGAACGTGATCCCGGCGGAGCCATCGGCGCCCGTCACGATCACGTCGGAAAGGATGAGGCCCATGCCGACCGTGGCCGGCAGTTTCGCCCCGGCGCGCTCGATCCGCACATCGCCGTTGGCGACCTTCACGAGCCCGATGTCCGCCGCGGCCGCAGAGCCCGCGAACGCCAGAATCACCGCCATAATCAATGTCTTACGCATGACTCTCTCCTGTCGAGAATGAACCGCCGAAAGCAGGCCCCTATAATGCCGCAAGCCGGGGAGAACTGCCTGTGAACCTTGTCACTACGAGAATGGGGATGTTTGCGTCCCGCCTGGACCAGTGGAAGAACGCCCGGGCCTTCGTCGAGTCCTTCTGCAAGGGCGCCCAGGTCCCCCGCGAGGACTGCCTCAAGGCGAACCTCGTGATCGAGGAGCTTTTCCTCAACACCGTGAAGCACGGCCATCGCGGCGGCAGCGAGGCGCCGGTGTGGATCACGCTCTCGGCGAGCGAAGGCGAGGTGTCGCTCGTCTACGAAGATCGCGCCCCGCCGTTCAACCCCTTCGCCCGCGCCACGCGCGAGATGCTCGAAGCGCTCGCCGAGACGCGGCGCGAGGGCGGCCTCGGGGTGATCCTCGCGCACGGCCTCACCGCGTCGGCCGATTACTCCTACGTGTTCGGCCGCAACCGCATCCGCCTCACGCTCGCTTAGATTTTCTCTTCAATCTTTTCGACTAGCCGCTCAAGGGTCTCGATGCGCGAGAAGAGCTTGTCGTCCGAAGCGATCTGATCTTGAAGCGCTTGTAGGACGTCTGCTGGCGCGACTTGAAGCGCCGCAGCTGCTCCGCGGGGGTGATCGCGAGCCAGAACTTGGCGACGATGGCGCCCGCCTCGGCGAGCTGCTCCTCGAAATCGTTGATCTCGTGGTAGGCGCGCATCCAGTCGAACTCGGAGGCGAACTTCTCGACCCGCTCGACCAGCACGCGCCCGTACCACGAGCGATCGAAGATCGTGGCGTGCGCGTGGCCGGGCACGTGGCGCCAGAATCGCCACAGGTACGGCTGCGCCCTCTCCTCCTCGGTAGGTGCGGCGATCGGGACCACGCGATAGATCCGCGCGTCCAACGCCTGAGTGATGCGGCGGATGGTGCTGCCCTTTCCCGCCGCGTCCATGCCTTCGAAGACCATCACCAGCGAGCGGTCGCGCATCTTCTTCGAGCGCGTGAGCATCGCGAGCTTCGCCTGCAGCTTCTCGAGCCGCTTCACGTAGCTCTCGCGGTCGAGCCGGCGCTTGTAGTCGAACGACGCGAGCAGGGTGCGCCCGTCGAGGGGGCGCGCCGCGGGCGGGGCGGGCGGCGAGATGGCGGGCGGCTCACCGCGCAGGCGCACCTTCATCGCGCTCTCGAGGAGGCGCCCCGCCGTGATCGGTGACGCGCCAGGCGGTGCGCTTGTGCGCGGCAAGCTCCTTCAGGCGCTTGCGCAGCAGCTTCTTCGAGATGTGGAACCAGAGCTTCACCAGCAGCGTGCCCTCGGAGACGAGCATGCGTTCGAAGTGGCGGATGCGCTCGAGGCGCCGCTCGAACTCGGCGCGCTTCTCGTCTCCCACCACCCGCTGCAGGATGGGATCGGTGTACCACGAGCCGAAGAGGATGCCGATGCGCCCCTTGGGTGGCAGCGCCTGCCAGAAGCGCCACATCTCGGGGCGCTCGCGCTCGACGTCGGTCATGGCTCCGAAGGCGTGGGTGCGGATGTGGCGCGGGTCCATCCACTCGTTGAAGAGGTTCACGGTTTCCGACTTGCCGGCGCCGCCGACGCCGTTCACGAGGATGATCACCGGGAACCTGCCCTTCTCGAGAACCCGGTATTGCAGGTCGAGCAGGCGCTGGCGAAGCTTCGGCTCCTCGCGCCTGAACTCGCTCTTCTTCAACTTGTGGCCGATTTCGGCGGATTCGAACACCGGGTCTCTCCTTCGTCGGGGATTTGGCTCGCGCGGGTCGGGGGATCAGGCTTGCGCGGCCTGCTTCGCGGGTTTCCTGCTCCAGAAGCGCTTGCCTTCGGAAAGGCGCGCGACGAGTGTGCGCAGCAGCAACGGGTCGCCTTGCCGTCGCGCAGCGAACCAGCCGCGCGCGAACGCGGCGAAGGGCGCCGGCGGCTCGAGCTCGGCGAGGAGGCGATGCGCGGTGGCCGCGTCGTTGGCTTGCCCGAGCGCGTCCTGCAGGTTGGACAGGCTGCGCACGTAGCGCTTCACCCTGCGTGTCTTGAAGATCGAAGCCAGCCCCTCGACGCCGTAGCGCAATCGCTTGGCGTCGATGCGTACGCGATGACGCTCCTCGGGGCTCATCGCCTCGAGCCGCGCCGCGCCCGCGATCAGCCGCTTGTGCCGCTTGCGGATGATCCTCGAGGCGAACGCTTCGAGAAGCTCGACCTGTCCGGCGAGCGCGGGAGGATCGGGTGCTGCGAGCCAGCGCGAGAGATCGAGAATGACGCGCGCATGCCCGGGCGAGCGCAGCACTTCGCGGGCCGACTCGCGCGCAAGCCGCCTGCGGCGCGCGACCGCGGCCTCGAGCCGGCGCGCCGTGGAGGGATCGTCGTGCGCCGCGGCCAACGGCGGAAGCGATTCGGTCGCGAGCACATCCCAGTCGCGCGCCGCTCCCAGCGCCTTGGCCGCGCCTCCCAGCTGGCTGCGCCACGCGGTGGCGCGCTCCGCGCCGATCTCGTCGTGGAAGATGCGCAACAACGAGCGCATGCGGCGCAACGCGATGCGCGCCTGGTGCACGAACTCCGGCGCCGTCGAGCGCAGCACGCCTTCCTCGTTCGCCTGCAGCTGCGCGAGGCTCGAGGCGAGCAGCGCCCGCGCCGCGACAAGCGGAGTCATCGCGGCATCGAGATGCAGGCGCTCGGCCTTGCGCGGCCGCGGGACCGCGCGGCGAAAGAGCCGGTAGCCGCGTGCGGCCTTGGTGACCGCGCTCGGGCGAAGCGCCACCTCGTCGAGCAATCGCGCGGCGAGGTCGAACGCGGCACCCGCATCGCCTTCGAGGCATTCGATCTCGATTTCCGAGATCGCCTCGCGGCGCCCGCGGCTTTCGACCTGCCCGGCGTCGAGCGCGACTTCGAGCGTGGAACCCGCGGCGGGCGCGAGCTTCCATGTGAGGCGCTCGACGTCGACCTGGAAAGCGGGCACGAGGCGCTCGTGCAGGGTCGCGGGTGCCTCGACTTTCGCGAGCGGCGTATCGGCGAAGAGAGACAGGTCGAGATGCGGTCCGGGACGGTCGAATTCCCACTCGTCGCGTGCGTGCAGCCCACCCAGGCCGCTGGATCCCGACTTGAGCGTCTGCACCCAGCGGCGCCCTTCGCGCCTCAGGCGCAGCGCCATTTCGCGGCGCGCGAGGTCGCACTGCGGCGTGTCGAAATAGATGCTGGCCATCCGGTGGCGCCGCGGCCGCGCGCCCGCCAGCGCCTGCGCGCGCGCCAAGCGCCGCCGCCCCTCGGCATCCACCTCGAACTTGAGCTCGACTTCGGGCATCGGCCTGCTAGAGCGCGGTGCGCGCGCGCCACAGCTCGGGGAAGAGCTCGACGTCGAGCACGCGCCGCAAGTAATTCACTCCCGAGGTGCCGCCGGTGCCGCGCTTCAACCCGATCACGCGCTCGACCGTCGTCGCGTGGCGGAAGCGCCATTGCCGGAAGGCGTCCTCGAGGTCGACCAGCTTCTCGGCCAATTCGTAGAGGTCCCAGTGCTCCGCGGTCGAGCGGTAGACCTGCACCCACGCCTGGCAGGCCGATTCGTTGTAGGCGTGTAAGGAGCGCCAATCGCGCTCGACACATTCGGGATCGATCCCGAATCCGCGGCGGGCCAGCACCCGTATGGCTTCGTCGTAGAGGGAAGGCGAACGGTTGAGCTCCTCGAGCGCGGCGTAGAGATCGGGACGATGGCGGTGGGGCTCCATCCGCGCCGCGTCCTTGTTGCCGAGGAGGAACTCGATCATGCGGTACTGGAACGACTGGAAACCGGAGGAGCTGCCGAGATCGCCGCGAAACGAGGAATACTCCGCGGGAGTAAGTGTTGCCAATACGTCCCACGACTGGACCAGCTGCGCCATGATGCGAGCCACGCGCGCCAGCATCTTGAACGCCGGCTGCAGGTTGTCGGAGCGCACGTGATCGCGCGCGGCCAGGAGCTCATGGATCACGAGCTTCATCCACAGCTCCGAGGCCTGATGCTGGACGATGAAGAGCATCTCGTTGTGGTCGCGCGAGCGCGGCTGCTGCGCCCCGAGAACGCGGTCGAGCTGCAGGTAGTCGCCGTAGCTCATCGCGCCGGAGAAATCGAGGCGCGCACCGTCGAGGTGGGGAGGGTTTTTCTCGTGGGCCATGGCCGAAGGAGGCCTAGTCTATCTCCCTTCGACACGCCCCGGGCTTGGTAAGATGTCTGCAACCAGAGCTGCCTGCATTGCCACGTCAACGCGGGACCCACGCGCACCGAGACGATGTCGCGCGAGACCGCCGGCCAGGTTCTCGAATATCTCGCGGCGAGCGGGGCGCTCACGCTCGATCTCACCGGCGGGGCCCCGGAGCTCAATCGTCATTTCCGCGACATCGTGCGCGCCGCGCGAGCACTCGGCGCGCGGGTGATCGACCGCTGCAATCTCACCATCCTCTTCGAGCCGGGCCAGGAAGGCCTGGCCGAGTTCCTCGCCGCCGAGCGCGTCGAGATCGTCGCCTCGCTGCCGTGCTATACGCCCGAGCTCGTCGACCGGCAGCGCGGCAAAGGGGTCTACGAGACCAGCATGGCGGCGCTCAAGAAGCTGAACGCGCTGGGCTACGGCGTGGAGGGCAGCGGGCTCATGCTCGACCTCGTCTACAACCCGCAGGGCCCCAGCCTGCCGCCGCCGCAACAGAAGCTCGAGGCCGACTACAAGCGCGTCCTCGGGGAGAAATCAGGCGTGGTCTTCAATCGCCTCTACACCATCGCCAACATGCCGATCCAGCGCTTCGGCTCGACGCTCATCTCCAAGGGACAGTTCAACGACTACATGAAGCTGCTGCGCTCGGCGCACAGCGACGCGAACCTCGAGGGCGTGATGTGCCGCTCGCTCGTCTCGATCGACTGGCAGGGCTACCTCTACGACTGCGACTTCAACCAGATGCTGGGGCTGCCGCTCGCGGTGGCGGGGAGAGCCCGCCCGCACCTGAAGGACGTGCTCGGCAAGGATCTTTCGGGCAATCCCATCGTGGTGCGCGATCATTGCTACGGGTGCACCGCGGGCCAGGGATCGAGCTGCGGCGGAGCGCTGGCGTGAAAGCAGGCGCGAGGCGCGAGGCGCGAGACGCAAGAGGGCGGCAATTCGAGCCTGGGCGAGTTTGTCCGACGTCGTATCGGTATTCGCCACGCGATTTTGATCGTGAAGCGGAGATCGTGGCGGACACGATCTACGTCGTCGGAGGGCTATACGGCAATGTCGAGGCGCTCGCGGCGCTGCGCGCGCTCGCCGCGCGCGAGTACCGTCCGGTCACCTTCGTCTTCAACGGCGACTTCCACTGGTTCGACGTGGCGCCCGGCGAATTCGCCCAGCTCAATCGCGAGGTCCTGGAGCATTGGGCGCTGCGCGGCAACGTCGAGACCGAGATCGCGAGCGAGGAATCCGGCGCCGGCTGCGGCTGCGCGTATCCGTTCGACGTGAGCGACGCGGAGGTCACGCGCTCCAACGAGATCCTCGAGCTTTTGCGCAACACCGCGCGCGTCTTTCCCGAGGCCAGGGCCCGCCTTGCCGCGCTGCCCATGAACCTCGTGGCGCGGGTGGGAGATGCGCGCATCGGAATCGTGCACGGCGACGCGGCTTCACTCGCCGGCTGGGGCTTCGCGCGCGATCGCCTCGACGATCCGTCGCACCTGCGATGGATCGAGTCGGCGTTTCGCGAGTCTCGCGTGGACGCCTTCGCCAGCACGCACACGTGCCTGCCGGCGTTGCGCGAATTCGAAATCGGCGCCCGGAAGGCCGTGGTCGCCAACAACGGCGCGGCCGGCATGCCCAACTATTCCGGTACTTCCTTCGGCGTCGTGACGCGCATCTCGCGCCGTGCCTTCGCCGGTCCCGAGAAGCTGCTCGGCATCGAATCCGGCGGGGTCCACGTCGAAGCGGTGAAGCTCGACTACGACCGCGAACGCTGGCTGGCGCGGTTCCTCGCGAGCTGGCCCGCCGGGTCGCCTGCCCACGCGTCGTATTTCAGCCGGATCGTCGAAGGCCCACGCAACTATCAACGGCCCGTCCCGCGGATCCGCACGGGCATTCTGTAAGACCGCGCCGTCTTCCCGACGGACGTATCCGGATTCCAGGAGCCTTCCATGAACAAGGGCAAGCTCGTCGTGCTGGTGGTGGTCGCCGCGCTGATCGCGGCGTTCTTCATCTTCGACCTGAAGCAGTACCTCTCGCTCGACTACGTGAAGAGCCAGCAGGAGAATTTCGCGGCGTTCGTGCGCGACAACGCGCTTCTCACGGCCGGCGCGTACTTCGCGATCTACGTCGCGGTCACCGGGCTCTCGCTGCCGGGCGCCGCGGTGCTCACGCTGGTGGGAGGGGCGATCTTCGGCCTGCTGTGGGGAACGATCATCGTCTCCTTCGCGTCATCGATCGGCGCGACGCTCGCCTTCCTCGCCTCGCGGTTCCTGCTGCGCGACTGGGTGCAGGCAAAGTTCGGCAAGTTCCTGAAGCCCATCAACGAGGGTGTCGAGAAGGAAGGCGCCTTCTATCTCTTCGCGCTGCGCCTGGTGCCGGCGTTCCCGTTCTTCGCCATCAACCTCGCGATGGGCCTGACACCGATCAAGACGCGCACCTTCTACTGGGTGAGCCAGGTGGGGATGTTCGCGGGCACCGTCGCCTACGTGTACGCGGGAACGCAGCTGGCGCGCATCTCCTCGCTTCGCGACATCCTTTCGCCGGGCCTCATTTCCGCTTTCGTCGTGCTCGGCCTCTTCCCGGTCGCCGCCAAGAAAGTGCTCGACGTGTTCAAGGCGCGCAAGGTCTACGCGAAGTGGACGAAGCCGGCGAAGTTCGACCGCAACGTGGTGGCCATCGGCGCGGGAGCGGCGGGGCTGGTGACCGCGTACATCGCGGCCGCGGTGAAGGCGAAGGTGACGTTGATCGAGCGGCACAAGATGGGAGGCGATTGCCTCAACACCGGATGCGTGCCGTCGAAGGCGCTGATCCGTTCGGCGAAGCTCCTGTCGCATATCCGCCGTTCGAAGGATTTCGGCATTCGCTCGGCCACGGCGGACTTCGACTTCGCCGAGGTGATGGAGCGCGTGCAGCGCGTCGTGAACCAGGTCGAGCCGCATGACTCCGTCGAGCGCTACACCAAGCTCGGCGTGGAATGCGTCAAAGGCACGGCGAAGATCACCTCTCCCTGGAGCGTCGATGTCACGCTCGAAAATGGCACAAAGAGAACGCTCACCACGAAGAACATCGTGATCGCGGCGGGCGCGCGCCCGTTCGTCCCGCCCATTCCCGGGCTGCGGGAGTCCCGGCCCCTCACCTCAGACACCGTCTGGGAGATCCGCAAGCTGCCCAAGCGCCTGGTGGTGCTGGGCGGCGGGCCGATCGGCTGCGAGCTCACGCAGTGCTTCGCGCGGCTGGGCGCGCAGGTCACGCAGATCGAGATGCTCCCGCGCATCATGATTCGCGAGGATCCGGAATTCTCCGAGCTGGTGACGAAGCGCTTTCGCGCCGAGGGTGTCGACGTGCTGGTCGGCCACAAGGCGAAGGAAGTCCGCTCCGAGGGCGGCGAGAAAATCGTCGTCGTCGAGCACGAAGGGGGCGAGAAGCGCATCGCGTGCGACGAGATCCTGTGCGCGGTGGGTCGCGTGGCCAACACCGAGGGCTACGGGCTGGAAGAGCTCGGCATCCCGGTCACCAGGCAGAAGACCGTCGAGGTGAACGAGTACCTGCAGGCGCACTATCCCAACATCTATGCGTGCGGAGATGTCGCGGGCCCGTACCAATTCACCCACACGGCATCGCACATGGCGTGGTATTGCGCCGTGAACGCGCTCTTCGGCCGCTTCAAGAAGTTCCGCGTCGATTATTCGGTGATTCCGTGGGCGACGTTCACCGATCCCGAGGTCGCGCGCGTGGGATTGAACGAGACCGAGGCGAAGGAGAAGAAGATCGCCTACGAGGTCTCCACCTACGGCATCGACGACCTCGACCGCGCCATCGCCGACGGCGAGGCCGAGGGTTGCGTGAAGGTCCTCACCCAGCCCGGCAGCGACAAGATCCTCGGCGCCACCATCGCCGGAGAGCACGCGGGCGACATCCTGGCCGAATTCGTGGCGGCCATGCGTCACGGCTTCGGCATGGAAAAGATCCTGGCGACCATTCAC
>WNFI01462109.1_pt1 | contig 10365 bp, 4 predicted proteins | sample 5400471 | NCBI WGS metagenome assembly WNFI01 (sample SAMN13153348, study PRJNA577476) | soil metagenome | isolation source: 100 cm saprolite on Douglas fir-dominated hillslope | place: USA:California | collected 2013-09-17 | reverse complement strand
CCATGCACTATCCGCCGCCCGGCACCTACGTGTTTCACTATTCCCTTTCCTCTGGATCCGGTGATTGGCGCAAGGCAAAATCATACCGAAGCGGGATGAACGCCAATAACCCGCTTCTCGCCGTCAGTGTATTGGACCACCTCTCGACCAAGACGCTGCCGACCACCCACTCCTTCGTATCCGTTTCCCAGGATAGCCTGGTCATCAGTGCCATGAAAAAAGCGGAAAGAGACGACAGCTTGCTCCTTCGCTTTTATGAAATTGAGGGTCAGAAAATTGACGCCACCGTGGGGCTCCTCGGTCGCCCCGCAGGCTTTGGCGAAGTAAATTTATTGGAAGAGCCCGGCGACGAACCCGGCCAAGCCCGACTGCGCGGTGGTCCGTACGAAATTAAAACGCTCCGGTTTTCGGCCGCAATTGCTGCTAAACCGTAAGGAACCGCATCAAAAAAAGTTGGAGAATGCGCGGAGGTTCCGTAAAGAGCGGATCATCGTGAGTGGTTTGGTTTAAGAACAGGCGCGCTTTCATTTTAAGTAATCGATCCGGCCGAAATAGAGGTAAGTTTTTCACTGAGACTCCAAAGAGCCTCGGCTGCTCTTTTATCAACAGCCCAAGGGCGGACACCGTTGAGAGGCTTGTGATCTGCGGGGACCAGCTGCGCGATATCGCAGTCTTCGCAGTAAACTCCGCCTTTGCCGCTCAGCTGCGGGCTCACGGCACACCAAATGGTCGTGGCCGAGCCTTGCTCGATAGTCTTGAAGCGCTCGGGAACCTTAAGGACACCATTTTCCCGATAGATACCCGCCGCCCGCAATTCTTCCTCTGTCATGTGGCGAACAAGATCGGTGAGGATTCCGCCTGGATGCACTGCAAACGAGCGAATACCGTGCTCCTGACCTCGCTTATCAAGTTCAACAGCGAAAAGTGAATTTGCGCTCTTCGATTGTCCGTAGGCCGCCATTTTGTCATACGGTCTTTGGTTAAAATTTGGGTCATCGAAATTAACTTCACTAAACATATGACCTCGCGAAGAAAGGGTCACCACCCGCGCATCACCCGATTTCTTAAGCGCGTCCCAGAGTCTTGCCGTCAGTTGAAAATGTCCCAGATGATTCGTGGAAAATTGCATCTCGTAGCCGCGGTCGTCCCTCGTCAGGGGAGCTGCCATAATGCCCGCATTGTTGATGAGAAGATCGAGCGCACGATTTGAGCCTAGAAATCTGTCGGCGAATCGATCGATGGAACTCGGACTGGCGAGATCCAACTGACTCACTTCGACGTTGCGCATTTTCGCAACGGCGATTTGAGCTTTTCCGGTATCGCGCGAGCCGACGACCAAGGTCGCGCCTGCGTTTGAGAGCACGCGTGTCGTCTCAAGCCCAAGGCCTGCATGGCCGCCTGTCACGATCGCGATTTTCCCTCGTAGATCGTGCCCTGCAAGCGCTTCCTCGGCCGTCGTCCTTGGTCCAATTCCTGATATCAGTGGTTTTTGTTCGGTAACCATATTTGCTCCTATTAGACAGTTTACACTTTCAGTTTAACTGTCTAAAGTTGACTGTTGGGTTTGGATTGTCAAATAAAGCTTATGAGCGATAAGAAGAGACAACAGATGCTTTCGGCCGCGCTTGAGGTGTTCTTCAAGTACGGCTACAAGCGGGTATCGATGAACGAGATCGCCGAGGCCGCTGGAATCTCACGGCCCGGTCTCTATTTGCATTTCAGCAGCAAGGAGGAGGTTTTTAGAGCGGCCATGCTGCAATTTGCCGATGGTCTTATTGAGGAGATATCGAAAGGGCTTCCTTCGCGGAAGACGATCGAAGAAAAAGTTCTCTATGTATTTGAGGTTTGGACCGTGCAAAGGTTCGATCTCGCGCTGAACTCACCGGAAGCAAAAGAGATCAGCGATTCTTCTTATGAGTTTGCCCGGGAGGCGCTCGCCAAAAGCTACGAGAAACTTGAGTCAATTCTGGCGTCTATTTTGAAAGGGCGGGTGAAATCCAAAGGAAACAAGAGAGCGTTGTCTCCGGAAAAACTGGCGCATCTTTTAACGAGCGCCGTGCGCGGATTTAAACTGGTGGCCAAGAGCGCCACCGAGCTTCGCAAATTGATTCAAAACCTGCTTGGGATCATTCTTGCCAGTTAGTCTCTGCGAATTGAAATGAAAGAGTCCTGTCTTGATCTATTTCTTGGCTGAAATTTTAGAGCAGTGGGGAACGATGTGAGAATGCCGCTGAATAAATAGTGCGTAGTTCACGCCCGAATTTGACTGTTTTAGCATTCGATAATTTTATTTCAAATTGCTGTGCATTAATTAATTATTTAAAATGATAAAATCAATGAACTCGGTTCGATCTCGAGTTTTTGACACGGACCTATGCACATGCGCTTTGCCCAAAGGTTTTACCTGAGTCGTAGGATGCCGCTTAGCCGTTCGATCTCGTCCTTGTTCGCCAGTTCGATGAACTTCGTATCATCGAATACTGAGGCTCCAACGGCCTACATCAGATCTGCCAAGTGACGAGCTTTCGCAGGAAAAGCGACGCGAGATGGTAATCAAGAACCCCGCAGCGAGCTGCGGGGAATAGTCTAGTTCAAAGCTGCGCGATAACATCGTGCTGAGTGACGCTTCAATTGGAGGCTATATGACTCCATTAGTGAGTGTTGCTCACTTGAAGGGTCAATCAGCACAGTAAGTCTTTCCGCAAGAGGCCGAGAAAGTCACGCAAAGCTCGGCTTCAAATACCAGTAAAAACGTCACGGCTTTAAAAGCGATTCATGCGAGCGTTGTTAATTCATCACGAGCTCGGTCTACATCTAACCTAGCGTGACTGACCTGCGGCAGTAAGACAAAAAACGAAGGGGTGAGACTAACATCGGATCGGAGTCAATTTCGAGCAGATCCAACGGGTTTAAGTGTGGGAAGATGTAAAGCGTACGGTGATAGACCACTCAATCGTGGATTAATTCAACGGCTTTACTAAGATGCGGGCTCTGTGATTATTGGTATCCATATAATAGGTACACAGTCTTCATGGCCATTCGTTGTAGGGGTTAGCCGCCACACGGTCTTCCTGCTATTTTATCCGCTTCGCAGGTTTTCGGTAGATTTCAAACCCCGCCTGAAAAACAACCGGGTTGCAATGTAACAGGCGCTGGCGGTCGGCATACACTTTTTCAGTAGCCTGAATGAGTTTTAGCGGGAGAGAGCCCGGTCCTGTATTCCTGTTTGCGATATCATGGAAAATTGTATCAACATAAAATCGATCGCGCCATAGATGCGGAAGGAGCTGAAGCGCATTGTCTGTGGCATCTATTTCTCCTTGCGTGGTCTTCAGGATGAGCCGCCACTTTCCGCCCGCTGCCACGCCTCCGTCGGCAAACATCCTCCAAGCGGGCACAAGCATAAGTTTGTTCTCCCACGGCATAGGTCTGGAAATGGTGAGTCGGGCGGATTCCAGGAGCAGGCACAGGGAAAAAATGCAAATGACGGTGGCATGGATCAGGTTGGTTGATCTCTCCCTCCAGGATGGCATAGCCAATATGCATAGTCATCAGAATAAGTACGGACCAAATGCGCCAGCGTCTGAAAAAAAAGCCGAATGGAACTATCAAACGCTGGAAGAGGGTTACGTAACAGAGGATCAGCGAAAGCAAATAGGGCACATGGATTCCTTGGGCATAGTCATGGACCGAGCTGTCAAAAGCTAGATTCTGAATGGCAATTCCTGTTGTCCAGGGCCCCCAACCGACAGCGAGCTTATTTACACCCGCAAAAAAGTAGACGGTAAATTGAAGTAGAACAACGAGTGACGCGTAGGTGCTGGCGAGCGCCGGGTCCTCCCGACACTTTGCCAAGCTAAGCCCGGGTTCATGTTGTTCCCATTCACCGCGAGGACAAATCATCGCCACCAAACTGTAGATTACAAAAACGTAGTTAACCCATATATCCGCAGTGGAATTGAATACACCGATCAAGCAGGTCAAAGATATCATGCTACAGCTGATCCAGCATCCCACGGCGAATTGAAGCCATCTGTGCCGCCCCCAAAGATACAAGCCCACGGCAACGGGCGAACTCACGCAGAAAATCCAGACCATCGCTTTTCCGCTAACGAAAATAGCAGCGCGGTGCAAAAAGACATCCCAAATTGGACTGTTAGAAAAAGAGATTTCGGAAGGACAGGGCAGGAGAAGGAATAACTGACCCCAACAGGCAACATGAATTTGGAAAAAATCCCAAACATACCATAGATAAGCCAAAGCAAATCCCGACTTCGCCAGCGTATAAAACCTATATGATGTCGTATATCGGAACATGCTGGCGACTTTAGCAGCGACGCGGACCGCTCCGGATCTGGATACGATGGGCCGTTTCGCGTGTTCCAGTTGGCGGAAGTGTAGGGGGAGTTTCAAACCGATGAGCGAGGCACGTCGAGAATGGACTGCCTCGCTCATGATCCCAGAAGCTTATGTCATTGGGCCGCCAACTTCCGATAGCTCAGTTATGGCAGGCTGACGTTGTCGAACGTCGCCATACAAAGCGACGATGTCTTGTGCGAGCATACGGCAAAGCCTTCCGTTGCGCCTGTCGCCATCGCCACACTGATGGAACCGAGCTGGGTCCAAGTTGCGCCATCGGGGGAAGTATAACCGGTGAAGGCATTCCCCGAGCGTACCAAACGAACCCAGTAGGGCGCGGTCTGGCCAGTCAGCTTGGCAACTGAAGCCGCGGTTCCACCCGTGGAAGCACGATATTCCATTTTGATGCCACTACCTGGAGTAACATAAATGCCGACATAGGCCGAACTGGCTGCCGTCGTCTCGCGAAACATGAGTCCGGCCTTGGCCGAGGTGTTCGTATTCTGGACGCTGGCGACACGAGCCGTAATAGTCCCGTTACCGTTGTCCGTTTTATAATCGTAGTTAAACTGATCCGATGTTCCCCAAATGTCGGCTCCTCCTCCATTCACGGTATAGGTGCTGCCGTTTAAGCTGGCGCTGCCGGCCTGGCCCGGGCTGCCGATATCGGTATCGGTGAGGGCACTACTGATGGTGTAGGTTGCGCTGCTGACCGAGCTATCCGCCAAACCGCTCTTGTAGGCGATCGCCTTTAGTGTTGTCGTGGTGCTAACCGATACGGCGCCTGAATACACGGTGCCCGTCGTCGAGGTCGGAACACTGCTGTCGGTCGTGTAACGAATGGTGGCACCGTTCGTAATTGTACTGATGGCAACCGATTGCGATGCATTGTAGGTGCCCCCAGACGGACTGAACGTCGGTGCGCTGACCTGCATGCTGCCTTGCCAGGAATTGTTGCTCAACGTGGTGATAAACGTGCTAGCGGAGTCGTTTTGAAAAGCGGCCTGGCCACTGTTCAAATTCGACACGGTATTGCTGGTGAACGAACCCGTGCCAGTCACTCCAGTCTCGATCCAAATGCCTTTAAGCGCTGGATGATCCACGCTGTTACTCGAGATGGCGAGGTTCTCACTGGTGGTTCCGATTGCAATGCCCGCCCGGCGAGAATCTTGGATGGTGTTGCCGGTAATAGTAGCGTTGGTGTAGGCGTTAGGGAAATAAGTATTTGAGCTCGAAGGAGAGCCCACGTGCATTCCATGTCGGTCAGTGCCGTTCCAGCCCCCGCCGCGAAGGATGACATTTCCTGAAACTGTTGCTGAGTCCAGAGGCCATCCAGTGTTGCCGAAGACTGAAACTTCCATGCCGTTATTTGCGGCCGGATCCGTCACCAAATTGTTTTGGACAGTCACGTTTTTACCGCCAGCGATTCGTAATCCATTGGCCCAGTAGGGCGCGACTGATGTATTATTCAAAACCTTCGCGCCACTCATTTCGGGATTCGTGCCGGAGTTTCCGGCGTCGGAAAAAATTGCGATTCCATCGTCCCCGCCTCCTCGAACAAAGTTGTTTTGCGCGGTCAGGTTGATTCCGGCTTTGTCAGGATCAGGCGTATTGCCGTTATTCAGGTTGATCCCATCCGCCCAGCTGTCAGCTACGCGAGAGTTCTGAATCGTGCCGTTAGTACCGGACAACCACTGCGCGTCACAATGTTGCACCCAGACATGGTCAATCAACCAGCCGCCCGCTCCTTTGGCTGTAATCCCGGAAGAATCGCCGCCAAGTCCACCAACGCCTCTGTAAATGGCATCGGAATCGATCGATACGTCTGTCAGTGTCGAACTGGAGCCGAGTTGCAGTTCGGATCGCCACGGAGTCGTCGGCGGGGGCAAAGGGATATTACGGTAAATCATGGAGTACCACATCCCTGCTCCATGCACCGCCACGCCGCTGAGATTCAAGGCGGTGCCCGACAAATGGTTCGTCATGTACTTGCCCTGCGGGATCCAAACTGATTTCCCCTGCGTCCTGGCGTCATTGATACAATTCTGAATCGCAACGGTGGAGTCGTTTGTGAACGTAGGATCTGCGTTATAGGGAGCCGCCGTGATCGAAAGCGAATTCGCAGGTTGCGTCAGCAGGGGAGGGACGTTTTCCAAGTCGATGCAGTCGATATCGTAGTAGGACGAGGTATTGCCGGAGTCCATTTGCAGCTTGATCGTGCTACCCGCGGCAATGGGAGATCCGGCGATCCACGCTCGGTCCTCATTGTAGAAATGCCACGGCATACCACCGCCATTGGGGTCGTCGGGATTGGTAGTCGAGTTCCTGTAATTCCACGATTGTTTGGAACTCAAGGTAACCGCCTGTCGAAATACGCCATCGACGTAGAGATCGATTGTCGCAGTGATTCCTCCGCCGTTCGGTGCGTCCGGAATCGATGCTCTAATTACGATCGCATTGACGTTGGCGACCGGATTGCTCCAGGACACGGACTGACCGACCTGATTGAACACCACGTACGCTCCGCCGGAGGCTTCAAGTTCCTTGGTGGCTACAGTCGGAATATGTGTGAGAGGAGCGAGGAGAGTCCATCCGACCATCAACGTGGCGAATAATTTGCTGCATCGGGGTTTTAACATCCTTCTTAGGGATCGACTGGCGATTTCAGCGACCGGGGCCGACTCGGGGTATCGAGATTTCATGTGTCTTCTTTCTGTTGGGCTTTTTTGGAGGGGGAGTGCAGAGTTTTGTCGAAATGTCGCACCCACTTTGCAGTCAGCCAGGGTAAAAGACAGAGAGGTACCTGTACTGACAGGAGGGTAAACCAGGAACTGCAGTAAAGGTTAAACGTTTAACTTTGTCAAGCTAAGTTAGCCAATATTTCTTCGGACGCTCTGACCCAGACTTCTGGATGCTTGTCGTTACGCCATGGGTTCGGACAAACAAAAAGTCTTGTTATAAATAGAGATTAAGTAAGTTCCGACCCCACTGTAGTTTCGATCACGTTGAAGGAGAAAAATCCGCGCCCTTGAGGGTCGGATCTCACGTCGCCGGCGATGAAGTGACCGAGCAATTCAATTTTAAGAGTCTTGGCGGCCTCATGTAGCGTGCGCTCCGATGTCTGCTGCTTCTTGATGCAAAAAATCTTTCTCTAGGCAGCGAAATTCCTTGCTGCAAACTATCGGTAAATTGCACTGAGCAACCTCTAACCGTTTGTCTTTCGGTGGGCAAATTCCTGTTGACATAAATTAAACGTTTTATCAGTACTTGCTTGTTTTCTGACTCATGAGGACGCGGCGTAGCGTTCTCGTTAATCCAACCCCTCGGTCTGTAACGCCCCAACATGACCTCTAAGAATACATCCGCTCATCTAACGGCTATCGTCGTGGTAACAGTGCTGCTGCTTTCACACGCCACAGCACAGACGAATCCTGGCAACGAAACGAAGTCAAAAGAAGAACCCGTCGCGCTCGAACCATTTACGATCGTGGCTGATATCGATAACGGCTATCAGTCGAACGAAACCTTAGCTGCCACACGCCTGCGCGGCAAAACCAAGGATGTCGCATCTGCGATAACAGTCATCACGCCTGAGATGCTTAATGACCTGGGTGTAACGAACTTCGCCGAACTTGCCGACTTTCTTCCCAGTTCCGCCAACTATCACATCAACGAAGGCGATTCGAACGGCAACGGCCCCCGGAGCGGGGCGCCATTTTATGTCCGTGGATTTCGGTCGGACTCGATCACCGTTAACTTCTTCAGCACGTTGACGCCGATCGACATCTATAATGCGAATCGGGTGACGTTCTCACGCGGACCAAACTCGATTTTGTTCGGGATCGGCAGCCCCGGTGGATCTGTCGATAACCCGTCCAATCGCGCCGATATTATGCGCAATTTTGGAAATCTAACCTTTCGCGTCGACTCGTTTGAGAGCAATCGCGTTACGGTAGACCAAAACTTAGTTCTAGTTCCTAGAAAGCTCGCAGTGCGAGTGGATCTCCTAGACGGAAACAATAAAACAAATATCGAGCCCAACCGCAACCAGCGGGATTCAGCGTTTATAACGGCGACGTACAAGCCTACGAACTCGACGATTGTTACTGCCAACGTCGAAGGTTCTCGCATCCGTCAACAGATCCCAAAAAATTACACCATTTTCGATTGGTACAGCACTTGGAATGCTGCCGGACAACCTTTAGTCGCGGCCGCACGAGGAGCATCCCCTAATGGAACCGAACGATTGCAGTCCGCACCGCTGGCAATTCTGATCCCGGGTTTGGGCGCAATGAATTGGGCCAGTATGTCCTACGGTGCGCGTCCACTCGTCTTAAATAGTCGTCGAAACGACGTAGGCTTTGGTCAATACTCGCCAACAAAAATTATCCCACTCGACGTCAATGCTATGGGTGATGCTGATCGGGTGACCGTGGATACAAAAATGGCTTCAGTGTTTGTAACTCAACGCCTAGCAGAAGGGCTTTATCTCGAACTCGCCGCGCAAACGGAGCATGCAAACCGGATGAATATGGAGCCAGATGGTAATACCTACGCAATAAACGTTGATCCGAATGCGCAGCTGCCAAATGGAGCCGTAAACCCGTACGCTGGCGTGCCGTATCTTGAAATGACACCTTCCCGCCTTTACCAGGCCACGGATGCAACTCAGTTTCGGGCGACCCTGAGCTACGAAAAAGATTTGTCGAATATCAAGGTCTTCAATCGTGGGTTGGCCAAGCTTAGTTTCGCGGGATTATATTCCAATTCCACAAGTCATCAGTTCGTAGATCAATTTAGGGAGATCAATTCGACACCGCAGGGAGTCGTGAATCCTCAGCTTAACAATACGGCCTACCGTATCCGTCGGCGCTATTATTTGACCCCAGGGGCCGGACAATATTTCCGGTCGGATCTCGCGCCAATAAACGAGGGCGGGATCAAGACCGAGTGGTTAGTGACCGATACAGTCCGAAATGACTGGAATCGGAGCAAATCGTTCGTTTTTGCTTCGCAGGCTCTCTTGTTTGACGAATTGCTGGCTCTGACCGCCGGTGTCCGTCGGGACGAAGTTGAAGTTCAAGGCGTAAATTATACACGTAGCCCGAGGGCAGTATTCGAAGAGGGAGCTGGCAGGCCATCACATGGAGGGTCGAAAGGAGTCCCGTCAGAGGGTGTCGGCCGTCCCTACCTCTTTGGAGCGGTGCTCCATGCGACAAAGAACATCAGTCTATTCGCTGATCGATCCACAAATTACCAAGGAGTCAGTCCGTCAAGCCGCGACATCTATGACAACTATCTTCCAAATTCAACAGGCCGAGGGTTTGATATTGGATCAAAATTCTTTCTTATGGGCGACCGGATCTCCGGATCCTTCTCCTATTTTGAAACAGAACAGGATCATATTACGGATGGCGGACTCGCCGGGAGCAAGAGAGGTTGGATAAATTCTATTTGGCAGGCGATCGATCCCAGCAAGCTCACCACAACAACCTGGACCGACACCAAAAATCAGAAGACTCATGGGATTGAATTTCAAGTCGTCGGAAATCCGACTAAGAATTTGCGGCTGATGGCGAATGTAAGTCGCAATGTCGCAAAGATCACTGATCGAGGGGCGATCATTTTTGCCTATTTGGACAAAAATTACCCAATCTGGCTCGCAAACGCGGCGGTGCCTGTAGTGGATCCAAACGGGAACAACGTCGGTGCGCTGGTAAATCTAATCAAACAAGAAGCTTTCAACGACAGACAGCAGATCGGAATCGAGCAAACGCAGACCTATATTTGGCAGACAAATTTTATTGCTCGGTATCAATTCGATAAAGAAACAATGCTAAAAGGATTTGCGATCGGAAGTGCAGCCCGGTGGCGCAGCGCACCGGTTATTGGATTCGCCAGTATTGCCTATCCCAGCACCGTTTATGATCTTAATCGTCCATTTAAAGGAAATGAAACATGGAATCTCGACTCATGGCTCGAGTATAACCGGGTTATCAGGCTAGG
>WNFI01102624.1_pt1 | contig 10365 bp, 11 predicted proteins | sample 5400471 | NCBI WGS metagenome assembly WNFI01 (sample SAMN13153348, study PRJNA577476) | soil metagenome | isolation source: 100 cm saprolite on Douglas fir-dominated hillslope | place: USA:California | collected 2013-09-17 | reverse complement strand
CTTAAACGCGGCAGCCGCGGCACTGCCGCTGGATGAGGTTTTGCGATGGCGATTTGGCCCGCAGTGAGATTTTCCGAAAAACAATGGCTATTGCAGCGGACAAATTGAATCAGCGGGAGATCGGTCCGCACAAGGCGGTCGTTGCGCCTTTGCTAGGCTCACGAACCGTTCTCACGAATAGCCCTTGGACGTTCGCAGCCCTGTGGTTGCGACGGAATCGTAAGCCGGAGGCTCTTTTCTATTGGGAACAGGCACAGGAATTTCATCAGGTGTCGGTTGGCCTACCGCTGCGTTCGGCACCTCTGCTTCTTTACTACTGCTTTATGAATGCGGCGAAAGCGTTGCTCGCCGCCAAAAGCGTGAGCTTTAACGAGATGCATGGTACCTCTGCGCACCCCAAGGTCGTGACAGGTGCGAAGCGAACATTTGCAGGCGAAGGCATCAAGATTCACGCGAACGGGGTACTTCCCAGCCTTTCGACGTACTACGGCGAGGTAGAGCCTTCGAAAACGCACACGTTGCAAGAATTGTTTTTCAACATGGTCTTCATCCATCGGACCTACTGCCTCACCTATTCTAGTCAGAAGGAAATGTTCCTGCCACTAGCAGCCTGCGGCTACGTGTACGACACGCGAACGAAGGAGGTATTTTTCAAGGCTGACATCGAGAAAAATATCCCGTTCAACCGCGCCGTTAAGAAGCTCCCGGCAACATTTGCCGCAGCGCCCCTGATCGGGCCTAGAGCCATTCGGAGTGTCGCCGCGCTGATTTGGCGCACACCGGGACGGCCAACGGCAACGAACATCCAAGAGCTAGTCGAGTTCAACCGAACCTTGCGGCGGGAAATTCACTTCATCCACGCCTCAGTGAGATATGCCGGTATCAACCTTTACAGCTGGAATCGCTGCTCGCCGGACAAAAGAACTGGCTCCTAAGTGAATTCATCCAAATGTCCGCAATCCAGTTCATAGATGAAATTGCATCGGAAATGACAGGCTATCAGTTCCTTGTGCCGAACGTGCGCGCGGCTTCCTGATGAAGATATACATCGCTTGCGCACTGACGCACGTACCTCGCGGTGCCCTTTTCGAGGAGCACGTCGCGTTTATCCATGCACTCGCGGGGAAGCTGAAGAGCGCAGGACATGAAGTGATGTATGCCCTCGTCAATAGCGATCCTCAACTGGCGTCAAAGCCATTCGAGGAGAGAGCGCGCCTTTGTTACTTATGGGACCGAAATATGGTCGAACAAGCTGAATTAGTCATTGCGGAAGCGAGCTTCCCATCGACCGGTGTTGGGGTCGAGATGCAAATCGCCGAAAGCAAAGGGACACCGATCATCGTTTGTTTCAGAGATTTCGGCACCAACAAAGTCGATAGCGTCTCGTACGAGAACCCCGACCGCTCTCGACACAATTTGCAGGTGGGTGACGGGTTTGTCACGCTCATGGCGTTAGGTGTGCCTGCTATCTTTAAAGTTATTCGGTATTCGGATGGCCCAGATGGACTAGCGAAGGTCATGAGCGCGCTCGACCTCCTCGCTCAGGTTTGAATGCATTCGTGTAAACCGCCCGCAGCACCACCGACAGTGTGATTTGGCACTTCAGCTAGATGTAGCTGTTAACCTGAGATATTTCGGCCATGGTCATGACACAAGCTACTAACGCCGACTGGGATGGGCCATGGTTGAGAAAACTGTCGCCTTTAGGCAGCGGCGCGCGGAGGACACCCGGCGTTGGCGCGAGCGGCTCCAGCGTGGTGAAATTGACCCCGCTGTTCGGGTTGCTACTGCACTCTGTAATCAACGAGCCACTTTGAGAGGGAGCGGCCACCCGGAATCAATTGGGGCGGCAATGGCTAAGCCCGTTGAGAGAAGGGCGGCCATAAACGTGAACATGCCTATCACAACATATCCTCGAGTCTATTTTCTGAGAGATGGTTGTCTCATTGGGTTCACGCGCGCGGTGGCCGGTCGGGACCAACGTCGCGCGTGCGCCCGAACTAGAGCTTAACCTGGAGGTTGGCGGAAGGATCAGCTTGAGCGATGGGAAAGCCTATTATCGGTGCTTGCCGCGCCGCTCGCCGTCTAGCACCTGCGTGATCATCGCCCGGATTGCGTCCGAGCGGCTCAGATCGCGCTGCTCGCCCCACGCGTCGATTCGGGCAATCTCCTCCTTCGACAGGCGAAAGCTGACCAATGGTCGTTTGCCTGTGGGGGGTCGCCCCCGACCCCGCTTTTTTTGTCTGACAGATATTGACGGCGCCATGTTTTGTGACTAACATAAAATGCGGCCAGTTGGAAGGGCAAGCTGCAATGGACGCTCTCGTTGTCGTCAAACCGAGCCCCGTGCCGGCCGTTTTTACCGAGGCGCTCCAGCTAGCCAATGATTTCGCCAAAGCGGCCAAATCGGCGGCCACGCAGCGGGCCTACAGCAGCGACATGGCGATCTTCGTCGAGTGGTGCCGTGGGCGCGGGCTTACTGCCTTGCCGGCGGCGGCCGAAGTGGTCAGCGCCTTCCTGGCCGACCAAGCCGCTCTCGGCAAGCGCCCTTCGACGCTTGGCCGCCGCCTCGCCGCGATCAGGTATTTCCACCGCGCCGCCAGTGAGACCAGCCCCACGTCGGAAGAGAGTGTCAAGGCTGTCCTGGCGGGCATCAGGCGAACCGTCGGCGCCGCTCCGGTTCGCAAGAAGGCCGCGACCTCTGACGTCGTCATCGCCATGGCCGCAGACACGACGTCGCTTCGTGCCTTACGCAACCGCGCCGTTCTGCTGCTCGGCTTCGCGGGGGCTTTCCGACGCTCCGAGCTCGTCGCGCTCAACGTCGAGGACCTCGAGGAGACGCCCGAGGGCCTGCTTGTCATCATCCGCCGGGGCAAGACCGATCAAGAGGGGCTTGGTCGCAAGGTTGCGATCCCGCGCGGCGAGATCGCCTGCCCCGTTGCGGCCCTGAAGGCATGGCTGGACGCTGCCGGCATTGTCGAGGGCGCGCTATTCCGCCGGGTATGGAATAGGCGAGCGCAGCGCGTCGGTGCCCAGCGCCTCACGGCTCGCATCGTCGCCGATATTGTGAAGGCCGGCGCATCGCGCCTAGCGCTCGATCCCGCAACCTTCGGCGCCCATTCGCTGCGCTCCGGGCTCGTGACCACCGCCGTCAAGCGCGGCGTGAACTTGCTTAAGATTTGCGACCAGACCGGCCACAAGTCGCTCGAGATGCTGCGCGTCTATTGCCGCGACGCTGAACTGTTCGTCGGCAACGCTGCCGCCGGGCTGCTGTAGGGAAAGGCGATTATCAGCCGTCATCCACAGGGAATGGCGCCGCTCTCTGCGTGGCGCCATGACGAACGTGGTAGAGTGAACCAGCGCGGGGCCGGTTGGCCGACCGTCGCATCTCGTCCACACCGCCGGGATGCTTGCCCCGCGCTTCCTTTCTGGCGGTGGAAGCGGTGTGCACATGCTCGAGAAACTCCGCCACGCACAACCGCGCCCGCGCGCCGCGCGGAAGCGAACGCCACCACCGGCTAGAACTATAGCGATCTCTCTTGAACCGAAGTCCGACGGGCCATGCGTGCACTTGCCGAACGGCTCCACGCCGATCGTCCCTCCGGAGAACCCATGCCTAGATTGGATTAACTGGAAAAGCTTCTACCAGCAGATCGAAGATGCTGAGCTTGAACATGGGCTTGCGGAGCTCGCCAAGGTCCAGGTTTTCAGCGATGCTTTTTCGAATGCGCTCACCAGTTGGGTTATCTACGCGTTGGACCACGATGCGTATCTGGAGGGTCTACTTTCTAACGCGAAGCGCAATGCGGCGGCCCTGCATCGCTCACTTCAAGAGCTGCATCAACGCCTGGAACGAACTGCTTGGCAACTCGAAAACGGCAAGCAGAACGTCGATCTAGACGTCGATACGTTTGAGCGTCTGCCACCCTCCGAAGTAGCTGATCTGATCAAGAGACTCTTCAAGCTGATCGCTGTAGCTGAGGGCCTTCGCGCCCGCAAAGTTCTCTCCGGCCCACTGCGCGGCAGGCGCCGTGGGATCAAAGCATATCCCGGTTTGCGCGAGCTCGTTTTTTTGTTGGAGGAGGCCGCGCAAGGTTGCGGCGGCGCGTTCACTGTTCACCGAAAGTTGGGCTCCAAGGGCACGCTGGTCCAGGCATTAGATAGGCTGAGAGATTGTTTTCTTAGCGCCGACCCTGACTTGAAGCAGTTGGCCACTCGCAGGGGCATGGCGCTTTGGTATTCGTGGGGTCAGGCGTATCTACTATTCCGCAAGTTTCGCCAATTTGCCGAATGGGAGCCAACAGTGTCCCCCTCTTCCGCCTCCCTTGACCCCGAGTACCTGACGCGCGCTCAGCTCGCGGAGTATCTCACCGCGCGTGGTTACCCGGCAATGCGGCGAAGCTCTATGTCGAGCTTGCCATGCGGTACAATGGCAGCAACAACGGCCGGATTCCCTACAGCGTGCGCGAAGCGGCCAAAGCTCTGAACGTCAGCGGTCAGACCGCCATGCGCACATTTCAGCTTCTTGAGGACCGGGGCTTCATCCGCTGCAAGAAGAAGGGCGCTTTCTCGCTTAAGGCCGCACCCAGCGCCAGCGAATGGCGCCTGACCGAGTATGCCAACGACACGCCACCGGAGCACGCGACCAAAGACTTCATGACGTGGCAGCCGTCCGAGTCAGATGCCTATGCCCCGCCAAAGTCCAAAACACGGTTGTTCGTGCGGAAGCGTGCGCTTCCATCAGAGGAACCGAACGGTTGTTCTGGTGGAAGCGTGCGCGCGAAAAAGGCCTCTGACGGTTGTCGTGCTGGAAGCGCAAACGCTCGAAATCGCGTCTCCACGCTTCCACCAGAAGAACACTTACAGTTACCAGGTGCAAGGTGCGCCGGCGAAGGCGGTAAAATTATTCACCTCCCGACCGCACGCGAATGGCTGCTAAGCCGTATGCGCCGGCCAAACCCCGAGCGCCGCAGGCGGTGCAAGTCCTGAGGCGCCGCGTTGACAGCCGATAACCGCATTTCGCAACAGCCCGGCGCAGCGCCCATGAAGGCACCACTTGCCCATCATCGCAGCCGACGGTATCGCGCCAAGCTCATTCCGTTTCCGCTCGCGCAACAGCGCCCTCTCGTGGTGAAGCTTGCCGCGCGGATGGCTGCGCAAATACCGGCCCGCGCTGAGAAAGCACTTAACGCCGAGCTGCAGCGCCGGATCGACGCGCTGCACCGTCAAGGTCTCTCCGATTCTGCCGTCGAGCGCCAGGTGAAAGCGTTTGAGGCGGCCATCCGCGCCGAGCTTTGGCGGATCGTGCTCCTGCCGCCGGCACCGGACGGGGCAGCGTGAGGCCAGCACGCCATGGTAAATGAACCAAGGTGGCCAAGCTTCGAGTGGCGAGATCAGGTCCGCAATGACGCTGACGTGACGCACTTTCAATGGCGCGTGGCTGATGCAGTGGCTGAGCGGGTCGACCGTCGCACGGGCTATGCCCAATTTTTCCAACGAGAGATTGTGAAGCAACTCGGCTGCAGCATTCGAGGTGTGCACGGCGCCCTGCATCAGTTGATCAAACTGGGACACCTCAAGATCCAAAACCTAAAGCGGGCAGACAGCAAGCTTCGTTACATCCCTATCGTAGGGGTACGCACGGCGGTGCGTACCCCCTGCGCATCACCATGCGCACCGGATACGCACGCCGATTCCGAGGAGGTACGCACGGCGGTGCGTACAAAAGAACCCCCGAGAGAGATCCCCAAGACACCCCCTGAAGGATCTATTTCGAAGTCTTTCGAGGAAGAGTTTTGGCCCTTCTACCCGAAGCGGGTCTCGAAAGGCGCTGCTCGGAAGGCCTACGAACGGATAATCAAATCGAACCTGGCAACGGTGGAGGAGCTTAAGCTTGGCGCGATGCGCTACGCGCATGACCGTACCGGCCAGGACCCCTCACGAAACATGCCGCAACATGGCTCAATCAGGAATGCTGGACGGACGAGCCGGTGCCGCAGTCGGCGGCATCATCAGCCCCGGAAACCAGCCCGCGAGCGGCGACCGCCGGCGGCAACGGCTTTGCTGCGCTTAAACGGAAGCTCGGATGATCGCTGGGCACAAATCCTATCTCCCGGCCGTCGTCGAACCCGATCGAGCGCTTTCCGACGTCTGCGACGACCTGCTGACTGGTGACAAGGACCGCGGGGGAAGAGCCATCCTCCGCTATTCGCCGGACGCCAAGCTCCGATCGAGGCTGGAAGTCCGACGGCTCGAGCTGCAAGCGGCGCTGACCCCCGCACTTCCCGCCGACCTTGCACGAACTGTCACCGAAATGATGGTCGGCTTCAGCTCAGCGCGAGTGAACGAGGTGGATGCCGAAATCGTGGTCGCACAATATGTCTCGGTCCTCGCCGATTTGCCCCTGTGGGCCGTGCAGATGGCCTGCCGGCGCTTTGCACGCGGGCCCCTTCTACGGCCCAGCTCTACCGGCTCGCCGAGGCATCCGTGGTCAGGTATTGGGACGAAGAACAGCGCATCTTCGCGGTACTTAATGGCGTCCCCGCACACCGGCCAAGCCACGAAGAGCGCAAGCGAGTCGCTCGAGAGTTTGAACAACTGCAGCAGGAGCTGAGGCCCAACAACGTAGCCGCTCAGATTACCGCAGCGGAGGCGCGGCTAAAGCAGCCACAACCGATTGCGATCGCCGTCTCGCCGGCTCTCAAACAGGCGATGCGAGAACGGGATGAGTTCGAGCAATGGCGCCCGCCTTACCCGGGCTTCGATCACCGCTGATAAGCAGGTTTCCGGGTAGTCGTCATGGCCCCCGCGCCCACATTGCCTCCACGGAGTGAAATCGCAGACGACGCCCCGCTGCGGTTGGATGTGGCTGCCGCGCTCGAATACCCGGACGGCTCTATGACAGCCAGTGGATTACGCCGGGAGGCGGCCCGGGGGCGGCTTGTTATCGAGCGCACCGCAGGGAAGGATTACACGACACGGGTGGCAATTCGGGAGATGCGACGGCTATGCCAACTCAGCGCAAAAGCGCCCCGCTCTGGCTCCGGCCAGCCCGCCGAGACAAAGCAGGGCGCGTCATCGCCCGTGCGAGTTACCTTATCCTCGACGGCGGGAGACATTACCCCACAGGATGCTTTGCGGGCGAAGCTGATCGCGCGGAGCGAAAGCTCGCCGAACACATCGCCAAAAAGTACCGGGCGAGTCGCAAAGAACGCGACATAGATACGATCGACATAGCCGACGTGTTGTCGATCTATGTGGACGACTGCGCCCCAACTGGAAAGCGTAACCGTAAGAAATTCGACGAGCGCATCGGCCGGCTGAATGAGTTCTTCGGCGGCAAGCGATTGTCGGAAGTGAACAGCGCAAGCTCCCGGAGCTACGTTGAGCACCGCCGCCACCAGGGCGGTGCCCGCCGTGATCTCGAGGATTTGCGCGCTGCGATCAACCATCACGCCGAGGAAGGCCTGCACCGCCAGATCGTCAAAGTCGCGCTGCCGCCCAAGGGACCGCCACGGGAACGCTGGCTGACGCGTTCGGAAGCCGCCAAGCTGCTATGGGTATGTTGGCGGCATCGTGAGTTCCAGCTCCGTCACCGCGGGCCCGACAAGGGCAAGAAGCTCCCGACGACACGCTACCCGCTGCGCCACCTCGCTCGCTTCCTCCTCATCGGCCTCTATACCGGGACGCGGTCCGGCGCGATCGCCAGCGCCGCGCCTAACCGCGGCGAGGGCCGCTCGTTCGTCGACCTCGAGCGTGGCATCTTCTATAGGCTCGCCGAAGGAGCGACGCCCACCAAGAAGCGGCAGCCCCCGGCGCCGGTCCCCCCACGGCCTCTCGCTCACCTGCGCCGCTGGCACGTTAAAGGCATCGTCAAGGAGCATTTCGTGGAATGGAATGGTGCGCCGATCGCGTCGGTAAAGACCGCGCTCAGGACCGCGGTGCGGCTGGCTAAGCTCCCCGGCAAGATCACGCCGCACACGCTACGCCATACCGCTGCAACCTGGCTGATGCAGAACGGCGTCAGCATGTGGCGTGCCGCCGGCTTCCTCGGCATGAGCGTCGAGACGCTGGATCGCGTCTATGGCCACCACCATCCCGACTACTTCGCCGACGCTGCCGAGGCGATTGGGCGCAAACCAAACCGGAACCAAGCGTTGGTTGTTTCATTGGCTGGCGCCGCCGCACGCAGGGAAAAAGCCAAATGAATCATGGTGGGCCCGGGAGGACTCGAACCTCCAACCAGACCGTTATGAGCGGTCGGCTCTAACCGTTGAGCTACGGGCCCATGAAAGCGGCACGCGCGCGATCCAATACACTGCGTGCCCGCACGCGGCAACCGCGCCCCTCCCCGGCGTGCGCTTTTGCGCAGAAGATGGGGACACGCGAATCCCGCCGCAAGTTCGCGCTCGAGCGTGAACCGTCGGCTACATGCGGAATAGCCGCTTGGCGTTGCCGCTGAGAATCTTCGCCTTGTCTTCGTCACACAGCGGCACCGTTTCCATCCATTGCACCGCGGGCATGTTGGCGACGAAGGGCCAGTCCACCGCGAACAGGATGCGATCGATGCCCATTTCCATCACGCAGCACAACAGCGCCGGGTTGGAGAAGTTGCCGCTGGTGGTGATGTAGAAGTGCCCACAGAAGGCCTCGCGAAAGCTCAAGGTCTTCGCACCCGGGCGGGCAAGCGCGTGATCCACGCGCCACACCAGGAACGGCAGCGTCTCGCCGAGATGGCCGAGAATGATCTTCAGTCGAGGATAGGCGTCGAAAACTCCGCCGAGCACGAGCCTGATCGCCTGCGTCGCCGTCTCGACCGTGTAGCCCCAAGCGGCCCGCACCACCATCGGGAAGTCCTTAGCGTAGTCGTTGTAATAAGCGTCCATCACCGCCGGCAGCGGAAGAGATGGATGCAGGTAGAGCGGCACATCGAGCGCCTGCGCGCGCTCGAAGATCGGCCAAAACCGCTTATCATCGAGAAAGACGCCGTTGGCGAGGCCGTGGATCATCGCCCCCTTGAAACCGAGGTTGATCGTTCGCTCGAGTTCGTCGGCGGCCGCTTTTGGCTCGCTCGTCGGGAGCGCCGCAAAACCCGCGAACCGGCGCGGGTTGGCGGTGACGACCGCGTGCAGCCGGTCATTCACGCGCCGCGTGAGCGCGACCGCGTCGGTGCCGGTGAGCCTCTGCGCCGAGGGCGCGCCGTGAGACAGGATCTGCACGTCGATGCCGGCCTCGTCCATTTCGCGCAAGCGCACTTCGCCGAGATCGTACAGTCGCTTGAGGATTTCCGGATCGCGTACACCCTCGACACCGACGAACAACGCCGCCAGCTCCTTGTCCCAGTAGTGCTCCTCCAGCGCGATCACCGGGCACTTCAGCGTTCGCAGCATGATTCCCCCTTTGTTAGCCGATGCGTTTTCCTAGCAATCGCAAGCGGAGCTGTCACGGAAGCGACGCCGCCGCAGACAGTCGCGAGGAATCAAAAAGTGCGCGTCGCGTGCCGTAACCGCTACACAGTTGGAGCCGAGACGAACGCAACGCTTTTGAAAGCATCTCACCCTTATAGGCGCTGCCTATGCTCGCGAAGTCGGTCGGCGTAAAGCGGGCATAAACGGGCGACTGAGCCACGCGCGAGGTGCAACCCTGCTGTGCGGCCGTGTGTGTGTCATCGGTGCGTTGGCCTACGACATCGGCTACTGGCTACAGGCCTGGTGAGGCGCGGTCTCTCTTCGCGCAAGCTGCCAAATTTCCTTTCAATCGGCCGCACATTGCCCTGACCTCTTCTCCGGCGGACACGAGAGAATCCGCATTCCCAAGCCCTTTTTGCGAGTTGGCGCGCCCATCATCGGGCGGGTATATTGATCCGCGTTCGGGAATTTAGGGAGGGAGGTTTGCTATGTCGATCGATTCGGGCGACGGCGGTCAGCTGCAGCGCGCGCTGGCACAATCGGTTCGTGAGCATTGGGTTTTATTCCTGATCGAGGGCATTGTCCTCGTGGTGCTCGGGCTGTTGGCGATCGTGATCCCGCCGATCGCCACCATCGCGGTGACGATCTTCCTGGGCTGGCTGTTCTTGATCAGCGGAATCGTCGGCTTGATCACCACGTTCTGGGCCCGGCACGCGCCGGGATTCTGGTGGTCGCTCCTTTCCGCGGTGCTCGCCATCGCCGCCGGCATCGTCCTGCTGGGATGGCCGGTGCGCGGCGCCGTCTCGCTCACGCTGCTGCTGATCGTGTTCTTCATCATCGAAGGCGTCCTCTCGATCATGTACGCGCTGGAGCACAAGAAGGAGTTGTCGGGGCGATGGGGTTGGATGCTGATCAGCGGCATCATCGATCTCATTCTGGCGGCGATCATCTGGGGTGG